>WNFG01000544.1_pt1 | contig 46769 bp, 40 predicted proteins | sample 5400431 | NCBI WGS metagenome assembly WNFG01 (sample SAMN13153346, study PRJNA577476) | soil metagenome | isolation source: 120 cm saprolite under Douglas fir tree site 2 hole 3 replicate 2 | place: USA:California | collected 2015-04-18
TGAAAATCATGTTTCCATTTACCCGAACAGTGCTAATCTTTTTCATTGCCGGTCTCCTTTTCATTGTGCCTCGAGCACGTCGAACATTGGGAGCGTATCGCATCCCGCGGGAGACCGGCCTTCTCATCCCATCTGGTAATCGCCGAAGTGGAATTCAGCTGGAAAGCGGACCGGGAACTTACCAGGCGCTAGGCGAAGGTCAGAGCCAGCTTGGAAAATCCTTTCGTCAATTAGCGCTGATACGGCTCAAGACTCTCAATAATCCTCTCGGGAATTGCGCGATATTCTGAAGAATTGCGGGAAGTGCGCTGGTAATTCAACTCCAGGTTGACGGGCGCTCCATTTATCTCGAAAAAGTAACTCGCGTATATTAATCCGCGCTGAGAATCCGGCGAGGTAAAGGTGATGACCTTGAGCGCCCCAACTGTCTTGTTGATGAGAGTTTCATTCTTCTGTACAGCTTCTGGTGCGTTTTTCGTGGCGGCATAAACCCACTCGTTGAAGTTTCTGTAAATCTTTGGCATCGGATGGACAGTCAAGGTTGCTCGCCCGGTGGGTATCGTCAAGTTTCCGGTTTTGTCTGGTCGCTCAAAATCTCCAATTGTTGTCCCGTTCTCAATCTCTTCGACAATCTTCCATCCGACAGGACAATTGAACTGAATGCCTGCCAGTTTCACGACACACGCGCCATCCCCAGAACTTAGAGACCTGTTGGAGGAACTTTGGATGGTTGACCCCACAGATAAAGCGATTACGAGCAAAACCTGGGCCAAGTCTTGAAGTTTCATGGTCGTACTTTATTGAAGCTGACTCTTAAAATACAGCGGAATGGCAGGTCGGACAAGACCATGCGCGGGTCAGCTGCTAGTCCTGATAACGCCGAAACCGTACAAGTTGGTCCCGGTACCCAAGTTACCGGTTTTGCGACTTATCAAATGGAATAGGATCAGCTCGCCGGGCGCTCAGCCCACTCGGTGCGTTAGGGCAGACGGTACAGCGTCAACTTCAGCGGAGAACCGACGACAAACAGTGTGCCATCAGGAGAGAACGCTGTCCATGACTGCGCCTCGGGGAGTTGGGCAGGAGCCGCTTCTGCGATGCTCTCCACTGGGTCGACAGAATAGATACAAAGCGTTCTCGCCTAATTGAATGATCGCTGGGATAGTTGACTACTTGCAGCGCAAATCGTTCGCCATTCTGCGAAACACCCGCGAAAGAAACCGGGTCATGCAGTGTAATTTCCTTGAGGATATTGCCCGGAGTGTCCAGGATGCGTGCTATATTGCAAACCGACGTGAGTACGCGGCCGTCGCTCAGAAATACGGGTCTGCCGCCGCAATCTCCATGAAAGATCAGATGCTGGCCCTTCTCGTCGGTCAGTGTCACAAAACTCTTCGCTTCGGCATAATCCTTAATCCACCACGGACTGTCGCTCACAACCGCCTTCGAACTCACCTGGACTGATGGCATTTCCAAGCGTCGAACCATCAGGCGAGATGCTCTCAACATTTCCAGACTTGTGCCCCCGAGCGTGATAGTCGAAACTTCCGGCGTCTTTCAGATCCGGCGTAAGCCGCATCACACTGGCTAGGCCATTCGCAAAACTTGATCGAGCTCTACGCGGCTCAACTGCGGTACGACGAGACTTATCGGAGGGAATGGTGCGAGAAAGCTGGGCTGGGATTTGAATTGGGCGAATTGGGCTATAAATCGGGAGCACCAATTCGCCCGGCGCTTGTTGCGTAAACCTGTCTTGAGACAGGTTTTAGAAATGGTTGCGGGGGTCAGATTTGAACTGACGACCTTCGGGTTATGAGCCCGACGAGCTACCAGGCTGCTCCACCCCGCAGAAGCATCATAACACACAACTTAGATTTTTCTGCAAATGCCCGTTTGCAGGGCGTCGTTATAGTTGCCCGACGAGCTATTAGGCTGCTCCACGCCGCGCGTTGATATTACGCGACTTGGCGCTCTTCTGTGCTTTTCAGGTGCCCGTTTAGTGCCCAGAATTTTTGGCACGCTGGCGTTCGAACTGCTCCATGTGCGCCTGAATACTTGCGGAAGCGTTTCGCAACTGGCGAGAGATCTCCGCGTATGCCGCATCTTGCTCTCACAACCGTAGCTTTGTGGCCACCTCACTCCATACAAGGGCGTTTTATCGGTACTGATTCGCTGAACCTGTTAGCCGCTGCCGTGACAGAGTAACAGCCAGAGGTAACTGATTGTAATTCAACGGTACCGATCGCCACTCTCGGCCCCCTAAAGCACTGATATGTAATGACCTGTCAACTAGGGGCAACGGTTTTCTTCTTCTTTCTTTTCTCTCGTAGGAGGCAGCGCAAGTCGCGGTCGAGATGGTTTTCGCGACGGTTGATCACTCTGATATTCGCGGGTCGAAACCGCATAATCGTGATCCGTCGGGAGCTACCTCGGACTAACGGCGCGGGTTCGGTCCGAAGACCTACCGCATAGTGCTTTCGAGGATTCTCCTTTCCGTGTACCCCTCGACCGCTACCCATGCTGCCTCCTTTGAGTTTCTGACTTCAGAACAAATTCACTAACGTAATCCAGGCACAATCCCGGGAGCGCGTTAATCGGCTGCGATGGTCTCACTACTTGAGACACCCCGCGCTCGTTGGCCGAAAGGATGATAGCTATCTAAGAATTCTGTGAAGGAAACTTCACGGCTGATTCGGGCTGATCCTGGGCGAGGTTTTTTCCTTCTCTGCGCCACTTCGGCGTGCAGAAGGTTCCGCGTGCCAGTGCCAATTCAGCCGACAGTTCGGGGACAACGATCTTCAGCCAGCATCCGCGTTACTCCCAGCCGGCTTGCTCGCTCAACCTTGCTCGGCAATCATCACAGGTTGACCATTAACCCGTATCTTCAACTCCCGCTTGCATTTCTTCGACGAACTCACATAATGAGGAGTATTTGGTGCGCAAGAGTGCCCGTCCATGCAATGCCCTCTTTGTCAGACGGAGAACCTGCCCACAGCCGCCAGCTGTACGAAGTGCAGCACGCCCCTGCCATTGAACGACCAAACGCTCGACGGAACCGTTTCCGGCGGCACCCCATCCGCAGGAACTACCCCCCGCGGCACGTCCGCATGGTCGGTCGCCGTCACTCCGCCGCCTGACGCCCCCTACGCCCAGGGCGAAGAGCTTGTAGGAACGTTGCTGGCCGAACGTTACGAAATTCTCGAATTACTCGGTCAGGGCGGAATGGGCGCCGTTTATAAGACGCGCGACACAGAGCTCGGACGCCTCGTTGCTCTCAAGCTGATCCGTGCTGACCTCGCCAGCAATCCGGAAATCCTCCGCCGCTTCAAACAGGAACTGATCCTGGCTCGCGAAGTTACTCACCGGAATGTCATCCGCATTTTCGATCTGGGACAGGCCAAGGGCTTCAAATTCATCACCATGGAGTTCGTGGAAGGCCGGGATCTTCGTGCCGTGCTCCGGGAAAGAGGAAAACTTCCACCCGAAGAGACGGTACGGATCATCGCCCAGGTTTGCCGTGCACTGGAATCTGCCCACGCCGCCGGTGTGGTCCACCGCGATCTGAAGCCTCAAAACATCATGCTGGACGCGAAGGATCGCGTTTACGTGATGGACTTTGGCATCGCGCATTCCCTCGAAACACCGGGCATGACACAGACCGGCGTATTGATGGGCACGCCGGAATATATGTCGCCCGAGCAGGCCAAGGGCATCAAGGTCGACGCGCGCTCGGATCTGTTTGCTCTCGGCATAATTTTTTATGAAATGCTGACCGCCATTTCTCCGTACAAAGCGGACACATCTCTAGCTACCCTTCTGAAACGCACCCAGGAGCGGCCTCCGCCTCCCGCGGAAGTAGATCCCGCGATTCCAAAGGCGATCAGCGATGTGGTTATGAAGTGCCTGGAGATCGATCGCGATCAGCGCTATTCCACCGCCAGAGAGATTCTCGAGGATCTTGGCCATGAGATGCCTACGAGCGTGCGGACCGTCGCGCCCACGCTGTCGCCGATAGCCGCGGCCGCCAAGCCCGCGGAGGTCTCACTTTTCCAGCGCTATCAAATTTGGATCGCCGGAGCTGCCACGGTTGTTTTGTTAGTAGCACTAGGAATTGTTTCCCGCGGCAAAATTTTCTCCGGGTCCGCCGCGAAGCGGGCCCCCCCCGTAGAGCAAGCTTCTCTCGCTATTCTCCCTTTCCGAAATGCGTCAGGCGATACTTCGCTCGATTGGCTTGGCCCTAGTCTGGCGGACATGCTCAGTACCGACGTAGGCCAGTCCGCGCACCTGCGCACCATTTCTCCGGACCGCCTCCATCAGATCTGGAAAGATCTGCGCATCCCGGCCAATGCGGATTTGGATCCAGATATGCTGCGCAGAATCGCAGAATTCAGCAATGCCGAGACGCTCGTTTGGGGCCAATACGCGAAGGTAGGCGATCAGATTCGAATTGATGCCACTTTAGAAGACATGAAGCGTCAGCGCATCACACCACTCAAGGTTGCCGCGCCGACGGAAAAGGAACTGTTGCAAGCAGTGCAGCAGCTCGCGGAGTCGGTTCAGCAGAACCTTGCGCTTTCAGGCGATGTGTTGAAAGAACTTCGCGCCAAATCTTTGAAACCGTCATCCCAATCCTTGGCCGCCCTCCGGTTTTACCACGAAGGAATCGAGCTGGCGCGCCAGGGAAATCATCTTGAAGCCGCAAAGCATTTTGAGGCTTCCATTCAGGCGGATCCCGAGTTCGCATTGGCCTATTCCAAACTAGGGCAGACGTATAGCAATCTCAGAAATGACGATAAAGCTGAGCAATTTTCCCGAAAAGCCGTAGACCTAAGCGATAAGCTTCCGCCGCAGGAACGATATCTGATTCAGGCTAATTACGCTCAAGTCTCGAACGATAACCGCAAAGCTATCGAGTCTTACGAGAATCTGGAGAAGGCTTCACCAGATGATGTGGACGTTCATTTTCATCTCGGTGGACTCTACGAATCCACCGGCGCATACGATAAGGCGCGGGTTGAACTTGCGAAGGTACTGGCGGTCGATCCAAAACACGTGGACGCTTTGCTGGCCGCGGGCCGGGTGGAAATCAGAAGCAACAATCCAAAGAGCTCGCTTGATTACCTGAACCGGGGGCTCAGCCTGGCCGTCGAGCTCGACAACCCCGACGGTAAAGCCACGATCTTGAATGCAATTGGGGCTGCTTATGAACAGCTCAATAAGCCTGAAGAAGCGCTGCGAAATTATGAGGAGTCATTGGCCATCAAGCGGGGCCTGGGCCAAAAGCCGGGAATCGCGCTAACCCTTGGCAATATTGCTCGGGTTCAGTCTAGCCTTGGGAAGCCGGAGGAGGCCTACAAGAGTTACCTGGGGGCTGTGAAGTTACAGCGCGAAACCGGCGACAAGAAGGGGCTTGGCGTCACGCTGACCAATCTAGGCGGCCTCTACACAAAACGCAGCCGGTATGAGGAGGCTCTGAAGTGCTACAAGGAATCCTTGCAAATCCAGCGGGATGTGGGCAACGAGAACAACCAGGCTCTCTGCCTGAACAATATCGGGAATGTCTATCTCGCGAAAGGCCAGTCCAGCGACGCGCTCACCTATTATGAACGGGCGCTGGAGCTCCGCAAGAAGGCCAACATCCCCAGTCAAGTCGGAGAAACCCTGCACAATCTAGGGGAAGCATCCTTGAAGGCCGGCGACTATGGCCAAAGTTTGGACTACCACCTCAAGGCCCTCGAACTCTTTCGCGGCTCCGGTGACAAGAGCGGTGCTGCGATCCAGTCCTACAGCATGGGCACGATATTTGAGTATCAGGGACGGTATGGCGCGGCGCTTAAATCCAAAGAAGAGGCTCTCAAGACATTCCGGGAATTGCAGGACCGCGGTTTCTGGATGGCAGAGATTCTGAGCGGATACGGAAACTCACTCAGTCAGGTGGGACGCTACGATGAGGCACAAAAGAATTTGGCCGAGGCTATGACTCTAGCGCGGGAACTCCAGAATAAGACCCTGGTCGCACAGATTCTAAACTTTCAGGGAGACGCTTTCTTTTATCGAGGCGACATCAAGGCCGCCGCGAACCTGTTCTCGCAGGCCCTTGCGGCAACCTCGGGCAGCGTAGAGAGGGATGTGGTCCTTCTGTCGAAACTCAACTCGGCGAAGTGTGTTGTTGAAGAGAAGCGCAGCCAGGCGGCCATTGCTCCTCTGAAGGCCTTGGTTCAGGAAGCCGACGCTGTGGGGCTGAAGCATATCTCCACGGAGGCCGCGCTTGCTTTGGCCCAGGCTCTCATGAACGCGCATCAGTATCCTGCGGCTAGGAAGGAACTCGAGACAAGTCTCAGGACGAGTGAAAAACTTGGACTGCAGGCGCTGCTCGCCCGAAGCCACTACCTGCTCGGCCAGTCCCTTGAGCTTTCGGGAAGTGGGAGCGCCGAAGCAGCGCCCCACTATTCCACGGCCAGGCGAATTCTAGAGACAATCCGCCAGGAATCGGGGAGCGATGGCATCCTAAAGCGCGAGGACTTGAGCTCCATTCCCTTGCCATCGGTACACAAGCCTTAAAAAATCCGCAGTTCAAGGCTATGGTGTTGGGTAGTTGCTGTCATCTGAGGCCGCACCACCAATCAAAAGCAACTTACACCACCACTAAGTGTTAAGCAAACCATGCCACTACGGGGTGTTAAGGTGACGTGCCGACTCTGCGGAGAAAACTTGCTCGAGAACACTGTGATGGTATATGTACCGGGCTGGAGCCCTTCGGTACTCAAATCGAATTCGTTCACTCCATTCTTGTTGTCCCAATGGAATTTATTTCCTTCTTCCTTGTGCAGGCGCGGCGGAAAAACAACATTACCGTTGGTGTCGGTTGTCGAGAGAGAGAGGCGCGCCGTCTTATCCCGGATGGGCGTCCCCGGGTTGGCAAGGCAAGTTCCACTAGGGAACAATCGGAATGACACTTCAATTTCCTGCCCGACGGTGTATGTTTGGCCCTCGATCGGGGGAGACACCCAGCAGTATATATCGTTTTCTGTAAGGGGCTCGTCGAGGGCAGCTACGCTCGATAGGCCCGGAAGTATCCCGTCCATGGTCGGGTCAGAAACAACCGGAAACGTGGAATAGCTCGTTAAGATGTCCTCGCTATACACCGCGGTGGCGTTGTCGCCCGGCGCATGACCGAAAGCTGGAGTGTTGGCCGTCTGAAAGCTAGAGTACTCGAGGCTCAGAGTTATCAGCCCTTTATAATCGATGTTCTTGACGGGCACACCGTTCGGGCCGCTCTTATTGCCCGTGAAATCGTATTCATCGCATTGACCTCCATTAAACGCGTATTTCACGCATACGGTGCCCGCAGGGAACACGTTCGGATCGAGCGGGTCGATCGTATGGTCGACGGTCACAGTAAGATTAAAGGTCGTCAGCACGGTACCGAATTTAACGATGAGTTTGCCGTCATCGAAAAATTCGTAGGTGCCTGTGGTGTCGGTGGGACTGAACATGTTGGTGCAAGACGGCGCCGCACTTGCACTGGAGCATGTAGCTGCCCAACACTGGGTACCAAACAACGCAAACGCAAGTACAAGGAACGCGAATATCCGCTTGAACATGATCGAACCTCCTCTTGTGTCGCCGGCAGCGAATTCTCGACGGGGACAACCCGGCGTTCAGGAAACGGAAGGGTCCGCTAAATAGGGCCAGCTAGAGGGGTATCGAAGGGATCCTAGGTCCCATCGCCGACTGAGCGTATCCGCGTCTCGTCAGATAGCTAGTAGGTGAATGCTCTAATTCGGGGTAGGGAAATCTAGTAAGTCCTCTACTTGTTTGGAACCGGCGTGTTGCGTAAGTTCAGATCAAACCCCCGCAAACAAACTTTTCTTTCTCTTCAGAGATTTTCCAATAGTCCTGCAACCATCTGAATTCCCGCAAAGTCATGAAAGTCAGAAAGTTCGCGGTGCCGCTCCGAGGAGACTCTGAGTAAAAAGGCCTCCGTTTACGTATCCAACTGGGTCACTTGGCGAGTGGTCGGCAACTCGGAAGCTATTCGTTGACATTCAGAATTTGCCCACCGGGGCAGCGGCTTAGCGCCCCCTTAGTGCCCCTTGAACGTTTTGCTATCAGATTGAAAAAAAGAAGGATAGCGAATCAGGCGATAAGGATCGAACCCAACATCCTTTTATTCCAAGACTCGCCCTATGTGAAAGGCCACTTCAGGTGCCCGTTAAGTGCCCAGAATAGCGCATTTTGTGAGGTTTTTGCGGCTGAGAAGAAGAGCTAAGTCGTTTGAATCCGGCAGAGCCGGGTGATAATTGGCGCGTTATGAGCCCGACGAGCTACCAGGCTGCTCCACCCCGCACACCCACTATATCAGACGCGCCCGGTTCCGGCAAACCGACCGGCGCCGGCGCCAGCCGGGCAAAATTGTAGATTGCTTTTTCAGGCGTGCGGAGCAAAAACTACCACTGATTGTACGTCGTTCCTTCGAAGGGCGAGGTCGCGCCGGAATGGGAATGGACGTCAATAAGTCCTGTGCCTGACTGCTCCGGACTCAGCACCACGCTGTCGAATTGCAAGTCCCAGTCTGCTGTACTGGTCATCGGATCCTTGGGTACCATCCGGAGGTAACCAGCCTGGACCAAATCGTCGAGAGATTGCGGCGCGGCCTGCTTGTCGAGCGTGTAGTTGTCGATGGACTGACGCATGGCCTGAAGATCTTGTTTCAGTGTCGCTTCCCGCGCCCGCTGCACCGATTTTTGGTACTGCACTGCCGCGATACCGATCAAGATCATGATGATCGAAATCACAATCATCAACTCGATGAGTGTGAATCCCGTTCCAAGCGGCCGGCGACTGCGGCTCTTCAGCAATTGTCTTTCAACCTGACTCTGCGAAAGTATTTTCATGGCGAATCCCAGTTCCAATTACCAATCCGAATATTTCGTTCCATCCAGCGCCGTGGCGGTTGATTTCGAATAAACGTCGAAAACATTTTTCCCGCCCCAGCTCGTCGAATCGGGGTCATCCTGAACGGCACGCAGGCCCCATTCCGCCCGCCCGGTTATGGGATCCACGGGAATCTTTCGCAGGAAGCGGATCTTCCGGTCACTGCTGGCGCCAAGCTGCACGCCTTTCACCAGCGTCTCGAGGTCCGGCGGGTAGCCTTCGCTGCCGATTTCCACGCGGATCTGGTTGCGGTCCGCGGCATCCTTGTACCGGTCGATGGCATCCTTGATCTCGCGAAGATCACGGCGGAGCTCTGATTCTTTCTGTCGAATAACTGTGTACTTCGCGATCGGCAGCGCAGCGCTAGACAGGATCAACAGTATGGAACACGCAATAATCAGCTCGAGAAGCGTCATGCCGGCTTCGGAGTGGGAGCGTTCCTCGGATGAACCGTTCATTCGAAGGTTGCGTGCCATCAACAATCCCATTGATTACGGCTGGACTTGCAGCGTGGCCTCGCTGGTCACCAGCGGAATCAGCTTCTGCTGTGAATCTTTGGCGTTTACCTGTACGATCGACAAGTTCGAGGAGCCCGGCGCGAGCGCCTTGATGACAATGCCGATCAACGTGCCGCTGCCGTTCACTCCTGGAGTGTTTGGCTGGCGCGTGGCTGAGATGATGGCCTGTCCATGCTCTTTGTCCACGCGCTGCACGATGGCAATTTCCTGCGTGCCGCCGGAGAGAAATCCTCCGTGCCGCACTTCTTCTACGCTGATCACCGCGGGATTGTATTGCAGCAACAAGGGAATCGAGAAAAGGTCGTTCACGTTTTCGACTACGACTCCAATAGTTGCGGTCTGCCCGGCCTTTAGGGACAACGATTGCGGTTCGAAGCGGATCTTTGCTGTTGTAGTCTGCGGAGCCGCGCTGTTCGCTGGTTCGGCGCCGGACACGTTTGGAGACGTTGCTGCCGGATTCTGATTCATCTGCGGCTGCTGCGCAGGGGCCGGTGGGGGCGTGACGGAGGGAGCGTGGATGTTGCTCTCGCGCTTCACCTGCACGTTGGTTTCGGATCCCGAATACATGGACAGCAAATTGGCCTTGGTCCACTCAGGCATCCGCACGATCCGCGGAATCAACACGATCAGGACTTCGTTTTCCTGATGATCCGTCTTTTCATCGGAGAAGAGATAACGCAGGAAAGGAACCTTCGCTAAGCCCGGCCAGCCATTCAGGGTCTTCGTGTCCGTGCGCTCGAACAGCCCGCCAAGGATATTCACCTCGCCTTCTTTTAGGCGAATCTCATGATCCAGTGTGCGCTGACTGATAATCGGTTGCTGAATGCCGCCGATCGTGGACGTACCGGTCACCGAGGAAACCTCAACTTTTATTTTTAGGCTGACTTCATGATTTGGGTGAACGCGAGGCGTGATGTCCACGTTTACGCCTACATCCAGATACGTAAATTGTGTGTTGACGAGGGGGTTCACGAAGCCCGCGCCACCTGTCGAACCGACACCCACGCCCGCCTGGAAGCTGCCGGTGGCCACGGGCACGCGATCGCCCACGCGAAGCTTTGCGGGCTGTCCGTCCACCGAGCGAATTTCCGGGTTCTGAATGATTTTGGTGTAGGTATCGGTCAAGACAGCATTCGCCGTTGCACCTGGCAGCGTCACACTATAGTCCTTCGTGCCGAGGTGCTTCAAATTCTTGAGCGTAAGGGGATTTGTTGTCGTTGTGCCGCCCGAAGTAGTTGTGGTGCCGTTCGGGGCGAACGCCACGGTGGCCTGCTGCCCAGGAAGCACACCAAGGTCACGCAAGCGATCCGTGCGAGCCTGCAACACTTCCACTTGCACGACCACTTCCGGTTTGGCTTTATCAATATCGTTAATCATCTTACCCGCGAGGAGCAATTTGTCCGGTGTATCGCGCACGATGATGGCGTTCTGCGAGTTGAGCTGTTGGATGCGCTTCAGGTCCAGCAGTTGCCGCAAGCCAGTCACGATTTCGGTGAGGTCTTGCGGCTGAACAGTGTTGGAAAGATAGAAGGTCTTAATCACCTGCTCTTCGTAGTCGCGGCGCTTCTGGGGCTGATCGGGAAACACGAAAATAATGTTCTCCGTCACCGGTTTCCAGGCCGACTTGCTCTGCATCGAAGCGATATCCAAGGCCTGTTCCAGTGTCACGTTGTTCAATTCCACCGGGATGCGCCGTGCCGGGAAGTCCGGGTCATAAATCACCGTCAGTCCGGCTAATTTTCCAATGGTGTCGAAGACGATTTTCGCGTCATTCGTCATCTTCAGGTTAATAGCGGCCCGCGAGAGCGGTTTGATTTCCGGGGGCAGGGATGCCAGAGGAGGCTGGCCAGAGTCTGCCAGTGGTTCGGCAGCTGCATCGGTCTCGCGATTTTTCTCCGCGATCTGCTCGACCGTTTTCCGCAGTTCTTGTTCTGCCACGGGGCTGGAAGGATCGATGGACTGCGCCCGCTGGAACTCGCCGGCCGCGCCCTGCAAATCTCCCTTTTTTCTCAGTTCCAAGCCCTGCTTGATATGAACTTGACCCGCCTCGAAGCGGGTCTGGTTCAGCTTAATCTTATAGTTGGCGTTGTACGGGTCAGCTTTGAGGGCCTTCTGGTAGTAACCGAGGGCAGCATCGTAGTCCTGAAGGGTCTCCGCCTTCCGGCCTTGGCTAAAATCCGACTTTCCTTTCGGGCAGCCCGCAGCGAGCAGTCCGAAACTGACACATAGAAATAGGCTTCCCCACGGTCGCATGCACTCTCCGAGGCCTCGACACGAAACCCAAATAGTCTAACATTCGGGTTAGGGGCCCGGCAAGGATGCTAAGGTTGGCTGTCTTGCATGCGGTAATACGGACTGGTTAAGATTTGACGCGGCGGTTATGATGGGGAGTTGTGGCCAAGCCTGCGAAGAATACCGAGAAGTCAGAGAAATCCGCGAAATCCGGCGAGCAAATCGTCGCGCAGAACCGCGCCGCGTCCTATAACTATCATATTCTTGAGAAACATGAGGCCGGGCTGGTGCTCCACGGCACGGAGGTAAAAGCCCTCCGGGAAGGCAAAGCCAATATTCGCGATGCTTATGTGGACTTTAGGCCCAATGGCGCGTGGCTTGTTAACGCGCACATTGCGCAGTACTTAGCGGGTGGACCTTGGAACCATGAGCCGCTGGGTTCGCGCAAGCTTCTTCTCCACAAACGCGAAATCCTGAAGCTCTCTGGCCGCACCGATTCCAAGGGTTTGACCGTCATCCCCCTGAAGATCTATTTTCGCAACGGTATTGCCAAGATCGAAATCGCCCTCGCACAAGGCAAAAAGTCGTGGGACCGGCGTCAGGACGAACGCACCAAGGAAGCTCGCAGGGAAGTGGAAGAATCCATGTATCGGAATCGGAGGCGATAACGAGTCATGCAGATCACGCTGGAAACCAAGCCCTTTGCAGCCATCGAAACCGATGCCCTGGTTTCGTACCTATTTGAAGAGAGCGATCCCGTTCAGGGGCGCATCGCGGAAATCGACCAGGCCGCCGCAGGCCTGCTGCGTAAGCTCGCAAAGGGCGGCGAATTGACCGGCAAAACGCTGGAGTTCACATTGATTCATGCGCCCGGGGGATTGAAAGCTGCGCGGCTGCTTCTCGTCGGGGCAGGGAAGCGTGAACAGTTCAATGGCGCGACACTTCGCAAAATCGCCGGCGCGGCCTTGCGCTATTTGAAGAGTCGTTCCGCCAAGAACTTCGCATTTCTCGTTCGTGAGAATGATGCCACCGGCGAAAATGCCCAGGCAATTGTCGAAGGGGCGCTCGCGGCCAATTTCGAAACAGACAAATACAAGACCGATAAAAAGAACGACAAGAACATCGAAGCCGTTTCGGTCGCGGGCTACGCCGATGCGGAACGCGCGGCAGGGGAGAAGGGGCTTTCGAAAGGTCTCGTCATCGCCGACGCCCAGAATTTTACGCGGGACCTCGTCAACGAGCCTTCCAACAAACTCACACCGCGAATCCTCGCCCAAAAGGCCGAAGCTATGGCCAAGGAAGCCGGTCTTTCCGTCGAAATTCTGGATGAAAAGAAGATCGCAGATCTCAAGATGGGCGCGTTGCTCAGCGTTGCCCAGGGTGGTCCCGAGCCGCCTCGCATGATTGTCGTCACCTACAATCCGCCGAATGCGAAGCCCGGAGCGCAGGTCATCGGCCTCGTCGGCAAAGCGGTCACGTTTGACACCGGCGGCATCTCCATCAAGCCTGCAGACGGCATGGAAAAAATGAAGTACGACATGGCCGGCGGCGCAACCATGCTTGGCGTCATGCGCGCGCTCGCTGCCCTAAAGCCCAATGTCAAAGTAATCTGCGTTGTCCCATCCACGGAAAACATGCCCGGCGGCACGGCGCAAAAGCCCGGCGACATTCAGACCGCCATGTCCGGCAAGACCATCGAAGTTCTCAACACCGACGCGGAAGGCCGCCTGATCCTCGCGGACGGCGTCCACTATGCGAAGCAGCTCGGCGCCACGCATCTCGTCGATGCCGCAACGCTCACCGGCGCCATCGTCGTCGCGCTCGCCAATGTCAACGTCGGCGTCTTCGGCTCCGACCAGGCCTGGACCGACAAGCTCCTTGCCAGCGCCAAAGCCGTGGGCGAAAAAATGTGGCAGTTGCCGATGGACGACGAGTATCGCGAATTCATCAAGGGCAGCTTTGCTGATATTCAGAACATCAGCAGCGGCAAAGGCGGCGGCTCCATCACTGGTGCTTGGTTTATTCGCGAATTCGCAGGCGATTCACCGTGGATCCACTTGGACATTGCCGGCACGGCCTGGAATGACGACGCCAAGCCCTGGCTCGCCAAAGGCCCTACGGGCGTGGCCTTGCGCACGCTAATTCACCTGGTGTTGTCGTTTTAGGAGCGCGGGAAAGTAAGATGAGGTGAGACAGACATTCCTGCCTGCCCTATCGTTACATCTTCTCGGGGGCTGCGATTCCCATCAACGAAAGCGCCCGCACCAGTTGCGCTTCCACTAACTCCGTGAGACGCAGCAAAAATGCCCGCTTCTGCTCATCCGCTTCCGTCAAGATGTGGTGTTTGTGGTAAAAATTGTTGAATTCCTGAGCCAATTGAAACGCGTACTTGGCCACGAATGCGGGCTCCTGTGTCGCGATCGCAGCATCCCCTGCGTAATCCAGTGATCCCGCTGCCGCCAGCAATTGCCAAAATCCGTCTCCTTCGGCTCCCTCAAGGAACCGACCAACATTCTCCGCGGCTACTTCGACGTTCGTCGCTCCTGCTTCCGCGCCTTTCCGGCGAATTCCGCGGATACGCACCACCGCGTATTGGCAATAAGGCCCGGTCTCGCCTTCAAAACTCAATGCATCTTTGAAATCAAATGCAATGATCGAGCTGCGCGTAAACTTCAGTAGAAAAAAACGCAGCGCTCCCACTGCAATTGCATGCGCCGTTCGTTTCTGCTCGTCCGCGCTCATTTCCGCGTGCCGCTGCTGCACTTCGGCCAGCGTCGCCTCTTCGAGCTTGTCGAGCAAGTCGTCCGCCTTCACGCCAAATCCCTTGCGCCCGCTCACTTCCACGTAGGGCTTCTTGGCTTCCTCTGGCGAAAGTTCGTAGCCCATTTCCGCGGCGCAACGCGGCGTCAGCGCCACAATTTCGTACGACAGGTGAATCGAACGCTCCGCCTCTTTGTCGTGCCCGAGCGCCTGCAATCCCATCGCAACCACTTTCTGCAAATACGCCTGCCGCGCGTCAATCACGTTGTAAACCATCGCCGCCGGCTCGCCAAAGTGCGGCGCTTCTGGATCGCCTTTGTCGCTCGTCGTTGCCCAAACCGTGTGCCCCTCTGGCGCATTTGGCCATTTCCGGTAATGAAAGTCTTTTCCCAGCAGCCCGAATTTCCAGAGCTGGTACGCGATATCTTTCCCGACGTACGTCACCGTCCCGTTGGACCGCACAATAATCTTGTCCTGCATGTTCTCGTCGTCTTCCGCTTCATCGTGCCTTTCTTCAGCCTCCTTTACTTCCTTTCCGTCCTGTACCTCCTGTTTCCAAGGCATGATCCAGCAGCCCGCCATTTTCCCCGTCGTCGCCAATTGAATCGCGCCGGACTTCTTCAGCATTTCGAACGCCGCATCCCAAAAATGTAGGTGCAAGATTTCGCTTTCACGCGCCAGCAGGTCGTAATGAATATCCAGCCGCGCCATGGTGCGCAAGTGACAAGTCACAATGGCATCCGCCACCACTTGCGCCACTTCGGCGGCCTCGCCTTCGCCTTCCTCGATCGCCCTGAGCGTTGCGCCGCGCAACTTCTCCGCGCGCGCTTTGTCTTCTGCAAAAAAGGTCGTGGCCCTAGCGTACAGATCCCAGCAGTAATAATCGAACTTCGGCTCAATGGCACGGTTCTTGACCCCAACCGGTGTGACCTTTTCCATATGCAACAAACCGATCACCACGTCCGCCACCTGCACGCCGGTGTTGTCAATGTAGTTTTGAACCTGCACGCGGTCTCCGGCTTGGCGCAGGACTCGTACCATTGTGTCGCCTAGCACGGAATTCCTTACGTGCCCGATGTGCGCTGCCTTGTTCGGATTGATGCTGGTGTGCTCGACGATAATCTTTTCGGTCCGTTGCGCGGGCATCCCTGCCGGCTTTTTCCCTTCTGCCTTCCGCAGTGCCTCCCAAAACTCTCTCCGGTCAAAAAAGGCGTTCAGATATCCACCACCCGCCACTTCCACTCTGGCGATGCCTTCAATCTTGTCAAGCCCGTTCGCAATCTCCTGCGCAATCTGCCGCGGCGCGCGCTTTAGCCGCTTCGCCAATTCAAAACAAACCGGCGATGCCGCCTCGCCCATTTCGATCTCCGGCGGCCGTTCCAGCACGATTGCCAAATCCAGGCCGTATTTTTTGTGGATGTGCCGAGCCAGTGCCTCGCGCAACCGGTTTGTCAGGATCTGATACACGTGCCCTCAGTGAACGTAACTTTCATGAATGCAATCAATCAGTATAGGAGATGCCGGTAATGAGGGTCAAAGACAGCAAGAGTGCGCCAGCGGTTTGACACAACGGTTTGACACCTCTGGTCTGCGCCGATAGTATCAATTTGCATCCGGCGGAGAGACAAATTCACCGTGCCGTCCCACCGTTCGGCGGCGGTATCTCATGAAACTCGCTTATTTTGATTGTTTTTCGGGCATTAGTGGTGACATGACGCTCGGCGCGCTGGTTGACGCCGGCTGTGATGCGGACCACCTACGCACCGAATTGCGCGGCCTGCAAGTGCCGGGCTGGGAACTCGCCGCCGAAAAAGTGTGGAAGAACGGAGTGGCTGCTACCTACGTCAGGGTGAAGACCGAAGATCAATCCAAGCATCGATCGCTCGGTGCAATCCTTGAAATTTTGCAGAAATCAAAACTTGCCGCACAGGTACACGAGCGCGCGGCCGCCATTTTCACGAAGCTCGGCGAAGCCGAAGCCAGTGTCCACGACGTGCCGCTCGAAAAGATTCACTTTCATGAAGTCGGCGCCGTGGACGCCATCGTGGACATCGTAGGCGCTTGCATCGGGTTCCACGCTCTGGGAATTGAAAAATTTGCGTGCTCGGCACTCAACGTAGGCTGGGGGACCGCGAAAATGGCGCACGGTGTTTTGCCCGTGCCCGCACCGGCAACGGCAAATTTGCTGCAAGGGAAGCCGACGTATTCCAATGGCGTTCAGAAAGAACTCGTCACGCCGACCGGTGCGGCGATCGTCGCGACGCTCTGCGATTTCTTCGGTCCGCAGCCGCCAATGAGCGTATCGGCCATCGGTTACGGAGCGGGGACCGCGGACCTGCAAGGCCAGCCGAATGTCGTGCGCATCATGATCGGCGAAACCGTGGAAAAAGCCGTCCCCGGTTTTGACGAGGAGATCGCTGTCATCGAAGCGAATCTCGACGACATGAATCCGCAGATTTATGGCTACTTTCTCGAGAAAGCATTGTCCGCCGGAGCGCTGGACGTCTACACCACGCCTGTCCAAATGAAAAAGAATCGTCCCGGCACGCTTCTCACAGTTTTGTGTAAGCCGCCGGACACCAATATGCTGATGTCATTGATCTTTGCCGAGACGACGACATTTGGCGCCCGCAGCTATCGCGCACAGCGCCGCACTTTGCCGCGCGAATTCCTGAGTGTGGCCACGGCCTTCGGCGATGTGCGCATCAAGATTTCCCGCGTGAATGGCCGCATCCTGCATGTTGCGCCCGAATACGAGGACTGCCGCAAGCTGGCTGTCGAGAAAAATGTGCCTCTGCAGCGCGTAATCAACGAAGCTCTCCGCGCGTATGAAGCGGGCGGGAAAACACACTAGTTATGCCGGCCAACAAGCCCAAGTTTTATCTGACCACGCCGATCTACTACACGAACGGCTTGCCGCACATTGGCCACACATACTCCACAATCGTGTGCGACACCATCCGCCGCTACAAACGCATGCGTGGCTACGACGTGATCATGACCACCGGCACGGACGAGCACGGCATCAACGTCGAGCGTTCCGCAAAAAAGGCGGGCGTGTCCGAAGCCGAATTCGTCGCCAAGATGGCAGCGGAGTGGAAGGCCCTCTGGGACGAGCTCGGCATTCAGGGCGACGAGTTTATTCGCACCACCGACTTGAAACACGCTCACACCGTGCAATGGCTTTTCAAGCTGTGCCGCGAAAATGGTTTCGTCTACCCGGGGCACTACACGGGGCAATATTGCATCTACGACAATGCCTACGTGGATGTGAAGGTGGGAGAAAACTGTCCCGATTGCGGCCGGCCCACGGAAACCGTCACCGAGCCTAATTATTTTTTCAAGCTTTCTGCCTTTCAAAAACCGCTGCTGGATTGGTACGCCAAGCATCCCGACTTCATCCAGCCGGAATCGCGGCGCAATGAAGTGCTCAGTTTTGTGGAAGGCGGTCTCCGGGATCTCAGCATCACGCGCTCCACGATTCGCTGGGGCATTCCCGTTCCCGGTGAAGAGCCGCACGTTTTTTATGTTTGGTTTGACGCGCTCACGGCGTATCTGAGCGCCGTTGGCGGCCCGAATTACGAGAAGCAGGGTTTCTGGCCCGCCGATATCCATCTTGTCGGCAAGGAGATTATTCGCTTTCACGCTATATACTGGCCGGCGTTTTTGATGGCTGCGGGTCTGCCGCTGCCCAAGCAGATTTGGGCGCACGGCTGGCTGCTCATGGACAGCGCCAAAATGAGCAAGTCCGTGGGTAATGTTGTTCGCCCGCGTCCGATCGTGCACGTCCTCGGTGTGGACGCGCTTCGCTACTATCTTCTGCGCGAGACGGTCTTCGGCCAGGACGGCAATTTCAGCTACGACGCCCTCGTCCAGCGTTACAACAGCGACCTCGCCAACGGCCTCGGCAACCTCGCCAGCCGTACCGCGGCGATGGTCGAGAAGAATTGCGGCGGGAAAGTTCCTCAGCCCGGGGCGCTACAGCCGCAGGACGAAGCGCTCGCGAAACAAGCGCAGGCCGCGATCGGCGAAGTTCTGGAGCTTTACGACAAGCTTGGATTTTCACGAGCGCTCGAACTGATCTGGTCGCTGATCGCCGCCGCTGATAAATATCTCGCTTCCGAACAGCCCTGGACACTGGGCAGTACCGAGGCGGACAATCAGCGGCGCGGCACGATACTCTGGGCTGCCGCCGAAGTGCTTCGCGTTGCGACCGCGCTGGGGCATCCCGTCTTGCCGGAAAGCACCGCGAAGGTTTGGGCGCTGCTTGGACAGGCGGGGCACGTGAGTTCTCAGGAATTGGGCGCACTCCGCTGGGGCCAGCTCAAGCCGGGCACGCCGCTGGGCAAATCACAGTCACTTTTTCCGCGCATTGAAAAAGTGGAAGCAATTGAGAGGATGGAAGCCATGGAAAACGAAGCGCAAAAGCAACCCCCGCCGGTCACAGCACCTGCGCCTGCAAGCACGCCCGTTGCGGCTGGCGCCGCCGCCGCAGCAGCGCCTGCCGCTGCGGAGAAAATTGGCATCGAGGATTTTACCAAAGTCGAGATGCGCGTCGGGCAGATCAAGACCGCCGAGCGCATCGTCGGCGCAGACAAATTGTTGAAGCTCACTGTGGACATCGGCACCGAGGTTCGCCAGATTTGTGCCGGCATCGCGCAATTCTACGAACCGGAAAAACTAATCGGCCGCAAAGTTGCCGTGGTCGTGAATCTTGCGCCGCGCAAACTTCGCGGTGTCGAATCCAACGGCATGATCGTCGCCGCCTCCGTCGGCCCCGAAGGGCGCCCCGTCCTTGCCGGTTTCCCCGACGAAGACGTCGAAATCGGCGCCCGATTGAAGTAGGGCGCGACACATCGTGTCCCTACGGGTGCCGCACTTGGGAAGCTCCATTCCATGGAACTGATTGATTCACATGCACACATCGATTTCCCGCAATTCGCGGAAGATCGCGACGCTATGCTCGAACGCGCACGCGCCGCGGGCGTGACCGTTCTCCTGGCCATCGGCACCGGCCCAGGACCGGAGAAGCTCGATTCTGCGCTGCCCTTTGCCGAGCTACATGACTGGATTTACGCCACCGTCGGCATACATCCCCACGAAGCGAAGGCAGTCACAACGCAGCACTTAGAAGAACTGGCACGGCTGGCTCAGCATCGGAAAGTCATCGCCTGGGGCGAAATTGGACTCGACTATTACTACGATCATTCGCCGCGGGAAGTGCAAGCGCGTGTTTTCCGGGACCAGATGGATTTGGCGCGGCGCGCGAAGAAACCCATCATCATTCATTGCCGCGACGCCTGGGCCGATTGCTTGAACATGATTGAAGAACATTGGCGGCCGACCGGCCTCGGCGGAATTTTGCATTGCTTCACGAGCACGCTTGAAGATGCACGGCGCGGAATCGAGATGGGTTTTTTGGTTTCTTTTGCGGGGAATTCAACGTATCCGAAAACGCAGAACCTTCGCGACGTTGCGAAAGCTCTGCCGCTCGGGAACATTTTGATCGAGACGGACGCTCCGTACCTCGCGCCTCAGCCGTATCGCGGCAAGCGCAACGAGCCGGCTTACGTGGCGGAAGTGGCGCGCACGCTCGCGACTGTGAGAGACTTGACCCCAGAAGAAATTGCCGCGGCCACGACAGAGAATTTTCGGCGTTTCTTTGGTCTTGCCCGGCCGGCAAGCTACGCGGCATCAGGTCTCAAGGCTAATGAATAATTTGGGGGATACACCATCGCGCTGCTGACGGTCAAAGAGATTTTTGATCTGGTCCGCGACGATCTAGTGCTGGTCGAGGAGGAACTATCGCGGCAAAGCGAAGGTGCCTTTCCGCCAGTTTCTGAAATCACTGCGTACTTGCTCGGCGGCGGCGGAAAGCGGCTGCGGCCCGCGCTCCTGCTACTCTCTGCGCGCCATGCAGGCCGCGCCGATCGCAGCGCCATCCGTCTGGCCGCCGTCGTAGAACTCCTGCACAGCGCCACGTTGATTCACGACGACGTTATCGACAGCGCCGACACGCGCCGCGGCCGCGCCTCCGCCAACTCACGATGGGGCAATCATCGCAGCGTGCTTACCGGCGACTGGCTATACATGCAGTCCTTTCAGATGGCGCTCGAGGAACGCAATTTCCGCATCCTTGATATCCTGATCGACCTCACGCAAAAAATGGTGGAAGGGGAGCTGATCCAACTGGCGAAAATTGGCCGCATCGACGTGACGCAAGATGATGCGCTGCGGCTGGCCACCTATAAGACCGCATGTCTCTTCAGCGGCTGCGCGCGACTCGGCGCCGTGCTGGGCGGCCTTGAAGGTAAAGAAGAGCAGGCGCTTGCTGATTACGGGCGGTATGCGGGACTCGCATTTCAACTCGTGGATGATCTCCTGGATTTTACGGCGTCGGCGCAGCAGCTCGGAAAACCTGTGCTGAGCGACTTGAAAGAAGGCAAGGTCACGCTGCCGCTGATTTACGCGATGGAGAATGGTCATCGCGACGCGCGCGAAATGGTGGCGCGGGTTCTGGAAGAAAAAGGATTTATCTCAGTCCGTCCGGAAACGCTGGTCTCGCTGGTACACGAGTCCGGAGCGCTGGATCGCGCGCGTAATCTGGCGCAGGACTATGCGCGGCGCGCCAAGGCTTGCCTCAATGGCGGAACCGATTCTGAATATCATCGCGCGCTGGCCACGCTGCCGGACTTTATCCTCGAACGCGAAAATTAGCCGCGCCTGATTCCATGCTGCCCTTCAAACTGGTCTATCACGGACGCTACGACCTGAATCTAGGCGCGCACGTTTTTCCTTCGCAGAAATTCCGCCTGATCCACGAAATGCTGCTCCGCGAAAACATAGCTGCTGCGCAAGATGTTCTGCGCCCGGAAGCCGCGAGCGACGAGGACATTTTGCGCGTTCACACCGCGGAGTGGGTGCGCAAATTGAAAACCGCCACGCTCACCGCCAGCGACGTGATGAAACTCGAAGTACCGTATTCGCCCGAACTGGTGGAGGCCGTGTGGCTGGCGGCGGGAGGTTCGATTTTGGCAGCGCAATCGGCGTTGCGAGACGGGTTTGGTTCGAATCTGGGCGGCGGATTTCATCACGCGTATCCGGGGCACGGGGAAGGATTCTGCGCGATTCACGACGTGGCGGTAGCGATTCGTAAGCTACAAGCGGATGGCGCGGTAAAAAAAGCCATGGTCGTTGATACCGACGTACATCACGGCAACGGCACGGCCGCCATCTTTCGAAATGACCCAACGGTGTTCACGATATCCATTCATCAGGAAAACAACTATCCGGCGCACAAGCCGCCATCGAGCATCGACCTGAATATGGCGGACCGCGTCGAAGACGCCGAATATCTCGAGGCCTTAGTTCCCGCCGTGCAAAAAGCCATGGATGAATTTCAGCCGGAGATTCTTTTCTATGTGGGAGGCGCGGATCCCTATTGCGAGGATCAACTCGGCGGCCTGTCGCTCACGAAGGAGGGATTGAAACAGCGCGACCGTGGCGTTTTCGAGGAAGCGCGGCGGCGCAAGATCCCGGTGGCCACAGCTCTTGCGGGCGGGTATGCGCGGCGCGTGGAAGACACCGTGCGCATCCACGTGAATACCATTCTCGCTGCGCGGGATGTCGCGCTCGCATTTCCCTTCGCGTCTGTCGCTCGAAGCTGATCGTATCCGCAGTCCCTAAGGATTCTTGTTTTGAACTTCCAGGATGCGACGGAGAGCCGAAGTAAGCTCCTGTTCAAAGGTGTCCGGGCTGAATCCATTTGCGCGATAGGCTATTTTGCCATCGCGATCAATCACGACGATCGTGGGGAATGAGTTGACGCCGAACAGCCGGTCGAGGCCATCGGCAAAAACAACCGCGGTGTGCGGTTTGGATTCCGCCAGGTAGGTCGGCACGAGCGTTTCGTCTTCGTCACAATTGGCAGCCAGAAAAGTCACGTCCGGCACGGCGTTGAATTCCATGGCCACACGCCCGAAGAGCGGATCAAGCGCGCGGCAGGGGCCGCACCACGTGGTCCAAAAATCAAGGACGAGAATCTGGCCTTTCGATTTCTGCAAGGGGAACGGAGTACCCTCAGGCGCCTTACGCAACATAAATTCGGAAGGCTCGCGGGCATCCGCGTTCTTCCGGGATTTCACACTGCTGGAGATTTGCAAGACATCATCAAAAGTGCGAAGTATATACGCACCCAGGCCGTTGTCGGAACCGTGGGCCATGCGCCAGACGTTGCCGAGTTTTTGGCGGATTTCCTTGCGGCTGACGTTACCGTTCTTACCTTCGGCGAGGGCGAAAGCGCGAGAATATTCCGTGATAGCGGAATTCCAATCTTTCCTAAGCTCGGCTGTTTCCCCGAGCCGTTCGGCAGCGCCGGCAGCGGGAGTGATCTGATAGCTGGTCTCGAAGTCTTGCTGCGCGGAGCGGTAATCCTTCAATTTCATGTATAGATTGCCGCGAATGAAAAGCGCGGACGCCTGGTCGGTCTTCTTCTCGCGCTGCCATTGTTCTTCGGAGACGCGCGGAGAGCGGTCGGAGGCCGAGGTGCGGTTCACGAAGTCAAGGACGCGACTTGCGTAGCTGACCGCGCGACGGAACGCAGCTTCGTCGTCTTTGCGCTCAAGGAGTTGAATGGTGAGCATGGTGATGGGGATATCGTTGGGGTTTAAGGCGATGATGCGTTCGGCGTAATCGGAGGCGCGCGCGTCGTCCCGCAACTGGAGGCTGGCTTCCACGAGGGCACGATAGATCTGCGAGCGGTTTTCATTTCCCGGGTGCTTGCTCAAAAAGGCTTCCAGATTGCGGACCAGCATGGCCCGGTCATTTCCCGCGGCGGAGACGGCCAGCTGCAATTCTTCTTCGGGCGTGGGTTGCTTGATGGCCGCGGGCTGTTTGGAAGCGCCTGGGCCCGCCGGTTTTTGTGGTGCGCTCTGACTTTCTTTCGTTTGCGTGACGGTTTGCCCGAGAATTGGCGACCCCGCGGCACAGAGAAAAAGCAAAAGGCCTGCCGACGCACGGAAATTAGCCATACGAGGGAATTCTAAGCGTAACAAGGGAAATTGTCGCTAGTTCTTAGCCGGCTTCTCATAGGAAGGAATTAGCAGGGCGCGCCTAGTTCGAGCTGCTGACGCGGATTTCGCCGGAGACGGTTTGCACATCGACGCGCGCGCCCCCGCTGCCCATGCGGGCGCGGAGGACCCGCTTGCCTTGCTCCTCGATCATGATCGGAATATCGGTGCGAATCTCGCCAGAGACGGCTTGCGCGGAAAGATGGAAATTGGCGGAGGCCGGAACTTTCAAGAGTACGGAACCTGACACGGTCTTCAGCTCCCAATAGCCATTGGCGCCAGGATTTCCCTGAACGGACACCCGACCGGAAGCGGCATGCGCTTTCACGTCCTTCGAAGCGCCCTGGATGTCAACAGCGCCGCTCGCCGTGTCTGCTTCGACGCGGCCGCCCGGCCGCAGGACTTGAATCGTTCCGGCGAGCGCGTTGATGCGTACGTCGCCCCTGGTGTCAGAAACATTTACGCTGCCTGAAGCCGTGGAGATGCGGACGTCGTCGCCGACGTCATTTGCAGAGACGGAACCGCTGGCCGTAGTGAGCTGCGCATCGCGATCGATTTTTTCAACGCGGATGGAGCCGGAGGCCGCTTGCACCTTTACGGGACCGCGCACTCCACGAACTGCCTGCGCACCGGAAGCCACGGTAGCGCTGACCTCCGTGTCATGAGGAACTTGAATGGTGTAGGCGATGGAAAGGTGACGCAGGCCGGACATTTCTTTTCCAATTCGAATGGTATCGCCTTTTTGCTCGATGGGAGGATTCGCGAGGGTCTCATCCAAGCGCTTCTGCGGGTCGCCGAAACCCATTCCCGAAGCGCGCACGACGCCATGCACGTGCACTTTGCCGTCCGCGCTCCCCGTGATGTCCACGTCGCCGGAGGCGTTGGTGATCTCGAGTCGAAGGGGGCCTGTCACGGTGTAATTGCGGTCAAAGCTGCCGCTGGCCGCTGGACCGACGTTACAAGCGACGAGGGAAACTGCGGCCATTGTCAGGATGAGCGTGATCAGGAAATGGCGCTGGCGCAACATTCGTCCTCCGTCACGTTCATGAATTTCTCTCCATGTTCGGGCATCTCTAGCTACGCAAAAGCAGGCCATTATGTTCCCGAGGCGGCTTTTGCGGAGCCGCCGCTGGGCGGCATCAGGATCTCGTTGAGAGCGCCCTGCCGGTAGCCCTCCAGATCCAGAGAAACATAAGCGAAACCAGCGGCCTTCAAACGGTCAGCAATGGCGGCAGCCATTTGCGGTTGGAAGGCACGGGGCATTTCGTCGGGCGCGATTTCGACACGCGCTAGATTGTCATGGAGGCGCACGCGGAACTGGCGGAAGCCGAGTTCGCGGAGAGCGGCTTCGCCACGTTCCACCAGCGCGAGGCGCTCGGTAGTCACTTCGGTGCCGTAGGGAAGGCGCGAAGCGAGGCACGCGGAGGCTGGGCGATCCCAGGTCGGCAGTCCGGCGTGCTGCGACAGAAGCCGAATCTCCGCTTTGCGCAGGCCGGCGTCGAGCAGAGGCGCGAGAACCTGGTGTTCCGTCGCCGCACGATGGCCGGGGCGGAAATCGAGCGTGTCATCGGAGTTCACGCCGTAGGCCACAGCGGCAACGCCTTGCAACCGCGCCAATTCGTCCAGCGCGGAGAAAAGTTCATCCTTACAGAAGTAACAGCGATCTGAGGCGTTTGCGCGATACGCGGGATTATCCATCTCATGCGTTTCGATGAATTCATGCCGCACACCGTATTTGCCGACGAACTCTTTGACGACTGTGCGATCGTGCGCGGAATAACTTGGCGAGAGAGCCGTGACAGACAGGGCGCGACTTCCCAGCGCGCGATGCGCGGCCCAAGCCAGGTACGCGGAATCCGCGCCGCCGGATAGCGCGACGAGGAGGGAGGGAAGTTCGGACAGCCGCGAAAGCAGAACAGTCTCTTTTTCCTGGGCCGAAATAGAGACTTTCTCGGAAGTGCGAATGCGAACGAGTTCTTTCATCTCAGCGGTGATTATAGCGCAGAGTGCATCTTGAGTTGCATTTGCGAACGCGCCACCGTTGGCCTCACTTGAAATCCAAAAGCACGTCGACGGTGCGCTTGCCCGGATCCGTTTGGAGAAAATGTCCCACCGTTTCGTAATGCACGGGCAATTCACCGAAGACCTGTTCACGATGGGATTGCAGTTTGACGAGAAGTTCTTCAAATTTAATCTTGTCGAAGAAATTGCTGGAAGCGATAGGCCACGCGGCGTAGAGCTTGCGTTCCGCCGCGAGGGAGAGTCCCGTGAGGACAATCTTTCCGAAATTGTATTGAATACCCTCTTGGATACCCACAGCATAAGAGACAGTGTGTGCCTGTTCGTCGTAGGTTGCGACAGGATCGAGCTTGGCTTCGAGATAGCCGTGGTGGCCGTATTCCTCGCGAATGCGGTCCCAGCCTTCCTCCATCTGCATGCCATTGGCGAGGTCGCCTGATTTCGCGCCCAGCAAACCTCTCAGTGTGAATTCCGACACCACGCTGTTGCCGGTCCAGTGGATTTCCTTCCAACGAAACACCGCGCCCGGCACCACTGGCACGTATACCGGAATTTTCTCGGGGAATTTTTGATTGGGATTGCCCGTTAAGCGCACCTCCGGCGGCCCGAGCTTCACGCGCAGGTATCCCTGTTGCAGATAAACCGGCCGTATCGCCTCCGTCAGAAAAAGATCGATGGCCATTCGCGAATAAGCTTTTCCACGAATTTCGGATAGATGCTGCTGGACCGCTTTGGATGCCAGGAGCGATGGATCGCTGAATTCGACGGTGGCAATCTGCGGAGGGGCGCCCTCGATGCGGAATTCCTGGACGTTGCCTTCACCTGCAGGATTCGGGATGACAGCGTGTTCGACGGGTGCTTGCAAGCCGTGCGAAGAGAGCAACTCTTTTACAGCGTCACCGGCGCGATCCACGGCCGCGCCCGCTTCCGGCAGCGTACCGTCAAAATAAGGAAATGTCTTGCGGATGGCCTCGGCCAATTCCGAATCCGCGAACCACGGTATGTTGTCAAAGTAGACCGGAAGACGAGGCGATTCCTCGACGTGGTAAGTCACAAACACACCGCCGCCGCGTGTCAGAAAATTGAAATTTACTTTTGCAAATAACCCGCTTTGTATAAGCCGGTCTGCCGCCGCCTGCAAGTCACCCTTGCCAACTTGCGGGCCGGGCTGGAGCCCAGCCAGAGAGACGATTTGCGCTTCGGTGAGAATCCTGGCGCCCTCGGCGCGCACTTCCCGGAGCGGTGCGCCGCCTGCTGCCGGCGATTGGGCGCAAGCGGGTCGGGCCGCCGATAGGGTTAGCGCCAAAAAAGCACCCAGGCACGCACGAAAGAAGCGAGACATGCATTCATTTTAGCGGAAAACGTCCCCAGCTACTCAACTGTGACGGATTTCGCGAGGTTACGCGGCTGGTCGACGTCGCAACCGCGGCGCACGGCAATGTGATACGCGAGCAGTTGCAGAGGAATGATCTCGAGCAGCGGCACGAGCAACTCGGGAGCCGGGGGAAGTTCGATGATGTGGTCGGAGGCTTCGCGCGCGAGATGATCTCCATTGGTGGCGATGGAGATGACGATGCCGTCGCGCGCCTTGACTTCCTTGATGTTTGAAACGCTTTTCTCGTAGCGAGTCATAGCTTCGGGGTCGGATTCGTCGCGCGTGGCGAGCACGACAACAGGCAGATTTTCGTCGATCAGTGCGTTGGGGCCGTGCTTCATCTCGCCGGCAGGGTAGCCTTCGGCGTGAATGTAGGAGATTTCCTTGAGCTTCAGAGCGCCTTCAAGCGCGATCGGGTAGTGGATGCCTCTACCGAGATACAGGAAATCGGTATAACGGAAGAATTGCCGCGCCAGGTTTTCGTAGAAGCCAGTTTCATCCGCCTGCAAGACGGTTTCGATCTTGTGAGGAATGCGCGTGAATTCCTGCATCAAAGTTCTGGCCGCCTCCTCGGTCATCTTGCCGCGCACCTGGCCAAGATAGGAAGCCAACAGAAGCAACGCGGTCAATTGTGAAGTGAAGGCCTTGGTCGAGGCCACGCCGATCTCCGGGCCGGCATGGGTGGGAATCGTGCCGGCGGCTTCGCGCGTGATCATAGAGCCAAAGACGTTGCAGATGGCAAGGGTGGGCGAACCTTTGGTTTTTGCTTCGCGCTGCGCCGCGAGGGTGTCCGCGGTTTCGCCGGACTGGCTGATGCACACGGTCAGGGTATTCGAATCGATGATGGGGTCGCGGTAGCGGAACTCACTGCCGTAATCCACTTCGACGGGCAAGCGCGCGAGACGCTCGATCATGAATTTTGCGGCCAGCGCCGCATGCCAGCTCGTGCCGCAGGCGACGATACGCACACTTTGAAACCCGCGAAATTGCTTCTCGGTGATCTGCATTTCATCGAGGAAGACTTTTCCCGTGTCCTGCGAGATGCGGCCGAGCAGAGTGTCGCGAACGGCGCGCGGCTGCTCGAAAATTTCTTTCTGCATGAAATGCTTGTAGCCGCCCTTTTCCGCCATGATGGGATCCCAGGCTACATGGTGGGCAGGACGCTCGACAGGATGGCCGTCGTGGTCCATCACGCGCACACCCTTAGCGGTCAGGACAGCGATGTCGCCGTCGGCGAGAAAGAAAATCTCACGCGTGTGCTGGAGCAAAGCGGGAATGTCGCTGGCGACGAAGTACTCTCCCTCGCCGAGACCGATCACGGAAGGCGGGCCGAGACGGGCGGCCACGATTTTCTGCGGATCCTTCGCGGAGAGAAAGACCAGAGCGTAGATGCCGCGCAGTTCCTTGAGCGAGCGGCGCACGGCTTCTTCGAGCGGAACGCCGCCCTGCGAATTCTTTTCCACTAGGTGCGCCACAATCTCCGTGTCAGTTTCCGTGACGAACTTGTGGCCTTCCTTCTGCAATTTTTCTTTCAACTCGAGGTAATTCTCGATGATGCCGTTGTGCACCACGACGATCTGGCCGGTGCAGTCCCGGTGAGGATGCGCGTTTTCTTCAGTAGGACGGCCGTGAGTCGCCCAGCGCGTGTGGCCGATTCCATAGGTGCCTTCGATGGGAAATTTTGCGATGACTTCTTCGAGATTCCGGAGCTTTCCGGGAGCGCGCCGAATCTCCAATTTGCCGTCTTGCGTCACGACGGCTATGCCTGCAGAGTCGTAGCCGCGGTATTCGAGCTTGCGCAGACCCTCGATGACTACAGGCACAACTTTTTTAGGGCCGATGTAGCCAACAATTCCGCACATGGGCGGGTTCTCCTGACTGCGAATTCAAAAGCGTAACACTGCCGGCATCGGTTGATGGCTCATTCGACGATCTCGAAGCGATATTCCTCGATGACGGGGTTTGTCAGCACTTCTTTTGAAATGCGCTCGAGCTGCTTCTGCGCTTCATCGCGATTCCAGCCATCGAGATTCAAGACAAAGAATTTTCCCTGCCGTACGTCCTTCACTGCGGCGTAGCCGAGGCCGGAAAGCGCGTGTTGTATGGTTTGTCCCTGCGGATCGAGCACGGAGCGTTTTGGCATGACCCAGACGTGTGCTTTCATGCGTTTAGTATAACATTGCCTTCCGCGGGTTCAGGGGCGGCGCGTTTCGCCGGCGGGCGAAAACGCGCATTGGAAACCCATCTCGACAATGCGGGCAAGTTCGGCTTCCTGAAGCCCCATGCGGGCGGCGTTTTCGTATTCCGCATGCAAGGTTGTATGGAACATCGCAGGGTCGTCGGTGGAGAGGACAACCGGTATTCCGTGGCGTAAGAGCTTCGGCAAAGGGTGATTCTCGATTCGAACGGGTCCCTCCTGGAGCTGTAGAGCGAGGGCGCCCGTTTTCAGATTGCTGCCGGGACAGACTTCCAGCGGAATCCGACGCTCGGCGAGCAAGTCCATCAAGCCTGGATCGTGGATTGCCGCAATGCCGTGTCCGATGCGTTCGGCGCCAAGGAGATTGATGGCTTCGCGGATTTTCTTCGGGCCGCCGACTTCGCCAGCGTGCGTGAGGCGGTGCAAGCCGAGTTCCGCCGCCTTCTCGTAAGCCGGACGAAACGCTTCGGTCGGAATGCTCAGCTCATCACCGCCCATGCCGAATGCCAAGATTTCCTTTGAGTCGCACCTTCGGGCGGACTCGACCACTTCCATTGCAGCGTCGGGTCCGAATTGACGCGCCGCATCGAAGATCCAGCGGAAGCGCAGGCCGCGCCTTTCGAAGGGTTTTGTTGCACGGAGAACCGCTTCGAAATTGGCTTCCGGCTGCTGCTTTCGCAGGAGCATCACGCCTATGGAGAGCGTTACCTCGACGTAGACAACATTCTGCGTCAGCAGGTGTTCACCAAGATCGCGCGCGATGAGGGCGTAGTCCTGCGGCTCGCGCAGGAAAGATGTCACCCACTTGAACGCTTCGATAAACCCGGGGAAGTCGCGATAAGCGTAACGCTGGCGGACCTCCTCTTCGCTCATCACGACATCATGCCGAGCAGTTAACGCGCAAACCGTCGCGGGCTGGATTGAACCTTCGAGATGGAGATGCAGCTCCGCCTTCGACAGGGAAGCAATGCGAGGGGAGAGCAAGGATGAAGCCATGCGGAAAATCAGCGCGGGAGTTGCGGCCGCCCCGCGTTGATCCAAGCCGTAAGCCAGAACGAGCCGACGTCGGTGGCCGCGTCCGAGAGCTGCCGGATCAGAATGGCAGCGGCTTGATTGTAGAAGCGGTCGTAATACTCGTCGGTGAAGGAATTTGTGCCGCGGCGCGCGTTGCGGTCGGCCAGCAGAATGGTTTCCAGCCAGCTGTGAGAACTGAGGCAAGCGTCAAAGGCACGATCCGTGGGGTCATCGATAAAGATGGCATCGTTGGGACGCATGGGGAAGAAGGAAGAGTAGCGGTCAATCAGCGCCGATCCAAAGCGCTCGTTGATTCCGGGCTGGCCGCTGAGCCGCCCATCGAAATTGTCCGTGGTATTGAATGGGTCGTGGGCCTCGGCGACGTAGTTTGCCAGAATCGCGGCATAGAGTTTTGCTTCTTCCCACTTTCCGGTCTTCATGGCTTCGGTTAGTTTCTCGCTGTACACGCCGATCTGCCAGGGTAGGAGGCCGTTCGCGTCCAGTTTGGGCTTGCTAAACTTTGTTGCCGCCGCTTTGTAGTCACGCGGAAGCGCCGCAAACGGAAACCGGCCGTATTTGTCGAGGGCAATGAAATGATTGCGCCGTTCGGCAGGGAGTTTGTTGATCTCGTCGAGAGGATCGGTCACATGCTGCGATAGGAAGGGGCGATTCGATTCAAAATACGAGCGGATCTCTGGCGGCAGAGTGTCGATCGCTTTATTGACGACGAGTCTGTGCCCGCTTCGCCCCCAGGCGCGGCCTTCCTGCGGACAGAAAAGGAGCACTAGAAGAAAAGTGAGGACAATCTCCGTTTGTTTCCACGGACGGCAAATAGACCATCGCTGCATTCTATGATCCCTCGGACATGTGATTCGCAGCCCTCAATGTGCTGTGCTTCCGGCCATAGAAATAATAAAGCACGAGCCCGAGGATCATCCAAACGAAGAATCGAATCCAGTTCATGATCGGCAGGCCCGCCATCAGCAGAAGACACGTGAATATCGTGATGATGGGGGCCAGCGGCCCCCCAGGGGCCCGGAAAGCACGGTGCCGGTCCGGCTCCCGGTATCGAAGGATGAGCACACCCCCTGCGACCAGAGCGAACGCGAACAGCGTGCCAATATTGGAAAGATCGGCCAGCGTCCCGATGTCGAGCAGGCCCGCTGGAATACCCACCACGAAGCCCGCCATCCATGTGGAAAAATCAGGTGTCCGAAAGCGCGGATGCACGCGCCCAAAAATTCTGGGAAAAAGGCCATCGCGCGACATCGCAAACCACACACGCGCCTGGCCCAGCTGGAAAACCAGCAGGGAAGAGATCATTCCCATGAGTGCGCCGATAAGCACGACCAGGCGAACTCCCGAGAAATGGAGTTTCTTCAGCGGCCGTGGAGACCGAATCGAATCCGATGTACGTGAAAAAGACAATGGACCCGCCGGTCAGGATTCCGGGCCAGCCATTGGGCGCGAAAGGATGATAGTTCGCGGGATGGATGAACTTGGCTGCAAAACCCACGAACACCAAAATGGCGATAATTTTCAGCAGCACCATGATGTTATTGGTTCGCGCAGACTCTTTGATGCCTCGCACCAAGATCACGCTCAGCAACATGACGATGACGAATGCGGGCCAGTTGAAGCCAAAATGCCAGCCGGGCGCATAGAGCATGGTTCCTTGCAGATCATTCAATCCGCCGGGAAGATAGGCGGGAGAAATCCAACGTGGGTCCGGATGCAAGCCGAACCAATCGAGCAAGCCCACCATGTGCGCCGAAAAACCCACGCTGACAGCCATGTTGCTGACCGCGTACTCAAGGATGAGATCCCAGCCGATGATCCAGGCGATGAGTTCTCCCATCGTTGCGTACGTGTAGGTGTACGCGCTGCCCGCGATAGGGATCATCGCGGCAAGCTCCGCATAGCAAACTGATGCGAACCCGCAGACGATCGCCACCAAAATGAAGGAAAGGGCAATGGCCGGTCCGGCGCCGGGGCGGCCAAACGAAGCGGAGTGGTGGATCAGATACTCAAGCAGAGGGGCGTTCAGGATCGAAGAGGCCTGAAACTTCTGTCCCGCGATCGCCGTGCCGATGATCGTAAAAATTCCGGAGCCGATGACCGCGCCGATCCCGAGCGACGTAAGGCTCAGCCATCCGAGAGATTTTTTTAATCGGACTTCAGCGTTTTCGCAATCGGACAGCAGTTGGTCGATGCTCTTGCAGCGGAAGAGTTGTGATCCCACCCATGCTCTCCGATCGCATTCGGGCAAATCCGAAGTCTGAAGCTACCCGATAGGCCTTTGGGGAACCAACGCGCGCCTCAATGTACCCCGAGATGACCCGTCACGCAACTTTGGGCCACATTCATCTCCAAGCTCACGTATTTTCAGGTCATGCCTGTTCAAGCTGCGCATACCGCTCAATGAATTTCTTTGTGCCGCGCCCCGGAAAGCTGACCGAGACCCGCCGGTCTTCGTCCTCGCCTTCAACGCCCACAATCGTGCCGACGCCGTAGCTGGGATGCCGCACTCTTCGCCCGAGCATGGGATTTGCATCTCCGCCGCGCTTCGCCGCCGGCCGGCCAAATGAACTCTGCGTCGCCGGCCTCCTTGGAGCTGACGCGGCTGCCGATTTCTGTCCCCCACGCACGCGCCGCGAGAATTCTTCCGGTGAATACGAGTACTCCGGATCCGGCTCGTATCGCCGGGTCTCGCCGATTTCAGCCATCGAGCCGCGAACCGTGTCCACCAGCTCGCTCGGGATCTCCGCTAGAAAACGCGAGGGCAGGGAAGCGCGCAGTTGCTGCTCGTTTCCGAAAATGCGCCTGTAAACGGCGCGCGTCATCGTAAGTGACTGGCGCGCCCGCGTCATTCCCACGTACACCAGCCGTCGTTCCTCTTCGATGCCCTTGTCTTCCGTGATGGAGCGGCTGTGCGGGCAGATGCCTTCTTCCATACCCGTTAAGAACACATGGTCGAACTCGAGACCCTTCGTGCTGTGGAGCGTGATTAGCGTCACCCCGGGTTTGCCTTCGAATTGATCGGCGTCGCTGACCAGCGCCGCGGCATCTAGAAAATCGGTAAACGTTTCGCCGGCCTCCATGCTTTCCGCCACGGCGCGTGTGAGTTCTTCCAGGTTTTCCATCCGCGCGACGTCTTCCGCACTGTTGCGATCCTTCAGCATGTCCATGTAGCCGGACTCTTCGAGCACAGTTCGCAAGAATTCTGCGGGTTCCTTTTCTGCCAGCGCAGTCTGCAGCTTGCGGATGATTTCCCGGAACGTTCGCAGCGGCGTGACCGCCCGCCCTGCGGATGCACCCGAGATAAATCTTTCGATGGCCGCCCAGAGAGACGTGCCATCCACTCGCGCCGTCTCGCGCAACGAATCCACAGTCGTCTTACCGATGCCGCGCGGCGGCAGGTTCAACACGCGGATGAGCGAAATGTCATCTTCCGGATGCATCGCCAGCCGAACGTAAGCCAACGCATCCTTTACCTCCGCGCGGTTGTAAAAACTGAATCCGCCAACTAGTTTGTATCGCAAACCACGGCGGCGGAAGACTTCTTCGAAGGCACGCGACTGAAAATTCGTCCGGTATTCCACGGCGCACGTCTGGTCAGAATCGTCATTCAGGATGCGCTCCAGTTCACCGGCGACAAATTCGGCCTCGGCCTGGGCATCACGCGCCTCGAAATACCTGAGATCCGCGCCTTCGCCCTTTTCCGCGCTGAGCGTTTTTCCCAGCCGCTCCGGATTGTTTGCGACAACTGCGCCCGCGGCGTTGAGGATGTTCTGTGTCGAGCGATAGTTGCGTTCCAGCCGGACAATGCGGGCCGCCGGAAAATCTTTCGAGAAGCCCAACAAAATGGAAACATCCGCGCCGCGCCAGCGGTAAATAGACTGGTCTTCGTCGCCGACCACGCAGACATTCTGCTGTGGCCCGGTGAGCAGGCGCAGCAGCTCGTATTGTACGCGGTTGGTATCCTGATATTCGTCCACGTGGATGTATTGGAAGCGCGCCTGCCACTTCAACCGCGTGGGCGTCGATTCCCTAAGCAAGCGGGCAGACCGCAGCAATAGATCATCGAAGTCCAGCGCCTTGCTGTCATGAAGAAGCCTTTCGTATGCCGCGAAAATGTCGGCGGTACGCCGCCCATTCTGATCGAACGCCTCGGCTCTAAGTTGCTCCGCGGTCTGGCCGTGGTTTTTCGCATGGCTGATGCGGCTCAAAACCATTCGCGGCGCCAGGGAGTCATCCTCGATCTGCAATTTATTCATCGCCAGCTTGACGGCGGCAAGCTGATCGTCGTCATCGTAAATTGCGAAATCCCGGGGCAGTCCGGCGGTTGTCGCCTCGCGCCGCAAGAGCCGCGCGCAAAGCGAATGAAACGTCGAAAGCCAGGGCTGCGCCGGCGGAATTCCCGCGCGGAGCAAAAGGCTCGAGACGCGATTGCGCATCTCCTCCGCTGCTTTGTTGGTGAAAGTTACCGCCAGAATTGCCTCGGCGGGCACCCCACTGGCGATCAAGCTGGCCATCCGATAGGTGATCGCCCGCGTCTTGCCCGTTCCCGCGCCTGCCAGGATCAGCAGGGGGCCTTCGATGGTTTCCACGGCAAGTCGTTGTTCCGGATTCAATTCGTCGAGAAGAGTGACCATTGGCCCGCGATGATCGTAGAAAGTTTGCACACGTCATGGTAGCCGACCGCGACGACCTGCGCAAACCGGCCTTCTTTTTTCGTTCCTAGTTGCTGCCCGGACGGCTCAGATCAATTTCGAAATAGGTCAAGGAACGGTTCTTTTCCAGCACGATGAGATCGGGCACATAGAGGTGCGCGGTGTTCAACAGATCAAATTGCCCCTGCAAATCAAAGTAGAGGAGTCCTTGCACAGTGCTGTGCGGCGCCACGATGCTTGAAGGGACAGCCGCGTTTTCCGCTTGTTTCTGCACTTCAAACCAGTTCTTGTCGGGGGTGGTCTTGGGCGCTCCTGTTGGGAACGGGAACTTCTTTCTGGACTTGGTAGGATCCTTTGCGCCTGGCGAAAGCGTTTCGTAGGCGACCTGATCAGGCGTGAGCGGCACCAGTTGCTGGCGGTTGTCCTCATCGATCCGCACCGTCAGGCGGATGCGATCGAGATTCAGCTTTATGCTCTCGCCAGAATCGTTCCGAAACGCAACCATCACCGCCAGGACACCTGCCGCAAACGGCGATTTCTTTGGGAATCTCTCCTTGTAGAGCGCCGGATCGATCCAGGGAAGCGCCGTGATGGTCATCGCCTCGTGGGATTGCAGCGACGCGGTTCGCAGCGAAGCCGGCTGTTGCGGCGCGCCGGGCATGGCCGCCAGCAGCAGCGCAAAGATGGGAATTGAGATGGTTAGTTTCAGCATCCGGTTATAATAGACCTTTCTCATCTCGACGCCTTCGATTCCTGGGGGACGCGCAGGGTTGCCCTGCGCCGCTTCACTTGTTTGTCGCGGAGCGGGAGAACAGACCGGAGCCACGTTTAGTGTATTTTATTTACAGCCTTTTAATGGGCTTCGCGGCCCTCTTGCTCCTGCCCTACTGGCTGGTGCAGGGGCTGCGCCACGGCAAATACCTTTCCAATCTCGGGCAGCGCCTCGGTTTTTCATTTCCTTGGCTCACGAACTTGCCTGCGGACCGGCCCGGAGCCATCTGGCTTCACGCGGTTTCCGTGGGTGAGGCGCTTTCCGGCGTGACCCTCGCCCGGCGGCTAAAAGAAGCCTATCCGGGCCGGCCTCTCATTGTTTCCACGACGACCATCACAGGTCAGACGCTTGCGCGCGAACGCATGCCCTTTGCTGATGCCGTCATCTACTTTCCGCTCGACTGGGCCTTTTGCGTTCGGCGCGCTATGAGCGCGGTGCGGCCCTCTCTCGTTCTGATTCTTGAGACTGAAATCTGGCCGAACTTTGTGCGCGAAGCGCGCCGCCGAGAGGTTCCCGTACTTTTCGTGAGCGGACGCATTTCCGATCGGTCGTTTGCACGGTACCAGGGTTATCTCGGCGCGTTCGGTTTTTTCCTGCAGCCCTTTTTGAAAGATGCTCTTTCGAACGCCAGCGGCTTCCTCATGCAAGGCGAAAAGGATGCCGATCGGATCCAAGCTCTCGGAGCGCCTGCGGATCGCGTTTTTGTCAGCGGCAACTTGAAATACGATCTCGAGCTTCCCGCGGCCACACCGCTCTCGAATTGGCTCGAGGTAGAAGCCCGGCGTAGCGGCCGTTCTCCAATCATCGTCGCGGGCAGTGTTGTCGCCACGGAAGAACCGCTCGCTCTGATCGCGTTTGGAACATTGCAAGGGGAATATCCCAAAGCACTTCTGGTCCTCGCTCCGCGAAAACCGGAACGCTTCGAAGCGACCGCCGAGTTCATCGACGAATCGCATCGCAAATTCATCCGACGTTCGAAGCTCCCGATCCCAGGCCCATCGCATCCAGCTGGAGGCTCGGAGAACGGCGCGATTTCGGAAGATGTTACGGTCATTCTGGTGGATAGCATCGGCGAACTTGCCTCTCTCTATCGCGTTGCCGATGGCGTGTTCGTAGGCGGCTCGCTGGTTCCTTCCGGCGGGCACAATATTCTCGAGCCCGCGGCCTTCGGGAAAATTCCCGTCTTTGGCCCTTCGATGGAGAATTTCGCGGAGATTGCTTCGCGCTTTGTCTCCGCAGGCGCCGCCGTGCAAGTCGAGAGCCCCGAAGATGTTGGCGTCGCCTGGATTGAATTTTTCCGTGACCCCGAGCGAGCGAAGAAAATGAGCGCCTCCGCGCGTAGCCTTGTCGAAACCAGCCGCGGCGCCACCGATCGCGCGCTCGCGGAAATCGCAAAACTCATGAACGGTGAGGCGCGATGAGCGTCTCGCCGCTGGTGCGGATGCTGCTCTGGCCGCTGTCGCTGCTCTATGGCGCGTTCGTTCGGCTGCGCTTCTGGCTCTATGCCAAAGGTGTGCTGAAGCAGAAACGCTTGAAGACCCCGGTGGTGAGCGTCGGAAATCTAACCGTTGGCGGCACCGGCAAAACGCCGATGGTGATTTGGCTTGCCGAGCAATTTCTTGCGGAAGGGAAGCGCGTCGCCATCCTCAGCCGCGGCTACCGCGGAACGAACGGCACGAGCGACGAAATCGAGCTGATGAAGTTCCGCCTACAAGGGAGAGTAGAGTTTGGAGTGGGCAAGAATCGATACGCCGAAGGTCAACGGCTCGAAGCACGGCAGCCCATTGATATCTTTCTTCTTGACGATGGTTTCCAACACGTTCAGCTTGCTCGTGACGCAAATATTCTTCTGATTGATGCGTCGCGTCCGCTGCGCAATGAATCCCTCCTTCCCAGTGGCCGTCTTCGTGAACCTCTTTCGGCGATTCATCGCGCGGACTTGGTCGTATTCACCCGGGTGAATGACCAGCTCTCTGTGAAACGAGCCATTCAGGAGTTCCCAGAATTTCCGATATTTCCGGCCGCAACTCGTCTGCTCCGTTACAGACGCCTGACTGAGGGCCAACAGGCGCTGACACCCAACGTTGAGCTGCCTCCTCAGCCCGTTTTTGTATTCTGCGGCATTGGTAACCCAGATGCCTTTTTCGCTGATGTGGATCGATGGGGAAATTGTATTGCCGGCAGAAAAAGTTACGGCGATCATCACTTTTATAGGGAGCGCGATCTGCGCCGACTGGAAGCCTTTGCGATGCGCGTCGGAGCGCGCGCATTGCTCACCACCGAAAAGGATGCACAGAATCTTGGCGACTTGCGGCTTTCCTCGCTGCCGGTGTATTACTGCGAGATCGAAGTAAAGATTGCAGACGCCGAAGAATTTCAGAAAACGCTAAAGCGCAAACTGGAAGAGCGCAGCAGGGTCGCCGCGTGAGAATTCTGATTCGCGCCACAAACTGGGTCGGCGATGCGATTATGGCCTTGCCTGCGCTGCGTGCCGTGCGCGCGAAATTCTCCGATGCAGAGATTGCGATTGTGGCCCGGCCTTACGTTGCGGACATCTACCGTGACCAGCAAATCTGCAATCAACTCATCAACTACGACGCGAACGGTATTCACGCGGGCTTTTCCGGACGCGAGCGGCTGGCGCACGAACTTCGCGAGCAGAAATTCGATGTCGTCCTGCTGCTCCAAAATGCGTTTGACGCGGCCTGGCTTGCCTGGCGTGCGAATATTCCCGAACGCATCGGCTACGCGCGCGATGGGCGCAGCCTTCTCCTTACCAAGCCTGTACCTGTCCCCACACTTGGCGAAACTCCGGCACACGAGAAGTTCTACTACTTAGAGCTTCTTCGCCGTGCGGGATGGATGGACTCGCTTCCCGACGAATCTTTCATTGCTTTGACCGTTTCCGAAATAAAGCGCCGCCGCGCCTCAGAATTCCTGGTGGAATCCGGCGCGCGCCCGCATGCACTCCGCGTGGCCATCGGCGCTGGAGCCTCCTACGGTTCCGCGAAATGCTGGCCACCTCCGCGATTCGCCGAGCTCGCAAGTCGTCTTCAAGCACAAAACGATGCCGACGTGATCCTGTTCGGAACGGCTGCCGAAGCGGCCGTCTCGAGCGCTATCGTCGCCTGGATGCCCCGGCCACCCATCGATCTCACTGGAAAAACTGCGATCGCCGATCTTCCCGCCCTGCTGTCGCAATGCCATCTCTTCATCGGCAACGATTCCGGCGCGATGCACGTCGCTGCCGCGGTCGGACTTCCCGTCGTCGCCATATTCGGGCCCACGGATCCGCTGGCCACAGCTCCGGTCACGCCGCGCTGCTCGATCGTCCAGGAAAAACCGTACTGCAGCCCGTGCTTTCTCCGGCGCTGCCCAACGGATCATCGTTGCATGACGAAAGTCACGCCTGGCTTGGTGGAGGCCGCGGTCCGGCCCTGGCTTTCCACGATTGAGGTGCAGCGTGCCTGATTCCTGCGCGCCGCGCCCCGCCGTTTTTCTGGATCGTGACGGAACCATCGCTGAGGAAGTCGGCTACTTGAATCATCCCAGCCGTTTTCGTATGTTTCGCTTCGTGGCAGCCGCGATTCGCTGTTTGAACGAAGCCGGACTTCCTGTCGTGGTGGTGACAAATCAGTCTGGCGTCGGCCGTGGCTATTTCCCAGAATCACTCGTAGGCTCGGTTAATGAAATGATGATAGTAGAACTCGCCGCAGCGGGAGCGCGCATTGATGCCGTCTACTATTGTCCTCACACTTTGGCGGACCGTTGCGATTGCCGCAAGCCCAAGACCGGCTTGCTCGAACGTGCCGCACGAGAACACTCGCTCGATCTGCCGCGGTCGTTCGTCGTCGGTGACCGCTACGGCGACATCGAACTCGCTCGCAACGTTCGCGCCCGAGGCATCTTGGTGCGCACCGGATATGGCGAAGGTGAAATGGCCTGGCATTCCGCGAAATGGCCCACGCAACCCGATTTTGTAGCGGCAGACCTTTCGAAAGCCGCAGACTGGATCCTGAGGCAATCACGATGAAGCGTTCCCCCGCGCAAGACCAAGCGTCGCGATCTGTAGACCTCGTATCTCTTTCAGAATGTGTCGAGCAATTCAGTTCAAAGACCGTCGTACTTCTCGGCGATTTTGTTGCCGACGAATTTCGCTTTGGCGAAATCTCCCGCGTCTCGCGCGAAGCCCCCGTTCTGATCCTGAAGCACCGCGAAACGCAACTTGTTCCAGGCGGCGGGGCCAACGCTGCGAACAATCTGGCGTCGCTTGGCGCGCGCGTCTTGCCCGTCACCGCTGTGGGTAATGACCCGGCCGGCGATGCGCTCATCGCCAATTTCCGCCGCAAGCGCGTCAACGTTTCGGGAATCATCCGAGTAAAGGGCTGGACCACGCCAACAAAATCGCGCTTCCTCGCCGGCTGGGCGCACACCACAGCGCAGCAAGTTCTCCGCGTCGACTATGAACCGCAATCACCTCTGCCGGACGCCGTTCGAAAAAAACTCCTTCAGCACCTTTCCGCCAAGCTCCGCATGGCTCACGCACTGGCCATTTCGGATTACGGCTTTGGCGTGGCCACTCCCGAGCTGGTCCAGCAAGCCACCAGAAAACGCAAGAATGATTTGCCCATCACCCTCGACGCTCGCTATCGGCTTCACACCTATGCGAAGGCTGGCATCTCTGCGGCCACTCCAAACGAAGCCGAGATCGAGGAACAGCATCACACGACGATAGGCCAGGACATTGAACAACTCGCCCGAGCGGGCCGTGCAACACTCGCAGCCATGAAGCTGCAATCGCTCCTCATCACCCGCGGGCGCCACGGCGTGGCGCTTTTTGGAGCGGACGATCAACTCACGCAGATTCCCGTGCACGGCAGCGATCAAGCCGTCGATGTCACCGGCGCGGGCGACACGGTTCTTGCGGCTTACACTCTTGCACTCGCTTGCGGAGCCTCCCCACTCGAAGCCGCGCACATCGCCAACATCGCCGGAGGCCTTGTGGTGATGAAGCGCGGCACGGCCACCGTCTCGCGCGAAGAACTTCTCGATGCCATTCGCGGCGAAGCCTCCGGAACCGCCCGCTGAATCATGCGCGCAGCCGCTTCCAAAATCGTGTCGCGAGATGTGCTCCGTCAAGAGCTTACGGAACACAAGCGCAAAGGCCGGAGCATCGTCTTCGCGAACGGCTGCTTCGATACGCTGCACGTCGGGCACATCCGCTATCTTGAAGGCGCGCGCCGGGAAGGCGATATTCTAGTCGTTGGCGTGAACGCCGATTCCGGCGTGTGCAATTTGAAAGGGCCCGGCCAGCCGGTTCTCGATGAAAACGCGCGCGCGCAGCTCATTGCCGCACTCCGCAGCGTTGACTACGTCGTGCTCTTCGCCGAACCCAATGTCGAAGGGCTTTTGGAAGAGTTGCGGCCCGACGTCCACGCAAAAGGCACGGATTACACGGCAGGGAGCGTACCCGAGCGCGCCGTCGCCGCCCGGCTCGGCATCCGGGTAGCCATTGTCGGTGACCCCAAAAATCATTCAACGCGCGATCTTCTCGAATCCATCCGCAAGGCGCCGCATGCCTGACCCAAAATTCCTGGTCGTGCGGCTAAGCTCTCTCGGCGACATTGTGCATACGTTTCCCGCCGTCACCGCCCTTCGCGAGACTTTCCCTGCAGCGGAAATCGTTTGGCTGACCCATCCGCGCTGGAAATGTCTTGTGGAAAGTAGCGCTCTCGCGACACACGTCTGGGCTGCCGAGACGCGCTCACTGTCGTCGCTTCGGGGAATTCTGAGCCGCATTCGTGAAAAGAAGTTCAGCGTCGCGATTGACTATCAAGGTTTGTGGAAGTCGGCGGCACTCCCACTATTCGGCGGCGTTCCACGCAGGATCGGGTTTTCACCAGAAACAGTTCGCGAGTACGGTGTTCCCACGCTCTATACCGACTGTGTCCGATGCACGCAGGCACACATCGCCGATCAGAACGGTGAGCTTTCGTTGCGCGCGGGCGCACAGCGCGGTTGCGCCGGCTTCTCTCTCAACGTTTCGCCCTCAGATACAACCGCCGTGCGTGGCTATTTGCAAGTCCACGGCATGGAGCGCTACGTTGCTCTTAGTCTAGGAGGAGGTTGGCGCTCCAAGTGCTGGCCGCCTGAGCGATTCGGCGTGCTCTGCAGGAAAATGCGCGAAGCTCTGGGCATACGCTGCATCGTCAACTACGGCCCTGGCGAAGAACAACTTGCAGCCAAAGTCCGCGATGCCAGCGGCACGGCCGATCCTGTCCTCTATAATGGCGACTTCGGCCCGTTGATGGCTCTCTTGCGAGATGCTCTTTGCATTGTTGGCGGAGATACCGGTCCGCTGCATCTGGCTGTCGCCCTTGGAACGCCGTCGGTCGCCCTATTTGGTCCCACCGACCCTGCGCGCAATGGCCCGTATGGTGTCGGCGACTCAGGCGTCGTCGGACGCCGGGATGTCGTCCTCCGCAGTCCGCGGGCCGTTACTACCTACAAGCGAGGCTATCAAGCCGATCCTTCCATGCTGGAACTAGAAGTGGATGCAGTCTTTGAAGCCGTGCGCCGCCAGATCGAGGCCCGCACATGAGCGCCATCGCTGGGTTCTTCGCGCGCTGGCGAGTCCGCCTTGGCTATCCGCTCGTAATTGTCGTTCTGTTTTTTGCCGGTCCCACGCCGCGCAGCATTTTGGCCGGCGCGCTGGTGGGCGCGATTGGCTTGTGGCTGCGCGCCTTTGCCGCTGGATATCTTCACAAGCAGGAAGTCCTCACGGTCACAGGTCCTTACGCCTACACACGGAATCCGCTCTATCTCGGCAGCGCCATTCTTACTGTCGGGGCCGGCATCGCCGCACGCTCCTGGATTTCCGCCGTGATTTTGTTCGTCTATTTCGCACTGTTTTACTCCATCGTCATGCGGCGGGAGGAGAAGGAGCTTTATCTCCGTCATGGGGCTGCCTTCGAGCAGTACGCGCGAGCTGTCCCACTTTTCATCCCTCGTCTGACCGCCGTCAAAGTGCCTCTAGCCTTTGCGGGTTCGTTTACTCTCGCGCAGTACAAGAAAAACCACGAATGGCAAGCCGCGGCCGGCTACCTATTTCTTCTCGCCGTCTTGCTTCTGATTTGGTATCTCCGCACGCGTTGAGGTACCTGTATCGTTTCTTGCTTCCGGATATTCCGCAAAGCAGCAAATCTTGAGCCTCGTTCCATCCGTCAGAACGTGTACCGCACCGTCGGAATCTGTTCTGTAAATCCGAATTCCGGCTTTCTCTAGCCGTTCCAGCAACTCCGGGCTGGGATGCCGTAACTTCTGGAGCTCCATGCCTGTCGCGACCAGCAAGGCCACGGCCACGGACGAAAGTGAGAGGAATGCGAGAGACGACGCATGCCGCGCCACCGCGGGATGCAGGCCGAGTGCGATGCCGCCCGCGAAGGCAGCGGCGATCGCCCCGGCCGGCAGCTTCATGGCACTCTTCGCAACCGCACAAGCGTTTCAATATGAAAAGTCTGTGGAAACAGATCGAACAAATGCATTTCCGTGATTTCGTAGCGGATGCTCGGCCCCGCAATCCCCTTTGGTTTCCGAGGCGACGCCGTCAGCACCGCCAAATCGCGGGCCAGCGTTGAAGGATCGCAGGAAAGATACACAATCTCCGCGGCTCCCAGCTCCGCCAGTTTTTCCGCCGCTACTGCGCCCAATCCCGCGCGTGGAGGATCCAGAATCACGAAATCAGGCCGCTCTCTCGTCTTCTTCAGAAATTCTTCAGCGTGTTCGTTGTGCGATGTGATGGCCGCGCCCGCCGCTTCAGCATTGGCATAGAGATCGCGTGTCGCCGCGAGATTCGCATCCACGCTCACAATCTTCTGAAACGCCTTCGCCAGCGGCAGCGTAAAGAAACCCACCCCTGAGAACAAGTCCAAAGCCAAAGTCCCCCGCGCGTTACCCGTCACGGTTTTCAGCAAGTCTTCAATCAAGAACCGGTTCACCTGGAAAAACGACAGATGGCTGACGCGGTACTTGAACCCGCCCGCTTCATGAACCAGGTAACCCGGTCCGGTCAGTTCAAACCGGTCTTTCTTTTGGTCCAGTAGCAGCAGGCTCAGAAGCTCCGGCAATGCTGCTTGAAACGTGGCCGCCAATTCTGCCGCTGGTTTGGTGAACTTCTCAAACGCCACGTTCAACGCAATCTTTTCATCCGCCGAATCCGCGAAGGCCTCAATTTCCTGAATTCCCGCCGGAAGCGTACCCGCGCGCGCCATCTCCTGAAGTTGTAAAAATGTATGCATCAAGCGCGGCGAAAGTACCGGGCATTCATCGATCGGAATAATGACCGAGCTCTCCGGCAGGAAATACCCGATCGCCCGCGGCATCCCGCTGCGCACTGCCCACTGCGCGCGATTTCGGTATCCGTAAGGTTCCGCCGAGTGCTCGAAGATCGGCCCGTCCCATGCGATCCCGCCCAGCCGCGAAAGCGTCTCGCGCAGAATGTCCTTTTTCAGCCGGAGCTGTTCCTCCGGCAAAATATGCTGGTAATGGCAACCTCCGCACTTCTGAAAGTGCGCGCACTTGGCCTTCCCGCGATCCTTCGCCGCCGATGTGACTTCCAGCAACTCGGACCAGATCAATTTCTTTTTCTTTGATTTGACCGCCGCGCGCACCTCTTCCCCCGGTAGCACGTACGGCACGAACACGGTATTTCCATCGGCGTGCGCCAAACCATCGCCGCCATAAACAAGCTTCTCGATTAATAATGTTAACTCATCAGCCATAAATATATCCTATCTCGGTTCGATTTGCCTGGTTAGGGAAAAGCCTCGGCTCGTTTATCCTGCTTGCCCTGAGCAGCAGCGCAGGGAATCTCGCGGGGTCCTCTCTTTGCTGGAAGCTACGCGAAGAGCGTCAGCATTCGCTCACGCCAAATAAAAAAGACTCAGTCGCGGCAAGCCAAATTCCTCCAGCAACCGCTTCTGTACGTACTGCTTTTCGATCAACGCAAGCTGGTCCGCCTTCATCTTGCGTCGGTACGCCGCCAGTTGCCCATCCACTTCGCGCCGGATCTTCAGCAACATGTCCTCCGGCGCATGACTCGTGACCGCCGCGTGCATTTTGTCGTCCAGGATCGTCAGCCGCCGTTCCAAATCTTCCAAATCCAATTTCCCCGGCACGTCCAGAAACGTAACGTTTGCCTCCAGCGACTTCGCAATTTCCGTCAACCGTGCCGCCATCTCCGGATGCCTGGCAGTGTTCCTTGCCGCCCCTAGCGCCAGCTTTTCTACATTCTTCGCGAGGTATCCTTTCAGTTCTTCCCTCGAGAATGCTTCGGCCGCCGACGTAGGCTCGCTCTTCGGCGCGCTTCCCGCCAAAGCTTCCTGTTGCTCCTCCGCTGCCTCCAGCACCGCATCCGTGCAGTACGCCAGGCTCTTCAGCGGCTTACCCCCTCCCCGCCGCGATCGCTGGTAGCTTTCAAACGCCTTGTCGATCCCTTTCAGCACCGCTTCCAGCGGCACGCCCGCCTTCTGCCATGCCTCCATGATCGCCCAATCCAGCGGCGACACCAGTAGGTGTGCCCCGCGCTTCTTCCAGAAATATTCTTCAATTTCCGTGAAGTAATTAAAGTAGTTCCAGCCGTCCATTCCGATAGTCAACGCGCCGCAGACTTTCCCGTCACTCGCATTTCAATCTCGACGCCCTTCGCGTTTTACTTCTCCGCTTTTCGTCCCGGAGCCGCTGCACTTTTCCCGTGCTCCGCTCCCTGATTTTTCTCCCAAATCAATCGCAGCCCGATGAGCGTGAGGAATTCATCTGTGTGCTGAATGTGTTTCGAGCCTTTCGATATCAGCTTCGCTTGCCCGCCCGTAGCCACCACGTTCACGTCCTCGCCAATTTCTTTTTTCATCCGCGCGAGCATCCCGTCCACCATGTCCACCGCGCCGTAATACAATCCCGCCTGCATGTGCGTCACGGTGTTTGTGCCGATCACTTTGCCAGGATCTTTGATCTCCACGCGCGGAAGCCGCGCCGCTCGCGCGAACAGCGCCTCCGACGAAATCCCCAGTCCTGGCGCAATTACTCCGCCAAGATATTCTCCTTTGGGGGAAATCGCATCGAACGTAATCGCTGTCCCAAAATCCACCACGATGCACGGCCCACCGTACTTGTGAAACGCCGCCACACCATTCACGATGCGGTCCGCGCCCACCTCGGAAGGATTATCCACCAGCACCGCCATCCCCGTTTTCACCCCCAGTTCGACAAACAGCGCCTTCTGCCCAAAATAAACACGCGACATTTCCCCCAGCGTCCAATTGACCGGCGGCACCACCGAGCTGATAATCACCCCGGTAATCGCATCGCGGTCCAGCCCCGCCAGCGTAAAAAGATTCCGCGTCAGCACGCCGTATTCATCCACGGTCTGCTCGCGCGCCGTCGTCAACCGCCAATTCGCGATCAGTTCTTCGCCGCGAAAAACTCCCAGCACCGTGTTGGTGTTCCCCACATCGATCGTCAGTAGCATCAACGCGCCTCCGCCACGTCGCCCGCAATCACCGTCGTCAATCGCCCGTCTTCGCGCTCCACTTGCAGCAATCCCTCCGGCCCGAGCCCCGCCGTCGTGCCCGTGTAGCTCTCCACGCCGTTGCTCACGCGCACGCGCTTGCCTTTCGCGTAACTCGACGCCGATTCGAATCGTGCCACCACGCTTGCCACGCCTTCCCGCAAGAACTTGCCGTAATCCACCTCGAATTCGCGCAGCAATCGCACCAGCAATTCCATGCGCGATTGCGCTTTGCCTGTCTCCACGCGCAGGGAAGTAGCCGCATTCGAAAGTTCCCCCGGGAATTTCTCCTGATTCACGTTTAGCCCGATCCCCACGATCACGAATCGGATCTGGCTGGGCTCCGCATGCATCTCCGTCAGGATTCCGCCAACCTTCTTCCCGCGAATCAACAAATCATTCGGCCATTTCAAATCCACGCTCAGGCCCGTTACCGCTTCGATCGCCGTGCGCGCGGAAAGTCCCGCCATCATCGTCAACAGCGGCGCTTGCACCGGCGCGAGCTTCGGCCGCAGCAGCAGCGTCACGTAGATTCCCGCCGCCCGATCCGAAACCCACGCGCGTCCTGCACGCCCGCGTCCCGCGGTCTGCTCCTCCGCGAGCACCACCGCGCCTTCCGGCTCGCCCGCATGACCCAACT
>WNFG01000517.1_pt1 | contig 46750 bp, 38 predicted proteins | sample 5400431 | NCBI WGS metagenome assembly WNFG01 (sample SAMN13153346, study PRJNA577476) | soil metagenome | isolation source: 120 cm saprolite under Douglas fir tree site 2 hole 3 replicate 2 | place: USA:California | collected 2015-04-18
GGGTCTCCAAAGTTGCAAGATCATTAGGCATAGGGGTCTCCTCTCTGTACCGTATCTAATCTGTACGTATAGATACGTTCAGAACAATGCCACAAAAAAAGAGAACCCGCTAGATGCCTCTTCCAGGTCGCACACCCCGGCTTTGCTATCAGATTGCCGTTTTCAATTCGTTGGGCTGTGAACCACTGAGGTCGTTGGTCATACGTGGTTATCTTACTTTGAGGATTGCCTTATTGCTGCTCGTGGGTGATCGGACGCGAGCTAAGCTGCTCCGAACGACAGCTCGCTGGCGCTGGGAGCTACGGGAATCTCCCTAGAAACAAGGAAATTCGTTGCGAGAAGATATGCGTAGAGGAGGCCGATGGTTCGAATCCCCTCTTGTCCACTATTTCTCTCACAGAACCAAGTCTGTTGTGACGAATGTGATATTCCGTGAAAACATCTTATTTACGAAGTTGAAATGCTGCGGTAATCCGTCACAACGCACACTCGAGGCATGCCAACGACCGCGGTCCTGTTGCACGGCTGCCGGATTCCGCTGGCCACCACGGAACGCTTCTCCGTGGGGCTGGCGCAGACGCTGGACGAAGTCATCGACTGCCAGCGACTGCGCTACCTGGTATTCAATTGCGAGCTGGGGGAGGGCTTGGATAGCTCCGCGCGCAGCGGGCTAGATCGGGACCAGTTTGATTTCATCTGCGACCACCTGATGGTGCACGACACGGCCACTAGCGAGCTTGTGGGGACGTACCGGATGCAGAGCGGGTATCGCGCGAAGGGTAACCTTGGCTACTACGGCGAGGGACTGTTCGACTTCGGCCCGTTCGAAGCGATCCGGGCAGAGGTCCTGGAACTTGGGAGAGCTTGCGTCCACCAGGAGTACCGGAACACAGCGGTTTTGCACATGCTATGGCGAGGGATCGCGCGGTATGCGAGAAGGTCCGGTGCGCGTTACTTGATAGGCTGCAGTTCGCTGCCCTCACAGGACGAAAATGAAGGAGTGGCACTCTATGAGGCGCTGAGAGAAAAGTACCTCGTGGAGCCTGCCCTGCGAACACAGCCCAGAGTAGATCATCGTTGCGAGGCAAATCGCGGCTTCGCCGCGGCGCCGCAACCGCCGAGGCTATTTCGCGCGTACCTGGAAATATCCGCGCAACTCTGCGGACCGCCGGCGATCGACCGGGAGTTCAAGACGATTGATTTTCTGACGCTGATCGATTTGAAGCGATTGCCGGATCGGGTGCGCACGCGATTCTTTTAGCGCGTGGCGGGCGCTCGGCGATTTACGTCAAGCAGTCGGCGGGGCGGCGATTGCCGATATTTGTGGCTTGTTCGAAAGCGTACGCCAACTGCAAAACGCCCCAATCATCGTGGTGACGCCCTACGATCTGCATGCCGATGGGCAAGCCGCTGGATGAAAACGCGCACGGTACGGACACCGCGGGATTCCCCGCCACCGAAATGTAATAAGCCGATTTCATCCAGGCGATGTAATTCTCCATTTTCACTCCGGCAATTTCCGTGGGGTAGTGCTGGTTCACGTCAAAGGGAAGCACTTGATTTACCGGCAAAACAAAAAAGTCGAACTCTCCTTTGAACACGCACATGCGTTGATATAGCGCGGTGCGCTTGGCCTCGATACGGGAGAGATAGGGCCCAGTGAGCTTGCGGCCCTCTTCGACATGCCAGTGGATGTATTCATTTAACTGGTCGCCGCGCGTGGCAAGCATGTCGCCGAAGGCCAGCTCCGTCGCCCAATGTCGCCAAGCCACAAAGCATTCATTGGCGTCGCGAAAATCGGGTTCGGCATCTACGACGATGCATCCCATGGATTCGAAGACCTTCCGCTGCGCCTGCACGGCGCTCTTGACCTCCGCCTCCCACGGCAATCCCAGGTCTTTGAACATGGCGACCCGCACACCTTTGAAGCTGCGGTCCCCGAGAGGCTGCGCAAACGGAGTGCCGGCCTGATCAATGGAAATCGGAGAATGCTGGTCGAAGCCGGCAAGTACGCTCAGGAAGTACGCGCAGTCGGAGACGTCGCGTGCGACGGGGCCCGCAACCGACAGAGTGAACCACCCTAAACTCGTCGGCACATCAGGAACACGCCCTGGCGACGGCCGGATACCAACGACGTTGCAGAAATTCGGCGGGTTGCGCAGAGAACCTCCCATATCGCTGCCATCCGCCAGAGGAACCATTCCGCAAGCGAGCGCCACACAACCTCCGCCGGTGCTGCCGCCGCAGGTCTTGGTCACATCGTAGGGATTACGCGTCGGTCCGAATACAGGATTGAATGTTTGCGAACCCAAACCAAATTCGGGAACGTTGGTCTTGCCAATCACGATGGCTCCCGCGTTTTTCTCCCGCTGTACCACCCGGCAGTCGAACTCCGGGATGAAATCGCGATGCATCGGTGAGCCGTACGTCGTGCGAATTCCTTGCGTTTCGTGCAGGTCTTTCACGCCTACAGGAAGTCCGTGCAGCGGACCCAGCCAGTTCCCCTTTCTGAGAGCCTCGTCTGCAGCGGCGGCTTGCGCCATCAAGCGATCTTCAGGAACCAGCGTAACAATTGCATTCACTTTGGAATTCACGCGGCTGATTTGTTTGAGATGCGCTTGCATCACTTCGCGCGAAGATAGTTTTTTCTGACGGATCAGGTCCGCCATTTGCCGCGCGGGCATGAAACAGATCTCGGAATCTGAAGCCGGCGGCACGAAAGAATCCGTGCGCGCAGGATTCGATGACCGCCCCGACTCGGTGGCGTTGACCTTGCGCGAAGGTGAAAGATGCGGACTGATGGCCGCCGAAACCGCGGCAGTGGTGCCAAGTTTGAGGGCTTTGCGGCGCGTGATCCTGCCGGTCATGAACGAAGCTTATAGCTCAGAATCTAATCTGCCAACAATAGTTCTTTCGCGAGGGTAAGCGCACTCACCGCCTGCGATGAGTCGTTCACGCGGCCGCGGGCGAAATCGCGCGCGCCGCCACCCTTGCCGCCAACTTTTTCGAAGATCGTTTTGAGCAAAGCACTCATATCCTTGCCGGACGAGGGATGTTGCGCAAGTAGCAGGTGTCCACCATCAGAGAGGGCAAGAAGCGCGACGGTTCGCTCGGATTTGGCGATCTCGGTGGCAAAAAATCCCAGATACTCAGCGGGAACATCCTCGAGCAGGTGTGAAACGATGCGGAGTCCCTGAGTCCCGCTAGGCACGTTTTGCAGCGCGAGGGCTGCTTCCGCTTTGGCCAAGCGCTCGAGCATGGCGCGAAAGTTCTTGAAGTTGGCGTCGCGCTCTGCAAGCGCACGCGTGGCGGCAGACACGGTTTCATCGAAGGAGCAGCCTAATTTCTCGGCGGTTTCGCGCAGCTTCTGAAAATCGCGGCGGGCGATTCGCTCTGCTCGGCCCCCGCAGATGAATTCAATCCGCCAGTCCTGGCGGGCTTTGGAGCGGCGGCGTACCAGGATCAAGCCGATCTGCCCGGTGCTTTTGACGTGGGTGCCGCCGCAAGGTTGCAAGTCGGCGGACTCGATCTCGATCGCGCGGAGGATGCCTTCGCGGTCCACTTCCTTTCGAACGCCAAGCTCCGACAACTGGCCCGCGGTGCCATAGCGGACGTTCACCGGCCGGTCTTCGAAAATAACCTGGTTGGATGCCCGTTCGGCGCCTTCGAGGAATTCTTCGGATGGCTCCGGGCCGCGTAAATCAATGGTGCAAATCTCCGCGCCAAGATGGAAGGAAACCGTCGGCAATCCGAAGCGTTCCTGAAACATGGCGGAGAGCAGATGCTGTCCGGTGTGTTGTTGCATGTGGTCAAAGCGGCGCGGCCAGTTAATACAGCCGTTTACGTCGGGACTTTCCGGGCGGCGGTCGGTAACATGAACAATTTCTTCGCCTTCCTCGCGCACGTCGAGCACGTTTGCGTCGCCGAGCTTGCCCATATCATGCGGCTGCCCGCCGGAAGTGGGGTAAAAGGCCGTGCGGTCCAGGACCACGCGCCAGACAGGCGTGGTGATTCCGGAGTTGACGTCCGGCGGAAACACTTCGCAACTCAAGACCCGGGCTGCGAATTCGCGTTCGAAAGCGTCGTCGTAGTACAAGCGGCGTGTCGTCATAATTTTATTCGGGGTGCGCGGAATGTAGCGCGCGCTGCCAGGCCTCAGTGTATTTGTAGCCGGTGCCGGTGTTGAAAAGCACGACGGACTCGTCCGCCTTGATCCAGCCGGATGCTGCGAGTTTTCGGGCAGCGATCACCGTAGCGGCGCCTTCAGGCGCAGCAAAAATGCCTTCGAGAGAAGCTAGTTCCCTGCCGGCTTTGAGCATCTCCTCGTCGGTTACGGTTAGCGCGGTCCCTTTCGTTTGGCGAAGCATGCTCAAGATCAGGAGATCTCCCAAGGGACCGGGAACGCGCAGGCCGGAGGCAATGGTTGCTGCGTTCAGGAAAAACGCGGCGGAATTCGCGTGCGCTTCCCAGGCCTTGACGATCGGAGCGCATCCCTCCGCTTGAACCGCCACCATGCGTGGGCGTTCCGCGCCGATCCAACCCATCTCCTGCATTTCGTCGAAGGCTTTGCACATACCGATTAGACCCACGCCGCCGCCCGTAGGATACAGAATGACGTCCGGGAGCTTCCCCGCAAATTGCTCCCAGAGTTCGTACCCCATCGTCTTTTTGCCCTCCACGCGATAGGGCTCCTTCAGCGTGGAGACGTCGTACCAGCCTTCGCGGTCTTTGTGCTCGGCGACGTACTTGCCGCAATCGGAGATCAAGCCATTGAGCTTCACGACTTTCGCGCCAAAAGCCTGGCACTCCATGACGTTGGCTGCGGGTGTGTCTGCAGGCATGACGATAACCGCGGGGAGCCCCGCAGCGGCAGCGTATGCCGCTAGCGCACCGCCGGCATTCCCGGCCGTGGGAGCCGCCAGAGCTTTCGCACCAAGCTGCCTGGCGCGCGTGACAGCGGCGGTCATGCCACGGGCCTTGAAGGAGCCCGTGGGATTCAAACCCTCGTCTTTGATGAAGAGGCCCTGCAACCCCATTGATGCTCCGAGGCGTCTACCGTGGACCAAAGCGGTCATTCCTTCGCCGAGGGAGATGGGATCATCATTGGGAAGCACTTCGGCGTAGCGCCACAGGTTACGGGGGCGCTGTTTTAAATTCTCCAGCGTCAATGTGGCGGCAGCCCGACGCAAGTCATAGCGTGCGAGTAAGGGCTTGCCGCAGGTGCAAAGATGCTGCTCCACGGAAGCGTCATATTTCTTCCCGCATGCTGAGCATTCCAGCTCAAGAACATTCAAAGGTCTGGTGATCACCGTAAAAGTCTAGCACAGCCCTTTTTTTGCTATTCGTTGGTCGGCACTTCGGCAAATCGCGCGTTGAACAACTGGGGTCTGAAACCCGCACCTATTCCGCAACCGTGGCAACCCCCGGGGAGGCAGACAAGATACTTGCGAGAAGTGACGGCCAAAGGGCATCCCATTTCACGGTACAATTGGAGATATGGCTGTGCGTTTGATTGCTCTGGACATCGACGGCACGCTGCTCAACAGCCGGTGGCAATTACCGGAGGCCAACCGCGCGGCGATCGCGGAAGCGGCGCGGCGCGGCATCGAGGTGGCCCTGGTCACCGGGCGGCGGTACGACTTTGCCATGCAAGTGGCCAGACAGATCGATTCCCCGTTGACGATGATTGTCAACAATGGCGCGCTGATCCGCTCGAAAGAAGGGCGGACACATCTGCGGCATCTCCTGCCGCGCGACATTTCGCAGCGTGTATTGCAGCTCACGAAGCGGTGGCGTGATGGGGCCGCCGTGGTTTTCGACCGGCCACGCGAAAACCAAGTGATAATCGAAACTCTGGATCCGCACGACTCGATGCGCTACGCCTACTACTCTCGCAACATGGAGTTCATCGGGCTGGCGAATCCTTTGGAAACCTGCCTGACGGAGGATCCCATCCAGGTGATGTTCTCCGGAAAAGTTGTGGCGATGCGGGAGGCGGAAGCATCGCTGCACGGGGCCGCTTTCGCGGGCGAATATGGACTTGCTGTGACTTCCTACCTTAGCAAAGACTTTGCGATGATCGATGTAATTCACCCGGAGTGCTCGAAAGGATCGTCGCTGGCGGAATGGGCGGCCCTGCGCGGCGTGTCGCGCGAGGAAGTGATGGCCATCGGCGACAATCATAATGATCTGGAGATGTTGGAGTTCGCCGGGATTCCGGTGGTGATGGGAAACAGCGTGCCGGAGTTGAAAACCTTCGGCTGGCACGAAACTGGCACAAACGACGAAAGTGGCGTGGCCGCAGCCATTGAGCACTTTGCATTTCGGGAGGCCGCATCGTGCGCTTGAGGCAAGCCGCACTGCTGCTTCCGCTTGCATTCCTGGTCGCCCCAGCGGTGCGCGCTGAATACGTGGTGCTAAAGAGCGGCCAGCGGCTGGCGGTAACGAGTTATCAACGTAACGGCGACAAATACCGTTTGCAGATAGCCGGAGGCTCTGTAGAAATCGCAGCGGAAGAAGTGCTGGCCATCGAGCCGGAGGAAATCTTCACACCCGTGCCCGCGACACCTGCCGTGAAGCCTCCCTATCGCGAGTTGGTAGAAGCTGCCGCGGTGCGCTACGACGTAGATGCGGATTTGATCACCAGCGTGATCGCCGTGGAGTCCAACTTTGATCCGAAAGCGGTTTCGCGCAAAAAGGCGCGCGGACTGATGCAGCTCTTGCCGGAAACCGCGGCGAGGCTAGGCGTGCGCAATATCGAAGATCCGCAGGAAAATATTGATGCGGGGACGCGCTATCTTCGAGAGCTACTGCAGAAGTACAACAACAATTTGGTGCTCGCGCTCGCGGCCTACAACGCCGGACCGGAGCGGATCCAGCGCTACGGGCGCGTGCCGCCTTTTGCAGAAACCATTTCCTACGTGCGCCGGGTAAAGCGCGGCTACGAGAATAGCAAGTCCAGCGCTCTGAAGAAACGCGCGGCGCGCGCGGGAACAATACCCGCTACTTCCTTGCCTCCCGTGGACCGACCCCAGTAAGAACTATTGCTGTTGCGGTGGAGTTTGTGGAAGCGGGGGGTTCTGCGTAGGCTGCTGACCAAAGGGGGTTTGTCCCGGCGGCTGGCCCAAGCCCGTCCCCGTTTGCATTCCTGGCTGGCCGGCGCCCATGCTGTCTTTCGAGGGGTCCCAAATAAACTCGAAGAGCCGATAATTCTTGGCCTTTTCGTAGACCATGATGGAACGCTTGTTAATCTTGCTACCGACTCCGATAATGTTGCCGCCGATGATGGTCGACGTGTCGGAGCTAGACCCCGCCGGGGGATTCACCAGCGAGTCATTCTGGCCGGTCCCGCTGTCCGTTCCCGTCGTAGGGACGGGCGGATTCGTAGCGGTTGGGTTTGCTCCCGGCTGAGTCCCGATCTGACCTGGCAGGCCGTTCGTGCCCGGCTGCGGTGGAGTTCCTATTCCGCCCGAGGGGTTCCGCGGAGTCCCCGAAGCGGCGGCTTGCGGAAGCTGCAGATTCTGTGGGGGTTTCAAGCTTCCAATGAGTTGTCCTGCGGCACCGACATAGATGAGCCGCCATTTCCCATCTTCCTGGTTCATGGGATCTTTGTAGGCCTGGCGCATGAAGCGAAGTGAGCCAACTTTCGGCTTGGTCAAGTCGTCAAGAGAAGTCGGAAAGCGCCCCATCTTGCGGTAGTAAAGTTTCACCCCACGAGCGTATTGCTTTCCGCGCCAGACCATTTCCTTTTCTTTTTCGCGCTTGCCTTCGGTCAGGATGTTCGGCGCAACGGCAACGGCGGAAATGAGCAAAAGGGTCACGAGGAAGACGACCAGCAGCAGAGCATATCCGCGATCGCTATGGTTCGCTGCAGTTCGTTGGCGCTGGCGTGTCATACCGAAGGAGTCGTTCCCTGCTCCTCGAGAGCTTTCGTACCGTGACGTCCGGAAGAAACTTCCTCGAAGTCGAGGCTGGCGTTATTGACCTTGAGAATGCGGAATCGATTCAGGAAGACCTCGCCTTCGGCGACGATGTAAACATCTTCTCCATCTGTAAAGAAAGCGCGGCGGGAGGAGCCGTTAACCGTACCATAGCCAAAGAAGTGCATGTTGGCCGGGATCTCAGGCGGCGGTGGAGGCGGCTCAATCTGAGGACCTGAGGGCTCCTTCTTGCGAGCAACTTGAATCGGCGTCTGCGACGGTGGCGGCGGTGGAATCGCGCTGAAAATATTGCGGCCCTTGCTTTTGTACTCGACCTTGCGACTCCTCTCACGTGGGTCTGTATGCGGAGCAGGATTTTCCACCGAAAGGAGGCGATAATTCTGCGTCACGGCACCGGAAGGCGCTGTCTCCTTCTGGCGGAAGAAAAACCAATACCAGATACTGCCGGCGATGGCCAGAAGCGCGACGAGAACGGTGAGTTCCTTCTTCTGCTTCATGCCGCCGTCCGAAAATAGGTCTTGAGGTGCACAGTAACCTTGATGGCTCCGGATGCGCCTTGATTGGCGTTCTCCGTGGCTAGGGCCAATGCATCCACTTCGTAGAGATTAGGGGAGCGCTGGACGCCATTTAGGAATAGCATAACGCTCTTGTAATCTCCGACTACGGTGGCATCTACCATCACTTGCGTCATTCCCCGGCTTGGAATCTTCGATGGCCGGAACGAGAGATCCTCCAGCTGAATCCCGGATTTACGGCCGATGTCGCCAAGCTCCGACCGGACTTTGGAATAGCCCGCGCTCGCGGGAAAGAGCGAGTTCTCAATCTGGTCGAAATTTTTCTGAATCGCGGGAATCCTGTCCCGAATATCCTGGGCGCGCTTGATGTCCGCTTTGAGGAGATCATGCTGCTTCATCTCCAAGGAATATTGTTCCCGCGGCGACTGCGGAGCGGATGCGAGCTGCCAACTGTAAGCGGCGAGCGCCAGGTCAGCCAGGACGAGGAGAACCACTCCGGCAACGATGGCTTGCTTACGAAATGTGAAATCGTGCCGCATCTCAAGTCCTCGAATAGACCGTTGTGAGCTGGATAACCTTTTGATCTCCGCTCTGATTCCCGGTTTGGCTGGGGACCTTAATACTCTGGACCTGAACTTCCGTGAATTCCCGGGAGTCCTCGAGAGCGCGCAGGAATTTCAATTCGGCGTCTTCGCTGGTGGCGCCCACGGTGAGTTTGACCTCCACGTGTCCTTCGACTTGCTTTGGCTCGATGCTGACGACGCGCACACCGCCGGGTAGAACGCGCTCCAGATCCATGAACATCTGCGTCCAGTTGAAGCTGCTGGCATCGATGATGCCGTTGATGAAAGCGGCGCGGGCATTCAATTCGGCGATGTCCTTCTGACTGAAATAACGCTCCAGATCGCTGCGCTGCGTCTCAAGCTTGGCCATCTCCTGGCGATTTTTTTCCGCACGGGCGCGCAGCTCTGAGTCGACTTTGCGCGCGGAATAGACGTGCCACCCAAGCCCGATAAAAACAATCCCGGCCACGGTGGCGATAAGCCCGGCCCCTGCCAGGAACCTGCGGTGGGTTTCCAGAGCTTTCGTCGCTAAGTTGAGCCGAATTCTCATTCCCTAATCTGCTCCTACCCTCGGACTTTAGTTTCAGCCACGCTGCAGCATCCAGCCAATCAATCCTTCGAGTTCGCGATCCGCCAGTGAACGGGCGTCGTCTTTGATGCGCCCGGCGGCAACGGCGGAGTGCAACAAAGACGTTACCTGGCAGCGGAACTCTTCTTCAAGCGGCCGGACGAATTCCGGGAGGCGGGATCCCAGTCCGGCGACTCGTACCGAATGAATTCCCTCCTGCCAGGTGTCCTGATAGTAGGCCGCAACGGGGAAGATCTCCTCCAGCAGCATCTGCGGTACGAGATCAAGGCCGTGCGCGGGAAGCTCTGTGCAGCGATAGCCGCAGAGGACACCGTCGCGAACGATCACGGTGGTAAGCGCAGAACCCGATACACGCGCGAGCAAGGTAGGCTTTTCCTCATCGAGAAGCGAAACCGCGGCAAGCGATGAGCTGAGTACGACGCCAGGCCGCAGGCCGACGCTTTCGGCGAGGGATTCGTACTCGCGGATGATGCGCAAGCGCGCAAGCGCGGTCACGACGTCGACGCCGTCTTCCCGCGGCGCCTGGCGCATGTAGGAAATCAGCGTCTCGTCGGCTTCAAAAGGCACGCTTTTCTTCAGCTTCCAGCGCAACATGGGAACGGCTTCCTGCGGCGAACGCGGGAACTCTTCGAAATGTTGGACGAACACGCGAATCACGGGATCCGGCAGGATCATGGCCACGTCTTCATCCCTGCCGCGCAAGCGATCGATGGCGCTTGCTACGGCCGATCGCACCGCCGCAGTGTTAACGATGTTGGTTTCCACAGCAGAAGGGACAATGGCTCCCATCGGCAAGACTTCCACGGCAAACCCGTCGAGAGAACCGGTGCGGCTCCAGCGGGCTGCGGCCACGCGCTCGGCTGAAACTTCGATGGCTAACGGTGGGTGAGGCATGGCGTCGAGCCAGCGCGCCACCTTGCGCACGAACTCGCTCTGGTAAACGCCTTGACGGAATGTCGCGGTACTACTCAACGAACGTCACCTTGTTAATTTCCTTCAACGTGGTGATACCCGCGCGCGTTTTCGCGAGCCCGCTCTCCCGCAGCGTAATCATTCCCTCTTCGCGCGCCACACGCTTGATTTCCGAAGTCGGCCGGCGGTCAATGATCATTTCCCGGATGCGATCCGTCAAGTCGAGCAGCTCGCAAATGGCGGTCCGGCCGTGATAGCCGGTGCCCGAGCACTCCAAGCAGCCAGCGCCCTCGGAAAACACGACATCTGCCCACACCGCCGGGTCCAGACCGGCCTCCTGCAGCTCTCCCGGAGAATATTTTCTCTGTTTTTTGCAATTGGGGCAAATCACGCGGACGAGACGCTGCGCCATAATGCAGTTCAGAGCAGAAACAAAGTTATACGGCTCGACGCCCATGTTGATGAAGCGACCGATGACGTCGGTCACGTTGTTGGCGTGGACAGTGGTGAAAACGAGGTGACCGGTGAGCGCCGATTGAATCGCGATTTGCGCGGTTTCCTGGTCGCGAATTTCGCCGACCATGATCTTGTCGGGGTCGTGGCGCAAAATGGAGCGCAATCCGCGCGCAAACGTCAGGCCTTTTTTCTCGTTCACGGGAATCTGCGTGATGCCGCGGAGCTGGTATTCGACGGGGTCTTCGATGGTGACGATTTTGTCTTCGTCAGTCTTGATCTCGTTGATGGCGGCGTAGAGCGTGGTGGTTTTGCCGGAGCCGGTCGGACCGGTGACCAGGACCATGCCGTAGGGTTCACGGATGTAGCGGCGAAAGCGGCGCGTTTCATCCTGGGAGAAACCGACGACGTCCAGGCTCAAGCTGTGGAACTTTTCTGAAAGCGTTTCCTTGTCGAGTACGCGAAGAACGGCGTCTTCGCCGTGGCTCGCGGGCATGATGGAAACGCGCAAGTCAATGTAACGTCCCTTGTATTTGACGCGGAAGCGGCCGTCCTGTGGAATGCGGCGCTCCGCGATGTCCAGGTCGCTGAGCACTTTGATGCGCGAGAGAACCGTGGAATGCCATTCCTTGGAAATGGGCTGCATGGCATGCTGCAAGACTCCGTCAATGCGGTACTTGACGGCGACTTCGGTATCGCGCGCTTCGATGTGGATGTCGCTGGCGCGGCGTTCGAGCGCGGTAAAAATAACCGTTTCCACGAGGCGAACCACCGGGCTGGCGGTACTGTCGCGGGTGAGCCGGTCTCCCGAAATCGTTTCTTCGCTTTCTTCCTCTTCCTTGGAGGTTTGCAGGGCGAAAGCTTCGGTGGCTTGCTCGAGAACGCGCTGCGATTGCTCGGTACGTTTCAGCAGGTCGCCGATCTGGCGCGCGGTTGCGACGCGGATGGCGAGCTTCTTGCCGAGGAGCAGCGGCAGCTCGTCGCTCATCTGCACGCAGGGATCGGCTACCGCGATCGACAAAACGTTGTTCTGCACTTCCAGCGGCACGAAGTTGTAGCGGAACATCAGATCCGCGGGAATGGTTCGGAACAATTCCGGGTCGATGCGCTGTTCCTTGAGATCAATAAAACTGAGGCGATAGCGCTCGGCGAGTTTGCGGGCAAACTCGCGTTCGTGCTGCTCGTCACTGCCTGGCAGCCCCGGCGAAGGAGGAAGTTGTTCTGTGGTAGCCATAAATCCTTACTTAGGCGCTCCCGTCATCGAGAAAGAGAAGATCGGCAAATATAGCGAAATCAGAATAAAGGCAACCAACAATCCCATGAAAACCAGAAGAACGGGCTCGATGATGGATACGAGCGCAGACAATCGCAAGTTGACTTCCTCTTCGTAAAACTCGGCCACGCTGGTCAGCATGGGAGAGAGCGCGCCGCTCGATTCGCCCACTTCAATCATCTCCAGCGCCATTTCCGGGACAACATTCTTGGAGGCGAGCGCTGCATGCAGGGATTCCCCTTCGCGCACCCGCTGGGTTGCTTGAGCGACCGTGGCGCGCAGCAGCTTGCTGGTGATGGCGTCCGTGGCAGTCTGCAATCCCGCGACGAGCGGGGTGCCTCCCGTCAGGAGCGTCGCCAAGGTGCGCGAAAACTGGGCCACCTGGAACTTCAGGAGCGTATCTCCAACGACGGGCAAGCGGAATTTGAAACGGTCGAAAGCGGTTCCGCCTTCCTCCGAGCGCGACCACAAGAAAACTCCCGCGGCGGCCACCGCCAACAGCGCTACGGCTCCTAAGAACGCGAAACGGTAGTCCACCGTCAAGGCAATCAACAGCCGGGTGGGTGCAGGCAGGTCTACATTCAAGTCCCGGTAGAGCAGGGCGAACTTCGGGATCACCGCGGTAACGAGATACGAGACGATAATGATCGCGACGCTAATCAGTAGGACGGGATAGACCAGAGTCGCCAGAATCTTTTTGCGGACGCCAGTACTCACACGCTGATAAGCGATGTAGTAGTCCAGAACTCCGGACAGGTTTCCGCTCTTTTCACCGGCGAGAATCGCCGTCGAGTACACTTTGGAGAACGCGCCCGCTTCTGCCACGGCTTCGGAGAGAGACTTGCCCTCACGGACGCGATCCCGAACTTGAGAAATTACGGGCCGGAGTTTTGGGGAACTGGCGCGATCGGCCAGGAGGTCCAAAGCTCTTAGAATCGGCAAACCCGCTTTGATGAGGGTGTTGAATTGCTGGTTGAGGATGAGGAAATCCGAGCCGCCAATTTGGCGGTCGCTGCCCCGTCGAATCAGATTGGCGAGCCGGCCGCCCCGCGATTCCACCGAATAGATATACAAACCCCGGTCTACGAGCTTCTGGCGCGCTTCGTCCAATGAGCTCGCAGCCTCGACGTGTGAGAAGACACGTCCCTCAGAATCCGCCACGCGGCAGACAAATTCCCCCATAGGCCTTCAGTTTACCTCATCTGGATGATATGCGGGGTAGGCCTCAAGGGTTGGCTGTTCTCCGCAGAAAAGGGGTACCGGAACTCCCGTAGATTTAATGCTTTACGCCAGAGTCTCCGAGCAGTAGCTCTCCGTTCACAATGGCCACTCCCTTGGGGACGCTAAAATGGAAGAACGAATCCGGCACCTGAGGATCTATCCGCCAGTTAGCAAAAGAAAATTCAATTCCGATCCCGCCTGGGTAGCGAACAAGCACGCGGACAAGATCGCCGCTGTTCTTGTCGACCTCAAAGAGCACCATTTCGCTGTTCGAAGATTTTGGGGATAGAGACTCTCCCGACGCTTCTTTCGGGGATTTGGATCCTGCCCCACGGACCTCGCAGCGGAGCATGGCGTGTTCCGGGTTTTCAGGCTTTTCATCGACCGCGTCCACGACTTGTTCGCAGACTCGTGATACTTTCATGCGGCCGGCCAGCAATGCCAGTGGCGTTCGCCAGTCGGCACTCTCGGCAACGGGTACGCGGGTGACGGAATGATCGGCGGGCACGTAAAACCAAACCGCTTTACCATCGACGAGAAAGAGGTTCTTCTCCGGCGCCTCGTATTCCCAGCGCATTTTCCCCGGATGCTTAAAGTAAGCGGTTCCGGATTCAACCCGAACCAAACGGCCGTTGTCCGTGTAGCGCTCGAGAAACGAAGCTTGCAGTGTCTTCGCCGAACGATATCTCTCCTCCAGGCGAGCAACGAGCACCTTGGAATCCGTGCTTCCGACAAGAGTGAGGAGAAGAAAAACCAACGCGTGAAAGTATTCGCCCATGCGAAGAGTCTACCAGTGTACGGCCTCGCACATACCTGGGAGTCGTCCGAGCAACCCAATGGCGCGGGAAAACACGTGGATCTGGAGATCCCGGATGATCAAATGGGAGGGTCTGTCAGCGTTGCCGCGGCTGCGTTATTGAAGCGAATCACACCCGGCTCATTGCTGAAAAAGCTCCGCCGGCCTGATCCTCCACGGAGAGTCGGGTCGGCATGTACAGTGTATGCGATGGAAGGTGTATTTCCATCGTTGACGTATGTGAATGAGTATCCGCTCTTAATGCCGCTGGCCAGAATGCTATCAAGAAGGCACGCTCGCGTGCTTATGGCCACGCAATTACTTGAGCCGCCATCTCCGAGATCGATCAGAGCGTTTGAATATCCGATGCTCGCATAAGACGTCGCATATGCAGTTTCCGCTGTCGAAATGGTTCTTATGGCGGCAACGGCAGAAGCCTCGTTGGCAGACATGCGTGAGTTTAGGAAGCTTGGAATGGCAATCGCGGCGATGATTAAGATAATCGCCACGACGATAAGAAGCTCAATGAGTGAAAACGCTGCCTGTCTTTTTCTCATCATTGGAGTCCCCAGCCGGCAATAACGTTTCCTCGCATAGGAGCTGAATCCATAGCACACATAGATGGGGAGCACTTTGTGGGCCAATTCCAATCAAGATTCACGTCCAAGTCTTATGATTTCAGTTGGATAGACTCACAAAGTTCGGTCTTCGTGGGCGATTATTGTCATTAACGACAAAAAATGTCCTCGGAACTGGACCCTTAGCCCTGAGTGGCTCCTGTATGCGCATTGTTCACATCAGCTTGCGCGCCAACTATGCGAGGGGTGGCGAAACCAGAAATGAAAAAGCACGGGATCTCCCCGTGCTTTTAATTCTAGACGCAGACAAAATACTGTCCGCAGATTGGGTTCTTAGAGTGCCGGACTCCCAGCCGTAGCGGGGGCACCAGTCGTGTCGTAACGGATGACACCAGACTGGTCGGTGAAGAACGACCGCTGGCCGCTCGAGCCGACGAGGGTCGGATCCGCTGTCGCAGTATAGTTAACCCTCGGTATAGGGGCAACACCCGGGGCTGTGAAGCTATAGCCGCTCTTCTTCCCCGTTGCTGACAGAACCTCGTCAATCAGGCAAGCCGTCACTGTCGTCGCGGGACCGCAAGGTGCCGCGCCTCCAAGGTTGGTCAGCGCTGCCGCAAAACCTTCCGTCGGGTATGCCGTGGCATACGTTACTTCTGCCGTGTTGATGGTGCGGAGTGAACCGACTGCCGAAGACTCATTCGCGGCCATACGGGACCGGAGGAGGTTCGGAATTGCGATAGCCGCGATGATCAAAATGATCGCCACGACGATCAGCAACTCGATAAGAGAGAAGCCCTTCTGTTTCTTCATAATGCAAAATCTCCTTGAGAAATCATGTGGTGTACCAGTACACTTTGAGTGGAGCAAGCCTTAGGCCAATCGCAAAGAAGTCCCATAACTGCCCGTCCAACTTGTACCTGATTGAGGAATAACACTTTAAATGTATTGGATCGGGCCAGTCCATGGAGAAAGTTCAACTGATATTCTATCGATCCGCGTTCAAAATGACCTTTTTCGTCGGTCCGAGATGCCCTTACGTGTCACCCAATGAAAAAAGCACGGGGCTCGCGCTCCGTGCTTTTCCATTCTAACTGCGGGCAAGGACAGGCCGCAGCAGGCTTGCGGTTCTTAGAGTGCCGGACTCCCAGCCGTGGCTACTGCGCCGGTCGTGTCGTAACGGATGACACCAGACTGGTCGGTGAAGAACGAGCGCTGGCCGCTCGAGCCGACGAGGGTCGGTGTCCCTGTCGCAGTGTAGGAAACTCTCGGTATAGGGGCAACACCCGGGGCTAGGAAGCTATAGCCGCTCTTCTTCCCCGTTGCTGACAGAACCTCGTCAATCAGGCAAGCCGTCACTGTCGTCGCGGGACCGCAAGGTGCCGCGCCGCCAAGGTTGGTCAGCGCTGCCGCAAAACCTTCCGTCGGGTATGACGTGGCATATGTTACTTCTGCCGTGTTGATGGTGCGGAGTGAACCGACTGCCGAAGCTTCATTCGCAGCCATACGAGACCGGAGGAGGTTCGGAATTGCGATGGCCGCGATGATCAAAATGATCGCCACGACGATCAGCAACTCGATAAGAGAGAAACCCTTTTGCCTTTTCATACTATCTCCTTGAGAAATTCGATAGTGCCAGAGCACGCCTCAGTATAGGCATGGGAAAGGCCAACTCCGGACAGATGTGAAAGATTGTCGTATATTTCTGTATCAATATGAACAAACTGCACTTAGAGCCATTGACGCGTGATTTTGGTTGGCTGCCAGCTGCTCTAGAATGACGCGGGACACTCTCCGTCGACCCTTTTTGTCCATCAAACCGGACACTTTCCGTCATGTCTGAACAGGGTGCCAGCAGTAAAGCCGCAGCGAGCCACCACTATCCCTAGATGTTGTGTTTCTTCGCGTAGTGCCGGAAGGAGCGATAGCTGATTTTGAGGAGCTCTGCCGCTTTTGTACGAACCCCATCCGACTTCTCCAGCGCAATCCGAAGGTAGCGGCACTCTGCGGCGGCGATCTCTTTCTCGAAGTCCAGACCGTCTGGGGGAATTTCAATTTTTGGGCCTACAGGCGCCCCTGAGAGGGAAATTTCCAAAGAACCGCTGATGCGGTCAGGCAGGACGCGCAAGGAGATCTCCTTCCCCGTTTCCAAGGCAACCGCGCGTTCCATGGTGTTCTCGAGCTCGCGGACGTTGCCCGGCCAATCGTAGGATTCCAGCCGGGTCATGGTCTCGGGCGAGATGCCCTCAATAGGTTTCTCCATGGTATTCCGAAAACGCTCGAGAAAATGGCGTGCCAGGAGCGGGATGTCGTCACGGCGTTCGCGCAGAGCGGGCACGTGGATGGGGATCACGCTGAGCCGGTAATACAAGTCTTCGCGGAACCGGCCTTCCGCAATCTCCTTTTCAAATTCTTTGTTTGTGGCCGCAATGATGCGGACATCAACATCCGATTCTTCGGTGCTGCCGATTGGGCGCACCTTGCCTTCTTGCAGGACGCGATAGAGTTTCACCTGCATGGTAAGGCTCATATTGCCAATCTCATCCAGGAAAAGCGTGCCGCCATGGGCCGCCTGGAAAAGGCCTTGCCGGTTTTCGTTAGCGCCGGTGAACGCTCCCTTCATGTAACCGAACAGTTCCGACTCCAGGAGAGTCTCAGGGAATGCGCCGCAGTTAATGGTGATGAAGGGGGCCGAGGCCCGAACGCTGTTCTCGTGAATGGCGCGGGCCACCAGTTCCTTGCCGGTCCCGCTCTCCCCGGTAATGAGAACACGGCTCGTTTGAGGGGCAACGGTTTGAATCATGTCGAAGATAGCGCGCATGTTCGGGCTCTGTCCGATGATGTTGTCCAGGCCCGTAAGGCGGCGTATCTCCCGCCGCAAATAACCGGCTTCCTTCTTCCATTTTAAGTTCTCGGAAACTTCATGAACCGCCTGCCGTAATTGATCGACCAGCGAATCTCCCTTAACGACGTAGCGGTCAGCGCCGGAGTTGAGCGCGGCGATGGCGGTGTCCAGGGCGGGAAGCGCGGTCATCAGGAGAAAAAACGACGCCGGGGCAATTTCCTTGGCGAATTTGAGAAGGTCGACTCCACTCTCGCCGGGCATGCGAACGTCGGAAATGATGATGTCAAAGATCTGTGATTCCAGCTTGCGCCGGGCGGCTTCCACGCTATGCACGACTTCAACGCGGTGACCTTCCTTGCGGAAGGTAATCTCCAGTAACTCGCCGATCGATCTCTCGTCGTCAACGACGAGAATATGGGGCATTTCACGCCCCGTTTCCTTCACTGCGGTTTTCGTTCCTTGCATAGCGCCTCACGCAACCCGCGGCAATTCAACAATAAACTCCGCGCCACGGTCTTTTTCTGAAATCACACTGATCCTGCCACTGTGGGCCTGCACGATCTGATAGACGATAGAGAGCCCCAGGCCCGTGCCGCCTTCAAAACCCGATTGAAGAGGCTCAAAAATCTTGGCTCGCTGCCTGGGGTCGAGGCCGATGCCGGTGTCGTGGAACGCGATGCGCAACCAGAACGGACGCGGTTCGAGCTTTACGGTGAGGGTACCGCCATCCGGCATCGCCCGCATGGCGTTATCGCAGAGATTCCAGAAGACTTGCTTGATTTTGTCGGCGTCCACGCGAGCGCGCATTTCGTGCCCGTTAAACGCACGCTGAATCTGGTACTTGGCCCCAATTTCCGGCTTTTTCTCCATCAACATCAGGGTTTCATCCAAGAGACTGCGGACGTCCTCTTCCTGAAATTCATAGCTTTTCTCCCGGGAATAATTGAGAAAGTCGGTGATGATATTGTTCAGCCTCTCGGATTCCCTGCTGACAATATTGACCAGATGCTTCTCGTCTTCCTCCAGGGGAACCAGCCGTGCAAGCTCCTTCACGGCGCCGGCCATGGCCGTGAGCGGCTGCCGAATTTCATGAGCGATAGCGGCGGAGAGCCGGCCCAAGGCAGCCATGCGTTCCTTGGTCGCCACTTCCTGCTCCAGCCGGCGCAACTCGGTCAGGTCCTGAAAGTTGAAGACATAGCCGCTGCGCTGCGCGTCGCGAGTGCGTAGAGGAGAAATACTGATTCCCAGATATCGCCGCTCGCCGGTGGGTGTGCGGAAGTCTATCTCTCTTCGAAGCGAGAGCCTTTCCGCGCTGGCGTACTGGCCGGGCAGCCAGAAATCCTCGTTCAAATCCTGCAGGCTCTTACCGTGCACATCGGAGAAGCGGAGCCCAAGAATTTCCTCTCCCGTGCGATTCAGCAGCAAGATGCGGCCCCTGAGGTCCGTGGTGATGAGTCCGCCGCGCATCGAGTGAATGATGTCTTCCGTGAAATCCTGCAGGCTGAGAAGCTCTTCGCGCTTCTCTTCCAGCTCTCGTCCTTTGCTGCGAAGCGATTGAGCTAGCAGGCTGGCCAGATAGGTGACCGCCAGAAAACCGAGAAGGTTGATCACCAGCCAGGTGCGCAGACTCTCGGGAGTCGGCGGGCTCGAGTAAGTGGGAGGAATTTTGCCGGTGTAGGAAAGAACGGTCATGCCGGCAAGGAGGATGAAGCAGGCCGCGGTGATCAAGAAGGCGATTCTGCGAGAGAACAAAATGCTCGCGACGATAATCACCAGCAGGTAGAGCGAGATGAAATAACTCTCTTGCAGGCCCGTGGAATAGATCAGTAGCGAAATCATCAGCACATCGCCGGTAACCTGCAGCCCGCCGTGCCAGCGTGCCTCGGGATCCCAGCGCAGGAGAATGAGGTGAAGAATTCCGAGCGTTATCCAGAAGATGAAAAGAGGAAGAAAAAAGCGATTGGCACCAAGATTCCCAACGTATTGCGGCCAGACGACGCCGACGGTCAAGATGAGGGTGATGGTGAGCAGACGAACACGAGTCAGCCAATCCAGCCATTCCCTTGTCGCGAAGCTTTTGTCCATGGCTTATCCGCGGCGATGCTTCCGCCGCCGGAACCCCCCAGGTTCGGGCAGAAAAGCGGAGGGCAAAGATTCTTGCAATGCCCTCCGCCAAGAAGATAACCCGTGGACGGAAGCGCGATCTAGTGCATGGAGCTCAACTTGCCGATCAGCGAGAACAGCGGCAAGTACATGGAAATGACCACACCGCCGACCACGATGCCGAGAAAAACGATCATGACGGGTTCGAGAGCCGTCAGCAAGTCCTTCACCGCCGCGTCCACTTCTTCTTCGTAGAAATCGGCGATCTTCTGGAGCATGGCGTCCATAGCGCCGGTCTGTTCGCCGACGGCAATCATCTGCGTCACCATGCCCGGAAAGACTTCGGAATCTCTCAGTGGTTCCGTGAGCGACTTACCTTCCTCGAGCGATTTTCGTACCTTCTGCAAAGCTCTCTCGACAACCGCGTTTCCGGCGGTCCTCGCGGTGATGTCGAGTCCTTCGAGGATGGGTACGCCGCTGGAGATCAGCGTTCCAAGCGTTCGAGTAAACCGGGCCACGGCGATCTTTCGCATCAAGATGCCAAGGACGGGAAGTTTGAGCACCACCGTATCAAGCGCAAAGCGGCCTTGCGCCGTGCCATACCAGACTTTCAATCCAAAGAGGGCGGCCCCGAGGGCCACGAGGATCAAAAGGCCAAAAATACTGCCCACAAAATTGCTTAACCCGATGACGATTTTCGTGGGCAAAGGAAGGTCGACGCCAAGTCCTGCGAACAACGTGGCGAAAATCGGCACGACTTTCCAGAGCAGCAACGTGATGACACCGCCGGCCACGGTCAAAACACCGACCGGATAAACAAGTGCGGATTTGACGGCACGCTGCAGCTTGACGTTCTTTTCGATGTAGGTGGAAAGGCGCTGGAGAATGGTGTCGAGAATACCGCCCGTTTCGCCCGCTTCGACCATGTTCACGTATAAAGCGTCGAAGACTTTCGGCGAGGTTCGCATGGCAGCGGAAAGCGTCGCGCCCCCTTCGACCTGGCCGCGCGTGGCGATCAGCACCTTCTGAAAGAATTTGTTCTCCTGTTGGCTGGCCAAAATCTCCAAACACTGGACGAGCGGCAGACCAGCGTCGATCATGACCGAGAACTGGCGCGTAAAGATGGCCAGTTCCTTGGCATTCACGCCTCCGCCGAGCTGGGGCATATTGAATTCCTTGCCCTTCTCGGTCATTTTGGTGGCAGTGATCTGCTGGCGCTTCAGCAGGTTCGCCAGTTCCGTCTTGTTGGAAGCGGTCATAACACCGCTGACGCTGGCGCCGGCGCGGCTGGTTCCTTGATATTTGTAGTCCGGCATGTTAAATCCTCCTAAGTCCTTCCATAGTTCCGGCCTATGGCCGTTTCGAAATCAAAATCCACTAACGTCTGCTGGCTACGGGGGTTTTGGCCCCGGCTCCAGAAGTAGAAACTCCACGGTTGATCATGTCCTGCAATTCATCGGGATTCGAGGAACGTGAAATCGCCATATCGAGTGTAATCGTCTTTGCAAAGTACGCATTGGCCAGGCCCTGGTTGAAGGTCTGCATGCCCGTCTGGCCTGTGCCGGTCTGCATGGCGGAGTAGATTTGATGAATCTTGTCTTCGCGGACCAGGTTACGAATTGCGGGAGTAGGAATAAGAACTTCCATGATCATGGCTCGGCCACGTCCGTCGGAGCGTGGGAGAAGCGCCTGGCAAAGAATTCCTTCTAGCACCATGGAGAGCTGCGCGCGGATCTGCGGCTGCTGGTGCGAGGGGAAGACGTCAATAATACGGTTGATGGTGGATGCTGCGGAATTGGTGTGCAGCGTGGCAAAGGTCAAGTGGCCGGTTTCGGCGATGCGCAGCGCGGATTCTATGGTTTCGAGGTCGCGCATTTCACCGATGAGAACGACATCCGGGTCTTCGCGGAGTGCAGCGCGGAGTGAATTCGCGAACGAATGCGTGTCGGCATGAATTTCGCGCTGATTGACGAGGCACTTCTTGTGGTTATGAAGAAACTCGATGGGATCCTCGATGGTGATCATGTGCTCTTCGCGCTCGCTGTTGATTTTGTCCAGCATGGCAGCGAGCGTGGTGGACTTACCAGAACCGGTAGGGCCGGTGACGAGCACGAGCCCGCGGGGCTTGTCGCAGAGCCCCTTGACGACCAGAGGCAAGCCCAAGGCATCAAACCCTTTGATTTCCCAGGGAATGGTACGGAAGACTGCGCCAACCGCGCCGCGTTGATTGAAGCAATTGCCGCGGAAACGGGCCAGGCTTTTCAAGCCGAACGAGAAGTCCAATTCCAGGTTTTCCTCGAAGCGATGTTTCTGGGCATCTGTAAGCACGCTGTAGGCGAGAGATTTCGTGTCCGCTGCCGTGAGCGGCGGCATGTCCAGCGGGCGAAGCTTTCCGTGAACGCGCACGCGCGGCGCGCTGTTCGTGGTGATGTGGAGGTCGCTGCCTCCCATCTCGATCATCTTCTTCAGCAATTCACTCAGCGTGATTCCAGCCATCGATCACCTTCAATTCTAGAAAACCGTCTCGCGCAGGACTTCTTCCATGGTGGTCTGTCCTAGGGCCACCTTGATCAGGCCGCTGCGCCGGAGCGTGATCATCCCCTGCTCAATCGCCTTCTTCTTGAGCTCCAGCGCCGATGCACCAACGAGGATCAATTCGCGGAGCTCGTCGTTAATTTCCATGACTTCGTACAGACCGGTGCGGCCCTTGTAGCCGCGCTTGTTGCAGGTGGTGCAGCCCTTGCCGTGGTAAATCTTGGTGGTTTTTACTTCTTCCGGCGTGTATCCCGCATCAATGAGGGCCTGCTGCGGGACATCCAACTCTTCCTTGCAATTCGAACAAATACGCCGAACGAGGCGCTGCGCGCAAATCAAGTTCAGCGACGTGGCCACCAGGAAGGGCTCGATGCCCATGTTCATCAAACGGCTGATGGTGGAGGGCGCGTCGTTGGTGTGGAGCGTGGACAGAACCAAGTGGCCTGTGAGCGCGGCCTTGACTCCGATTTCCGCCGTTTCGAAATCGCGAATCTCGCCGACCAGAATGATGTTGGGATCCTGACGAAGGAAGGCGCGCAGGGCGGCGGCGAAGTTCAAGCCGATCTGTTCTTTCATTTGAACCTGGTTGATGCCTGCTAGCTGAAATTCGACGGGATCTTCCGCGGTCATGATATTCGTATCCACGGTATTCAGCGTCGCAACCGAGGAATACAACGTGTTCGTCTTGCCCGACCCTGTTGGACCGGTGACCAACACCATTCCGTAGGGCTTCATAATATTGCGTTCGAATTTCTTGAGCGACTCGGGTTCAAAACCGAGTTTGGTCATGTCCAGCCGGAGGTTTTCCTTGTCCAGCAAGCGCATGACGACTTTTTCGCCGTACAAGGTCGGGACGGTCGAAACGCGGAAGTCCAGTTCCTTTTTTTTGCCTTCGGACTTGTACTTGATCATGATGCGGCCGTCTTGCGGCAGGCGCTTTTCCGCGATGTCGAGTTTGGCCATGATCTTCAAGCGGCTGGTAATGGCATCCTTCAGGCGCAGGGGCGGGGTCATCACCGTGGAGAGTTGTCCGTCAATGCGGAACCGCACACGCATCTCGAGTTCGTACGGCTCGATGTGGATGTCGCTCGCGCCGCGCTTCACAGAATCCGTCAAAATCAGGTTCACGAGTTTGATGATCGGAGCTTCTTCCGCGGCCTTTTCCAGGGACGCGAGGTCCATTTCCGATTCTTCGGCAGCCAGCTCCAGCTCGTTGTCTTCATCAACGAGGTCTTTCATCAAGTTACTGAGTTCCTCGTGGTTCGAGGCTGAGCCGCCATAGAACCGCGTGATGGCATCGCCGATGGCTGATTCCGATGCCACCACCGGTTCGACGTTGAATCCGGTCATGAACTTGATGTCGTCCATCGCGAAAACGTTGGTGGGATCGGTCATGGCGATGGTGAGAACGGAACCAACGCGCGATAGCGGAATCACCTGGTAGCGCGATGCGGTATCTTGGGGGATAAGCTTGATGACGTTGGGATCGATTTCGTAGTACTTCAAATTGATGGAAGGAACGCCGTACTGGCGGGAGAGCACACCGGTGATGTCATCATCGGTGATGAAGCCCATCTTCGTCAGGCAACTCCCCAGCTTGCCTCCATTGGCGCGCTGAAACTCCAGCGCTTTTTGGAGCTGGTCCTGCGTGATCAGGCTTTCTTTAACCAGTATTTCGCCCAAACGGACGGACATCCGCAGCACTCCCGACGGGTTTTCACCCAGGCCCCACCTTAACAAATGCTGATGCAGAGAGTACGCAGAATTTGCTGTTCGGTTCTGAAATGGCTAATACCTGACCGCAAGGTCAGGTGTGAAGGAAAGAGTACAGGCCGCAATCTTGACTTGCTTCCTTGCGGTAGCTATCGTGCCTGATAGATGCTTGCAGAGCACATCCCGACAGATTCTGCTGATTGCAGCGACTCGCTGACCAAAATTGTCCCCGAAGCTTGCGCTAAGCGAGAGTTCGCGCTCTCGCCGCAGTCCTGCTCGTCCAATTTGCCATGAGCCATTTGAACAATCGGCAACGCTGGGGATTGGCCATCGGCGGAATCCTGCTGACGCTGCTGATGGCGGCGGTTTTCACGTTCGGGTCTCTAAACGTGCCCTTCGAACCGAAGAGTTGGGTTCTCTATGCCGTGTCGAGTTTCATCACTGCCGCATTTCTCGTATTCCTACTCATCCTGCTACGAACTGCGGTGCGGCTTTGGGTCGAACGCAGCAGAGAGCAGCTCGGCGCACGCTTCAAAACGAAGATGGTTGTCGGCGCGATGGCCATTTCGCTTTTGCCTATCATCTTCATGTTCATCGTCAGCTACTCGCTGATCAATCGCAGTTTGCTGCTGTGGTTCCCCAAGCCTCTGGAAATTGCTTCGGGGGAAACACAGAAGCTCCTAAGTGATTTGGGCCGCGCGCAGTTGCCCCGGCTTCGCGGGATGGCCGAACATGTCCAGGAAGAGGCCGCGAAGCCAGGTGAAGATTTCCTGCGGCATGCGTTTGCAAGAGGTGCGGACGCCGTTTGGATTCTGGATGGGCACGGCAAAGCGGTCCGCGGCGGAATCGTCTGCGACAACCAGCCGGAAGATCGCCGCACGATTTGCGCGCAGCCGGGGGTTCTTGGAGTGTTTGCACGCTCGCTATCCAGCGGAGTCGAAATCTGGACTGCCGATGGAAAAAGCTACTTTGCCGCACGGGTTCCGATTCTGCTGGGCGGGCAGCCGGCAGGATATGCCGTCGCGGCGTATCGCAGCAGCCCCAGCATCCTCACGAGTCTCGCGGCCATCCAGTCGCAAACGCACGAGTATTACCTGGAAAAACAGGATTTGCGCGCGCTAAAGCGGCAGATGCTCCTGATTTTGCTGTTCTTCACCGTGCTACTGCTGTCTGCTGTGATGTGGGTCGCTCTCTTTCTTGCAAAACAGGTTACGGTGCCCATTCAAGCGCTGGCCGAAGGAACGCGCGAGGTTTCCACGGGCAATTTCGAATACCAGGTGCCGGAGCAATCCCAGGACGAGCTTGGCGTTCTGGTGCGTTCGTTCAACACCATGACCACGCAGTTGCGCGACAGCCGCTCGCAGATCGATCAATTCACACGGAATCTGCAGCAGGCGGTGCAAGAGCTCGAACGGCGGCGGCAACTCATCGAGACAGTGCTGGAAAATATTCCGACCGGTGTGATTTCGGTCGACGCCACGGGCGCCGTTCTACGCGTCAATAAGTCGGTCACGCGCATGTTTGGCGGCGGTCCCGGTGATTCGATCTCGCTCGAAAGTCTCCTTGGCGAGGACGCCACGCGCACGGTGCAATATCTGATGCGGCGGTCGCTGCGCATGGCAGTGGTTTCGCGCGAAATCGAGACCGTTGTTGCAGGGCGCGTGTTGCACCTCGCAGTGACGGTGACTTCCCTCGGTCCCCGCCGGGCCAATGCAGGCTACGTTCTGGTCCTGGACGATCTGACGGAAATGCTACGCGCCCAGAAGTCAGCAGCGTGGCAGGAAGTGGCGCGCCGCATCGCGCATGAGATCAAAAATCCGCTCACTCCGATTCAACTTTCTGCGCAGCGTCTGTCACGGTTCCTGGACCGCCGGGAGATTTCTCAGGCTTCCTCCCCGCGGGACTCGGAGCTGACCAATCTGGTTCAGGAATGTTCCCGCCTGATCGAACGGGAAGTTTCCACGCTCGCCGCGCTGGTGAATGAATTCTCGCAATTCGTACGCTTCCCGACCGCGAAGCTTTTGCCAACGAACGCGAACACGATTGTCAACGAGGCGTTGGAGGTATTCTCTGGCCGGTTGGATGGCATCCTGCTCAAGACGATTCTGGCGGAAAATCTCCCGCCAGTCCGGGCGGACGGCGCGTTGCTGCGCAGCGTGATCGTGAATCTCATCGACAATGCAGCGGAAGCCCTGGAGAATTCCGCCTATAGGCAGATCGTCGTCTCCACGCGAGCGCATTTGGACACAGAGACCGTCGAGATCTGTGTTTGCGACACGGGCCACGGCATCTCCCCGGAAGACAAGGACAAACTGTTCCTTCCGCATTTCTCCACCAAGGATCGGGGCACGGGCTTGGGTCTTGCCATCGCCGCGCGGATCGTGGCCGAACACGGCGGAAGCATCCACGTGGAGGACAATCTTCCCGTCGGCTCGCGCTTTCGCGTGGAACTTCCTGTCGCCGAATTGACGCCTGCCTCCGTTGCCGACCACAATGGGACGGACGCCGCTTGATGACCCACAAACCGCACCTTCTGATTGTGGATGACGAGGCCGGAATCCGTGAATCGCTTTCCTCGATTCTCAAGGAGGAGGGCTATCACGTCGAAGCCGTCGGATCCGCCGAGGAGGCCCTGGATCGCGCCAGTGCCGGCGATCTGGAAGTCATGCTCCTGGACGTTTGGCTTCCGGGAATGGACGGGCTCGAAGCATTGAGCCGCTTGCAGGCGTCGCCGCGGCCGCCGGCGGTCATCATGATTTCCGGTCACGGCACCATCGAGACCGCCGTGCGAGCTACCAAGCTGGGGGCTTTCGATTTCATCGAAAAGCCGCTCTCGCTTGAAAAAATAATTGTTCTGGTTCGCAACGCGGTTCAGCAGCGGCGGTTGGAAGAGGAAAACCAGCTGCTGCGAACCGAACTGGGCCATCGCTATCAAGTGATCGGCAACAGCGTGCCGATGAAGGCGCTGCGCCAGCAAATCGCCGTGACCGCGCCGACGAACGGCCGCGTTCTGATTTATGGCGAGAGCGGCACCGGCAAGGAGCTCGTCGCTCATGCCTTGCACGCTGCAAGCTTGCGCAGCAAAGGGCCTTTCGTGGAAGTGAACTGCGCTGCCATTCCGGAAGAGCTGATCGAATCCGAGCTTTTCGGCCACCTCAAGGGCAGTTTTACGGGCGCCACCGAGGATAAAACCGGGAAATTTCGGAAAGCCGACGGCGGCACGCTCTTCCTGGACGAAATCGGCGACATGAGCCTGCGCACGCAATCGAAAGTGCTACGCGTCCTCGAGGAGCAACGCTTCGAGCGTGTCGGGTCCAACGAAACTTTGCGCGTGGACGTGCGCGTCATCGCCGCAACCAATAAGAATCTCGATCAGGAGATTGCGCGCGGCGCTTTTCGCCAGGATCTCTTCTACCGGCTTAACGTGATTCCTTTTTACGTGCCGCCCTTGCGCGATCGAAGAGAAGATATTCCGACGCTGGTGAGATATTTTCTGAGCGAGTTCAGCTCCGCCTACGGCAAGAAAACGCGGGAGCTGAGCGATTCGGCTATGGAAATCCTGCTGCGCTATCCCTGGCCGGGGAATGTGCGCGAACTCCGAAACCTGGTGGAGCGGCTGGTAATTGTATGCCCGCAGCCGCGCATCGAGCCGCATCACTTGCCGCCAGAACTCTTCCGTGGCGTGGCCGAAAGTCCCCAGCATCCCTATTCCACGCTGCATGAAGCGCGTAGCGCTTACGAGCGGGAATTCATCCTCCGCAAGCTCCAGGAGCACCGTTGGAATATGACGCAGACGGCCACCGCGCTGGGCCTTGAACGCAGCCATCTCTACCGCAAAATGAAATCGCTGGGAATCGCTGCGCCGGATTGAACCGCCGCTGACGACTGGAATTGTCGATGCTGGGCAAGCACGAGTTTCTTACTCTGTTTCGCCTTGATCCTTGCTAAGACCTTCCAGTTGAAAATGCCAATCTAGCTCGCGGACTTTTTGCGGGCTCTCCCGCCAATCGGGCACTACCTTGACAAACAAACCCAGATAAATCTTCGAGTCCAGCAGCGCTTCCAGTTCTTTGCGCGCTTCCGTTCCGATTTTCTTCAGCATTTCGCCTTTGTGGCCGATCAATATTTTTTTCTGCGAATCGCGCTCGACGTTCATGACCGCTTCGATCCGCAACAATTTGGGGGTCTCTTCGAATTTCTCCACGACGACGGCGAGCGCGTAGGGCACTTCGTGGTACATCACCTGCATCGCTTTCTCCCGGATGATTTCCGCGGCAAGAAATCGCTCCGGCTGGTCCGTCACCTGGTCTTCGGGAAAATGTGGCGCGCCTTCCGGCAATTGCTTCATGATTTCTTCGAGCAGTTCGTCGCAGCCCGCGCCCTTGAGCGCGGAAATCGGGACGATGGCCAAAAACTCAAACGCTTTCGAAAACGAATCGATCAGCGGCAGCAATTTGGGTTTCGGCAAGCGGTCGACTTTGTTCAGCGCAAGAATGGTTTTTCCGTGAAAACGTTTGGCCTTTTCGAACAGCAATTCGTCGGCGTGGGGATGCATGCTACTTGCGTCCACCATCAGAACCAGGAGATCGATTCCTTCCAGCGCGGCGGCCACTTCCTGCATCATCTGCCGGCCGAGCGCGGAATCCGCTTCGTGCACGCCGGGAGTGTCAATGAAAATGATCTGGCCTTCCGGTTTCGTCAGGATTCCCTGAATGCGGTTGCGCGTCGTTTGCGGCTTGGATGTGACGATGGCGATTTTCTGCCCCACCAGCCGGTTCACGAGCGTCGACTTCCCCGCGTTCGGCCGCCCAAGAATGGCGACGAACCCGGAACGAAACGTTTTTTTCCCATCTTTTTTGGGGTTTTCCATTAGGGCTTTACGATCGGCAATTCCAGCGCGCTGGGGTGGTCCGCATCATGCACCAGTGCAATGTGCGCCGTCCGGGCATCCTTGCCCGTTTCTGCGGCGACCACGCCGCCGCTGTTGTAGTTTTTCTCAGCGCCAATCGAATTGATGCTCCGCACGACCAGCCGCAGCCTGCTGCCTTTCGCGACTCGGCGTGAAAAGAAAGAAAAATTGTCGAATGTGTATTTTTCGGCTTTTCCGGCAGGCACGGCCTTTTCTTCGCGCAGCGACTCGCGATATCTCGCCCGCATCGTCGCGCCGCTTAGCTGCACGGAGCCTCCGTCTGGCACAATTTCGTAGAGCTCCGTATCCAGGTCCGTGTCCGGGACGTCCATCTTCAGCCACGCGGTCAGCTTGGGGAATCCTGTGATTTCGGCGGCTTCCGCGAAGGGTTCGCTGTGGTAGATCACGCCCTCGCCGAATAAGTTGAGCACGCCCCTTTGGGACGTCAGGCCATTGGGCTCCTCATCCGGCTCCGCTGCGGCTGGTCTGGTATTCAGCGGATCGTAGATCCATTCATCCGCCGCCGAATTTGCGCCTGGCTTTGCTTCGCTCAACATCCCCGAGCGAAATACATCGCCGGCGCCGCCAGTCGAACTGAGATAAAGCGTTTTCACCATATTTGAAATGCCTTCGAGGCTGTCAGCGTATTTCCATTCTTCCGCCCCAACTAGGTAATAAGCCACGCGCTTCTTCAAAAATGCCGGCTTCGTACCGCCCTTCATCGCCCAGTCGTACCAATCTGCGTGCAACTTGTTTAAATCGAGAACGCTGGCTTCGCCGAATTTCAGTCCGGCGACTTCCGCCCGCGGTGTGCGGGTTCCCGCGTGATCCCACGGCCCGACAATCAAATAGTGGTTTGCCCTGGCTTCCGCGGTCCCGTACCTCATGTGCCGCTTGTAGAAGGTGAACGCGCCCGGCTGGTCACCGTCGTAGTGCCCCGTGATGGTCAGAATCGGAACACCGATCCGCTTGTACTGTTCCGGTGAAGGAACCATGGCATCGTAGTAGGCGTCCGGCATCGGGTGCTTCACCCACTTCTGAAATACCGTCGACGGGTTTCCCGCCAGTTTGTCGAAATCTTGAAAAGCCGAGTGCGACAGATACATCTCGCGCGCTTTCGAAGACCAGAACCCGCTATTCCCGAAGAGGCTGCCGTTCCCGGTCACTCCGCTTGTAAATGTGAGCCATTGCAGATCGTAGGGCGCAAAAATGTTGTACTGAAAGGGAAAATCAACGCCTGGGTGCGCTGCCGCCGCTGGAACGATGGTGGCCAGGTGCGGTGGAAACTCTTTGAGGACGGTCCACTGATCGAATCCCGCATACGAACCGCCCCACATCGTGACCTTGCCGTTGCAATACGGCTGCTTCGCAAACCATTCGACCACGTCATAGCCGTCGCGGCCTTCGTTCACGAATGGCTCGAATTCGCCGCTGGAATTCCCCCGTCCGCGTACGTCCACCAGCGCATACACATAGCCATGCTTGGCGAAGTACACGGCGCGATCGGTGTAGGAATCTCCGATATACGGAGTAAACGTAAAGATGACCGGAAGCGGCTGCTTTTGGCTGTGTGGCGTGAACACGGTGGCGTTCAACTTCACCCCGTCGCGCGCTGGGATCTTCACGGCCCACTGCATATTCACAGTGGGTTCGTCGGCGGTAGGTTTCTGCTGCGCGCGGAGTATGGACATTCCCAGCAGTATCGCGGCCGCCAAACCGCCAATCGCAGTGCGCAAAGTTCTGCATTTCAAACGAAGCATCTTGCTCCCTCTACAAATTCGTGGTCCGTGTTCGTCTTCCGGTCTGAATGCAATTCGCGGCGATTTTAGGAACGTGTCGGAGCCGCCTTCATTTGTTTGCGGATCCGCACGCGCAGCACTTTTCGCTGGTTTGCTTCCAGTACCTCGAAGCGATGCCCTTCCAGGTCGACCTTGTCGCCCGGCGCGGGAACTTTTCCGGAAGCGTGGCTGAGCAATCCGGCCAGCGTGGTTACCGCTTCATCGGTCTTGTCGCCGAACTTTACGCCGAGCAACTCTTCCACGGTTCCAATCGTCATGCTGCCGCGCATGACCAGGCCGCCATCCGGTTCACGCACCACGTCCGGCGCCGGCGGTTTCCCGTCGTTTCCGCTTTTGCCTACGATTTCTTCCACCAGGTCTTCGATAGTGGCGATGCCCGCAACGGTCCCGTGCTCGTCAATCACCACGGCGAGAGGCTGGCCCTTCTGCCGCATTTCGCGCAGCAGCTCCGAACCGGCCTTCGTTTCGGGAATGAACAGCGCAGGTTTCGCCAGCTCCCGCACTTTGCGCTTCGGCAAATCCTGATCCGCAACGTGCAAAAGATCCTGCGCGTAGACGACGCCGAAAATATCGTCCAGCGATTTTTCGTAGACCGGTATTTTGTTAAATTTCGTCTCCACAACTTTGGCGTGCAGTTCTTCGAGTGTGGCGTCCGCCGGTATCGCCACGACGTCCGGCCGCGGCGTCATTACTTCCCGCACGCGTTTGTCGCTGAATTCCACCACCTGCTCGATCAGCTCCGCCTGCTCTGGCTCGATGATGCCTTCTTCTTCCGCGGCTTCCACCAGCGCTTCGATTCCCTCTTCCGTACGCTGCTCCTCCGACTTTTCCAATTCGTGTTCGGAGATGCGCGCGAGCGATTCCGCGCCTTCGAGAAAGACGCGCACCGGCCAGACGAACCACATCGCGCCGCGAATCAGCGGCAGCAGCGGCAGCAGCCATCGCCCCGTGGTCCGGTAGAGCAGCATGTCGGGAATGAAGTGCATGGCGAAGACCACTTCGAGCACGACGAAGACAGTGATCTGCACAAAGGATTCCCAGGTCCCGTGAACGAAATACACGACGCCGCGCGTCGTTTCCAGCACGAGAAACGCAAGCCAGAAGTGGCCGAGGATGCGGAACGTGCGCCCGCCGCTCTGGCGCCTGATTTTCAGCTTTGGCTCGATTTCTGCTTCGAAGATGTCCAGGTGTTGGTGAACGCGGCCGGTGGCCATGCGGCCAAGTTCGCGGTAGATCAAAGTGAGGTAGGAAAAGATGGGCAGTGTCAATCCCACCAGGACGACACTCAGCGCGTAGAGCCAGCTCCAGCTCATCACGCCAACCCAAACCGCTTGCGCAGCTTTCGTTCGATGCGGTCCATTTCGCCGCGATCGGTTTCGTGGTCGTAGCCCATCAGGTGTAGGACGCCATGAAGAATCAGCACGCGCAGTTCGGCCGGTAGTGTGCGCCCATGCTTGCGCGCGTAGCGCCGCGCCGTGGCCGGAGCGATGGCAATATCACCCAGAAATTCGCCGGCTTTCCTTCTTTTGTAGGCCCCGCCTTCCGAGGCGGGCCGTCGCGCACCCCCCCGCGCGGCGGCCGGAAACGAAAGCACATCGGTCGGCCCTTCTTTTCTGCGAAACGTTTCGTTCATCCGAGCGATCTCCGCGTCGCTCACCAGGGCAATCGTGACGCCGGATTCCCGGAAACCGAGTTCCCTTTGCAGGCGGCGTAGAAAGTGTTCAAGTGGACGCCGCGCCAGTCGCACGGCTCGTCTTCATAGGCGCGGATAATCTGCTGCACCAGGTTGTGGCGCACCACGTCCTTCTCGCCAAAATGCAGCACGCCGATACCCTCGATCTTTTCGCATACTTCCAGTGCTTCGATTAGCCCGGACTTTTTCCCCTGTGGCAAATCAATCTGCGTGATGTCGCCGGTGATCACCGCCTTGGAGTTAAAGCCCAGCCGCGTGAGGAACATCTTCATCTGCTCGCTCGTCGTATTTTGCGCTTCGTCGAGAATCACGAACGAATCGTTCAGCGTGCGTCCGCGCATGAACGCCAGCGGCGCAACTTCGATGATTCCCTTTTCCAGAAAGCGCTCCAGCTTGTCCGCGTCCAGCATGTCGTACAGCGCGTCGTACAGCGGCCGCATGTAGGGATCGATTTTTTGTTGCAGCGTACCGGGCAAAAAACCGAGCCGCTCGCCGGCTTCGACGGCGGGGCGGGCCAGGATGATGCGGTTCACTTGCTTGGTCAGCAGCGCGCTCACGGCCATGGCCACAGCAATGTACGTTTTTCCCGTCCCGCCCGGGCCGATGCCGAACATCATGTCGTGTTTCTCGATCTCTTCCATGTAGCGGCGCTGGCTGGCATTCTTCGGCGTCACCTGTTTCTTGCCGAACGAGCGCGTGCGTCCATGCTCGAACATTCCGCGCGGCGATCCGTGCGGCTCGTCAGTGGCCACGCGCATTAGCGATTTCACTTCCGCTGCGGAAAGCGGTCGCCCGTGCCGCGTCAGGTGGTTGTACTCCTCGACGATTTTCACGGCTTGGTCCACGCTGTCCTGCTCGCCTTCGATGGTCAGCCGCGTGTCGTGCAGATGCGTGCGCACGCGCAACGACTCCTCGAGCAAGCGCACGTTTTCATCCAGCGTGCCGAAGAAGGGTTCAATTTGTCCGGAAATGTGAACGGTACGTCGCATCCAATTCGAAGGTTTTCCAGTTACGGGAACCGGGTGGCCGATGGGATTCCTCCTGGTTGTGCGTACCGCTTTGCGGCCTACTCAGGGAGAAACTACTTCCACCCTAACCCAGCCCTCCGTCGAGGTCAAGTTAGCGGTTCGTGACACGAAACGATTGTTCCTAGTTTCTTGGCGCCCCGACTTTCAGCGCTGTTTGTATCGCAGTCTCAGCGAGGGGCGCCATCAACGCGTATCCGGCAGCGTTAGGATGAAGCCCGTCTTCGCTGAATTCTTTCTTGAGCAGACCTTGGTCATCCACAGTTGTAGAAAAATAATCGAGATACACATGTCCGCTCTCCGCCGCGTACTTCTTGATCCACGCATTCAACTCACGAATTTTCTCCGGCGGCCGTTTGATGCGCATGTCTTGCGGGTTGCCTTTCCAATCGTGGCCGTAGTTGCTCACCGGCAGCACCGAAGACAGCACCACACGAATTCCATGAGCACGTGCCAGCTCCGCCATTGAAGCAAGGTTGCCTTCGGTTTCCTCCAATGTTATCGGCCCAGTATTTCCCGCGATATCGTTGGTTCCCGCCAGAATCACCACAACCTGCGGCTGCAGTGCAATCACATCCGAGCGAAAGCGCAGCAGCATCTGCGGCGTCGTTTGCCCGCTGATCCCGCGCCCGATGTAGGGCTTTCCCGGGAAAAATGTACCAAATCGCGGCTGAACCCACATATCCGTGATGGAATCGCCCATGAAAACTACGCGCCGTTGGTCCTTCGCAGGAGCAGTCATCTTTGCGTTTGCGTTGCGATAGTGCTGGAGGTCCGGCCAATCATTCAGCGTGCGAGTTTGTGATTCCATCCGCGCCATGAATGCTGGATCTGGCGCGCAATGCTTCGGGGGCTTGGCCTGCGAATCCGTCTGCGCCTGACCGCGCAGGCAACCACCACTCGCAAGCAGCGCGAGAAGGAGACCAACGGTATTTCTTGCAACAGCTCTCATGATCACCTCACTGCATCGGGACGAAATGCCCGAATTGACGGGCATTAGCTGGCGAACGGTTCTAGTCCGCGGCCACCGCGCGTGTCTTCGCCCACTCGCGAATGGCTTGCACTTCCTCGGCGCGCGTTACGCTGAGCGGCCGCGTGCCCTTAATTTCGGCGATCAGGATTTCCGTGGTGAGCTGCTGCTTCGCGCTGAACGCTGAGTACAAGCCCGCGATGATGGCTTGCTCGATCTCCGCCCCGGAAAATCCGTCGCTCACCGCTGCCAGCTTCACGAGATCGAACGCTCCCGCATCCCGCCCGCGCTTTTTCAAATGCAGTCCGAACAGTGCCGCACGAATCTCCGCATTCGGCAAGTCCACGAAGAAAATCTCGTCGAAACGCCCTTTGCGCAGCATTTCCGGAGGCAGGATGGTGATATTGTTCGACGTGGCCGCGAGGAACACGCCGCTCTCGCGGTCCTGCATCCACGTCAGCAGCGTGGCCAGCAGCCGCTGCGACAATCCCGCGTCCGCGTCCCCACTCGAGCCCGCCGAAGCAAACGCTTTCTCGATCTCATCAATCCACAGCACCATGGGCGCAAGCTTCTGCGCCAGCTCCAGCGCCTTGTGCAAACGCCGTTCGCTCTCGCCAACATATTTGTCATACAGCGCGCCCGCATCCAGCCGCGCCAGCTCGTAGCCCCACTCTCCCGCGACCGCGCGCGCCGCTAAACTTTTTCCGCAGCCCTGCACGCCGGTGATGAGCACGCCTTTCGGCGGCACCAAGCCAAATCGCTGGCCTTCTGTGGTCAGCGCGCTCTTTCTCTTCCCAATCCATTCGCGCAAGCGCCGCAATCCCGCCACATCCGCAAACGACGCGTCGCGCCGCACGGTTTCGATCAGCCCTTCGGTCTTCAATATTTCGTGCTTCGCATCCATCACCGCATCGAGCAATCCGGCATCGGCTTTGCCGCTTGCCATGACGGCTTTGCGCAGCGCGCGCAGCGCTTCTTCTTCGGGCAGGCCCACCAAATTCTTCGCCAGCTGGGTCATCGCTGCGACGTCCAGCGCGATCGGAATGCGTTGCTCGCGATTCAACTCCGCCAGCACCTGTTTGACGCCGGGAAGCAAGTCCTCCATCGCCGGCAAACCCAGGTTGAATGGGACCGCATCGCCATCGAGGTCCGGCGGCAATTGCAGCGAAGCTGCCGTCAGCACGATGGACCGCCGCGCCGTTCGAAACTTCTCGGCCAGTTCGCGCAAACGCCGGCAAATCTTGCCGTCCACGCAGTAGCGCGCAAAATCTTTCAGCAGAAAAATTCCATCGCCCTGAATCAGCGCAATATTCGAAACCGCCTGCTCCGGATTGTCCGTGTTGTACATCGGCGCGCCATGAACTTTCGCGAGCCCCGTCGTGACGCTCCACTCATAGAGCGGTACGCTCAATTCCGTCGCGATGTCCAGCAGCATCACTTCGAGCCGCTCCTCTTCCGGTGTTTCCACGGTGATAATCGGGTGCCGCGAATTGATGAGCAGGCGCAGCTCGTCATGCTTGTTCGGCTGATTCGTTCGCGCGCCTGCTGCGAGCGACGGTTTCAGCGGCTGCGGCGGCACTTGCGCCCCGGAAGGAACTTTCGCTTCGTTTGACAAAGCCCGTAGCCTCGTTTAACGTTAGAAGTTTGAGCGGTACGCAAAAGGAGCAATAGATGGCCCAGGGACAGGCTACCAAAGTTAAGAAGAAGAAAAAGTCGGTTTTGAAGCGGGCGGCGCAATCTCGTCAACGCGCCGAAGTGAACCGCGCCAACCGCACCCGGGTCCGCACGCTTATGCGCCGTCTGCGCACCGCTATCACGGCTGGCGACGCCACTGCCTCGGGCAATCTCCTCCACCCCACGATGTCCGCCATCGACCAGGCCATTACCAAGGGCGTGCTCCACGAAAACACCGGCAACCGCTACAAATCGCGCCTCACCCTCGCCTACAACGGAATCAAATCCAAAGCCGCCAAGTAGGTTCGATTTCTATACACGAGTTCTTGCTGGTTTTTGTGGGACAGGCATTCCTGCCTGTCCTCCTTTTTTTCACAGAGAGCCCGCTGCCCGCAGCTTCCGGCTCCCTTAACGCTGCTGACACATTCCCATTATTCTCAATTCACCCCTACTCAATCTTCTTGTAACCCAACCGCTTCAATCTCTTCCCTGCCCGTTGAAGTCCTCGTCCCCATGTTGAGAAAAGGAGATTGCATGTCCCTGAAGCAAACCGTTTCAAAGACTCTCCACGGTCTGCGCGTTGGATTCATCGCGCTGACCGCATTCCAATTCAGTCTCGGAGGCCCACTCGCAGCTTTGCTGCAGGCCCGCGAGAAAGAAACCACTCGCACTCCCATCAAACACGTCATCGTCATCATCGGCGAGAACCGCACCTTCGATCACGTTTTCGCGACTTATGTGCCAAAGAGCGAGGATTCGGTTTCGAATCTTCTATCCAAGGGAATCATCAAGGCGGACGGCACTCCCGGCCCGCATTTCTCCAAAGCGGCACAGTTCCAAGCCGTAGCGCCGTTCAAAAAGGAATTCTTCATCAGCCTGGACAAGAATGAAAAGGCTCCTTATCAAATCCTTCCGCAGCCGACCCTGAACTTCTCCCCCATTGCAACGATTTTCTCTCCCGGCACTCCGGCAAATTTCTTGCAAGCCATCGAGCCCTCCCTGGACCCTGGCGATGTGAATCTGCTGACCACCGGCGCGGCCACCGGCTTTCCCCAGACTTTTGTTTTGCCTGATCCGGACACGCGCGTCCAGAATTTCAACGTGCTGCCGAACGGGCCCTTCCCCCTTAGAGGGAAAGCTCTCCCCTACGATTCCTACACAGGGGACACCACGCATCGGCTCTTCGAGATGTGGCAACAATCCGATTGCAACATCAAGAACGCCACGCGGCACAACCCCTCGGGCTGCTTGAACGATCTCTATCCTTTCGTCATCACTACCTACACCAACATTCCAGACCCCGCCAACAAGGGCGCCATCGACGACAACGGCGGCGGCAATTCGATGGCCTTCTACGACGTCCAGGCGGGGGATGCCCCGGTCCTGAAACAGCTCGCCGATGAGTTCTCCATGAGTGATAATTTTCATCAATCGTTCATGGGCGGCACGGGCGCCAACCACGTGATGCTCGGCACCGGCGACGCCATCTTCTGGTCCGATGGCAGTGGCAAGCCCACAACGCCTCCGTCGCACATCGCCAATCCCGATCCGCAACCGGGCACCAACAACGTATATAGCGTGGACCTGAATTTCGACGGCAACTTCACGGAGTGCGGCGATCCCTCGCAGCCCGGCGTCAAGCCCATCCGGGATTACCTGAAATCTCTCCCTTACGACGCCGATTCGAATTGCAAACCTGGTCATTTCTACATGATCAACAATGCCTCGCCCGGCTTCCTGCCTGACGGCACCGCGGACTCCCCAGGGATTGCCAGCGGCGGTTCCATCCCCCCGGTCAACACGCGGACGATCGGCGAGGCGCTCAACGAGAAGAACATCTCCTGGGCCTATTACGGCGGGGCGTACCACGCCGCCGTGGCGTTTCAGCACAATCCGCAAAGCAAAGATCCATTCGTGCTGATTGGTCAAGCCTACTGCAACATCTGTAACTTTGAATCCTACGCGACGGCCATTATGGGCGATCCCGCGCAACGCGCAGCGCACATCAAGGATGCGGCGGATTTCTTTGCCGCCATCGACTCAGAAACACTGCCCGCCGTGTCCTTCGTCAAGCCGGACGGCTTGATTGATGGTCACCCAGCTTCCTCAAAACTCGACCTCTTTGAAAGCATGGTCAAAAAGACCATCGAGCACCTCAACGCCCGTCCCGGGCTGTTCGCGGAGACCGCCCTGATCGTCACCTTCGACGAAGGCGGCGGTTACTACGACTCCGGCTACATCCAGCCGCTAGATTTCTTCGGCGACGGTCCGCGCATTCCGCTGATGGTCGTCTCGCCCTTCAGCCGCGGCGGCCACATCAGCCACACCTACACCGACCACGTCTCGATCCTGAAGTTCATCGAGCGCAATTGGAACTTGAAGCCGTTAACACATCGCAGTCGCGATAATTTCCCGAATCCCATCGTTGACGACGATGATCCCTATGTGCCGCTCAACAGCCCGGCGCTCGGCGATCTCTTCGACCTCTTCAACTTCGGCAACGATGGAGATCACGACGACGGCGGCCATGGCGGCAACCACTGAAAACCGTTTCAACCTCAACAACAAAAGGCGGCCCAACGGCCGCCTTTTGTTTCATTTGCCGACAATCTCTCTAGAAACTTTGCGCTTTGTGTGCGTCGTCTGCCTTCGCTGTGTTAGTTCTTTTTCTGGTTTTCTTACCCGCGCGCCGCTTTTGCTTCCGCGCTCGTCAAATCCGTCACTAGGAATTCCAACACCGTTCGCGCGCCTTCCCCGCCGCGCTTCAATCGGTCATCCGCTTTCTGCAGCGCGCGCAATCCACTCAACAATCTGGGCTTCGAAATCTTCCGCACATTCTGCAACACCAGCTCTGCCTGCTCCGGCCGCATCCCCAGGGTCCGCGCCGCTTGCCAGCCGTTCACTGCGCCTTTCACTTCGCTCGCCTCGATCAGCTTGCGATACATCCACGTCATCGCGCCGAGCATCGGCAGCGGCTCTTCCCCATCGCGCAACAATCGGTCGAGAAACTCCAGCGCTTTCTTCGGCTGGCAGGACGCCAGCATGTCTGCCAATTCCCAAACCGTCGTGGTCTTCTCCGAGACCACCAGCACGCTGACGTCTTCACGCCGGATCATTTTTCTCTTGGCCGCGTATGTCGCCAACTTCTCAATCTCCGTCTTCAACCGCATCAAATCCGCAGCCACAAACTCCGCCAAGTCCTCCGCGGCACCCTTCTCGAACTCTACGCCTTGTTCTTTCCCAAGCGTCCGCGCCAAGGCGACCGCAGCGGCTTGCCGCTCGCCCGGGTTCTCGCCAAGCCCGCATTCCACCACCAGCGTCTTCTCCGCCAGCAGCTTCCCCAATTTCATGCGCTGGTCCAAACCAGTCGATTCCACCACCAGCACGGTGAACGGTGCAGGATTCCCCAAATAGGCATCGAGGCTCGCCACCGCCTCCTCACGGTTCTTCTCTCCCATCTTTTCAATCGCCTCTGCGTCCTCGAGAAACACCAACTGGTGCGGCGAAAGCATGGCCATCGTTTGCGCCTGGTCCATCGCCGCCTGCGTCTCGCCGCGCCCCGCCGAATAGCGCGACACCGCCCACTCCCGCGACGCTTCCGGCGCAAATCTCTCGATCAATAGCTCCCGGCAGGAATCGCGCAGATACGGCTCCTCTCCCAGCAACAAAATGGCCGGAATCACCTTTCCTTTCTCCAGCCGCGCCAGCAATTCTTCCGCTGAAATCCGCGCCATCAATAATTCTCCGTCACCGCCGCTACCAGCCGCACGGCAAAATCCTGCGCCAATCGGTCCAGCGCCGGATCCTGCTCTTCAAAAAAACTCTTCACATCCGTCGAAATCTCGTATTGATTGCGAAACAAGAAATTACCCGCGTGATACAGAATTTTCCCCGTCTCGCGCTCCTCCAGCGTGATCTCGCATTTCAGGGTAACCAGCATCGTCGTCGCCCGCCCCGTTGCCGTATCAAACAGCAGCGGCGCCGCCTCTACGCTCAATACCTTTCCGCGCAGCACCGCGTCGCCGTTCGCCGGTTCGGGCACCACGCGGTACGAAGTCTTCGCCAGAAATTCATGCACGGTTGCGGTAGTCAATCTCTGCTCGATCCGGTAGCTCGTCGTCTTATTCTCCAGCGCCGGCACTGCAATTGTATGAATAGTCTTTGGCAGCGAGTCGCTCTTGCCCGCAACGTGATACCCGCACCCGTTCGCAATGGCGCTCATCAGCAACCACGCGCAAGAAATTCGCCGCGCCCTCATGCCAGCATCTCCGCCAGTTTCACCGCATTCGCCGCCGGCAATCGAATATTATCTGCCGCGCCCCAAAGCCACCAGATTCCCTGCTGCGAAGGATCCGCTTCTGGCTTCGCCAGGATGATACTCTTCTCTCCCGTCGCACCCACGTTGCTCGCCCCACCGTCGCCTTCCGCTGGCAGCACAAAGCCCGCATCAGTGCAGGCCCTCAGAATCTTCACGGCATCAGTGCCGGTTTCAAGCTCCGCCCAGGCGGAAAACGCCGTGCCGTAAAACACCGGCGAATGCACCAGCTGAATCGCCGGCATCGCGGTCTTCCTCCCGAGGCTCGCTCGCGTTTCCACCCGCACGCGCTCCCGGATCGCCTCCAGCTTCTGCGCGCTCCCCGGCCCAAAGCGGTCCAGCATATTGAAAGCCACCTGAGCGTCAAACACCGGCCGCCCCACCCCCTGAAACGAGAGTAGCTGCCCAGTCTGGCTTTCCAGTTCTTCGATGCCCGCGCGTCCCGCCTCCGACACCGGCTGAAAGAGAACGATGGCCAGCCTCCGCACTCCGTTTTTCGAGAGCGCGAGCGCCAACGTGGCTGCTGCCGTCGCGGCCGCCGACGGAATGGCATACCCCGCAGCATCTTTCTTGAATTCCCGATCCAGCAGCATATCCAGCTTAGGGAACCACGCCACAGCCTTCGCTTCACCGACAATCCCGCCGGAAAGATCGATAACGGTAGCGCCACCACCGCTGGCCGCTTTCCAATTCCTTCGCGTGAATTCCCGAGAGCCCGTGAAAAACACAAATCGCGCTTTCTCGAAGTCGCCTTCCTCCACAGGCTGAATCACCGCGGGTTCCCCGCCCGCCTTCGTAAGCGTTCCTGCCACGATCTCTTCATCCACGAGCCGAAAATCCCACGCCGCAAACCGGCTCTCTTCCAGCAAGGACTTTAGCTCCGCCCCCAGCAGCGAAGACGCACCCGCAATCACAATGCGATTGGATTCCCGTTCAAGCGCAGGCATGAATCACGCGGTCCGCGATACCATTCGCTGGCGGATAAACCGCACCAGATGAAACAAGACTCCGGCCACCGCATACATACCGGCGAACGTGACTAGCACTACTTCGGAAAACGCCCAAATCAGCGCGCCAATGATGATCAGAAAAAGAATCAGGAAGGCCGGCTGCTTCCGCGACCACGGGAGGTCCTTAAAGCTGTAGTACCGAATCGTGCTGACCATCAGCCCACCCAGCGCCGCGGCCATCAACAGCCAGACTACCGACCATCGCCAATCTTGCAGCGGCCCCGCGCGATGCAACGCGTGAACCACCGCCGCTATCATTCCGGCGGCTGCGGGAGTGGGCATTCCCACAAAATACTTCGATCCTCCCGGCGCCATTCCCTTTACGTTAAACCGCGCGAGCCGCCATGCGCAGCAAATCAGGAAGAACAGGCAGCACACCCAGGCAAACAGTCCAAGCTGGTGCAGCGCCTCCGGGCTCATGGCCGTCACGCTTCGAATGCCCCACGCATAGGCAAGAATCGCCGGCGCCACTCCAAAACTCACGACATCTGCCAGCGAGTCGAACTGCACTCCAAACTCCGTGTTCGTCCCTGTCATCCGAGCGACTCGGCCATCCAGCGAATCAAACAAAATCGCAAGTCCAATGGCTTTCGCTGCATGGTTAAAATCCTCCGGCGCTCCCGCCAGCGACGCCACGATGGCGTAATAACCGCACAGGAGATTCGCGGACGTGAACGCCGCGGGAATCAGAAAAATCCCCCGCCGCAGTCTCGGGTTCTTGATGCGCCGATGCTGAAACGGCATTTCGTGTTGCTCGGGCTCGGCCATGGTTACGATCGCTTTCCACTCGCTGTCAGATTTGCATCCGTCTCCGCCGGCCTTGCTTCCGCCGAACTGCGGATCGCCGCTTGCCCCGTCCACCGCGCCAGTACGCTCGATCCGCCCTTCACGCTCTGCCCCAGTTTCACCAGGATCTCCGCATCCTTTGGCAGCCACACATCCACGCGCGAGCCAAACCGCACCAAGCCAATCCGTTCTCCGCGAAGCACGCGGTCACCCTGCTTCTTCCACGAGACTACTCTTCGCGCAATCAGACCCGCAATCTGCTTGAACACCATTTCCCCGGCGTCGGTCGAAAGCGTAAACACGTTCTGCTCGTTCTCTACCGAAGCCCGCTCGCGCATCGCTGCCACAAATTTCCCCGGCCGGTACTCCATTTTCGTAATGGTGCCCTCGGCCGGCGCGCGATTCACATGGACATTCCAAACCGCGAGAAAGATGCTGATGCGCTTCCCAGGACGCCCCGCGTACTCTTCATCCGTCACCACCACGACGCGGCCATCACCGGGAGACACCACCGCGCCCGTCTCGGCTGGAATGACTCGCTCTGGATCACGAAAGAAGGAAAAAACGAATAGCGCCAGAAGCACCACCACAACCGCCGCTGCATTCCAATGGAGCAGGAAGAAAACACCGCCCAGCACCAGCGGCGGCACTCCAAAGTAGTAGCCTTCTTTGACCATGCTCTGGGAATAGACCTCGGAATTCTCGCGCGCAGCTTCAGCGCCGCGAGCAGCATGGTCATTCTACGACAGAATCGACGTCTAGACTGTCGCTATTGACTGTGGTTGGTCCGCGCGCGTTGGATACGCGCGGCAATCCGCTCCATTTCGTCCTTGCAGTGGAGCTTCATCTTTTTCAGCTTGATTTCTTCCAGGAGGTCTTCCGAATTCAGGTAGGGCGACTTGCAGATTTGCTGCAGTTCCGCTTCGTATTGCTGGTGCTGCTGGGCCAGACGCTGATACTCGGCGTCTGTTTCGAAGAGTATGTCCCGAGGTGCCCGCTGCGCAGTGGCCATGCGTTCCTCCTGACGACCGCCGTGAATGGGATATGAGCACTACATGGACGCAAGATAGCACTTTGTCGCTCCACGTCAAGGGGCAACCAGTAGTATTTTCGTCCTAGCGCGTCGGTTACTCGCGTGGACTCTTGCACCCGACTGAATTACTTCCGGGTCTATTCCTGCCCGCGGAGTCGTAAAGGCCTATCCGGTTTATTTCTACTCAATTCAGGCGTTTGCTGGAAACGACTTTCAATTGTTTTCTGGATTTACGACCGCAGGTATCTGTCCTAGAAGTCTGGCCAGCATCAACAGAGCCATCCAAGGCCAGTTCACTATCGTTGAGGTGGCTCCCCATCGAGTGTCCAAAATTGGGAGGAAACCATGAGTAAAGGTAGGGAGTTGGTCAGTAGGAAAGCTCGATTTCTTTTTGGTCTAGCTCTTGGCCTCACTGGTCTCACGTGCCTGGTGGGTGCGTTGGCTCTGCTGGTCGGCCACGGCGCGGTCCTGGCGATAAACGGGTTCAGCGACAACCAGGAGTTGCCGCTGCCGACACTAGCGCCGATCGCCAACTCTGGGGTCTCGTTCATCGTGCGCGGCCTAGAGCCCAGCGTGCGCGTCGCTCCGGACGGCACGGTGTACGTCAGCTCAATCCGGGGCGTGCCCGGCGGTGTCGACCTGCATCGCTATTACGCCCCAGTGGACGGCCCGTCCGGTACGGGCGGCACGTACCCGTTCAAGTATGAAGGTCAGCCGGACAACTGCGGCATTTTCAATGCGTCGCAAGGTGGTTGCGCCAACAACAGTCTTGACCCCTTGGGCGTCGGTTTGGGCGGCGGCGACGTGGATATTGCCGTGAACTACCCGCTGAGCGGCGTACCCAACCTCGCACTTACAAGCCTTACGCTGGCTCCTGGCGTGACAGGTACCCACTCGACGGATCGCGGTGAGACCTTTAGTCTCCTAAACCCCGTTGTCGCGCTCATCCCAGGCGACGACCGCCAATGGCTCGACGGGTTTGGCGGCCAAAACGTGTACCTGAACTACCATGATGCGGCCACGTTTAACATTGACGTCCAGCTCTCGAACAACGGCGGCAGCACGTACGTTGCTGGATTCGGCGAGGCTGTTGACCCCCAGACTTTCCCCATTGCGGGTGGCATACCGGCGACCAATAGTGCTAACGTCGCCGGGCAGATCAAAGTGGACGGCAGCAGCTGCCCGAGCCGTGGCAACCTCTACCAAGTCTTTGTGGCTCCCGACAGCGTAACGGAAAACCTTACAGGTGGACCATCCCGTAGCGTCTACGTTGGCGTATCCACCGACGCGAAGCTGGGCCTGCCTGCCTTCACGTTCACCGATACTAAGGTTTTCACCGGTTCGGCCGGTGCGCAGAATCAAGGTGCGGTGAATCTTTTCCCAGCTCTGGCCACAGATGACCTCGGGATTGTCTACGCGGTCTGGTCGGACAACGCCAACGTGTTCTACTCTTTCTCGGCCGACCAGGGGACCACCTGGTCGAACCCAATTAATGTGAGCTTTCCCGTAAACGGGGGCCATGCCAACCTCTCCCCGTGGATCGCCGCCGACGCGAACGGCCATGTAGGTATCGTTTGGCTCGGCGATGATCGGGCCGGCAATTCTAACGACCGCGCCACTCTGGAGCCGGGGCATCCCGCAACACAGGGGGCCGCTTGCAATTCGGGCACAACTTGCATGCAGAACTGGGCGCAATGGAATGTGTATTACGCCGAGAGCGTCAACGGTCATGATGCCACTCCATTCTTTTTGCAGAGCGTCATCAGCGATCACGTCATCCACCGCGGTACGATCTCCACGGGCGGTCTTGGTGGCGGAGCGGACCGCAGCCTCGCTGACCTTTTCCAGATCGCCTTTGATCCGCAGCACCGGGCCAATGTGGCGTTCTCCGATGACAGCAAGGTCAACATACAAGTCGGTCCGGACAACGGCCCCGACAACCCGACCACCCGTCGAAAGATCCGGGCGAACTTTACCCACCAGATCACGGCGAATCCGAACATCGTCCCGGGCACCACGGGCAGCTGCGCGGGGGCGCCGCCACCACCGCCGGCAGGAGCAGGGAAAATCACCGGCGGCGGTCAGATTGCTTCTCAAACGGCTGGTCAGACCGCCAATTTTGGGTTTGTCGCGATGAGTGACAAGCGCAAAGCGTCTCTTTCCTATCACGACGATGGCGCTACAGGTGGGAGCATCGAGGTGCACAGCACAAACACCAGCGTGCCCTCGGTCGCGTTCCAGGGTAACTGCTCGACATTCAAAGGCGATGCCAAGGTGAACCAGAAGCTCGGCTACAAGTACACGGTAAACGCCTGTGATAATGCCGAACCTGGCGCTGGAAAAGATACGTTCTTCATCAGCGTAACCGGGCCAAATTTCTCCTACAGTAATGGAGGGTTCATAAGGAACGGCAACATCCAAATCCACAAACAGTAGCGTGGAATAACTTCGCGCTCGAGAATGGAGGGCTGGTTCAGCCAGCCCTCGTCTCGGCAAAGCGGGAACTACCACCGTCGAAATAACGGGCGCTCGAGCCTTGAAGTGCTCTGGTTTCATGAGAGGGTAGACCACCGCACCGCGTAGCGATTGCAAAATAGGACTCCATCTCCGTCGCTCCGCCCACGTAAGCAGCGTACTTTTTGGAATAGACAAACGCGCTACAGGCACGCGCACGGCACATGCCGCGGGCATCGTCGGCAATCCGGAGCTACTCCGGTTACTTCCGCATCGCCCGTTTTTTCATTCCTTATGTCCTGAAGGGTCAGATACACTCACGACGTGCAAAAGGCACCGGCATTTAGGCCTGCGAACTGGATTGCCACGGTGCTTCTATTCGGTGTACCGGCCTTGGCCTTCGCGTTTTTGTTTCATTGGCTGGGCCCGAATCTTCGGCAAGGGGGAACTTCCTGGTGGCGCATTTTCCACTTGTTGCTAATTCTGCCGCTCACGTGCATGTTCGTGGCCGCCCTTATCGGCGCGGCCGTTGATCAGCGCTCTACCTCTTGGAAAGATATTAAGCAACGGTTGCGGCTTTCTGCTCCAAGCGCGACGGCATGGCTCTGGGCAGCGGCCCTCTCTGGCTTCATGTATGGAAGCAATGGGGCGGACTTCCTCGCTGTCGCGGCCTCGTGGCTCGCACTGTGGAAGGAAAAGACGGGCCAAAAATGGATGTTCGGCGCGATTTTGATAAGCGTACTAGTCAAGCGCAACGCCAGCATCTTTCAACCTGCTCTGGAGTCCATCAGATTCTTCGATCCTTCTGTGTTCCACCGCGAGTTTTTCAGCCATTTCGGTCCTAAGGATTTCATGGGTATGCCTTTGCAGGGAGCCTGGTGGATTCTCATCTACTACGCAGTCCTAATACTCGTGTGCAATATCGGCGGGGAAGAGCTTTGGTGGCGCGGCTATGTCCTGCCACGCCAAGAGTTGGCGTTCGGAAGGAGCGCATGGATTATTCATGGCATCTGTTGGTCCGTCTTTCATTTGTTCATGCAACCGACTCT
>WNFG01000689.1_pt1 | contig 46344 bp, 43 predicted proteins | sample 5400431 | NCBI WGS metagenome assembly WNFG01 (sample SAMN13153346, study PRJNA577476) | soil metagenome | isolation source: 120 cm saprolite under Douglas fir tree site 2 hole 3 replicate 2 | place: USA:California | collected 2015-04-18
TCCGCGATCGCGGCTGTTCCCTACGACGCGGCGTTGCGGGCGGAGCGCGGTTTGCTCGCGCGCCTGCTCGATGAGACCGACGTGGCGATCGAGCAGTACACCAAGGCGGTCGAGCTCTCCCCGAACGACGCGGAGCTGCGGTTCAACCTCGGCGAGGCGCTCCACAAGCGGGGCAAGCTGGAAGCGGCGATTGCCTCGTACCGGGAGGCGCTGCGGATCAATCCCCAGCTCATCGACGCCCAGGTAAACCTGGGTAAGGCCCTGGCGGACAAGGGACTCTATGGCCAGGCCAAGGAGATTCTCGCCACCGCGGCGAAGAGCAGTCTGGGGGAGACCGAAGCCCACTACAACCTCGGCGTGATCCTGATGCGCGAGGGAAATGCGATCGCGGCGATCGGCGAATTCCAGAGGACGATCGCGGTGAATCCGAAGCACTCTCCGGCGCACAACAACTTGGGCGTGGCGTTCGACGCGCTCGGCGATCACCCGCGCGCGTCCGCAGAGTTCAAGAAGGCGATCGAAGGCGATCCGAACTACGCCGAGGCGCACTTCAATCTCGGCCTCTCCTATTTCCGGATGGGGAAAAACCAGCTCGCCACCCAGCACTTCGAAAAGGCGCTTGCCCTCGAGCCCCGCCGCGCCAGCGGTCCCTATACCCAGCTGGGAGAGATCTACCTGCGCCAGGGAAAGAACGACCGCGCCGCGGAGGCGTTCAAGAAGGCGGTGGCGATGAGCAGGGACGACGGGCGCCCGAACAGTCAGGCCAATCGGGGTCTGGCCCTCGCCTATCTCGGTCAGGATAAGCCGGAACAGGCGATCCAGACGCTGCGGGGAGCCGTCGACGCGTTTCCCGCCGATGCCTCGGTACACGCGGCGCTGGCGGAGGTGTTCGTCGCCACCGGAGACATCGACCGGGGCCTGGCCGAGTACGACAGGCGCCTGCAGCTCGAGCCGGGCATCGACGCCGAGCTCGACCTGGCGCGCACCTACACCAAGAAGCACATCGCCGCCAAAGCAGAGCCGCTGTTCCAAAAGGTGCTCAAGGAGGCGCCGGAGCATCGGCCGGCGCTGCTCGGGCTGGCGGACCTCTACCTGGCCACCGGCAACTACGAAGCCGCGGAAAAGGCCCTCGGTCGAGCATTGAAGGCGGACCCGCAAGACACCTCGACCCTGGCGAGGTTGGGGATCGTTCATTCGCGCCGCGGCCGACCAGACCTGGCGGTTCAGGAGCTCGAGCAGGTGGTGGAAAAGGATCCCACCCAACTCGAGGCCAAGGCAGAGCTCGGTTCGCTTTACGGGCGAGGCGGAGATATCGATCGGGCGACCAAGGTGCTGCGCGATGTGCTGGTGGCGGATCCGCGCCATCCGCTGGCGCTGCTCTACCTCGGCCAGGCGCAATACCAACGAGGCGAGATCCAAAAGGCGGCCGAGTCATTCAAGGCGTCGGCCAGGGTCGATCCGAATTTCGCCGAGCCCCACTACGCCCTCGGACAGCTCTACGAAGCGCAGCATAAGATGAGCGATGCGCAGTCGGAGTACCAGCGCGCCGCCAGCATCCAGACCGATCATCCCGATGCCGCTGCCGCGGCGAAGCGGCTCGCGTCCAACCCTCCGCGCTAGCTCGCGCGAAACGCCAACGTTGGCGTTTCGGAGGGGTGACCATAAAACCTCTTAAATGGCGGCAGGTTAAACCGTTTTCGAGGCCCTTAATTATTGAAATTAATTACCGGGTCTGGGCCGCCAGCTCGGGCGCCTTTTACTTGGCCGAAGGGTCCGAAGCTGCCCTGGATGCGGTCTTCGCGCCGATCACCCGGACCACCGCGGTGGAGCCCGGATAGCGCGCCGCGCCGAGCGGTTCGAATCGGCCTCCAAGGTACTTGCCGAGGAACTCCTCCGCCCGGGCGTTGAAGTCGATCCGGTTTTCAGGACGCGCGAAGCCATGGCCCTCGTCCGGATAGAGCACGTAGATCGCCTGGCCGCCCTTCTTTTCAATCGCGGCGACGATCTGCTCCGACTCCGCCTTGTTGACCCGCGGATCGTTGGCTCCTTGCCCGATCAACAGAGGCCGGACGATCCGGTCCGCCTTGAACAGCGGCGAGGCGTTGCGGACCAGGTCCGCGTCCTTGGGATCATCGACGTTGCCCATTCGCACGTCGAAGGTCGCGCGCTCCGGCTTCCAGTACGGCGGGATCGACGCGATCAGCGTCTTCAGATTCGAAGGACCGACGATGTCCACCGCACAGGCGAATTTCTCCGGGGTGAAGGTCAGCGCGGCGAGGGCGGCGTAGCCCCCATAGGAGCCGCCGTAGACCGCCACCTTCTTTGGGTCGGCGATTCCCTGACGGACCGCCCAATCGACGGAGTCGACCAGGTCATCGTGCATCTTCAGACCCCACTGGCGATTGCCGGCGTTGAGGAACTTCTTTCCATATCCGGTGGAGGCGCGGTAGTTCACTTGGAGCGAGGCGTATCCGCGGTTGGCGAACCACTGCGCGGTGGGATTGTAGCCCCAGATGTCGCGGGCCCAGGGACCGCCGTGGACGTACAGCACCATCGGCAGATTCTTCGCCGCCACGCCAACGGGAAGCGTCAGGTACCCATGGAGCGTGAGGCCATCGCGGCTCTTGATCGCGATCGGCTTCATCTCCGCCAGCGTCTGGCCCTCCAGCTTGGGCTGCGCTGCGAACAGGAAGCGTCCCGTTTTCGAGCTTCTGTCCCATTCGTAGTAGCGCAGAGAGCCCCGATCTCGCGTGAAGGACACCAGCCATTTGTCGTCGGGGAGGTTTCGACTGGTGATGGAAAAGTCGCCGTCGTTGAGCTTGGCGATTCCAGCGAAGTCACCCTTCACCGCAGGGTCGAGGACGGTCCACTGAAGCCGATCCGGCACGAAGGCGACGGCCTCGACCGCGTGCGATTTGGGGTTCACCATCACCCGCGATGCATCCACCACGGAGGATGAGGCGAGTACTTTTTCCTTCCCGCTGTTGATTTCTTTCTCGACGACCCGCGCGGTATCGCTTCCGAGCGAGGAGATGAGAATCGCCGACTTTCCATCGGCGCTGAAGTCGCGGAAGGAAAGGTTCTCCTCCGGCCCGGCCTTCAGCCAGCTCTTCCAGGCGGCTTTGGAGCTGTCGCGAATGCGGATTTCGGTTCCACCGTCGGGCGTCACCACCTCGGCGGCGCGGATCTGCAACTCGGGGTCCGCGGAGAATCCCGCGACGTCGCCCGGGTTCTGGGTGTCCATCACCAGGGCGCCAGTGGCCAGATTCAGCCGATAGACGTCGTGCAGCCTCCGGTCGCTCAGGTTCAAGGAGATCAAAAGCTCGGAGGGAAACTTGTAGTCGCTCGCGGTCAGCCGGGCCTGGATTCCCTCGAAAGGGGTGTAATCGCGGACGTTGCCCGACGAGAGATCGACGCCATAGATGTGCCAGTTCTCATCGCCATCGGCGTCCTGGAGGTAAAGGAGCGTCTTGTTGTCGTATGGCCAGTAGTACTGGCGGATTCCGCGCTTCTTGTCGTGGGTCACCGCCTTGGCATTCTTCTCGCCCACCGTTTCGACCCAGACTTGAAGGACGTTCTTGGCATCTGGCGCGAGCCAGGCGAGCCGCTTGCCGTCCGGGGAGAGCTGGGGGCCGGCCTTTTCCGGATTGCCGAACAGGACGTCGCGCGGGATGAGGGGCGGAAGGTCCGCCCGGCTTCGGGTCGCGGCGAACGGGGCCAACAGCAACGCGGTGAGAAGAAGATTCGCGGTTCGTGTACGGCGCATCAAAATGACTCCTTTGGCGGAAGGCGACTCGACTCAATCGCCCCGAAAGACTGCGGAAGTACACCTTAACGGAGCGGCTGAAAAGCGATTGCGCCGTCCGCTCGGGCATCCCGGGGCGGAGGTCAACCCTCACGGCCGAGAAGTCAGAAGCTTGCCCCCCTGGCGGCCGGGTCGAATTTGCCAGCCGGAGCGGATGTTGGGTCTCAGGATAGAGGAGTCAGCAGCTTGGCCCGCTGCGGCCGGTTCGAACGGGTGATCATCCGGACTGGACCAAGAAACAGCTGCGCCTCGGTATAGAGACTTCGCGCTCCCCGCTTTCCTCTGCTCAGGCTGGCGCTGGGGCGCTCGAGCCATTGGTAGACGCGCACCTTGCCGTCATGGGCGAAGGCGGCCACGAGCTCGGGTGGACACAGGCGTAGGTAGCGGCGGATCAGCGGCCGAAGCTTGGCGCCAAAACCTCGGCCGACGATTTCGTGCCTCCGCTCCTCGTCCAGCGTGCCGTCGAACCGCGGCGAGATGTGAAACAGCTCGTGCAAAAGCGTGCCAATCCGGGCTTGCGCGGTCGAGGAGCGGAAGAACAGCGGGCGCAAGGTGATGCAATAGAGCATCCGTCGGCCCCGGATCTTGACGATCGGCTTTCGGCGACCCGCCGCCGGGTGGCTCATCAGCGGCTTGATCGTCCCCCGCGATGCCCTCCTCGCCTCCCCCGCTACCACCAGGATCCGCGACGCCTTGATATGGCTGAACTCCGGCAGTTGCTTGGCGACGTCGCGAATGAGCGCTTTTACCGCTTGGTTGAAATTGGGTCGGCGCTTCGCCACGTGACCGTGATCCTACTGGAAAGGCTTGGGAACGGCGCGCCTATTGCAGCAAGATGCCGAATTGAGCTGTGCTTCGGTGTGTTCATTTCGGTGAACCTCTGCGCGACGAAGACGAGTGCCGCTATATCTTCTCAATCCGGGCGATGAGACTTTTCCTCCCGCGGATCACGCCAACCCGGACGGGCTCCTGGCCGTCGGCGGCGACTTGCGGCCCCAGCGCCTGCTGACCGCATACCGCAACGGCATCTTTCCATGGTACGGCCGAGGGCTTCCGATCCTCTGGCATTCGCCGGATCCCCGCTACGTCCTCGAGCCCACGGCGATCCACATCTCGCGCAGCCTGCGGAAGACGATCAAGCGGAACACCTTCGACGTTCGCTACGACACCGCCTTCGAGCAGGTGGTGGATTCGTGCGCACGCGCGCCGCGTCCGGGCCAGAAGGGGACCTGGATTACCCCGGAGATGAAGGACGCTTACGTGGAGCTTCACCAGATGGGCTACGCGCACTCGGCCGAAAGCTGGGCGGAGGGCGAGCTGAAAGGCGGGCTGTACGGGGTCGCGATGGGCGCCATCTTCTTTGGCGAGAGCATGTTCGCCTCCGCGCCGGACGCGTCGAAAGTCGCGATGGCGTTGCTCGCGGAGCGGTTGGCGGGTTGGGATTTTCAATTGATCGATTGCCAGATGGAAACGGCGCACCTGGCTCGGTTCGGGGCGCAGGCATGGCCGCGGAGGCGATTCCTCGAGGCCTTGCGGGCGGCGCTTCAAGCTCCATCCCGCATGGGCAGTTGGCGTTAGCGAACGGGCGGTTAGCGAACCGGCTGCTGCGCATCCTTTGCGCCGGCATGTCCGCAGGTGGCGAGCTGTTTCTGCAAGAACGGCAGTGGCAAGGCCAGCTCCAGATCAAACCCGTCGCTTCGAGACACCACCCGGGCAAGGTCAAGCAATTCCTGGAGCACGGTGTCGTTGCCGATCTGCGCTTGCAGGCGGCCCGCCGAAAGCAATCCGGCGATCGCCTTCTCGAGGTCTCTGAGCTGGGCGCGATCGCCTCCGCGGACGTGCGCGAAAATCGCGACGTCTTCCGTTGTATCGACGTGCAGCTCGATCCGGGGCGCGGCCCGGCGAAGGAGATCGATGAAGCCGATTTGATCGCCGGGAAGGAACTCCACCAGCGCATCGCCGGTGAGGAGCCCGTAGATTTCGCCGTAGGTCATTTCCTCGGAAATCGCCGGGGGCTCATTCCGCCCGCGCCCGTCGAGCCGGTCAAAAATCCCGCGAAGTTGGCCCGCTGACTTTGCGATGACCACCATTTGATCGCCCCAACGCCCAAGGGCTTGTTCCGGGCGCGAGGAACCACCCTCTGCTGGGGCTTCGGTGAAAGCCTCGGAATAGGCAACGCCGTGACTCCCGTAGCTGTGCGGAGAGCCATCGCCGGACAGCCAACTTGGAAGCCGGTCCCAGCGCGCATTCTTGAAGTCCCCGGAGACAATCACTCCTTCCTCGGAAATTGCTACCCGATCGAGATCGGTCAACCAGTCGATCCCCGACGAGTCGCGAGCCTGCTCAAACACATTTCCCCCCTCACGCGCGAAGCATTGAATGAGAAGCTCGCCGATCGGCGAGTGGCGGATGGCGTTTGCCTCGATCACCAGCGCCGTCTTCCCGGCCCGGGGCAGCGCCGCGAGCAGCGGGTCGCCCGACTTGATTGGATTACCGTGAGTTGCGGCAACGACCGATGTCGGGATCTGACGATCTCGCATTCTGCGGATTTCCTCGGCGCGCGGGGCGCGGGGAAATGAAACCGTCCGATGTCTGGCCGAAGCACTGGGCTCGCCTCTGCCCATCAAGAACGCGCCCGCCACCATCAGCAACAACGCGGCGAAAAGCCAACCCAACTTGCGTTGCCGTAGCTTCATCAGAAATCCCTCTGCTCGAACTTCCAGGCGCCGATGGCGAGCATGCCGGCGACGAAGAAAAGGAATCCGGCGAGCAGCGGCGAGAAGGGCGTTTGATCCGCCGCCGACGAAGCGAAGTTTGCCGAAGCATCGGCGAGGGCGGAAATCCGGGGGAGGATGAAAGTGAAGCCCAGGAAAGCGGAACGTCCGAAGCCTTGCTGGAAGGCGGTGGCAATCGTCGTGCGGTACCCGGCGACGATCCCAGCGATAAGGAGCATGCCCCCGACTGCGGCGGAAATCGCGGCGCTTCGCACGAAAAGGCTGGTCACCAGCATCGTTCCGTAGACCGCCGCGAATGCGACCGAGGCCAGCAGCGACGCGGCAATCGGCCGGATGGACCAGATGCCGGTCTTGAGCCCGAGGACCAACGTCAGTCCGCCCGCGCCGTAGAGCGCGCCCGCGACGGAAAGGCTGAGCACGCCGGCGAACGTTCCCGCGAGAAGCTCCCATCGGCGGACCGGGAGCGCGAGCAAAGACTCGATCCGGCCGGGCGAGAGCAAGCTGGGAGCGAAGTCCGAACAGGCCACAATTCCGAAGAGCAGGCCTCCGTAGAAGATGACGTAGGTGGTCGCCTTAAAGACCGAATGGAAGAAGATGTCCGCGGAGGTGCCGCCCGTTCCCACCACCGCCCCGAACAGGCGCGTCGATGCAAGGGCGCCATCGACCACGTCGAGCTGCAGGGTGACGCCAAGCACGATGAGAATCAGCGTGATCGCGGCGGCGAGCGCCACGAGCCAGTAGCGATGCCGCGCCTCCCGCAGGACATCCAGCCCGATCGCCACGACATTCATACCTGCTCCACCGCCTGGGTGAGCAATTGCTCGAGATCGGAGGAGTCCGGCGCCAATTCGACCAGCACCCCTCCCGAGGCCCGCGCCCGGTCCAGCGCGGCATTGAGCTGTGCCGGATCCGTCCCACTGAACCACCACAGGCCGCTCGAATCGCCGGCGTTGAAACCGAGCGAAGCGGGATCGAAGCCGTTGCGGTGTGGGGCAAACCGGACCCGCCAGCGGGGGCTTGGCCGGCACAGTTGCTCGAGGGGTCCCTCGCGAACGAGGCGGCCTCGGGAAAGGATTCCGATCCGATCGCAGATGCGCTCGGTTTCTGCGAGGAGGTGCGAGTTGAGAAAGAGGGTAGCTCCGCGATCGCGCTCTTCGAGGAGAATGTGGCGGACCGCGATCCGGCCGAGCGGATCCAATCCATCGGTCGGCTCGTCCAGGATGAGCAGCTCCGGCGAGCCGAGCAGCGCCGCGGCCAAGCCGACTCGCTGGCGCATCCCTTTCGAGAGCGTCCCCAGACGCCGATCTGCTTCGGCGTCCACGGCGACCCGCTCCATGGCTCGGTTCACCCCGGTGCGCGGGGAAGAAACGCGCTTTAATCGCGCCACGCTCTCGAGGAAGGCGCGCGCGGTCCATGCCTCGGGAAGCTGCAGGCGCTCCGGAAGGTAGCCGATCCGGGCGCGCACCGCGGGATCGTTCGGATCGCCGCCCAGCACCCGGACTGAGCCGCCGTCCGGCCGAACAATCGCGAGCAGGATCTTGATGAAAGTCGTCTTCCCGGCGCCATTCGGTCCGATCAGCCCAAAGGCGGATCCGCGCGGGATGGAGAGATCGATTCCGGCGAGGGCGTCCGAGCGCTTGCGCCCGAAGAGAGTGCGGTAGTTCTTTCGAAGCGCTTGCGTTTCAATCGCCACCACTGCGGGCCACCTCACGAGCGACAGTCTGGCACAACGAACCATCGCCGCGACGATTTCAAACCCACCAAAGCAAGGTCGCTTCTCACCCGGCTCTTCGAGGGCACTCCTCCCCTGTCGCTCTGGCCGCCGTCGTGGCGCGATACTTCAGCGGGACTTGATCAGCCCGGGAATCCCGCTTCGCCAGGCTTTTGCGAGCGCGCTGACGCTCTGCGAAAAAATCCCTTCGACGACGAGATCTCCGCCCCCGACGTCGCCGATCAAAGCGAAAGGGACGTCCAGCTCGCGGCAGAGGTCCAACACTTGAGGCGCGGAGGCGGCGGGAAACGAGATCACCGCGCGCGAGGCGTCCTCTCCGAACAAGAAGGCGTGGGGGGCCACGCGATCCATTTCCAGTCTCACCCGAGCCCCCTGCCCCTGACCGATGCAGCTTTCCGCCAAGGTCACCGCCAGACCGCCCTCGCTGCAATCGTGGGCCGAGGAGAGCAACCCCGCCTGGATCATCCGCCGCAGCGCGCGCTGCAGCGCCAATTCGGCTCGCGCGTTCAACTTCGGCGGCCGGCCGGCGAGCTTTCCGGCAAAAAGCTTAAGGCACTCCGAGCCACCCAGCTCGCCGCGCGTTTCCCCGAGCAGCGCGACGCAATCGCCCGGCTGCTTGAACGCAGAACCGCAGTGGCGCGAGACATCGGGGAGCAATCCGACCACCGCAACCGCCGGCGTGGGAAGGATGGCCCGGCCATCCGTCTCGTTGTAGAGGCTGACGTTTCCGGAGACCACCGGGATTTCCAGCTCGCGGCAGGCGGCGGCCAATCCCCGGGTTGCCTCGGCGAGCTGCCACATGATCTCCGGCCGCTCCGGATTTCCGAAATTGAGGCAGTCGGTGAGACCGAGCGGCTCGGCGCCGACGCAGGAGACGTTTCGCGTGCACTCGGCGACCGCCAGCCGCGAGCCCTCGTAGGGGTCGAGGAAGACGAAGCGCGCGTTGCAGTCCACTGCCAGGGCGAGCGCCCGGTTTGAGCCCTCGACGCGAACGACGGCGGCGTCGCCGCGGCCGGGCAGCAGGGCGCCCCCGAGGCGGACCGTGTGATCGTACTGCTCGAACACCCACTCTTTGCTGCCGATCGTCGGTTGGGAAAGGAGCCTGAGCAGGGCATCGCCGAGGTCTTTGGGAGCAGGAACGGAGAGCGGATCGAAGGAGTGCAGGGCGTCGAGCGATTCGGGCCTTGCCACCGGCCGATCGTAGAGCGGCGCTCCGGAGGTCAGCGGGTCGATCGGCAGCTCCCCGGCAACGCGGCCATTGTCGAGCACGGTGATCTTCCCGGTGGCGGTCACCTTGCCGATCACCACCGCTTCGAGGTCCCACTTGCGGAAGAGGTCGATCACCTCCTGCTCGCGACCGCGCTTGGCGACGATCAGCATTCGCTCCTGGCTCTCGGAGAGCATGCACTCGTACGGGGTCATCTCCCGCTCGCGCCGGGGCACGCGCGCGACGTCGATTTCGATCCCGCTGCCTGCCCGGCCCGCCATTTCCACGGACGACGACGTCAGCCCGGCGGCTCCCATGTCCTGAATGCCGATCAGCGCGTCGGTCTTGAAAATCTCCAGGCAGGCTTCGAGCAGTCGCTTCTCGGTGAACGGATCTCCCACCTGTACCGTCGGCCGCTTCTGGTCGGTCTGCGCTTCGAACTCCGCCGAGGCCATCGTCGCGCCATGAATCCCGTCCCGCCCGGTTTTCGAGCCAACGTAGATCACCGGATTGCCGACCCCCGCGGCGGTTCCGAGGAAGATCTTGTCCGCGGGCATCACCCCGGCGGTGAAGACGTTCACCAGACAGTTTCCGTTGTAGCTGGCGTCGAAGGCGATCTCCCCGCCGACGGTGGGGACGCCCATGCAATTGCCGTAGCCGGCGATTCCCGACACCACCCCTTCGAGGAGGTAGCGCGTCTTGGGGTGCGTCCCTTCGCCGAATCGCAAGGAGTTGAGCAGGGCGATCGGGCGCGCCCCCATGGTGAAGACGTCCCGGAGGATTCCACCCACGCCGGTGGCGGCGCCCTGGTACGGCTCGATGTAGCTCGGATGGTTGTGGCTCTCCATCTTGAAGGCGACCGCCAGCCCTTCGCCGATGTCCACCACCCCCGCGTTTTCGCCAGGGCCGACGAGGACGCGAGGCCCGGTGGTGGGAAACTGCTTCAGATACTTCCTCGACGATTTGTAGGAGCAGTGCTCGCTCCACATCACCGAAAAGATTCCCAGCTCGAGCAGGTTCGGCTCGCGGCCCAGGTGATCGCAGATGCGGCGGTATTCCTCGGCCTTGAGCCCGTGAGCGCGGATCGTCTCGTCGGTGTGAATCATTTCGCGTCAGCTCCGCAGAAGCGACTCGAAGACCAGTCGGCCGTCCTCGGCGCCGAGAACGGCCTCGGAGGCCCGCTCCGGGTGAGGCATCAGGCCCAGCACGTTGCCGCCGTCGTTGACGATTCCGGCGATGTTCGCCCGAGAGCCGTTGGGGTTGTCGATGTACCGGAAGACGATCCGACCTTCGCCTTCGAGCCTTCGAAGACCGTCGTCATCGATGAAGTAGTTGCCATCGCCGTGGGCGACCGGCATCCGGATTCGCTGGCCGCCTTGCAGCGCCTTCGAGTAGGGCGTCTGGTCGTTCTCCACCATCAGCTCCACCTGGCGGCAGACGAATTTGCAAGAGGCGTTCTGGAGCAATGCGCCGGGAAGCAGCCCCGCTTCGGTGAGGACCTGGAAGCCGTTGCAGATCCCCAGGACCTTGCCCCCCTTGCCGGCGAAGCGGACCACTTCCTCCATCACCGGCGAGAACCGGGCGATTGCGCCGCACCGCAGATAGTCTCCGAAGGCAAAGCCGCCGGGAAGGATCACCACGTCGGCTCCTTGAAGGTCGCGATCCTTGTGCCACAGAAAAACGGCAGGCTGCCCGAGGACTTTGTGAACGACATGGTAGGCGTCGTGGTCGCAGTTGGAGCCGGGGAAGACGACGATGCCGAACTTCATTCGATTTCCACCCGGAAATTCTCGACCACGGTGTTGGCGAGGAGCTTGCGGCACATCTCCTCCACCCGAGCCCGCGCCGCGGTCCGGTCCGATGACTCGAGGGTGAGCTCGAGGTACTTGCCCAGCCGGACCTCCTGCACCTCGCCGTAACCCAGCGAGCGAAGTCCCTCTTGAACTGCCTTGCCGGCCGGATCGAGAACGCCTGGCTTGAGCGTGACGAATACGCGCGCGATCATTTCGTCTCCCTCGCGCCCCATATCATAATTGCGGGCGCACCTCCTGGTGTTGCACACCCGCGGAGTCTCATCCACATGGCCGGGGGGCAAGGAGGCCAACGTGGAACGAGACGGGGTGGTATACACAGTTGTCCTATGCCTATCTGGGCCATCTGGCTCGCCGTCTTCGGTTTTCTTCTCGGGCGGTCGCTGCTTGCCGGCGCTGAATCGGCGCTGCACAGCATCTCTCCACTGCGCGCCCAGGAGCTGGCTGACCTGTACCCCGGTTCGGGCCAGCGGGTCTTTCGGCTGAAGACGGAGCGCGAAGCGACGGCGGCGGCGTTGCGCGTGGGATCGGTGATGTTGGGCTTTGCCGCCGCGGCGCTTGGAGTCCTCGGATCGCCGCCGATGCTCGACTTCTCCGGATCCGAAGGGATGAGCTGGCCGCTGCTTTTGACCGTGGTGGGCACCGCGCTTTTCGTGGGAATGCTGGCGATCATGCTCGACGTCAGCATCCGCTCGGTGGCGCGGGTGAATCCCGAGCGGTGGGCTCTGCGCCTGTCCCTGCCGGTCGCGGTGCTGGTGCGCACGGTCTACCCGGTCACCCGCGCACTGGTTGCGATGCTGCAGCTGCTGCGCCCGGTGGGACGGCGGATTCAGTTTGCGTCGCCTCCCCCGCCGCTCGATGAGCTGGAGAGTCTGCTCGCCGCGCAGGCCGCCAACAAGCAGGTCGACCAGGGCGCGCCTGAGCTCATCCGGTCGATCTTCGAGTTGTCCGACAAGCGGTGTCGCGACGTGATGGTTTCGCGGACCGAAGTGGTCAGCCTGGATATCAACACTCAGCCGCCGGAGATCCTCCGCTTTCTCGCCGAGGAGAACCACTCCCGGATGCCCGTCTACCAGGACGACATCGATCACATCGTCGGGATCCTCCACGCCCGCGACTTGATCCCGCTGCTTCAGCACCCGGAGCTGATCGTCCTCGCCGACCTCATCCGCCCGGTGCACTTTGTCCCCTGGATCAAACCGATCGGCGATCTGCTGCGCGACATGCAGAAGAAGAAGATCCACATGGCGATGGTCGTCGACGAGTACGGCGGCTTCATGGGACTGGTCACGCTCGAAGACATTTTGCGCGAGATCGTCGGAGACATCGGCGACGAGTTCGAGGTGGAAGAAAAAATGATCGAGAAGCAATCCGACGGCTCATTCCTGCTCGACGCCGGCCTGGAGAAGCTCGAGTTCGAGAAGTCCTTCGGGTTCCACCTGCCCGATGGCGAATACGACACCTTGAGCGGTTTTTTAAGCTCGCTCGCGGGGAGCCTCCCGGAGGTAGGTGAGCGGTTCTCTTTCAACGGCTGGCAGTTCATCGTGCACGCCAAGGAAGGGCCCCGGTTGCGGCGAATTCGACTGCTCAAGCCCAAGGCGGCGATCCCCTCTCTGCCAGAGAAGGAAAAGGATCCCGTCCGCCCGCATACCTCAAAGTGAAAGGCTTTAGTCCTCGTCCGTGCCTCCCAAGCGGGTGCTGGGCGCATTCACCACCAGGGTCCGGGCGAACCCAAGTGTTTCCTCGACCCCGCCGATCAACGCCCTGAGCTCGCCGCGAATCGTCAGCTCGGTCGGCACCAGCTCCGCCGGCGCGGGCGTCCGCCGAAGCGCCAGCGGAAGGACGAGCTCGAGGCGGGTGGTCCCCCCGGCGGCAATCGGCTGGGAGATCACCAGCTCCCCTTGGGAGAACCAGCGCCGTTGAATCCAGATTCGCCAGCTTACCCGGGTCGTGAGACCCGCCTGACCACTGGGGTCGGCGACCGACAGCAGAACGGTGAAATCGGCGCCGCCATCGCTCTTGTACACCGGGGTGATCGAAAGGACCTGCACCGCTTGGGCGGGGTCCGGTCGGATCGGGGCGCCCCGGCAGCCGCCCAGGGCGGCGGCGAGGGCGAGGATCGTCAGCGAGGCAAGGCTAGACATTAGGTCGGTTCGGAACCGAGCAGTGACTGGTAGAGCGCTTCGTACTGCGCGGCGGATGCCGCCCACGAATAGTCCGCCATCATTCCCTTCGCGCGCACGCGTTGAAGCCGCGCCGGGTCCGCGTAGAGCTCCACCGCCCGGTGGACCGAGGCCGCGAGCGCGGAAGCGGAGTAGGGTCGGAACTTGATCCCGGTGCCATTTTCCGAGGAGATGTCTTCCACCGTGTCATCGAGACCGCCGGTCGCCCGAACGATGGGTACCGTCCCGTAGCGAAGCGAGTACATCTGATTCAGACCGCAAGGTTCGTATCGCGAAGGCATCAGGAAAAAATCGCTTCCCGCTTCGACCCGGTGAGCCAGGCCCGGCTGAAAGCCGATTCGGACCGCCACTTTCGCCGGCCATCGCTTCTGCAGCTGGAGCAGCCCCTGCTCGTACTTGGGATCGCCGGTGCCGAGCACGACCAGGCACAAGTCGCTTTCGAGCATCCACGGCAGCGCCTCCAGCACCAGATCGAGCCCCTTCTGCCCCACCAGTCGGCTCACCATGCTGAACAGGGGGGAGCGGGAGGCGGAGCCCGGCAACCCGACCTCGCGCAGAAGCGCCAGCTTGCACTTCTCCTTGCCGGAAAGGTCGGAGGCGCTGAAGTGGTGCGGAATGATCGGATCTTTTTCCGGGTCCCATTCCGAGTAGTCGACGCCGTTGAGAATCCCCGTTAGATCCGCGTTGCGACGTCGAAGAACGTCGTCCAGCCCGAATCCCAGCTCGGGACCCTGGATTTCCTGTGCGTACCTCTTCGACACGGTGGTCAGCGCGTCGGAAAAGATGATCCCCGCCTTGAGGAAGTTGACCCGGTCATAGAACTCCACCCCGTCCGGGGTGAACAGGTCCCACGGCAAGCCGAGCTCGTCCATCGCCCGCTTGGGAAAGATGCCCTGATAGGCGAGGTTGTGAATGGTGAGCACCGATTTAGCCCGCCCCAGCGAAGTGTCGCGGTAGCCTTGGGCGAGCGCCAGCGCCGCCAGCGCGGTTTGCCAATCGTTGAGGTGGACGATGTCCGGCTCGAAATCCAGGGTTTGAGCCGCGGCAAGCGCTCCGATGGAAAGGAATGCAAATCGGAGGTGGTTGTCCGGGTATTCGCTCTCGCCATGGTAGATGCCGTCGCGGCCGTAGAAGCCCGGGTGGTCCAAAAAGGTTACCAAATGCCGATCCGACCAGCGCGTGCCACGCAGCACGGCCGACTCCTCCCCGAACGGAAATCGCAGCTTGATCGCACCCAGTCGCTCGAAACCGTCCGCCTTCACCGACGCGTACTGCGGGCTGACCACCATCAGCGAATGACCGCGCTTGGCGAGCGCGGCGGGCAGCGCGTGCGATACGTCGGCCAACCCTCCCGTCTTCGAAAAGGGTTCCACTTCCGAAGAGGCGTAGAGGATTTTCATTCAGCGCGGCACGATTGGGGACGCCCTTCCGATATCGAACGAGCGGACCTCCGGGGCAAGGGAAAAAGCGCGACCTGTTCTTTTTGGTTATCCTGCGCGACATGCGCAAAGAGGATCCAATCGACCGATTCAACGCCCTTTTCGCCAGCGCCCAGCAGGCCTATCCGAAAGACCCCAATGCAGCGGTGCTGGCAACGGTGGGAGAGGATGGGCTTCCCTCGGCGCGGGTGGTGCTGATCAAAGCGGTCGGCGCGCGTGGCTTCGTCTTCTTCACCAACCTCGAGAGCCGCAAAGGCCGACAGCTCAAGGCCCGCCCAGTGGCCGCCTTGTGCTTCTACTGGCCTTCGCTCGAACAACAAGTAAGGGTGGAGGGACGGGTCGAGCCGGTATCGAACGCCGAGGCCGATGAGTACTTCGCCAGCCGGGCCCGCGGAAGCCAGATCGGCGCCTGGGCATCGCGGCAGAGCCAACCGCTCGGCTCGCGGGAAGAGCTTGAGCGGCGCGCCCTCGAGCTTGCGCAAAAATATGAGGGGCAGCCCGTTCCCCGACCCCCGTTCTGGTCTGGCTTTCTCCTCGTTCCCGAATCGATCGAATTCTGGAAGAGCCGTCCGAGCCGACTCCACGATCGAGTGCTGTACCGGCGGGAAGGCGATGGCTGGAAGTCGGAGCTGCTCAATCCTTGATTGGCGACGCTTTAGGCGACAAGCCTTCTAACAGCACGACGAGGACCTGGTTGATTTCGCCTTCGGAGAAAGCGGGCCGCTCACCGCTGCGCGCCGCCACCAGGCGATCGCGAACCATCCCTTCCATCGCTCCATTCACTGCGGCGGCGATGGCGCAGTGACTGAGCGCCTTGGAAAAGCTGCCGTCGGCCTGTCCCCGCAGTACCAGCCGCCTCATCTGCTCTTCGAAAGCGAGCAGGCCATCGGACAGAATGATCTCCCGTTCGGCGCCGCGAACGCGTCGACCCTCGAGCAGGAAAAGAAAGGCCAGCTCGGGATCCTCGCCGAGTGCCTGCTCCATCGTCGCTGCGACCGCGAGCATCGCTTGACGGGCGGTCCCGGCAGCGGCGATCACCCTCCGCACTTGCTCGTTGAGAGGTATCCAGCTCTCATCGAAGACCGCCCGGAGCAGACCGGCCTTCGTCTCGAAGTAACGGACGAGCTGCGACTCGGAAGTGCCTGCCTCCCTCGCAATCGCCGCCGTGGAGGACTGCTCATATCCAAAGCGAGCGAACAACGACTTGCTCGCTGCCAGCAGACGCGCCCGGCAAGACGAGTTCCGTCCGATGTCGATCCGTGCGCTGAGCGTGGTCATTTCCGCCGGGGCTGGCGACAAACATCTGTCGCCGGAAATTCAAAAATTACGTAAGCCCTCGGATATCGGCCGACTCTGCCCGAAGCAAGTACATTTTTCAGGAGCGCCCGGCCCCTGAGCATCGCTACCAGGGGATTTTTTGGCCACGGTAGTCGAGGAAGCTGCCGCTTTGCTCCATGGTCAGGCCATCGATGACGCGAATCATGCCGCTCACCGAGTCCTCGACCGAGGTCGGCGCGCCCGTTCCGCCCATATCGGTTCGGACCCAACCCGGATGAATGACGGCGCTGATGATCCGGTCCTCGCGGAGGTCGATCGCCATTGACCGCGAAGCCATGTTCAGCGCGGCCTTGGACATTCGATAAGCATAGGAGTCACCGGAATCGTTCTCCGAGATCGAACCCATCTTCGAGGTGATGTGGATCGCTTTGCGCACGCTGCTTCGGCGCAACCACGCGAGCACCGCCCGGGTAACCCGGATCGCGCCGAGCGCGTTCACCTGGAAGGCGATCACCGCGTTGTCCAGGTCGAGCTCTTCAAGGGTTGCCCGCGCCTCGCCGATTCCGGCGTTGTTGATCAACAGATCCACCGGCTCGGAGCTCAGTGAGGCGGCGAACGCTCGAACGCTTGCCTCCGCGGCGACGTCGCAGCTGTAGATTCGCAAGGTCCGCGGAAAATCCCCCGCCAGGCGGCGCAGCCCATTCGCCCGCTGCGGTGACCTCACCGCCGCCTCCACCGAGCCGCCCCGGTGCAGCAGCTGCCGGACAAACTCCAAACCGATTCCTCGACTCGCTCCGGTGATGACGGCCCTCATTGGGTGCTCCTTGCCCATCTATTCATCGACAAGGTAAACCCGGGGCCCCGGAGCGGCATGGGGCGGCTGGATCACACCTGCGCGCTTCAAGTTTGGAGGCGAAGGTTCGAGGGGGTCTTGCGAAGAGTCGGCATTTGGCAAATGTTGGGGGCTTGAAGGTCTCAGGAGGCCGGTGATGCTTTCCATCCACCAGCACGCCACAGTGCAAGATGCGAGTTCGGAGTTGTTCGACTTCATCCTCGATCCGATGAACTGGGTCGCCCTGGAAACCGTGCGTCAGGAACCGAGCTCCGGACCTGGGCACAACGCGGCCTATCAGCGACAGGTCGACAAGTTGCGCATCTGCGCCGCGGTCGAGGTCACGCCTTCCCTCGATGTCTTTCTCCGGATCGGGTTTTCGGCACCGGGTTTGACGCCGATGACCGCCGCCGACCACCTCGAAGCCTTCCTCGCCGACCGGATGCCTCTGGTGCCTAACAGCGAGTGGCAAGTCGCGGTGGATGGCCGCCGCTGGGTGCACTTCATCCGCCGCTACACCTGCGCGCCGCTGAGGTGCTGATTCTTTCGCGATCGGCTAGGCCGAGACCGCCGCCGGCGCATTTCACACCAACGAGTGCTTCGTCCCTCCCCACACCAGCCCAACGAGTGCTTGGTCCCTCCCCGAACCAGCCCATCGGCCACGTCGATCGTCCAGTAGCCTTCGTGGCCAAGCTGGGTGGAAGAGCCCGCGCCGAAGATGTGCGGCCGCTTGGCCGTTGCGGGGTGATGGTAGCGCCGGTGGATGTGACCGTGGAGGACGGCGAATCGCGGGCCTGGCAACGCTTCGAGCAGTGCTTCCCCGTCGAACAGACCGTGGGTCAGGCTGTCTTTTCGGCCTCGATGGGTCAGGGGCGCGTGATGCACCACGACGAGAATTGCGCGGTGGGCCAGCCGCCGATCTTCAATTGCTTCGCGTAGACCGTCCAGCTGCGGCCTTCCGATGATTCCGGTGGACAGTCCGGGAACCGGAGGCACCCGCGCCGAGCAAAGGCCTACCACCGCCGCGCCCTCACCCACCAGACGGACGAAGGGAAAGGGGCCTTCGCGGCAATACTCCGGCAGGTCGCTCTCGAGCAGATGTCCAAAGTATTTTTCGAAGCGCCGGGTGGCGAGCGAGCCGGGAGTGTATCGGTCGTGGTTTCCCGGGATCACCGTGCAGCGCGTTTTATCGTCGGCCACCGCGCCCAGCGTCGCCCGAGACGATGAGGTGGTCAATCTGGTCGGCCTCGGCGCGGCGGGCGATTTGGGACAGCGATGCGTCGGCCTGCGCGAAGGCGGCGGCGCGGCCCATCTTCAGCTCCACCAGCGCCATCCATCGCCTCCAGCCCAACTTGTGCCAAGGGATCCTGGAGTAGTCTTCGGTGATGTGGACGTCGGAACAATGTAGAAAGCGGATCATCTCTGGTTGGCCCATAACCCTTCTCTCCGCCCGTAAAATCCCGTCTGGCCTTGGGAACTGAACCACATCACGAGCGGGTGGTGGGAAGATTCGCTCCCAGCCCTACAGGCCGATTGCACCTCGGCAATGCGCGCACCGCCTTCCTGGCCTGGCTCCAGGCTCGAGCCGCAGGGGGCAGCTTCCTGCTTCGGGTAGAGGATCTCGATCGAGCGCGCTGTCGCGCCACCTATCTGGATGACCTGTTTCGCGACCTCGAATATCTCGGTCTCACCTGGGACGAAGAGCCCGTTTTCCAGAGCCGGCGCAGCGAGGCCTACCGCGCCGCAATCGCTCGACTTCAGCAGCTGGGCCGGACGTACGAGTGCTTCTGCTCGCGATCCGAGATTGCGCGCACCGCCTCCGCCCCTCACGATGCGGCCGACGAAGGCCCGCGCTATCCGGGGACCTGCGCGAACCTCGGGGAAGCGGCTGCCGCCGAGCGACGAGGCCAACGCCCGCCCGCCGTCCGCTTTCGACCCTTTGCCGGGGTCACCCACTTCACCGACCGATTTTGCGGAGGCTACGAACAGGACGTCGAAGTGGCGGTCGGCGACTTCGTGGTGCAGCGAAACGACGGCGTCGCCAGCTATCAGCTCGCGGTGGTGGTGGACGACGCGGACAGCGGCATTACCGAGGTGCTCCGCGGAGACGACCTGCTCGCATCCACCCCACGCCAGCTCCAGCTCTACCGCGCCTTAAGCTTGAAGGCGCCCGACTTCGCGCACGTTCCGCTGTTGATCGAGCCCGGCGGCTCCCGACTGGCAAAAAGAGAGGGAGTGTTCGCGATCGCCGAGCTGCGGGCGGCGAAGGTTCCGCCAGAGCGGGTGATCGGACTTCTCGCTTCGTGGAGCGGCCTGGGGTCAGAAGAGGGGCCGGCGGCTCAATGGGTAGACCGCTTCTCGCTCGATCGGGTAGCGCGCTCGCCGATGCGGGTGGATGAAGCGATGGTCAGGCAGCGGCTCTGGAGTTGAGGTAGCGTCGGGTCGGCCGATGTCCAGCGAGGTGAAACAGCTCGGACCTGAGCAGGCGGGCGCGCTGCGCACGCTGCTGGCTCGGCAGCCGTCCCGAAACCTCCATCTGCTGGCTGCACTGGATGAGCGGGGCCACTGGCAGGCGCCGTCAACCCTCTTCTATGGTTACTTCTCCTCCGCAGAGCTGCGGGCCACCGCGCTGGTGCAGCCGTCTTCTGGAAGGGTGGTCCCGGGAGCATCCGAGCCGGCGGACGCAATGGCCCTGGCGCTTGGCCTTGCGGGGAAAACTCCGCTGCGGTCCTGCTTGGGCGATCGGCACGCGGTCGAAGCGATGGCTCGCAACCTCTGTCCTTCGGTGCCTCGTTGGGTCCAGCCGCACCGGCTCTTCACCGTGTCGCCGGACTACCTCGGTCCCTTCGTCACCCCCGCGCTTCGGCTCGCCAACGAGGGCGATTTGCGGCGCCTCATCGAGCTGGCGGCGGCGGAAAACAAGGAAGTGTTCGCGCGCGATCCCCTCCCCACGAACGCCGACCAGCTCCGGGCGGATGTCTTCGATCGAATACGCGACCAGCGAACCTGGGTGCTGGAGATGGAGGGACGCCTGGTGCTCAAGGCGGACGTCTCGGCGCGATCCCGGTTTGGCGCCGAAGTGCAGGGCGTGTTCACCGCGCCCGAAAGCAGATCGCGGGGCTACGCCACCGTCGCGCTGGGCCAACTCTCGCGGCACCTGCTCTCGGCACTGCCGCAGGTGGCGCTGAGGATTTCCGATTCCGCCCATTCGCTCCTGGCGGTCGCGCGGAAGGTGGGGTACGCAACCGCCCAGGTGGAGCAACTGCTCGTTCTCAACTGACGATGCCTCGACGACGAACCACAACTGCCCGCTCAACCGAGGGACCGGTGATCCTCCGAACGGAAACCGACCCGCGATGGCTCCCCCTGGCGCTCGAGCGCTTCGACGAGGTGTTGGTCGACCACGCGCACTGCGAGAAGAAGGCCGCCGCGCAAGCCCTGTCGTTGCTGCAGGCGTACCCGGCGCTGCCTGGCCTTGCGATTCAGATGGCCCAGATGGCGCGCGAGGAAAGCGGCCACCTGACCCGCGTCTTGCGGGTGATGGAAGAGCGGGAGCTCTCCTTGACCCGCGATCTGGGCGACCCCTATGTGCAGAGGCTTCAGGAGTGCATTCGCACCGCCCCACCCCTCCGGCGGATCGATCGCCTGCTCGTTTCGGCAATCGTCGAAGCCCGAAGCTGCGAGCGACTCGCGCTGCTCGCCGATGGCGTGTCCGACCCGCGCCTCCGGCAGCTGTACGCCGAGTTGGCCCAGTCCGAACACGGGCATCAGGCGCTCTTTTTTCGCCTGGCGATCGCCGCCTCGGACCCGCAGTCAGCGACAGAGCGGTTGGCGGTTCTGCTCGATCTCGAGGCGGAAATCCTCGCCCACATCGACATCCGGCCCGCGATCCACTGAAGGGCTCACCCCGGACGCGCCGAAATGGCGGGTGAGCCGCGACCGTAGGACGTAGCTCACGGGAGGCAATGGCGATGACCTATAGACGGGTACCCTGGATTCTCTGGCCGGTGGTGGCACTGTGGCGCTTGTTGAGCACATTGGTCCGATGGACCGGTCGCCTCGTCGGAATCGTCTTCGGGTTGACGTTAATGGCATTGGGCTTGCTTCTAACCCTCACGATTGCGGGCGCGATTGTTGGCATCCCTGTCGGGGTCGTGGGATTACTGATAACTATCAAAAGCCTGTTTTAAGCCTGGCATTACGGCTGGCGGGCAGGCGAGGCTGAAGAAAGGTAGATCCTACGCTTGCGCCGAACGATTCGAAAATTCCTCTCCCGTTTTTCCGGACGCCAGATGCTGGTTCCCTTCCAGCGGCGAGAGGGAAGCGCGAAAATCGCCGTCTCCAGCGTGGGCCACCGGTATGAGTCGGTCGAAGCCCTGAAGAACATCAATATCGACATCCATGCCGGTCAGTTCGTCTGCCTTCTGGGCCCCTCGGGCTGCGGTAAGTCCACCCTGCTCTACGCGCTGGCGGGGCACTTCGTTCCCAGCGGAGGGCACATTGCGATCGATGGACACCCCGTCGACGGCCCAAGCCCTCAGCGTTTGCTGATGTTTCAGGAGCCGGCGCTCTTTCCCTGGCTGACCGTCAAGCAAAATCTAAAGTTCGGGCTTCGCGCCAAGGGACTCTCGCGCAGCGAGGCTGAGCGTCTGGCGCTCGAATACATCACCCTGGTGCACCTCGAGGGCTTCGCGGATGCGCTGCCCCATCAACTCTCAGGCGGAATGCGGATGCGCGTCAGCCTGGCGCGCGCGCTGTCGATGGATCCTGCCGTTCTCTTGATGGACGAGCCATTTGCCCCCCTGGACGCGCAGACGCGCGGCCACATGCACCAGCTGCTGCAATCCATCTGGATGAAGACGCGAAAGACCGTGGTGTTCGTGACCCACAATGTCCGGGAGGCGCTGGTCCTGGGCGATCGGGTGGTGGTGATGGCCAATCGGCCCGGAAGAATCCTGCGCGACCTCGAGGTGCGGCTGCCACGGCCGCGAGATCCCGATGATGAGAAGTTGGTGGAAATGTCCCGGCAGATTCGCGACGAGCTCAAGAATGCCGAGCTGGCGGGACAGCCGATCGAGGCGCCTGAAAACCCCAACCCGGCGGCGAAGGCCGGCGGGAACGGTCGGCAGCCCGACAGGAATCCTACCGGTGACATTCCTCGCGGAATCGTCGGTCCGGTGGGCGCTCGCCGCTGAGTCAAGGCCGACACCTGAAAAATATATGCAAATTCAGACAGTTTATCGGCGAGAAACGCTGACGCGTTGGGTCAATGTAATTTCCAGCGCAGCTTCGGCCGGAAGCCTGTTTCCATTCTCGCCCGACCGTCGTAGATCCGATTAGTTTCGGTCGACCCCGAATGCCCGCCGGGGATATGCCAAATGAGGCGAGTGTGGGAAATTTGTGATCTTGGAGGACAGCGGATGATTGAATCGAGGCGGATAGTGGAAGCGCGGGCGGCGGCCAACAACAAGGGAACAAAGAACGTCCATCTGAACAGCTGGGTCGCCGAGGTCGCAAAGCTCACCAAACCAGCGAACATCGTCTGGTGCGACGGTTCCGAGCAGGAACGGCACCGGTTCACGGAGCAGGCCGTCGCGGCGGGCACATTGATCCCGCTCAATCCGCAGAAACTTCCCGGCTGCTATCTGCACCGGTCGCATCCGAACGACGTCGCACGCGTCGAACATCTCACCTTCATCTGCACCAAGACCCAACAAGCCGCCGGGCCGACCAACAACTGGATGGCCCCCGATGAGGCCTACGCCAAGCTGCGCAAGCTGTTCGATGGCGCGATGAAGGGCCGGACGATGTATGTGATTCCGTACGTGATGGGACCGGTGAGCTCGCCACACGCGAAGATCGGTGTCGAGCTGACCGATAGCATCTACGTCGTGTTGAACATGCGGATGATGACCCGGATGGGTTCGGACGCGCTGGAGATGTTGGGCGATTCGAACGATTTCAACCGCGGCCTGCACAGCGTCGGCGATCTGGATCCCGAGCGGCGCTTCATCTGCCATTTTCCGGAGGACAACACCATCTGGTCGATCGGCTCGGGCTACGGCGGCAACGCGCTTTTGGGCAAGAAGTGCCTCGCGCTGCGAATCGGCTCCTACCTCGGAAAGAGCGAGGGATGGCTGGCGGAACACATGCTGATCCTCGGCGTGGAGAGCCCGGAGGGACAGACGACCTACGTGGCGGCGGCTTTCCCGAGCGCGTGCGGGAAGACCAATTTCGCAATGATGATTCCGCCCAAGCGCTTCGCCGGCTGGCGCGTCTGGACCGTGGGTGACGACATCGCCTGGATGCACGTCGGCAAGGACGGCCGGCTGTGGGCGATGAATCCGGAAGCGGGTTACTTCGGCGTCGTCCCGGGTACCAATTCGCAGTCCAACCCGAACGCGATGAAGATGATCAGCCGCGACACCATCTACACCAACGTCGCGCTCACCCCGGACGGGGACGTCTGGTGGGAAGGCAAGGACGGAGAGGTGCCGGAGGAGCTGATCGATTGGCGAGGGCGCCCGTGGAAGAAGGGCTCGCCGGAAAAGGCGGCTCATCCCAACAGCCGCTTCACCTCGCCGATGAAGAACAACCCGGCGCTCTCCAAGCACATCAACGACCCGGAGGGAGTTCCGCTCTCGGCGGTCATTTTCGGCGGGCGGCGAAGCGACACCGTGCCGCTCGTGCTCCAGGCCTTCAATTGGGCGCATGGAGTTTTTCTCGGAGCGACGATGGGGTCGGAGACCACTGCCGCAGCGACGGGCAAGGTCGGAGTCGTGCGCCGCGACCCGATGGCCATGCTTCCCTTCTGCGGCTACAACATGGGCGAATACTTCCAGCACTGGCTCAACATGCAGCGGAAGATCGAGAGCCCGCCGAAGATTTTCGAGGTGAACTGGTTCCGGAAAGGCACGGACGGCAAGTTCCTCTGGCCCGGCTACGGTGAGAACATGCGCGTTCTCAAGTGGATCGTCGACCGGGCGGAGGGGAAAGTCGGCGGGCAGGAAACCATGCTTGGCTGGGTACCCAAGGCGGGCGACTTCGATCTGGCCGGCCTGGACATCGAACCAGACGTGGTGAACCAGGCAACGTCGATCGACATGGGCCAATGGAAAACCGAGCTCGAGTCGCTGGAAGACTTCTTTCAACTCTTCGGCGAATCGATGCCGAGGACCCTGCTCCTCGAGCGCCAACTCCTGCTCTCCCGCCTGGGCCAAAGTTGAATCGATTGCTGCGGCTGACGTTGTGCCTGGCGGGCGGCCTCCTGGGCTGCGCCAGCGCTCGGATTACCTCGAAAGAAGAGCCGGCCGAGCTCGAGCGGAACTGTGTGTTTGACAAAGTCGCCTCCGCCTGTCGAACGCTCGGCGGGTACTACGAAAACGGCAGATTCGTCCAGCTCGACCCGACCAAGGCGGCGTTCTTCTACGAGCGCGGCTGCAGGCTGGGAGATGACGCGCTCTGCGTGACGCTCGGCGAGGAGTACGCCAGCGGCGATAAAATTCGCAAGGACAGCGCTCTTGCCGTGGAGCTGTTTCAACTCGCCTGCCACGGTCCGGGCGGAAGGCCGAGCACCTACGCCGGATGCGCCCAGCTCGGGGTGCAGTACCTCAACGGCGAGGGAGTCAAAAAGGATGAATCGCGGGCGGCCTCTTTGTTCGAGGGCGCCTGCTCCGGCGGATCGCCGGAGGGTTGCTACTGGAGGGCAGTCGTCCTCGAGAAAGGCCAGGGCGTCGCCCAGGACCCCGCAGCGGCTTCCCCTCTCTACGATCGCGCCTGCAGCGGTAAGGTCGCCCAAGCCTGCACCACCCGGGCTGCCCGGCTGCGCGCGGAAGGGCAACCGGAAGCTGCCGCGGAGAAGCTCCGACTGGGTTGCGCGGCAGGAGATCCATCGGCCTGCCAGGCAGTGGGACAGCCCGTCGCCCGCGCGGAGAACAAATCGAACCCGCCCGCCGCGCCGGTCGGTGCGCAAGTCCCGGCAAATGATCCGCGCTCCTGCGAAGAGGGCGTGGCCAACGCGTGCGTGACCCTGGTCCAGCTCTTACAGCAGACGCAAACCGGGGCGGACAACCCGCGAACCCTGGCGGCGCTGGAGAAGAGCTGCGATCAGAAAGTCGCCGGAGTCTGCAGCGGCCTTGGCCGGATTTTTCTCGAGGGGCTGGGAACCACCAAGGACCGGGCGCGCGCGGCGGGATTTCTTCAGAAAGGCTGTGAAGCCGGCTCGGCCTCGAGCTGCACCAACCTTGGCGTTCTTCACGAGCAGGGCGACGGCGTCCCGAAGAAGGTAGCCACCGCGGCGAAGCTCTATCAGCAAGGCTGTGATGCCGGAGATGGCGCTGGATGCCACAACCTCGGAACGCTGCTTCTTGCGGGCAAGGGACTGCCCAAGCAGCCGGAGAAGGCGTTACCGCTCTTCAAGAAGGCGTGCGACTCCAAGCTGGGGCTGGCCTGTTACCAACTCGGTTGGATGTACCAGCACGGCGACACCGTGCCGAAAGACGGTGCCCGGGCGATCGAGCTCTATCGAGCCGGTTGCGAGCAAGGCGCGCAGAAGGCCTGCGCCGCGGTGTCATCTCACTAAAAGAGGACCCGCGCGATCTTTCAGAGACCGGTCTGGAGCATCGCTTCGACCACGCGCCGGATCAGCTCACGGCGGATTTCCTTTCGGCAATGGTCGACCGCTGGAAGCGGCGGTTTGGGCAGATGGGCGGGCCGACACCGCGCCGCGGTGCGAACCACCATCTCAACTTTCGACTGCTCGATCTGGAACAGTCGATGCCCGTCCTTTTGCAGGAAATAGGAGATGCCGCGCTGGTCGAGGAGCTTGTAGAAATATCGCCTGGCGTTGGCGATCAGCGAGAGATCGATGATGTCTGCCATGTGAAACTGTTCTCGCGCGGATCGGAGAGTCCGTCCAATTCGCAACCGTCTCGTCGACAATGTGCGTCGATCACCTCTGTAGCAGCGGCCGGCGGGCGGGGGTTCATGCTAAACGATTGCCGTCGATGCGAACGCTGATCCGCGCCGCCGCTCTCCCGACACTCTCCGGTGTCCTCTATTTCCTCTCCTGGATCGGCTTTGGCGTATGGCCGTTGGCATTTGTCTGCTTCCTCCCGCTCGTCTGGGCGCTGCGGCAGGCGAGCCTTCCGCGCGCGCTCGCCCTGGGCGCCTGGATGGGATTCGTCACCCACCTCGGCGGCTACACCTGGATCGTCCACCTCCTTCAAGTGTTCGCCTTCCTGCCTCTGCCGCTGGCTGTCCTTGGATTCCTGCTGCTCTGCGCGGGCCAGGGTTTGCTCTTCGGGCTCTTCGCTCTCGTCTTCAGATTCGCCTGGCTTCGGACCGCCTGGCCGATCGCCTTGCTTCTGCCCGCGGCACTGTGCGCCGCCGAGCTCACCTACCCCCTGCTGTTTCAAAGCTACACCGGGGTGGCGCTGATGCCGCTGCGGCCGATCGTCCAGATCGCCGATCTCGGCGGGCCGTTGCTTTTGACCGCGGTGCAGGCGGCGATCAACGGCGCCGCGGCGGATGTCTTGCTCTGGCGGACCGGGACGGTTTCGCGAGCCCCGATGAGACCTTTGCTCGCGGTATCCCTTCTCGTCTGCCTCTGCGTCGGCTACGGGGCCTGGCGACTGAACCAGGTGGCAAGCCGCGAACAATCCGCCCCGCATCTTCGCGTCGGTCTGAGCCAGCCGAACATCGGTGAGATAGAGCTCCATCAGAACCCGCAAGCGTCGGTGGAGACGGTGCGCCAGCAGACCTACCAATTGACGAGACAGGGCGCGGAGCTGGTGATCTGGCCGGAGGTCGCCTTCAACACGCGATCGGTGCGACTCGACGACCCGGAGATCGGCCGGGTGATTCAAGCGGGGATTCGGGTGGCGATCATCGCCGGGGTGATCCGGGTGGACGGGTCGCGCACCTGGAACAGCGCGGTGATGGTTTCGCGCGACGGCGTCCTCGGCGATTATTTCGACAAGATCAACCTGCTCGCCTTCGGCGAGTACATCCCGTTCGGCGAATGGTTTCCCGTCGTCTATCGTTGGTCGCCGATGTCCTCACATCTCACAAAAGGAGAGACCACCGCGCCGCTGCGCAATGGGCGATGGAAGTTCGCCACTTTCATTTGTTACGAGGACATCCTCCCCGCGCTCGTCCGCAAGACGATGGAGGACCATGGAAACGGTCGCGCCAACGCGATGGTCAACCTGACCAACGATTCATGGTACGGGGCGGGGCACGAACAGGAGCAGCATTTGCAGCTCGCTGCCCTTCGAAGCGCGGAGCATCATCGCTGGCTCTTGCGGGCGACCTCGACCGGAATCAGCGCTTTCGTCGATGCCACCGGGCGGGTCGTTCAGAGAATTCCCCGCGACAAACGAGGCACCGCGCTTGCCGATGTGCCGATGATGGAGGGAACGACCGCCTACGAAGTCCTCGGCGATTGGCCAGGGTGGGTGAGCTGTGCGCTGCTCGTCGGAATCGCCCTTCGCTTCGGTAGGCGCGGCGTCAGCCCTCTCCGATAAGTCCCTTGCGTGGCGAAGACGAAGACGCATTTCACCTGCCAGTCTTGCGGTATGCAGTCGCTCAAATGGCTGGGCAAGTGCCCGGACTGCGGCGCCTGGAACTCGCTGGTGGAGGAGCTCGATCTGCGCACCGCCGAGCGACGCGCGGGCGGGATCGCGGTCGAGGGGACCTCAAGGCCGACCCTCCTTCGAGAAATCGCCGCCGAGACGGACGGCCGGGAGCTGACCGGCATCCAGGAGTTGGACCGGGTCCTGGGCGGCGGCGTCGTGCGCGGATCGCTCGTTCTTCTGGGAGGCGATCCCGGGATCGGCAAGTCCACCTTGCTGCTCAGCGCGATGGATCGCTTGTCGCGGAGCGGACCGGCGCTCTACGCGTCCGGGGAAGAATCGCTCAGCCAGACGAAGATGCGCGCGGATCGGTTGAACGTCTCGTCGGCGAATCTGCACGTCTTCGCTGAAACCGATGCGGAGAAGATTCTCGCCGCCGCGGAGACCATGAAACCGGCCGCGCTCGCGGTGGACTCGATCCAGACGATGTACCTGCCCGAGCTCGGCAGCGCACCCGGCTCGATCGCCCAGGTGCGCGAAGTCTCCGCCCGGCTGATCGCATTCGCCAAGCGCACCGGCGTGCCCACCTTCATCGTCGGCCATGTCACCAAGGACGGCTCGATCGCCGGGCCGCGGGTGCTCGAGCACATGGTGGACACCGTCTTGTACTTCGAAGGCGAGCGGGGGCACTGCTTTCGCATCCTTCGCGCGCACAAGAACCGCTTCGGCTCGACCAACGAGATCGGCGTCTTCGAGATGAAGGGAAGCGGTCTGGCGGAGGTTGCCGACCCCTCCGCGCTGTTTCTGGCGGAGAGGCCCCTGGGCAAGCCAGGCTCGGTGGTGACCTCCACCTTGAACGGGACGCGACCGCTCCTGGTCGAAGTTCAGGCGCTCGTCGCACCGACCGGCTACGGCACCGCGCGGCGAACGACGATGGGCGTCGACAGCAATCGGGTGGCGCTGCTCGCCGCGGTTCTGGAAAAGAAGCACGACGTCCCGCTCGTCGGCTGCGATATCTTCGTGAACGTAGCCGGCGGTATGCAGCTGACCGATCCGTCGACCGACCTCGCGGTCTGCGCCGCCCTGGTCTCCTCCCTCCAGAACAAACCGATCGATCCGCACACGCTGCTTTTGGGCGAAGTCGGGCTCGCCGGTGAGGTGCGCGCGATCTCGCAGATCGAACAGCGCCTCGCCGAGGCCGCCAAGATGGGCTTTCAGCGCGCCGTCCTGCCGAAGGGCAGCGCTCGCCGGGCCGAGGAGGCGCGGATTTCATCCATCCCGGTGGACACTCTGTCGGAGGCACTGCAGGCTCTGTCCTTGTGAGAGCGGAAGCGCCGCAAGCGAAGGTCAAGGGTTAGCACCGTGCCTGCATCGCTGCGGATCTTCCGCTCGCTTCGCTCGCAGTTGCTCGCCGCTTTTTTGCTGCCCACCCTGGTCCTCTTCGGCGTCGCCGGGGCGGCCGGGTACGCGCTGTCCCGCAGGATTCTCGAGGAGGAGCTGGGGCGGAGCCTGTCGGCGGTCGCCGCCGCCGCGGCTTCCCAGGTCGGCGGCGATCGACTGCTCACCATCGAGCCGGACGACGATCGAAAGCAAACGCGAACCTATCGAAGCCTGCTCCGGTTGCTCGGCGACATCCAGCTCGCCTCCAACAGCCGGCGGATCTTTGCCGTGGATACGCAGGGACGCGTCCGAGTCGACGCCAGCGGCAGTCTCCCGGTAGGCGCGCAGATGCCCGAGCTGTCGCGGGACCGCTCCGAGCTCTCCGCCGTTTTCCGGGGGTCGACCGCTGCTTCCGAGGTGCTCTTCGAGGGCAGCGATCACCGGTTGTACAAGACCGGGTATGCGCCGGTGTTCCAGGGGCAGGAGGTGATCGGTGCGATCGGGGTGGAGGGCAGCGCCGAGTTCTTCCGGCCGTTGACCCGACTTTTCGAGGCCTTCGCGATTCTGGTGGGGGCCGCGCTGGCGCTATTGGCGGTGATCGCCGTGCTCACCGCGAGGGGTCTGTCCAAGCCGTTGACTCGGCTGATGCGCTCCGCGCTGCGGATCGGCGGAGGAGATCTGAAGACGCGCGTGCCCACCGAGCAAATCCACGAATTCGGAGTGCTGGCGCAGGAATTGGAGCTGATGCGCGACCGGCTGGAGAGCAGAACGCGCCAGCTTCAGCTGATGCTCGCCGGGGTGGCGCACGAGGTCCGCAACCCCTTGGGAGGAATCGCCCTCTACGCCGGCGTTCTCTCGGAGGAGCTGCAACCCGGGGCGCCGGTCACCGACGGCATCCGCCAGCACGTGGCGCAGATTCAGCGCGAGGTCGACTATCTGGGGCGCATCGTCGACGATTTCCTCCAGTTCGCGCGCGAGGAGCGGCTGGCGAAAACGCGCTGCAGCACCGCCAGCGTGGTGGAGGAGGCGGTGGAGCTGGTGCGCACCGAGGCGGCGGCGCACCAGAACGAGATCCACCTCCGCGCTGAAGCCGCCTCCTGGGAGGTCGACCAGAACCTGCTCATCTCCGCAATGGTGAATCTACTGAGGAACGCGCTTCAGGCTTCGCCGGAGGGATTGCCGGTGAAGGTGACCGGCACCCGGCGCGACGACTGGTACCGGATCGAAGTGGCGGATTGCGGCCCGGGAATTCCGGAGGATATCCGGGAGAGAATCTTCGAGCCTTTCTTCACCACTCGCGAACAGGGCACCGGGTTGGGGCTACCGCTGGCGCGCAAGGTGGTTCAAGCGCATGGCGGCGAGATCGCAGTTCACTGCTCGCCCGGGTTGACGCTGTTCCGGGTGGATTTGCCCCTCGTTTCCGCGGGCGCGACTTGACAGGTTCGCCGCGCTTTTTCGAGCATGCGCCGCAACGGGAGCTCATCGACCGCGGCCAGGGCGTCATCCCAGCTGAGCCATTGCGCGGCATTTGACTCTTTCGGATCGTGCTTCATCTGTTCCGGGTCCGCGGCCACCGCAAGGAAACGCAAATCCAGATGGAGATGCGCTGCGGCCTCGGGCCGGCCAGGAATCGGGTGCACGTCCACGTCAAAGGGACGTGGCGCCGTGGGGTGGAGCCAGACCTCGCAGCCCGTCTCTTCGCGAGCCTCTCGCAACGCGGTCGCGGCGAGCGAGCCACCATCCGCTTCCTCGGCATGCCCGCCTGGTTGCAGCCACCTACCCAACTTGGCGTGATGCACGAGGCACACTCTCCGGCCCGCCGGATCGGTGACCACCGCGCTGCCGGTGAAATGGGCGGCAAGTTGATCGCGGGAGAGGGGATTCTGGAGCCAGTCGGCGAAGGTCCTCATCTGGCGCAGATCGTCCGTCTCCTTCCGGTCCTCCGGCTCGAAGCCATCCAGCAACCGAAGCAGCTGTTTTCGTCCGCTCTCCAAGCAGCACCTCTCTTCAAATCCCGCGGCGCAGCCAATTAACGCTCAATCAATCATGGAATCAGGCGCATCGCGCGTTAACGATCCGACCCCGTCGGGGACCAAACATCGATGACTCGTGACAATTCCCTCCGCGCGCTGGTCCTGGCGTTCTGCGCGGTCGTGGCGTGTTTCATCGGCTCGACCGCCTACACCCAGTGGCGGGTGAAGCAGCTCGACGAGGCGGCGTTCACGATTGCCAATGTGGACACCGCGAGGATTGAAAGCCTCGCCTCCATGCGGGGAGAGACGCACGACCTGCTCCAACTGCTGAACGACCAGCCCAGGGTCAATCCCTCGATCGAGAAGGCATCAGTGCGGCCCGAGGCAAGCTCGAAGTGGGACTCCAGCAGTATCACGCTCTCGAAGACCCTTCGGGGCCGGATCGCCTGGAGGAGTACGAGCAAAAGATTGGGGTCCTCAACGCCGCCGTCGAGCGCGTCCTCGGCGAGTTGGACCGCAGCGACCTCGTCAGAGCGCGCCAGGTCTATGACCTCGACCTACGGACGGCGATCGACGGGACTCGAACCGCCTTGATGGAGAGCATCCATCGAAACGCCGAGCACGCGCAGGGTCTGGCGCATTCGATTCGATCGATCCGAAGCGCGTCCACCGCCGTGGCCTACGGGCTCAACGCGCTGATCTTCCTGCTCGGGGGCATCGCCATCGCGCTGGCCATCGCTGGGGTGCGGCGCTACACCCGGCTGCTCGAATCGCAGGGCCAACTGCTCGAGCGCCGCGCCGAAGAGCTCGAGCTGTTCGCGGACCGGATCGCTCACGATGTCCTGGGCCCTTTGACCGGGTTGAGCGCCTTTCTCGCCATCCTCGACCGACGCCTTCCCGAGGTTGAGAAAAACCACCTGCGCAAAGCCATGGACCTGGCCCGGAATGGCTTGATGCGATCGCGCAAGCTGGTGAACGACCTGCTCGATTTCGCCAGGGCCGGCGCACGACCGGGGGACGGCGCGTCCGCCGAGGTGACCGAAGTTCTCGGGAGCGTCTCGCAGGAATTGCACTCGCTCGCGCTCGAATCAGGGGTGGAGTTGCGAATCGACTCCCCGGAGGAATTGGGCGCCGTTTCCTGCCGGCCGGGAGTATTGATGTCCTTGATCGAAAACCTGGTACGCAACGCGATCAAGTACACCGCGGACTCGCCGGTCCGAAGGGTGACCGTCCGGGCCCAACCCAAGCGAAGCAGCATCCGGGTGGAGGTGGTGGATACCGGGCCGGGGCTCCCCGCCGGCGCCGAAACGCTCGTCTTCGAACCGTTTGTCCGCACGCTTTCGGCCGAGGGAAAACCAGGAATCGGCCTCGGCCTGGCGACGGTCAAGCGTCTGGCCACCGCGCATCACGGGTCGGTAGGAGTTGAATCCACACCGGGACTGGGCTGTCTCTTCTGGTTCGAGCTTCCGCGGACGATCGCGCGGAAGAACGACCTCGTCGTCGCCCCGCCATCGCCGGCCTCGTTTTCCTGAAGCTGGACAGTCCCCGGGGCAGGCCGCAATTGCATTGCCTGGGACGATCGGGAATGGTCTTGCGCAACCATGGCGCGCATTCTGATCATCGACGACCACGACTCGCTCCGAGAGGGGATGGCGGTGGTTCTCAAAAAGAGCGGCATCGAGGTGGCTGCCGTCCGCTCCGGTACCGAAGGGCTGGCCGCCTACAAGAAGTGCGCCTTCGACATGGTGGTAACCGATCTGAAGATGGATCGAATGGATGGCATCGAAGTCGTCAAGCAGCTCCGGGCGCACGATCCGGATTGCGTGGTGATGGTGGTGACGGCGTTCGGCACGATCGAAACCGCCGTCGCCGCGATGCAGCAGGGCGCCTGCGACTTCATCACCAAGCCGTTCGCCCCTGAGGTGCTCCGCGCCAAGGTCGACCAGGGCCTCCAGATCGCCGGTACTCGAAAGCAGCTGCAGCGGTTGATCGCGCACAACGAGGTGCTTTCGCAGCAAGCGGCCACCGCGGTGGGCTCGCTCGTCGGAAGCAGCGAGCCGATGCAGAAGCTGGTCTCGCTGATCCGCAAGGCAGCTCAGAGCGAGACCACGGTGCTCGTGACTGGTGAAAGCGGCACCGGCAAGGAGCTGGTGGCGAGAATGATCCACGACCTTTCCCCTCGCAATGCCGGTCCCTTCGTGGCGGTGCACTGCGCCGCCCTCGCCGAGACCCTGCTCGAAAGCGAGCTCTTCGGCCACGAGCGGGGAAGTTTCACCGGCGCCGTCCGGCGCAAGCTGGGGCGCTTCGAGCTCGCCGACAAGGGGACCCTGTTCCTCGACGAGGTGGGCGAGATTCCGGTGTCGGTTCAGACCAAGCTCTTGCGCGCGATCCAGGAGAAGGAAATCCAGCGCGTCGGAAGCGAAGAGACCCTGGGAATCGACGTGCGGGTGGTGTCCGCCACCCACCGCGATCTCAAAGCCGAGGTAGCGCGGGGAAGCTTCCGGGAAGATCTCTACTACCGCCTTCACGTGGTGCCGCTGCACATTCCGCCGTTGCGCGAACGCCCGGAGGACATTCCTCAGCTCGCGAACTACTTCGTCCTCAAATCGGCGGCGAAGATGAATCCGGCGGTCAAGGGCCTGACCGACGGCGCGATGCGCGCAATGGCGAGATATGCCTGGCCGGGGAACGTCCGCGAGCTCGAGAACGCGATCGAACAATCGCTCGTCTTCGCCGAGCACTCGCTGATCGACGAGAGGGATCTGCCCCCGTTCCTCCAAGGCCCCCAGGCTCAGCGCCCGCCGGCATCGTCGATTCCGATACCCCGGGGCGATCGCCCCCTGCCCGAAATCCTCGAGGATGTGGAGCGGCAATTGGTCGAGCAAGCGTATGAAAAAGCCGGGCGGGTAAAGACCGAAACTGCGCGCCTTTTGGGGATCAAGACTTCCGCCCTCTACTACAAGCTGGAAAAATACGGCTTCATTCGAAAAGGAGAGGTCCCCGAGCGGGGAGATGGTTGAAAGGGGGTCGATGGAAATTCGAGGTACCTGCGACTTTCCGGCGGACACGTCCACTCCTCGGGACAACCGCATCGACCATCGCCTCGGGCAGGCTCCGGTTATTGCTCGCTTTTTCGAGCCTCGTCGCTGCCCAGAGATCCTCCCTCCCTGGCACCGGCATTGCTTCAGCAGTCCACAATGAAGTGGGTCCTCCGTACGGTGCTTGCCGCGCTTTTGATGGCCGGCAGCGCTTCGGCCAAACCTGGCCTCGATGAGCTGCGGAGCTCGGCGCGTGATGCCCGGCTGCGGGTCGAAGACTTGCGCTCAAGGCAGGCGACGCTGAAAGGACAATTGGACGAGCTCGCGCCACGCATCGAAACGCTGAAGCAACAGCGGGGGCTGGTGCCCGGCGGAAAACTTACGGACCAGCTTCGCCGCTCCCAGGAGCTGTCCGGCCAGCTCACCGAAGTGGCGCGATCGCTTGCCGCCGCCGAAGCGGATGCTGAGCGCCGCGATTCGGAATTAGTGGATTCGCTGTCCGCTGAGCTGCAGCGGCTGCAGACCGCCTGGGATGAGACCGCCAGCCGCGAACGGCGCGAGCAGCTCGCCGTCCAGCTCCAGGCGGTGAGGGCGGAACGGGAGAAGCTCCGTGCCTCGGCGCCACTTCGCGCGGTGCCCTCGCTTCAACCGACCCGCCTTGCTCAAGAGCCTGAAGAGCTCCTCCGGCAGGTGGACGCCTTGCGAGACGCCGAGGACAAGGCGAAGCGGCAGCTGCTCGCCGTCGACGCTCGCATCGGGGAGCTTCGGGAAGAACAAGCCCTGGATCGCCGGATGCGAGACTTCACCGGCGAGCAGGCGCTGTTCGATGATCAAGATCGCCGGTTTCGACTGTCGCAGGGTTCGAACGAAAGGCCGGGCCCCGCAAGCGGAGCTCTGCCTCCAGGCGGAGCCCCAGGGCCTCAAGGCGCCCAGGCTCCGCCGACGCCGCGCAGCGTGGAAAAACCGCCTCAGATCGACGAGCCCCACCCGATGGCCCTCGGGGAGGGCGACAGCCTCCCGTCCCTTGAAGCCCAGCGGGAGAAGCTTCGCGCTCTGACGCAGCAGCTTCACGACCGGGCCCAGCAACTCGAAGAGCGCGCCCGGGTGAAAGAGGCCCCGCAGAATATCCGTTAGTAGCCCCGCACCTGGATCTCCATGCCGATCTTCACGGTGATCTGCGTATCGCGCGCCGGAGGGGTTCCGCCACCGCGAAACAGGAAGCCCATCGACGCCGCCGCGAGGTAGGGCTTGAGCTCCGCGTGCGTTGTATCCAACCCCAGCGTCGGGTTGGGCGGTGGCAAACCAAGCCGCGCGATTCCCGACTTCTGAGCGACCTCCACTTCCTGGCTGCCCGACCTGGCAAAGAGATGAAGATTGTCCAGAAATTGGAAGTCCTGCGTGCCTGGGTCGGTGATCTGGACCTGGACGGCGTCGGCGACTACCGAGCTCAGCTGGTCTTTGGTGACGCCCACGTTCCTCATGTCAGTGTTCTGGTTGAAGTCCAGGCTGGTCAAGCTGCTGATCGGAGGAAAGGTATCGAGCATCACGCCAGGAGTTCCCGGAATGGTGAGCTGCCCTTGAAGCTGGGTACGAAAGGACTGCGAGCTATGGCATGCCGCAAGGCAAGCGCCGAGCACGAAGGGGTACCAGGTTGAGAGTCGTCGCATCGCCCGCACCTTACCGGAGTGCGGAAAAATTGCAGCTGCGGCGATGCGGTGCCCTCGACGTCTATAGCGACGGGCGATCCGAGCTATGGTACGCCGCGCGGGTGGCAATTCCCTGCGTCCTGCTGACGCGATCGCTCTGCGCGCTGGGCGCGGCGATGCTGCTGCCGATCGCCGCCGCGGCGGAAACGAGCGGCGGCCTCCGCCTTTCCGTTGGCGGGGGCTTCGACTCGAATGCCCGGCGCGACTACGAATCGGTCGGCACTCAAGCGGACGGCTTCGCGTTCATCACCGGGGCTGGCAATCTGCTGCTCAATACCGGGCGAGCCCAGGCCGCGGCCGCCTACGAGCTTGGCCTGCGCCAGTTCTTCATGACTCCGAGCGCGAACGTGACCGCCCAAGCCGCGACGGCGCAAGGCCTTTTCCTGATAGCTCCCTCCTGGGCAATGGGCCTGGCCGGCCGGGGCAAGGACCGCCGCGGCGGCGACCGCGACTACTCCGATCTGGCGGGGAACGCCTTCGTCGAATGGGCGGCAACTCGAGCGCTGGACATCAGACTTGAAGCGGGCGCCCGCCGGTTCCTCTATCGCCCGCTTTTCGAATACAGCTTCAAGGCTACCGAATTCGCCGCCGAGGCGCGCTATCGCTTTGACCGGAGACACTCGATCGCGCTTTTGGGAGAGCTCGGCCTGCGTTTCTACAACGGCGACGCGCGCGCCGATCCCGCGCTCGACCCCGTCCCCAGCCCTTTGCAACGGCAGGACGTGGCCTTCCTCGGGGGACTTTCCTATCGCTACCGCGGCCCGGTGGCTTTGTCCTTGAGCTATCACTACGGCCGAGCGGATTCGAACAGCTTTGGGGAGACGAATTATCGCCACCGATTGCTGGCAAGCGCGGGAATGCGCGTATTTTGGGAGCTCACCGTGCTGGCGCAGGCGGCGATCCAGGTCATCCATTACCCGGAGGGTAAAAGCAGCTCGCCCGATTTGCTCCTGCTCGAGGACGACAACCAGGACTCGATTTCCCTCAAGCTCCTCCGCCCCCTCTCCAGCCATCTGGACGCCGAGCTGTTTTTTGGGTTTTACCACGCGAACGTTCCACAAAATGGTTTGACCTATCTTCGCCAAGTGGCATGGATCGGCATCGCTTGGAGACTGTGATAGTGATACGGAAACTTACTGGACGCCCGTCATGACTGATCAAGCGAACGAATCGATGGGAGCAACACTTCGGCAGGATCCTTCCCAGCAACCGGGCGGCGATCCGGACCTCGAGTTTGGACCCCGCGCTCCGACGATGCCGCAGTACTTTCTGGGTTACGCGGTCGTCTTCGCGGTGATCATCGGATTTGCGCTCGCGGTGGTCGGTCTGATGCGGCTCGTGCGGTGAAGCCAAGCCTCGAAAAACCCCGAGGAAGGCGCACGGGGAAAGCGACTCCCAGATCCCGAAGCAGCGGAAAAAGACAGCCCCGCACCGCGGCGGTTCATCCACGGCCCGCGCCTCGTCCTCCCGGAGCGGATGCGAAGGCAAGCGCGCTCGCCCACCGGATCGCCGCGTTGGCTCTGGACAAGAAAGCGGATGAAGTCGTCATTCTCGATGTCCGCGGAAAAACGTCCTACGCCGATTATTTCCTGATCGCCTCCGCCGAATCGGAGCGGCAGGTGAATGCCATCGCGGAGCACGTCGAAGTCGAGCTGAAAAATGACGGCGTCCGCCCCCTGGGCATCGAAGGGCGGGAGCGGGGCCAGTGGGTTCTGCTCGATTTCGGAGAAGTGGTAGCGCACCTGTTCTTTGGCGAGGTGCGCGGTTTCTACGATCTGGAAGGCCTCTGGACCGACGCCCCGCGGGAGAGGGTTGCCTGAAGATCCGCGTCGTTTCGATCGGCAAGGATCGGTCCGGCCTTTTTGCACCCGCGGTTTCTGAGTACGCCCGCCGCCTGTCGCACTACGGCAGCTTCGATCTGCTCGAGCTGCCCGAATCCCGAGGTGAAGGCCGCTCGGCCGAGAGCGCCAAGTCGCGAGAGGGGCGGCTCATTCTGGAACAGCTCGGTCCAAAGCACTGGTTGATCCCGCTCGATGAAGGCGGCGTTCAGATGAGCTCATTGGAGCTCTCCCGCTATCTACAGCGCGCGCTGAACCAGTCCCGCGACCTGCTCTTCGTCGTCGGCGGCGACGAAGGCCTGGGGGCGGAGGTGCTCAATGCCGCACACCTGACCCTTTCGCTCTCCCGCTTCACCCTCCCCCACCGCTTGGCGCGCCTGGTGCTCGTCGAGCAGATCTATCGGGCTTTCACCATCCTGCGCGGCGAGCCATACGCGAAATGATCGCCCACTCGACTACGCTTGCCAGGGGACGCCGCGCCGATTAGGTGGCTACCTCCTCGACCATGGAAAAAGTGAAGAGAGTTCTTTTGGCGGTGCTCGACGGCTGGGGGATCAGTGGCGCACGGGAGGGAAATGCCATCCTCCTGGCGGGCACCCCGCACCTCGACCGAATTTCCCTCGGATGTCCGATGGCCCCGCTTCAGGCCTCCGGCCTTTCGGTGGGTCTGCCCGAGGGCCAGATGGGAAATTCCGAAGTGGGTCACACCAACATCGGCGCCGGGCGGATCGTCTACCAGGACCTCGTGCGGATCTCTCTCGCCTGCACCTCCGGGGAGATTCTCAAGAATCCGGCGATCACCGCGGCGATGGACCTGGCGAAATCGCAAGGGCGGTCATTTCACTTCCTCGGTCTGGTCTCGCCGGGCGGCGTGCATTCCCAGGTCGAGCACCTCCGGGCGCTTTTGCTGATGGCCAAGCAGCGCGGCCTGCCCCGCGTCTACGTCCATGCCTTCCTTGATGGCCGCGACACGCCACCGCGCAGCGGGCTCGGCTACCTCGAGGAGCTCCAAAGCTTCCTGGACGCGACCCGGTCGGGTCAGATCGCCACCGTGATCGGTCGCTTCTACGCCATGGACCGCGACCAGCGATGGGATCGGGTAAAGCAGGCTTACGACGCGATGATTCGGGGAACGGGCAGAAAGGCGAGCTCCGCGGTGGACGCGGTGCGGACCTCGTATGCGGAGAACATCGGCGACGAATTCGTCCTCCCCACGGTGGTGGTCGACGGATCGGGACATCCGATCGGCCCGATGCAGGACGGCGACGCGGCCCTCTTTTTCAACTTTCGCGCCGACCGGGCGCGCCAGCTGACCCGGGCGCTGGCATTCACCGACTTTCATGACTTCGACCGCGGCTCGCTGAAGCTGGGGATGTTCGTCTGCATGACGGAGTACGACCGGAATTTCAACCTGCCGGTCGCCTTTCCGCCGGAGCAGCCAAAGCAGATCTTCCCCGAGATTCTTTCCGAGCATGGGCTTCGCCAGTTCCGCACCGCGGAGACGGAGAAGTATGCGCACGTGACCTTCTTCTTCAATGGCGGGCGCGAGGTCGTCTTCCCGGGCGAGGATCGCCAGCTCATCCCATCGCCGCGCGAAGTGAAGACGTACGATCTGAAGCCGCAGATGAGCGCGCGAGAGGTCACCACCGAATTGATCCGGCGGACCGAATCGGGCAACTACGAATTCGCGTTGGTCAATTTCGCCAATCCGGACATGGTGGGACACAGCGGCATCCTTTCCGCCACCATCGAAGCCGTCCGCGTGGTCGACGAGTGCCTGGGCAGGATCGGCGATGCGTGCATGCGCGCCGGGTGGGCGCTGGCGATCACCGCCGATCACGGCAACTGCGAGCAGATGATCGATCCCCTCACCGGCGGGCCGCATACCGCCCACACCCTCAACCCGGTTCCCTTCTATCTCATCCATCCCAGCGTTCGCGGACGGAAGCTCCGCGACGGGATTCTCGCCGACATCGCACCGACACTCCTCGAGCTGATCGGGCTTGCTCAACCGGCGGAGATGACTGGCCGATCGCTGCTCCGCTAACAGCGGGCACGTTCCTTGAAACTCGCCGGGAAGTGCACTTTGCCTGGGAAGAGCTGGGGGAGATTTTCTTTCCGCCGACTTGCCTCGCCTGCGCCGAAGTGCTGCCCGCGGCGAGCTTCTTCTGCGAGGACTGCGTCGAAAACCTCGAGCGGCTGCCGCCAGCGCACTGCGTCCTCTGCGCAGAGCCGGGTGTTTTTCCGAGCAGGAGGTGTCCGCGCTGCGCCACCCGTCCCCCGCCCTTCGCCCGCGCCTTCGCCCCGTTCGCCCACGATGGACCGATCGCGCGCGCCATCCACCAGTTCAAGTACGAAGACCATCCGGAGCTGGCTCCCGGGCTCGCTCGGCTGTTGATCTCCGAAACCACCGGCTTGTTTTCCAAGGCAATGGTGGTCTGCGCGATTCCCCTCCACGAGGCGCGCTTTCGCGAGCGCAAGTACGATCATGCCCAGCTCTTCGCCAGAGCCGTTGCCCAGCTGAGCGAACGCGCTCTCGTGCACGCGCTGACGCGCTGGCGCGCCACCAGGCGACAGGTGGGTCTGAGCGAGGCCGGCAGGGAGCTGAACGTGGCGGGCGCCTTCCGCGCATCGCGAGAGATCCAGAAGGAGCGGGTGCTGCTCATCGACGATGTTTTTACCACCGGCGCCACCGCTCGGGCCGCCGCAGACGCCCTCCTGGAAGCGGGCGCCCAGAGCGTCGAGGTATTGACCCTCGCCCGGGCTTTTTCGCCAAGCTGAAATACCAAGCGGGATTACTCGATGATTGCGGTTGCGTCTCGCGACCCCGGAGGAGCGGCGCACTGTGTCTCATCGCACCGAAGCTCGGGGTATGCGAACTGGGATTCGTGTCCCTCGCCATCGACCGCCGCTATCGAAACGTACAGCGGTTCGACGGTGAGAATGCCGAAATCGGTGGCACTGGCTTCAAACGAGGTCCGATCCGCGGGAACCTCGATCCGGCGCCGATAATAGGGTTCCCCCGCCGGCCGGGCGGCAAGCGCGCAGTGGTGGACCCGATCCGCCGGAGCCCAGCTGAAACGAATCCGGGACGCATTGCCCGAGGCGGTGAAATTTTGTGGAGGCGACGGTGAACGGGCAAGCGCGGAAGCGCTGGCCACCACCACCGCGGTGATCCGGGCCAGGTAGGCGGGACTGACGTTCTCGAAAACGTCCGCGGCGGAGTGTTGGTGCGCCACGTTTTCCTGGGTCTCGATCAAACGGACGGCCGGATATCCTTCCGCGATGAAGGGCGTCTGGTCTCCTCCTCGCCTGATTCGATCCTCCCGCAGGCGCGGAACAGCGACCATCGAGGGAACGTAGTGACCGCCCCAGTATCCCACGAAGCGCATCAGGCCTCGCGAGGGCGAGGTGCTGTCAGTCGTCCCATCCGCGGCGCGCCCCGTTTCGCGCGGAGCGCCGGGCGAGTAGATCCTGAACTGATGAAGGTTCAATGAGTCGTTGACCGAGGTATCTCCACCCACGATGTCGCAGTTGATCACCCCGTCGATTCGGGCATTGGGAAAATACTGCCGATAGTGCTGCGCCAGCGCCTTCGAGCCCACCAGCCCCTGTTCTTCACCGGCGAACGCGACGAAGACGACCGTCGCTTCATAGCTCTTGCCCGCCATCGCCCGCGCCGCTTCCACCACGAGCGATGCTTGAGATCCGGAGTCGTCGGCCCCCGGGGCCGGAGTGCCGCCGCTGCCGAATCGCTCCGCTTCGCGGGTGTCGGGATTGCCGGAGAGCGCCAGCGAATCGTAGTGGCCGCCGATCAACACCAGGCGCGTCGGGTCTTTTCCGGGCAGGTATCCGATCACGTTGTTCCCCGTCACCGGTGGGATGCACTTGGGTTGCGGAAAAGGGTCGAGCATCACCCTCATTCCGGGAATTGCAGCGAGCTCCCGCTGCAAGAAGTCTCGGGCCCCGGTGACGCCCTTGCCGGGGCCAAGCGCGGTGGTGCACGAGTTACGGGTGACGAACGCCACCAGGGTCTTCACCGTGCTGGCCAGCCGCTCCTCGGAAATCCGGGAAAGGCTCTCGGCGATGTCCGGGTCCAGCTTCGGCCGGTCGCTCACCGGCCCCGTTGGCACACGGGGGAAACTTTCGGCCTTCAAACCCGGCGAGTTGAAGGTACCTGTCGTGCATCCCAGGAGACAGGCGCAAGTGTGCAGGTAGATCCATTTCGCGGCCGAGTTGCGCATTGAAAGTGCCTTCGCTGGGTTTGAAGAGCGCGCACCATGCCACAGAGCCTCGGTGGCAGCCACCGCTGTGGCGCTTTGCCGCGGCAAAGGTCTGCTAAGCTTCTCGGGAAGTTCGCCTCCCTACCGACGGTTCAGCCTAAGAATGCTCCGACTACTGACGTTGACCTTTCTTTTGCTGCCTCATCTGCTGGCCCGCGCCGAAAGCGCGGGCGAGGATCCGATGGCGCAGCTCGCGCAAACCGAGGCCGATGCCGCCTCGCGCCTGCGGCAATCGCCGCGCGGCGCGGTTCATCTGATGCGCCTGCACGCCCTGCGCGATGAGGTCTCGGACCTGAATCTTTTTTCGCGGGCCTATGGCGAGGTGCTCTCGGACCGCCGGGCGGACCCGATGGTCAAAACGCTGGCGCGGATATTCACCGCGGACGTCGAGCGCGCCCGGGGTCGGTTGAACAAGGCGGCGGCGATGATCGACGCCCTGGGCTACCTGCGCGAGTTCTATGTACTCGGCTCCTTCGACAACGAGGGCAAGGGCGGTTGCAGCATCGATTTTGGACCGGAAAGCCACCTGGATCTGAAAGCCAGCCGCCCGGCGAAAGGCCACCCCGCCGAATGGCGGAAACTCGACGCCTCCTCGCCCGATGGCTACGTCGATCTCTCCGCATCGCTGCGACCCAGCCGAGAGGCCGTGGGTTATGCGTTGACCTATCTGCGGTCTCCCGTCGAATCCAACACCGCGCTGGACATCGGCGCGTCGGGCGCCTTTCGGCTCTGGGTGAACGGTCAGCTCGCTGCTTCCGGGGACAACTACAACTATCCGCGCCCCGACCAATCGCGGGTTTCGGTCCGGCTGCACAAGGGAATGAATCAGGTTCTGGTCAAGGTTTGTCAGTCAACCGGGCCGTTCGGTTTCTATCTCCGCCAGGAGACCGGGAGGGCGAAGGCGGTGCTGCCCGACACCCTTCCCCCGCTCGAAAAAGGACCGTCGGCGGCGCCCCGGATTCTGCCCACCCTCGCTACCCGGCTGCAGGCCGAAGTGGAGAAGCACCCGAACGACCCGACGCTCCGGGGGGAGTACGCCACCGCGCTTGCGTTCTCGCGCGCCTACGACGAGCGATCGCACAGCGACACGGTGGAGGCGGAGCGCGCTGCCGAGGAGAAATCTGATGACCTCTCGCTGCAACTGCTCGCCGCCAAGCTGCAGGAGGAGGATTCGAATCTTCGCCGGCAGCACTTCGAAGCTGCGCTGCGGGTGGCGCCGCAATCGCCCGACGCCCGCCTTCAGCTCGCTCAGTTCGAGCTGTCGCGCGGCCATCCCGATCGAGCTCTTCCCATCTTGGCGGTGCTGGTGGGCGACCATCCTCGGTTCGCCGCGGCGCGAATCTCATTGATTCGCGCGCATGACGCCCTCGGTGAGTGGCCCCGCGCCGCGACGCTGACCGAGCAAGCGCTTCTGGATTTTCCGCGCCACCCGGCGATCGCGCGCGAAGCCGCGCGGGCCACCAGAAGGATGGAGCGCGCCGAGGAGGCATTGGCGCTTTTCCGGACGGCGATCGCGCTGCGGTTCGACGACGCGAACAGCCACCGATCCTTGATGGCATTGCTCACCGAGCTCGGCCGCGTCGACGAAGCGATCGATGAAATGCGCCTGATGCTCAAGCTCGATCCCTTTGACAACTCAACCGGCATGCACCTGGCGGAGCTTTTGGCGGCCAACGGCTCCGCCGATGAAGCGCTGCGGCTGTTCCGGCAGGCCAAGTCCCTCTCTCCCGACGAACCCGAAGTGCACGAGCGTGAAGGGCGCGTCCTTCTTCAGCTTGGGAAGCGAAAAGAGGCGCTCGCTGCCTTCGAACGTTCGCTGCAGCTTCGGCCCCAGAACCCCGCGCTGCGCGAAGCCTGGCGCCTTCTCAGCGGCGAGAGCAACACCGCCGGGGTCGAGTACGCATTCGATCTGGGTCCGCTGACGAAGGAAGCCGACGCGATGACAGGCGAGGATGCGGTCTACCTCGCGGAGTACACCTACGTGAAGGTCCAGCCGTCGGGGTTGTCGTCTCGTTTCCAGCAGACCGGCGTCAAGGTCTACACCCAGCGCGGCGTCGACGCGTTTCGCACGCATGCGATCACCTACTCGCCGGACCGTCAGGAGGTGCGGGTGATCCGGGCGAGAATCACCAAGCCGGACGGGTCGGTGCTCGAGAGCTACTCAGAATCCGAGCGAAGCATGAACGAGCCGTGGTCGAGCATGTACTACGACACCCGCGCCAAGGTTCTCTCGTTTCCGGCTCTGGCGCCGGGGGACGTGCTCGATCTGCAGTACCGGCTCGACGACTCCGCACAGGAGAACCTGCTCTCCGACTACTGGGGCGACGTCGACTACATCCAGACGGTGAATCCCAAGGTCCGCTATCAGTACATCGCGGACATGCCCCCGGGCAGAACCCTCTATTGGAACAAGGCGCACGTGCCGCCGGGAATGCAGCATTCGGAGGACGAACAGAAGGACGGCCGCAAGCTTTACCGCTGGAGTGCGAACCTGGTTCCGAAGATCGTCCCCGAGCCCTCGATGCCCGGCTGGGCGGAAGTGGTGCCCACCCTCCACGTCTCCACCTACAAAACCTGGGATCAGGTCGGCCGATACTACTGGGGTCTGGTCCGCGATCAGCTCACTCCGAACGAGGAGATCCGCAAGGCGGTGAGCTCCGCGCTCAGGGACGTGAACCGTAAAGACGAGCTGGCGGTGGTGAGGGCGATCTACAATTTCGTCGTCACCCACACGCGCTACGTCGCACTGGAGTTCGGCATCCACGGATTCAAGCCCTACCGGGTGGATCGCGTGCTCGCGCGCAGGTTCGGCGACTGCAAGGACAAGGCATCGCTTATCCATACGATGCTCGCGGTGGCGGGGATCGACAGCCGGCTGGTCCTTTTGCGGATGAGAAATCTCGGATCGATTGGAGAGGAGCCGGCTTCCCTGGCGGCTTTCAACCACGCGATCGCCTACGTTCCGAAATTCGATCTCTACCTGGATGGCACCGCGGAGTTCCACGGCTCGCGCGAGCTGCCCGGCGCGGATCGGCTGGCCAACGTCCTGATCATCGATCCGAAAGGGAACAGCACATTTGGCGTCATTCCCGAAGCATCGGCGGAGCAGAACGCCACCGGCACCTCGCTCGCGGTGGCGCTGCACGATAACGGCAGCGCTTCGATCGCCGGAACGAGCGTGGTAACCGGTCAGGGCGCGCCGGAGTACCGCCGCAGCTATCAGTCGGGCGCGACCCGCAAGGCGACCTTCGAACAGGGTTGGGCGCAGGCTTTTCCCGGTCTGACCGTTCAGCAGATCAGCTTCAACGATTCGAGCACGCTCGATGAAGACGTGACGATGAGCTACCGGATGAACGTGCCTCGCTACGCCGAGGTGCTGCCCAAGTCGATCCGCTTCTATCCGTTCGGCTCGGGTCGCTCGTTCACCGAGTCCTACGGAACCCTGTCCGAGCGGCACTACGACCTGTTTCTCTCCAGCCCCTGGGTGAACCGGTACGACTTCGAGTATTCGATGCCCCGCGGTTTTGGGGTTCCGGAGCTTCCCGCCGACGTGAAGGAGGAAACGCCGTTCGGACACTTAAAGATCTGGCATCGGATCGAGAAGGGCAAGCTGGTGTGTCGAGGGGAAGTGGCCTTGACGCGCACGCGGATCAAGACCAACGAGTACCCCGCCTTCCGGGCATTCCTCCGGCGACTGGACCAGGCCTTCTCACGCAAGCTGGTCGCCTCCGCGAACGCGGCAGAAACGGCGCAGAAATAGGCGCCTTCGGGGAAGCGGGATTCGTGACGCGGCGGGCGATCGGTGCGACGATCCGTTTCGTGCAAACAAACCCCATCCCGAAAATTTTCCTTTGCCTTTCGATCGCCGGGGCGCTCTCTTCATCCGCCGCCGCAGAGGGAATTCCCGGCGGCAAGACGGCGGACGGCGGCACCCCTCCTTCGGCGGCTTCGAAGATTCCCCGCGGCTCACCAAAACCCCCGTTGGACAACGCGATGGCGGAGGTCGAGATCAGCGGAACTCTGCGTCTCTCCCAGAAGCCCGCCCGACTCTTCGTCTTCGTCAGCCGAAAAGCCTGCGACCCGGGCTTGACCGAGAAGGACATCGTCGGCTCGGTGAGGATCGACCCGTTCGTCGGCACCAACTTCTTCATCGAGGTCTTCGTGCCCCAGGGAACGAAGGGGAATGTCTGCGCCGCGGCGCTCGACGAGAAGGGAAGGATCGTCGCCTTCGGGGCCTACCCCAAGAATCCACTTACTTTCCGGGGGGAGGGCGAGGTCTCTTTCGGCGGGGTGAAGTTCCCGCTCGCCCGATTGCCGAAGCCCGTTCCGGCGCCGGAGAAGTTCAAGCACTAGTCGTGGGAGAGAGCCCGGGAAGGCGGCGCCGCCCGGGTGGCAAATCAAACGCGCGTTGGGCCGCCGGATGGGCAGCGATCAGCGCGAGCGATTTGAGCAGCAGCGTTTTTCCGGGCTCCATCTTGTGCCAGGGCGAAGCCCCGCTCGGATGGGGCAGGCAAATCACGTCGGCTTCGA
>WNFG01000234.1_pt1 | contig 46318 bp, 42 predicted proteins | sample 5400431 | NCBI WGS metagenome assembly WNFG01 (sample SAMN13153346, study PRJNA577476) | soil metagenome | isolation source: 120 cm saprolite under Douglas fir tree site 2 hole 3 replicate 2 | place: USA:California | collected 2015-04-18
CTCTTCGAGACGACGGATGATAACAGCCACTCAGCCTCTCATTGCCCGGATGAGGGTTTCGGTAGGGTGGGCGGGTTCTCGCGACGCGAGATCTGCGAGGCTCTCCAGTTCGCGCGACGTCCAGGAAATCTCCACGTGCGGGAGCATGATCTCCGGCGCGACACGTTCGAGACGCGGCAGCACAAGTTCTTTGCGTTCGCCCATTTCAGTTTCACTGAAGATGCGATGACCACGCTTTCTTTCCCATACTGCCCAGCGGAACAACGCCAGGGCGTCAGAAAGAAAATCAGAGTTGCTGGTAAGCTGCAACTCTTGCTTCAAGCCGCGAACCATGCGGTCTTCGGCAGGAGCCAAATCGGCCTGAAACTTTGACTTGCGCGGAATCTTTGGAGATGGGAGTTGTTTCCCAGTTCGTTTTGTCTTCAAGGCCATAAGATGATGGTCCCTTTGTGGGCCAGAACAACTCTAATACTACTCCATTTCAGATGTTTTGTCGAGTTATTTCTAAGCCCCAGACCTCCGCGAGTGCAATTTGCTTTGAGCGCAAAACGGTGGCGACTGAGTTGGGCAGCCTGCAGCCTTGTTTTGTGCTGCCGGGCTTCCAGGGCGATTGGAGGAGATTTCCGATCCATGAATAGTGGGTTGTGCATACGAAAGGAGGAGATTCTATTCCTTAGAAAGAAGGCGTAAACCCTTAGTTTTCAGCAACCCTTTGACACTTCTTTCATGGTTCGTTGCGGTTCGAAGAACCATGAGCTATTCGTAGCGCAACGCGACCATTGGATCGATGCGCATGGCCCGGCGCGCGGGAATCCAGCAGGCGAGTAGCGTGATGAAAGAGAGCAGAGCCGCTACAGATAGATAGGTGAGCGGATCGCTTGGGCTGACGCCGACAAGCATGTGGGACATGGCGCGCGTGAGGGCCCAGGCGCCGACGAGGCCGAAGAGCAAGCCCGCGGCTACTAGTTGCGCGCCTTGCCTGAGGAGGAGTGCGAGAATTTGGCGCGGGCTTGCTCCGAGCGCCATGCGAACGCCGAGCTCTTGCATGCGCTGCGTTGAGGCGTAGGAAACTACGCCGTAGACGCCGACGATGGCGAGAAGCAATCCGAGCAGGCCCATGGCCGCCGCGAGCGACGCTCCGAGTCGAAAGATGAAATATCCCAATGTGCCGCCCAGCGATTCCTTCATCGTTTGGATTTCTTCGCTGGGGTCACTAGCATCGAGCGCCTGTATTTCGTGTTGGACTAGGGGGGCAAGCAATTCAGGAGGCATCGAGGAACGAATCTGCAGGGTACGCTGCGCAGTGAAGTGCTGCGTGAGAGGGACATAGAAGTAAGGTTGCGGGTCTTCAGCGAGAATGCGGTATTTGCCGTCGTGCGCAACACCTACGATCTCGACGAAGGGGCCGGCATCGCTGATCAGACTAAACCGTTTGCCTATTGGGTCTTCTCCAGGCCAAAAATGCCTAGCCATCGTCTCGTTGACAATCGCGACGAGCGGAGCTGTTTCACTGTCGGCGTCTGTGAAAGCGCGGCCGAGGATGATACGAATGCGGAGTGTGTCGAAATAGGGTGGGTCGACGTCGTTGAAGAAAGCTCCGGGTGCTCGTTGACCAGATGGCACGGGTCGACCTTCGACGTAGACCGATTGGTTACCGAGAGTATTGCCCATAGGAACCGACGCGGCGAGGCTCACGGATTGGATTCCTGGGAGCGCGCGAACCTTTGTTTCGAGAGAGCGATAGAACTCATTCGTTTGTATTCGGGTGTAATTGTCGAGGGAAGGATCGAGCGTAACGTTCAAAAGCTGGTTTGGGTCGAAGCCTATGTCCATACGCTCGACAGCACGCAGGCTACGCACGAAAAGTCCGGCGACGATGAGCAACGTGAGCGAGCCCGCAACTTGCGCAGCCATAAGGTCGCCGCGAACCTTGTGCCGGGCCTTGCCGCGGGCGTCCGCGCGGCCGCCTTGATGCAACACGGTATTGACATCGGCGCGAGTGGCGCGAAGAGCTGGCGAGAGGCCGGCGGAAATCGCGGTGAAGATCACCGCTACGAGCGCGTAGACAAAAACTCTCCAATCAAAACCGAAACCCAGCCGAATCGGAATGTTGGACAGATGGGTGGAGCTGGCCAAATAACTCAAGCTCGCGCCAATCGTTACTCCGGCAATTCCACCGAGCAGGGCCGTGAGCATGGTTTCCGTAAGCATTTGTCGGAGGAGGCGAGAGCGTGCGCCGCCGAGAGCAGCGCGAATGGCCATCTCGCGCTGACGAACCGAAGCGCGCGCCATGAGAATGTTTGCGATGTTGGTGCATGCCAGCAATAAGACGAGGGCGCCGAGGATTACAAACAATCCAGAAAACATGATGAACGCATTGTTGGCGTAAGGGATTGGACGCGAGAGCCGCTCATCCATCACCCGCACGTTCAAATCTTTGTCTGTCGCAGAGTATTGTGCGGCAAGCCGCCGCGAGACTACGTCGAACCTGCTCTGGGCCTGGGCGAGAGTCACGCCAGGTCTCAGTCGGCCAAGAACCAGCATTAAATGTATGTCGCGGCTAGTCCAAAAGTTGCTGGCTGATGATTCGTCAAACACTGTGCTGAGCGGAGCGTACGCGTCCATCTCGAAGACGGAGAACTGTCCCCGGAATTCTTTCTCCATGACGCCGACAATCGTTGCTGGTTTGCCGCCCACACGCACTTGCTTGCCGATCACCTGCGGATCACCACCGAATCTTCTTTGCCAGAAGGCATAGCTGAGGACGACGACGGCTGGTTCCCCGGGGTGCTCGCCTTCGCCGGGAAGGATGAGCCGGCCGAGAGCGGGCTTCACCCCGAGCGCGGAAAAATAGTTACTGCTGACGCCGCCGATGGTAAGAGTATCGCTATGACCTTCAGCGGTGAAGTTCAAGCGCCACGCCGTGGCCGAGCCAAAGACTTCACAGATCGGCACCGTTTGCTCGCGGAATTCCACGAATTGCGGATAGGAAAAACCCAGCGCTCCAAGAGAAGATTCGCCGGATTGAATCACTAGGGCGGCGATTTGCTCCGGCGCGGACACGGGCAGACGCTGCAACAGAATGCCATTCACCAGCCCGAAGATGGCGGTGTTGGCGCCGACGCCCAGGGCGAGGGTGAGTACGATGACAAACGTGACGCCCAGATTTTTGCTGAGGATGCGGAAGCCGAAGCGTACATCCTGGGTCAGGTGCTCGAGCCATTCCCAGCCCCATGCCATGTTGCTTCGCTCCCTCAGGGAAGTTACATTGCCAAATTTGCGGCGTGCTGCAGCCTGAGCATCGTCTGCGCTCACGCCGGACTCGATCTGGTTCTGCTGACGCAACTCCAGATGCAGGCGCATCTCTTCCTCGAGGTCCACGTCAAATTGGCGGCGATTCACAAGCATCCTGATCCGCCTTGCGAGTTCTCGCAGCCAGTTCATGTCGGAATTCCTTTCAGACCGCTTCAATTACCCGTGTGATTGCTCCGATGACGCGCTCGAACTGCGACATCTCGACGGCCAATTGTTTGCGGCCCGCTGCCGTCAATTGGTAGTAACGCGCGCGGCGGCTTCCGGCCGTCGTGCCCCACTTCGCGGTCACCCACCCTTTGATGAGCATCCGTTGCAGTGCTGGGTACAGCGAGCCTTCCTCAACTTGAAGAACGTCCTCCGATATCCGCTGAATGGAATTGGCGATCTCATATCCATGCAACTCGCCGGATTGCGCTAGAGTCTTCAAGATCAACAGATAGAGTGTTCCGGGAAGAATCTCATCTCGATGCAAATCGAGGCTCCGTACCATAGTTAGACTATGCCAGTGTCAGATGGTTTGCACACTATGTCAAGGCATTGGGCCTGGAGGGGGAAAAGTCAAAACCCGAAGCCTTTAAGTCGAAGGCTGCGGCACCCGACGCACCCGACGCTTGGCCCTTCTCTGTCCACCGGCTTTCGGTTATCATTCGGCGCATGGCCGACGACCAACAAAAACGTCCCTCCTCGTTTGTCGCTTCTCGAATCATTCGAGTAATCGCTTTTACCTTCGTGGTTATATGGCTGCTTTATGTCCTGTACGCTGATCCCACTCGCGGTTCCGTCAATATGGCCGTGAGCAGAACCTACTTGAGTCTGAGCGGCTTATTTATTTTGCTGGTATTTGCGTTCAATGCGGTTGCAAGCTGCGTGAAAATCCTCGAAGAACGGCTTAAACGTCTTGAAGAGACTGATACCCAGTCTCAAAATCAGGGCGACGCCAGTTAGCGCCAAGCGACGGGAACTCCAGAGTCCAAGAATTAAGGCGGGAATCGACGAAGGCCAGACCGTAGGCGTAACTTCCGAGGAACGAACCGATCTGGCCGACGATGCGGACGACCGCTTCGCTAATGCGATCGGGGCAACGAAGGATGAGTTCCTGTTCTGGGGAAAGCTTGTGACGGGAAAGGATGGCGGCGCCGTGGAGGCTGATGACGGCGGTGGTAGTGGGTTCGGAGAAACCGTGCCGTCCAGGTCGCTGCCGATCAGCCATCGACGGCTTCGCCTACGTGATCCTGAGCCTTACGAACATTCTCCTGCCGCAATATCAGGACAAGGTGTTTACCTACGCCCAGCCCGCCTTCTTCGGGGAGGTGGCGTTCATGCTGTGGCTCCTCATCAAGGGCGCTAGGCCGCCAGCGCTGCACGCCACACCCTCCTCGTCCGCGGCTGCTTAGGCCGCACTTCGTGGGTTGTCGGCTAGTGTAGAGCTATCCGGGGTGCTGGGTCCGGTTCGAGGAAGTGTGATTCCGCTGAATGCCGCTTGCGCCCCATCTCCCCAAAAGCCGTTTGGACCGTGAGGTCGGTCAGCCACTCAACGAGTAAGTCAAATTAGATCCCGTGTACGATGTCTTGATTGCGCCAACGATTTTCTCTGTCATAAAAATGTAATACTAATTGTGACAAATCACAGCAAAACGTCTGCTTAAAGGTGATGAAAAAGGAGTAAGTGGTTTGTCGCCATTTATCACAACTTGCTGATTTTCTCCCGCTTTACGCTCGCTCCGGCAAGTTCTGATTAAAGTGGTCAACTTGTCCTGCCTCTAATCTTAGTCTCGCGTCCTCGACAATCGAACTCTTGTAGCGACCATGGCCTCAACCTAACCAATGCGCGGATGCTTCGGCGCAAGCATTACGGCGCTCGCTACTTGAAGGGATTCAAGACGGCCACGTCGAAGTGCGCTAAATCACGTTCGTTCCGGGTGGCCGCGGTGAGGCCATGAACGCGAGCCGTGGCGACCATCACAGCGTCCTCACCTAAGGTATCGGAACGGCGGTGCATCAAGCGGGCATACTCGCGAAAACACGCTGCATCCATGGACAAGACTTGTGAAGTGCGTTCCAACTGTGCCGCCCAAGCCTCGATTTCGTTCGCCTTCACAGGGTCCTGTCGACGCGTGAGTTCCACACCCTTTTGAATTTCCCCGAACGTTACCGCCGAGAAGAAGCCTTGGCCCAATTCAAGACTTTGCAACCAAGCGACTGCCGCACCGTGGGGCTTGGGCTTGCGCAATTCGGACACCACGTTCGTGTCGATTAGGTAGCGGATCAATCGAACACCGCAGGCTTGCGCGATTTGACCGTGCCACGTTTGGGGAGTGGGATTTCGAATCGCGGACCTTCACCCAAAAGTAGATCTTTCCAGGTCAAACGGTTTTCGTCCTTTAGCTTGCGCCATTCGTCGATGGAAACGACAACCGCGGTATCGGTATCAAGTGAAGGATGTGACGCGTTCCTTTATCTTTTACACCCAACAACTTGGTTTCAAGCTTGACAACCAAAACCTACCCGCTTTCGCCCAGGTTTCGACCGGTCACCTAAAACTTATACTCAGCGGCCCCGGGGCCCCTCGGGTTCCCGCCCGATGCCCGATGGTGGTCAGCAAGAGCCTGGTGGATGGAACCGGGTCGTGCTTCAAGTGGCCGATCTTCCTGCCAGGATTGCGGTGATGAGGAAGGCGGGGTTGCATTTTCGGAATAAGATGGAAGTAGGGCCCGGCGGCAAGCAGATCCAATTGGAAGATCCTGACGGGAATCCGATCGAGCTATTCGAGCCCGCTACCGCCCGCTAGCGAGAGCACTCTCGCACGGACCTGGACAACGGACTTGAAGGATCGCATTCGCGTCAACGCGTTGGGAAGGCGAGCCTGGTGGACGCCCAAGCGAAGAGACTGCCGTAGGAAGGGGATGTGAGGGTGTTGCGGAGATTCGCTGCGGGTTAAAGCACCGGATCCATCGGCGATCTATGGGTGTTTCCTCCGGATTAGTCCCGACAAAACGCGCTAGCAGTGACGGTTAAATTTGCTGGTGAAAAGCCGACTTTCCGATTACTAATCCGAACCTTTTTTAGCTGTCCGTTGCCGGTTCAGGTTTGCGGGGGCGTAGTTCAGCTGGTTAGAACGCCTGCCTGTCACGCAGGAGGTCGTTTTCTGAGTCTCTATTTTGTCCAATCCTCGATTTTCAAGTGCTTCAATCGGCGAAAAGAACGATCGTTGGTTACCAGAACAGCTTCGGCAGCCAACGCGTGCGCCCCGATCATTATGTCCAAATTTCCCATGGGGGTCCCCGCAATCTCAAGGGCGGCCCGCACATCGGCATAGTGCCTCGCCGCATTGGAATCCCACGGCAGAGAATCAACTCGCAGCAAAAATTCATCGATGGCGGTTTTCAATCGTATGGCCTCGCGTTTCCGCACCGCTCCAAACAGCAACTCGGCTTCGGTAACGGCCGAAATCAGAACTTGCGACATCGGCACCTTCAGCAACCGCTCACGGACCCTCGGAACATTGCCTTTAATGATGTAACTGGCGGTATTCGTGTCCAGCAGGTAGCGTGAAGACATCAAAAGAGCTTCCGCTTCTGCGGGGGCGTGTCGTCACGCCCAGCTAGAAAATCCGAGGGCACCTCGATGCCCCTCATCAGCTCAAAGAAATCCTCCCACGACTCGGGGCGCCGCGAGAGGATCACATCTCCCGTAGTCGGATCGCGGCGCACAAACACCTCGGAACCCTCGAACCGATAATCCGAGGGAAGGCGAACCGCTTGGCTGCGACCGTTGCGGAACAGTTTGGCAGTGCGGGTCATAGCCCCTCCTTAATGATATATACCATGATATATTACAGATCGCGATTAGATCAAGGCTTCGATTTGAGTGGAGATCTTTGACTGCGGCAGCATTGACACGAATTCAGCCAGAAAAGTTCTAAGATCGTCCCCTTGGGCGCGCCACTTATCCCTCTTGAATCAAACACATGCAGCCATTTCTGCAACCGGCTTAGTTTCGGGGATGCGACGGAGTTCAGTGCTCTTGGTCAGATGCATCTTTCACCCGCGTGTCTGTCGCGATCCAGTTCACTTCCCAAGTCTTGCCCCCGTCATCCGAGAACGCCTGTTCAAAATGGCACGAATCCGGAGTGATGCCCGAGATCACAAACCGAACGAGAATGGCTCGGCCATTCAGTGTTTCCTGGTCGAAAAACTCACCGCGGCCATTCCCAAACTCACCGATCGTGGGCTGGGCCATGGTGCCGCTGTTGCTGTTGGCAAAATTGAGGCTCCATTGGTGGGATTGCGGATTGTAGAGACGCAGGCTCAGCCCTTTGAAGTGACCTGTTGGGCCATCTGCCTCGAGCTCCAGCAGATTGGCGCGGCCATTCCAAACCTTGTGGACCACGGTCCGGCCCTCATATTCGACCCACGTCCTGGAATCTGTTAAGGGATGAAGGAGGCGCCTCAGATGAGTTTTCCAAGTACCGATCTCGAAGTCAAAATCATGTTGCCCGTCTCGCTCCGCGGGAGTGTGTCGAACGCTTGTGCTCGATACATCTGGTTTCTGCTGAGCAAGTCCCTGAGGCTGCAAGACGACAATCAAGCTGCACACCAGGGAGAAAGCCCGAATACAAGAGCGCGATCGCCCGTTCAGCAAACGCCGGAGTTCAGTGCGCTTTGCTAGATTCATCGTTTACCCTTGTCTGGTCCGTGATCCAGTTTACTTCCCAAGTCTTCCCTCCATCTTCCGAGAACGATTGTTCGAAGTGGGGTGAATTCGTGTTGGTCTTCGACCAAATAAATCGAACCAGGATGGATTTGCCATTGGGGCCAGATGGTTCCGTGTCGTAAAACTCGCCGCTTCCATTCTTGAATTCGCCGATCGTGGGCGGGCCCATGGTTCCGCTCTTGCTGGTGGCCCAATAAAGGCTCCACTGGTGCGTTTGTGGATCTTATATACGCAGGGTCAGGCCTTCAATGTGACCGCCAGCAGGGCTGTCGGTTTCGAACTCCTCCAGATTAGCGCGGCCATCCCAAACCTTTCGGGTGACGGAAGTACCGTCAAATTCGACCCAGCTAGTGGAGCCGGCTAAGCGATGCTCAAGGCGCTTCAGGTGAATTTTCCAAGTGCCGATCTCGAAGTCAAAATCGTGCTGTCCATCGTGTTCCGTGTGAGCGTGTTGGAGGTTTCTGTTTGATGCGTCTGAATTCTGCTGTGGGAGTCCCCAAACTGGGTACAAGATGACGGCCAAGCTGCAAACCAGGACATGAGTCGAAATATCTTTGACGTTCATCACTGCCTCATTTAGTTCGCTGGGGCGGACTGCCCCGTCAGGATACCGATGGCGACGCGATCCTTCGGAAACATCTTCAACTGTACCCCAGACTATGGTATTTAGAGATAGCCACTTTTTATGCCATTTGTGATACCACTTTTAAGAAAAGGCGGACCCCTCTTCCGGCAGGTGTATCGCGGGCTGCGGCAGGGCATTCTGTCGGGCAGCTTCCGAGCCGGTGACCGGCTCCCCTCGACGCGGGACTTGGCTGAGCAACTCGGAATTTCACGGACAGTCTCCTTACGGGCATACGAGCAGTTGCTAGCAGAAGGTTTCGCAGCCAGCCGGGGCGGTTCAGGAACTTATGTGTCCGAAGGATTGGGCCGCGGCCTGCCACAGAGGTTGGAAAAGTCCGCCAAGCTACGGCTGTCGCGCTATGGGACGGCAGCCGCCGATGTTGCGGCCACTGTGGATTTTCCGGAACGGCGCTCGATTCCGCTTCGCTATGATTTCGCGTATGGGCGGGGCGACATCGCGACGTTTCCTTTCGAGATGTGGCGACGCATTCTGCTACGGCATGCGCGCAGAGCTCCGGTTCGAGAACTTGACTATGCCGCGGCAGCCGGGAGCTCTGCCTTACGCGAGGCCATTTCTGTTCACCTGCGGCGGTCGCGCGCGGTGATCTGCGATCCGGCTCAAGTGATTGTCGTCAACGGTTCGCAGCAAGCATTGGACCTCATTGCGCGAGTATTGATCGAACGCGGCGACGCGGTCGCGATTGAGAATCCGCAGTATCAAGGCACCAGGGAAGTCCTTCGCGCGGCTGGATCTCGCTTACAACCCGTACCGGTCGATCGCGACGGCTTGAATCCACGCAGACTGCCGGAGAATGCCCGCCTAGCCTTCGTAACGCCTTCGCATCAGTTTCCCACCGGCGCGATTCTCCCGCTCGCTCGCCGCCTGGCCCTTCTCGCATGGGCCAGGAGCAAAGACGCAGTGGTGGTCGAGGACGACTACGATGGTGAGTTCCACTACGAAGGACAACCGCTGGAGTCTCTACAGGGTCTGGATCGAGAAGGACGCGTCATCTACGTCGGGACGTTCTCGCGCACGGTCTTTTCCGCACTCCGCATCGGCTACTTAATCGCACCCAAATCGTTGGTTCCCCCTTTCACCTCGGCCAAATGGCTATGCGACCGGCATACCGCCACACTGGAGCAACAGACTCTTGCCGAGTTCATCGCTTCCGGACTGTACGAGCGCCATTTACGTCGCGTTCGCCGCAGAAACGCCGCACGCCGCCAGGCACTGCTGGAGGCCATCCACAAATACCTGGGCGATCGAGTCGAGATGACCGGCGAAGGTGCGGGAGCCCACGTGGTGCTGTGGCCCAAGGAAGGCGTCTCGGAAGATGCGCTTATCCATCGAGCGGCATCGCGGGGAGTTGGCATTTACGGAATCTCGCGATACTTCTTGGCACGGCCCTCGCGAACGGGGCTGATGCTTGGGTACTCGCGAATGAACGAGCGGGAAATTCAAGAGGGTATCCGGCGATTAGGCGAAACGCTTTGATCGCCGATGGAACAGTGGCAAATTCGTCCAATAATGGCGATTCAGGCCAAGTGAGGCTAAAACCTTCGGGTTGGACAGCTGTTCCCTAGGGATTTTGGGGATTTGTTCGCGATGCTTATCAAGTGGCGCAATAAGAGTTACCGCGGATTACTTCATCTGCAATTTTGTGCTCCGCTGGCTTGGTTATTGCACCGTTACTTGGACCGTTGAGCTATGGGTGAGGGTGCCAGAAGTTCCCGTGATTGTAAGCGTGAAAGTGCCCGCAGGAGTTACAGGCGTTACGGTGAGCGAGGCTGACTGGGTCGCCCCACCATAGGTCGCGGAGATTGTGGCCGGAGTGGAGGTGGTCACGGCGGTGGTGTTTACCGTGAACGTCGCGCTGGTAGCGCCGGCAGCGACGGTCACGCTGGCTGGGACTGTTGCCGCAGACGCGCTGCTGGTGAGGGAAATGACGGCGCCGCCGCTGGAAGCCGGTCCGCTAAGAGTCACTGTGCCGGTCGAGGATGAGCCAGCGTTGACGCTGCTTGGGTTCAGAGCTATCGAGGAGAGCGTTGGGGACCCCGGCCCAGGCGTTACGGTAACCGAGGCTGTCTTGGTCGCGCCACCATAGGTCGCGGAGATTGTGGCCGGAGTGGAGGTGGTCACAGCGGTGGTGTTTACCGTGAACGTCGCGCTGGTAGCGCCGGCAGCAACAGTAACGCTGGCTGGGACTGTTGCCGCAGACGCGCTGCTGGTAAGGTAGACGATAGCGCCGCCGCTGGAAGCCGGTCCGCTAAGAGTCACTGTGCCGGTCGAGGATGAGCCACCGTTGACACTGCTTGGGTTCAGAGATATCGAGGAGAGCGTTGGGGACCCCGGCGCTGGTGTGCCATAGCCGCCGCCGCAGGAATAGCTGCATAGCAAAACCGCCAGAAGTCCGGCTGCCGTAGCAAGGCCGGGTCGCCGATGATACGTGCGGCTCAAATTCCAGAACATCACGGCGACCAGAAGCAACGCGCACAGTGCCACCAAGACTTCGCGCGGAAACATCGGAGGCGCCATTCGCGGCAAGGCGAACGGCGGCGAGAACGAGCGTGCCGTCGTCGTCAGCGTAACCGTCGCAGTTGCCGCGTTTTGTCCATCGAGGGTCACCGACGGCGGCGAAACCGTACACATAGCCGCTAGCGGTGCGCCTGCGCAACTCCAGGTCACGGTTTGATTGAAGCCGCCCACGGGCGCGGCGGAGACTGTGAAATCTGCTTGTTGTCCCGCTGTGATCGTCGCGCTGGACGGCGCAGCAGAAACACCGAAGTCCGGTGAAGTCCCTCCCGGTTGCAATGCGCTAAGCGCCATGAGCAGGTCCAGGCGCCCGTTACCCATGCCGGGGACAGCAAGCGTGACTGCGTGGGCCACCGAGGCAGCAGCGAGAGATTCATTGATGTCGGTTCGCCGGTTGCGTAACAAGGCCGCCCCACCTGAGACAAACGGCGCGCTGAATGACGTTCCCCATCCTGCTGAATACGTGCTGAAAGGATAAGTCGTGACAATCGCTTCGCCCGGGGCCGCCACCCACACGATTGCGTTCCCGTAGTTTGAGAACGAGGAGCGCGCGTCCGTGTTGCTCGTCGAAGCCACGCCCATCACATCGCTTTGCAGAGCCGCGGGATAGACCAACAGCGGCGGGCCCTGGCCGTCGTTCCCCGCCGAGGCCGCGCAGATGACGTTGAGCTGGTTCGCGTAGTCGAGGGCGCTCTTCAGTTCGGGCGAACTCGTCTTCATGTCGAAGCTCATGTTGATCGCGCTGGCGTTGTTCTGCACGGCGTAGTAAATCGCGCGCAAAATGTCGGAAAGGTTGGCGGTACCATCCGAACGAAAGGCCTTCAGGGGCAGCAGCTTGGCTGTCGGAGCCACCAAGTGGATTACTCCCATCACCATCGTGCCGTGGCCAAACGCCGCATATTGCAGTTTCCCGTCGAGCACCGCTGCCGTCGATTGGTCCAGCACCGCTGCCGTCGATTGATTCACTTTTGCCGGTGACGGGCAACTGGTCGAGCTGCAGGTGGGAGGAGGATATACGGGAAAATCTGTTGTGGTCAGGTCGTTTAGCTCGGAAGCTCCCGCCTGGTTCCGTGTGAAGTCATAGCCCGGCAGCAAGACGCCCTGCAGCGCGGGGTGGTTGGGATCGACTCCCGTGTCAATATCCGCTACGATCCCGATGCCTTTTACTCCGAATTGACTCTGCGCCTGCGAAACCTTAACGATCCCCGCCGCCGGCTGATTGACGTAGCTGTCCCAAACCATTGTCCCTGAATTGGGAGGATAGGCGGCCAATGTTCTGCCTGACAGCAGCCCGGCAGGAAGGGGAGTGGGAAGCTGATTCAGCGCACCAACCGGTGCTAGGTTGAGCAACTGGTCTACTTCGGCGCCCACAAATCCGGTCAGATTTTTCAGGAGATTCAGAAGACTCGTCAAATCGAGAGGTGACGTCACGAGAAAGACGTGACCCAGCGTGCCGTCCAGCGCGCCAACCACAGTGCAGGTTGCTGGGGCACAGAGGAGCTGAAGAGCTGGGACGCTCGTCGTTCGAACGATGACCCGCGTGTCCGCCTTCGCGGGGGGAGCCCACAGCAGGGCCGCCAATGCGCCAGCCAGCCACATTCTACGTTTCATCTCTTGGCGCCCCCTTCCAACCAGCGTTTGCGGTTCCGTACCTAACCCACCCTCGCGCAATCCATCCGCCTGGCAAACCCTGCCAGCAGGTGCTAGCCGTGAGGATGAAAAACCTTCCGGAAAGACCGACCCCAGCCCTGCCTCTGAGGGAGGCACGCCCTAACGAAAGCCAGTCCGGTCTTTCCTACCTACATAGGGTAAGAACCGAGCGGAAAAATAGAGGGGAAAACCCGGAAAAATCTCTAAGGTAAATACCTGATTCCACACCGCTTGCCCGCGGCCGTTGGCAATCGGGCCTACAAGGCTGAGGAAATCGATGTCCCGGCGGCGGCGAAAACAGTGGACATTTCCTCTTGCGCGAAGGAAAGGAAAGTGCGAACGACGACGGGATCAAACTGGGTTCCGCTCGCTTCGGTGAGCCGGCGTACGGCTTCTTCATAGGGCAAGCCCTTGCGATACGGGCGGGAGGAAACCATGGCGTCGAATGCGTCGATTACGCAAACGATGCGGGATACTACGGGTATCTCCGAGTCCTTGAGCCCCGCGGGATAACCCTTGCCATCGAAGGACTCGTGGTGATGAAGAATGTCAAGGGCCGCGCGTTCGAAGCCGGGGAGCATACGCAATACCGCCCAACCGTATTCCGAATGTCTTTTCATCAGGGCGTATTCCTCCGGATCAAGGCGTTCCGGCTTTCGGAGTATGGCATCCGGAATTCCCACCTTGCCGATGTCGTGGAGGAGCGCTGCAACTTCCAGGTTTTGCAGTTCGGATTCTTCCAGCCCTAATTCCTGTCCGACGCGCATGCCCCATTCCGCAAGCCGCGTGCTATGGACGCCAGTGTTGAGGTCCTTAAGATCGAGGAGCTGGTTGAAGGCACAAATCACCGAATTGCGGAGCGCAGAAGACTGTTCTTCGAGTTGTTTGATGCGCAAAGACTCCAGCGCCCCGAAGGACGGGGAACCCTTCATGGGCGCCGGAATTTGATTATTCGACATTGCCGCTACCAACACAGCACGAAGCAGGAGCCAGAGCCAGGGCTAGAGCTAGAGCTATTCACCCAGGCGGAGATCGCCTGGTACGAGTCGAGACGACCACGGTTGAGATCGGGCGTGAGCTTTACCGCGTGGGACAGAGAGCTGGCTGCCTGGCTCTGATTTAGCGACGACTTTGCACTGAGCATCAGAGAGACTGTGCCAGCAACAATCGGCGAACTGAACGATGTGCCGGAGGCACTACCGTAGGTACCGCCGGGAAAGGTGCTGATGATGTTCTCCCCCGGAGCGGCAATCCAGACATCCGTTGTGCCGTAGTTGGAGAATGAAGAGCGGCTGTCCCAATTCGTCGTCGAGGCAATGCCGACGACATAGTTGTTCAGCGCAGCCGGATAAACGGGAGCGCTGGTGTTTCCATTTCCCGCAGAAGCAACGAGAACGACGCCCGCTTTGTTGGCGTAGGCAGCCGCCTGAGTGAGCGCCGGCGAAGGAGAGGTGACGTCGAAGCTCATGTTCACGACGTTTGCATGATGCTGAACGGCATAGTAGAGAGCGGCAACAATATTCGAAAGCTGGCCAGTGCCGTTGGATGAAAAGGCCTTGAGAGGCAGGATCTTGGCCTTGGGAGCAATGAGGTGAATTAGTCCGGAAGTCATTGTCCCGTGGCCAAATGCGGAGTAGGGACCGCCGTCGAGGACCGCGGCCGTGGACTGGTCGAGTACAGCCGCCGTGGATTGCTGCACATAAGCGGGTTGCTGATTTTGCGGAATGGTCTTAATGGGACCGTTTTCCAGACCTACCACATCGAGCCATTCCGAAGCACCGGGCTGGTTCCGCGTGAAGTCATAGCCGGGAATCAACACAGCAGAGAGGACGGGATGGTTGACGTCCACACCGGTATCAATCACAGCGACGATTCCAGACCCGCCAATTCGAAAACCGTTTTGTGCATCTTGAAGCCGAATGATTTGTGTTGCTGGCTGAACCACATAGCCGTGCCAGGCGATTGAGCCGTAGTAATCCACAGGAGCTGTGTCGTAAAGGCCGGAAGGGATGCCGTTGAGGTGCGGCTGGGGGATGGGTAAGATTCGGTCAGCCTCAATACTGACAATTCCCAGCAAGGACTGGACAAGGTTCAGCGTTCCGTTCAAGAGATTGACAAGAAGGTTGTCGGAGGACGTTACGAGGAAGGTCTGGCCGACCTGACCGTCCAACGTGCCCTGAACCTGGCATTTGAGGAGATTGCAAAGATTGAGGACGGAGGACAAGCCGCCCGTGGAACGGACGATGTAGCGATTTTGCGCCGCCGCCGGCTTTGCAGCGCCAAGCGTAAGAACGAGCATGGCGACAACGAGGATGATTCGTTTCATAGTTTCAACCCCGTTAAGGGTTCTCCTACCGATGAATTCCTCAGTGTGTTGCCGCGGTTGAATGCCGTTTTAGTTTCGCGGGGCAGTGTTTCCGCACCAATAGTACGAATGTGTCTTACTGTCCAAACAAAATTCCCAGCGGGCCTGGTACTTCCGTACCAAATCCGTGATGCGCGGTAACTACATGAATGAATCGCTTTTCATGCCATTTCCTCGGGCAGATGACCAAGCGCTTCCCGGAGCGAAATCACGATGGGCTTGCCGCCGGGCCCGGTGAACGTCATCTGTAGGTCGCCGCTGTTGTCAACCTCTCCGCTAAATTCACCGAATTGATTCACAACGGTCTGGACTACCTGCCCTCGCATATTGGAGAGAAGTATGCGGGTGTCCAGGGCGACGATTTCTGGATTGCTTAGATCCAGGAGCTGGCCGGTCACCACGATGCGGTTGCTGCCAGGCTTTGCTTCCAGGTGGACATCGATCTGAAAGGGATCTGCGCGATAAAGCATTTGCCTAGTGTTTGTGCCAGCGGAGCGGGCCCCCTCAAAAACGGGCTGCAAAAAGCTGTCGAAGAGGACCTTGATCCGGCTCCCTGCTCTCTTTCCTTGATTTTTCAAACCGACGCCGGCGAAGGCCGCTTTCGCAAGCCGAACGCTATTCTCCGGAGGCTGGTAGTTCCCTTCCGCTGCGGCGGACTGACGAACCTTCTGCCACATGGAGACTGTTTGCATGCAGCGTTTGCAGCCTTGTTCCAGGTGTTTCTCCATCAACACTTTCTCGTTGGTGGCCACCACCTGGTTTACATAATCGATCCACTTCTCTGTCGTAAAATGTTTCATCTCTTCCCCCCAGAATCCTTTCAGCATCCTCGGCACTCCCCAGTGTCAGGACGGAGAATCAGCACTCGTGCATAAGGGGATGTGGGGAGGGAAAAGATATAAGGAGCTGGAGATCTAGGTAAGCCTTGCAGAATCAGAGACTTTGCCAACAAGGACGAAGGGGGCCCAGAAGTACGGATGCGGATTTTGCTGCCGGAGTTCTTGCATGGCGTGTTGGAGCGCGCTGGCCATTTGGCCGGTGCGAATGAATTCCCGATAGAAATGCTGCATGAGTTGCGCCGTGCTTTGATCATGCACGTCCCACAACGACAAAAGCAGCGAGGTGGCGCCAGCGCAGAAGAGACCACGCTGAAGCCCGAGCAACTCGTCTCCGGCAGCGACGAAATTCATGCCCGTGGCGCAACCGCTCAGCGTAACCAAATTTGCGTTCAGCCTCATTTGGTAGAGATCGTACAGATTCAGGTAGCCGTCACCCAGCCGGATGCCTGAGAACATCGGGTTGTCCTGGCGGTAGATGCCGTGCGTGGCGATGTGCAGCACGCTGCACTGCGGGCCTTTTTCGCGGAGCACAGAGGACGTGGCATTATCCGCGAGGTGAAGCGAAGAACTCGGAAGGAGCGCGGCAACGGATTTCACCTCATTCAAGATTTGGGGCGCGCGTTCGTCGGCGATTCCCAGAACGAGCGCTCCGGTGTTCGCGCTTGCGGGTTTCTGCTGACACAAGGAGAAGACCGTGGCGCTGGGAGCATAGGAAATAGTGAAAGCGTCAGAGAGGTACTCTTGGCCATTTCGCAAAGCATGGAATGGCAAGAAATGGAGCGGACCGTGGGGGACGACAATGAGGTGCTTCCCTTTCAACAACGGGCGAAGGGGAGCGATGAGTTCGCCGTAGAGAGATTCGAGGTGGCTCTGCGTGGCGCGCAGGAGCGGTTCCTCAAACCGCTGGACGTATTCTGTCCCCATGCGAAACTTCGAGAGTTGAAAGCGGAGCAATTGCAGGAAATGCGCAACGCGGGAAAGAACCGTCAACGGAAGAATTTTGATTTCTTTGCGCGCAATGACTGCGCCAATGATGCGGTCCCCCGCTGAGAAGTATTCGACGAGAGTTGCATCTCCCGGGAGACTCTCCTGCAGTTTCTTCAGCGAGAAATCCGCTGGCGCTTCCAGCGTGGCATTTTCCCTCTCCTGCGCCGGAAGCTCGCGCAGCGTTTTCAACAGCTCTTTCTCGTGAGAATGAGCTTTCTCCTGCAAATTGTGGAGCCTTTGGTGAACTTTTTCTTCGGGGCGGAGTTGTTCGAGTTCGATACGGTGGTAATACCAGTTGAGTTCCTCGCGCAGGTCCCTGATTTTGCGGACGAGATCACTCTGGCCCGCTTCTCCCAGGGGAAGACTTTGTCCGCTCTGAAAGATCATTTCGATCATACTGCGAGATTTGGCGGCCTCAATGCAGGCCAGCGCTTTTTCGGCAGAGGCGTCCGTTCCAGCTTCGGATACGTACAAATCCACGAGCGCTTCATAGACCTGCATCCGGTTTTTGATAAAAGAAATTTTTAGCTCTTCGCCTTGCAATCTGCTGCGCAGCGCCTCCAGGGCCTCCCGTGCTTCGAGGTACGCCCGGCGCGCCGCAGGGGGGTCGTTGCGAGCTTGTGCGATCTGTCCTTCCAGCAAGTGAGCCTGGTAGGCGAGCACGGGTGTCTGAAGGCCTTTCAGACGCGCAAGAGACTCCTTCGTTTCCTTTTGTGCTTCCGCGGAATCTCCCATTTGCAGTGCGATGCGCGCGAGCAGCAAGTGGGCGAGCACAGCTTTTCCTGGAAGCGCGGAATGGTCGAAAAATCCCGCGGCCGCAATGCAGAGCCGCCGTGCTTCAAAGTGCCGTCCTTCGTGGAAAAGCAATAAGCCCTGGTACAGATCAATGAGCCAGGGCCAGACGAGATTTTTTTCACGCTCGAAGATTTCCCGCGCTTTGGCAAAGCGCTCCAGGGCCTGGACGGTCTTGCCCTGTTGGCCGTAGGCGGTCGCTTCGTTCGCCAGCGTCTTCGCAGCCTCGTAGCCCATGCCGAGCTTCTGAAATCGCAGAAATCCTTCGTGGGCCATCTCTCGCGCTTCTTCGCTGAGGTTCAACTCGAGATAAATATCGGAGAGGTCCAGGTGACACAAGGCGAAATGATAGGCATCTCCGGTGTCTTCGCAGGCACGGCGGGCAGCGTACAGCGCCTCGATGGCGCGGCTGTATTCTCCACGCAGATAGTAGAGATACGCGATGTTGTAGTCCGCCTGCGCGACAAGCAGGGGCATGTTGTTTTGTTCGCAGAACGAACGCGCCCCTTGATAGGTCGCCAGCGCGCGCGGGAAATCGTTGAGACTGATCAAGCAGACGGCCATGTTGCTGAGGAGCACCGCGAGGCCCTCAGTGTCTTTGTGAGGCATCAAACTTCTATAGGCGTTCTCGTAATGCGCGATGGATTCCTCGAAACGGTCTTGACGGTGATAGATATTGCCTACATTGATTTCCAGCCGGGCCAGCCGCCATGGGTCGTCGAGGCGCTCGAATATTTCGCGGGCGCGCTCCGCCGCCTGAAACGCCTGATCGTATTCGCCCAATAAGATCATCGGCTGGATGGTACTGCTCAGCGTGCGCCCAGCCTCTTTCCAGTTGCCAACAGACTCGTAGAACTTGAATGCCTGCCCATGGTGTTCGATGGCGGCGCGATTGTCGCCGGAGGAATATAGAGCGTTGGCCTTCGCACGCAAGCCAAGCGCCAAAGCTTCCTTGCGGCGCAGGCGTTTCGCGATGAGCACGGCTGCTTCAGCCAGGTTAAGCGCCTCTTGTGTGCTGACGCGAACTTTCTGCACAACCAGTTGTGCAAGGTCTTCGACCGTGCCCAGGCAGACTAGCGCCTTGTGCTTCGTAAGAAATTTGCGGCGGAGAGATTCGCTGGACAGCCGGCCCAATTCATTGATGAGCGTTTCTTTTGAGGTTTTCCGGAGTGTTGCGGGCATCAGGAAAAACCCAGTTCCGCAAGTTGCCGCCGCAGCCGTTCGATGCACTTTTGCCGGGTGAATCCGATGGATCCCACAGCAAGGCCCAGCTCGGCGGCGACTTCCGTGTAGGGCCGCGACGGCGTTTCAAAGAAGAGAAGTTCCACGAGGCGGCGGCACTGTGGCGTCAGCGCCGTCACCGCTTCCCGAAGCATCTGTTCTTCCTGCGTTTGCTGCATCAAACTTTCCGCGATTGGCGGTATTTCCGGCTCGGGTAAATTCGGCTCTGCGTCGCGGCTCACCACTCGCTGGTTCATGCGCTTCATGCGGAAGCATTCGTGATGCGCGACCTGCATCAGCCATTTGGGCAGTGCACGTGGCTCTCGCAATTCCGGCAGGCGAATCAGAAGCTCAGTGCACGTCGCTTGAAAAACGTCCGCGGCTTCGGGCTGCGAGAGATTGTATTTCACAGGGATGGAATAGATGAGCGCTTTGTATTTCTCAATGAGCAAGGACCAGGCTTCTTCGTTGCCCGATAGGCACTCCTTGACGAGGCGCGTGTCATTCCAAGCGGCAGCAGCCTTCTTCGAGGCCTTGGTCGTTACCGGACTCATCGAGAAGCGTTCTCCAGAGCATTTTTCAGGTAGAGCTGTTCTACATTCCAGAGTACGTAAGGTTCCAGAACGGCAGGCTGAAAATTGCCAAGCGAATTCTTGGCGCCGGCAAGAATGTCCGGGCTCGCCAGGAAAATCATCGGCTGATTTTCAGAGAGAATCTCCTGGGCCCGGTCAAAGAGCTTTTTGCGCTGTGCGAACGTGCGCGCGATCATTTGCTCGCCGATCAGGCGGTCGATTTCGGCTTCCCATGCAGTGGCTGGATGCTCCTGCGATGGATTCCAAAGATGCGTTCCCCCGCTTGAGAGCCAAACATTGATGTCGGAATTCGGGTCGGCGTCATAGCTGGCAATGCCCATTACGCAGCCGTCGTATTCCTTCGTCTGCGTGACGCGGTCCAGCAGCGACCGGAACTCGAGCGGGACAACTTGCACGCGCATTCCAAGCTGCTTTAGATCATCCTGAATCAGTGTCGCCATCTTGGCGCGGTCCGCGTTGGTTGAGCTGGTAAGGATGGAGAATTCCACGGGCTTGCCTTCGGAATCCAGGAGCGCGGATTCTCCATTTGGCCCATTGCCCCAGGAAAATCCTGCCTCCTTCAAAAGAGCGCGCGCCCGTTCGAGCGAGTGAGGCGGGTGGGCGAGTTTCTCATTTCCCCACCTGCGGTTCCCCGGCGCGACAAGTCCCCAGAGTGGAGTGCCGCGCCCTTGATAGACCAGCCGAACGATGGCTTCTCTGTCCACGGCAGCCGAAACCGCTTGCCGAAACCGCACCTCGCGGAACCATTTTTGCTTGTGAGTCAGCTCAGGTGAGGCTTTTTCGCCGAGATTGTTCAGATTGAAGAAAAGAAAGTTATATTCAAGGCCAGGTCCGGCGTCCACCATCGTGTAGCCGCGCAGCTGCCGCGAGAGCACGGAAAAGTTTTCCGCGCTTAACTGGGCGATTGCATCGGTTTCGCCGGATTGAAATTTAAGGACCTGGGCATCGGCATTCGGCACGAATAAGAACGCGAGTTCATCCGCGTAGGGCAGGCGATCCCCTTTGACGTCTGTTTTCCAATAGTAGGGATTGCGCTCCAGCACGAGCCGCTGCCCGGCGACGTACTCTTTCAGTCGAAAAGGGCCGAGACCGGCCCATTGGTTCGCGGCGGTCGCCAGTGTGCCTATCTGGCTGAGCTTTCCTTCCTGGTACGGCTTTTCGAGAAGATGCCGAGGCAGGATTGCCAAGCCATCGAAAAGCCTTTCACCGACGCCGTAGGTTTTGGGTAGCTGGAAGACCACTGTTCGCGCATCCAGCTTACGGACCGTTATCGGCTTTCCGCTGATAATCAGGAGATCGCGCTGCGGCGCGTGCACGTTTTCATCGAGGTACACATGGAAAGTGAATAGTACATCATCAGCGTCCAGAGGCTGGCCGTCTGAAAACTTGAGTCCATGCCTGAGAACGATGGTGTACTGAAGCCCGTCGGGTGAGATCTTCCAGGACTTGGCCAACGCAGGCTCGGTGAGCTGCGTGGCGCGATTGATGTGCACGAGATCGGCTTGCATGATGCCGATGACTTCGCGGGATCGGGTGTCAGCGGCAATCAGGGGATTCAGGGTTTTTGGCTCGCCGCGCAGCGCGAAGACGATCCGGCCCCCGCGCTTGCCCACTTCTCCAGGCAAGACCAGCAATTCTTCTTTCGCGGATTTCTGTTGCGGGGAGGCAGCAGCTTGGCCAAGAGCGAGAAACAGAAGTGCGAAGGAACAAGTCCGGTGCCAGTGGGGTCTTGCTCTTCGGTTTTTCACGCCAGGCTCCCGGGACTCCTCCTCTCTATCTTGTACGGCTCCAGCCGCTCCTGCAATGAACTCGCTAACCCCAAGTATCCTAGAAAGAACGGCACCATGGCCAGGGCGGGCAAGTACATCCACCAGTAAGAGACCAAAACGCTGTATTGCTGAAGATTCGAAAGAAGGTTTCCCCAGCTTGGAGCGGGCTCGGGCACGCCCAGCCCGAGAAACGAGAGGGTCATCTCCGCTAGCACGTACTGGGGGATGAGAATCGCTGCCTGCGTTAGAAGGACACTGGATGTCTCCGGCAGGATGTGACGCCGCAGCAGGTAGCTGTCTGTTGCACCGAAACCTCGTGCCGCACGAACAAAATCACGCTCCTTGGCGCTGAGCACGACCCCACGAACAAGCCGCGCCGGACGCGCCCAGCCCACCGCTCCGATGACGGCGACAATAAGAAAAAATGCCTTCAGCGGACTAACCGACAAGGGCAGAAATGCGCGAAGAGCGAAGAGAAGGTAGAGCCAAGGCAGGGCCAGAAACAACTCCGCGACGCGCATCAGAGCATCGTCCCTCCAACCGCCAAAGTAACCTGCCGCCGCGCCGACGCACAAGCCGATAGACAGAGTACACCCCGCCCCCAGGAGGCCAGCGAGCAGCGAAATCTGGCCGCCATACAGAAGCCGGGAAAATTGATCCCGGCCGTAAGCGTCCGTTCCGAGTACGCAAATGCGCGGGTCTTCCGAACCGAACAAGTGTAGCCGCGAAGGGAGGAATCCGAGCAGCCGGTAGCCAGCTCCGCTTTTGAAAAACTTCATCGGAACAGGTTGGCTGGTGTCCTGCTCATACTGATCAAACGTCCCATCCCGCAATTTCAGCACATACGCAAAGGGCCGCAGGTGAAGACGTCCTTGCACGTCCAGGAGATGAAGCGGCATCGGAGGCAGGTACGGATTCTTGCGATCCTGCTCGATGGGATCGTACGGCGCGAAGAAACCTGCGCAAACCACAATCGCGTGCAGCACACCGAGAACGACGAGCCATTTCGCGAGCGGGCGGCGCGTTCTCATTTCGCGGCGCTCTCTGTACGAATTCGAGGATCAGCCCAATAGAGAAGAATATCGGCAATCAAATTGCCACTTACGAGAAAGATGGTTGAGAACAGCACGCCGTCGATGACGACATAGAGATCACGCGACAGGATGGACTCCAACAAGAGCGGCCCGAGGCCGGGCCAGCTCATCACGACTTCAACGAGGAGCGAGCCGCTTAACAACGCACCGATGCTGAAACCAAATAGAGAAATGAGCGGATTCGCGGCCGCGCGCAGCGCATAGCGATACAGCATCGTGCGTCTGGGGATGCCGTGTCCTCTTGCTGCGAGCATGAACGGGGCGTCGAGAACTTCAGCCACAGAGGCACGGACATGCCTGATGAGTAGCGGCAGAGCCGAGAGCACGAGCGCTGTAACAGGGAGAGTCATATGCAGCACGAGATCGCGAAGTTTTCCGCTTAGTGGGAGACTCCCGAAATCTAAGGAGGTCATCCCTCCCGCTGGAAACCAGCTGGTCCTCACCGTGAGGACCAGAAGTCCCAAAGCAAGCGCCAGATCGGGGATGACTAGGAGCGCTGCCGTTGCCCATGAGAGCAGGCGGTCCGGCAAACGCCCAAATCGCTCGGCGCTCCAAACTCCAACCGGCAGAGCGATGCCCCAGGCGATCAACGTAGCCATAATGGTGAGAAGCAGAGTGTTGCGCGCACGCACGAAGAGGATCGGCGCGACGGGGCTATTGTACGCAAACGAAAATCCCATCTGACCGTGAACGACGGAATTCATCCAGTACGCGTACCGTACGGGCAGCGGCCGGTCGAGTTGGTATTGGGCGCGCAAGGCGGCCACCGTCTCCGGAGCGATCTGGGGATTCAAGCGCATCTCGTCAAAGTAATTTCCAGGGGCCAGCGTCGTGAAAAGAAAGGCGAGAATGGAAACACCAAATAACAAAAAGCATGCGTGCCTCAGCCGCCGGAGAAAGAAGCGCATCAGGACTCCAAAGGCGGCCGCTCCGCATTGTCGAGGGAGGGCATCGCCGCCAGGAGGTGCTGGGTGATCTCAGTTTTGGGGTGCCTCAGGATGTTTTGGGCCGGGCCCTGCTCCGCAACCCGGCCGCGGTTCATAACTACGATCTCATCGGCAAGATGCGCAGCCATCGCCAAGTCGTGCGTGATGAGCAGATAAGTCATCCCTAGTGCGCGCTGCAGCTCTACCAAGAGATTCGCGATCTGCGCCTGCACCGAACAATCTAGCGCCGATAGCGCCTCATCCAGAATCAAGAGTTTTGGTTCGAGCGCCAGCGCCCTGGCAATGGCCAGCCTCTGGCGCTGGCCCCCGCTCAACTGCGCAGGTGATCTCTGAAACATGTCTGAGGAGAGACCCACCTGGGTCATCAGGGCAACGGCGCGCTGCTTCGTTTCCTCGCGTTTTACCTGGCCTTGTAAATTCAGCGGCTCAAGCAGTATCTCTTCCACACTCCATCTGGGATTCAGCGAATTGGATGGGTCCTGGAAAATAAGCTGAATCTGCGGACGCAGCTTTCGCTTTTCGCTTTCTGCAAGGACAACGATGTCTCTTCCTTCAAACCAAATGCTTCCTGACGTCGAAAGTTCCAGGCAAGAAATACAAAAACCAAGCGTGCTCTTCCCGGAACCCGATTCCCCGACGATCGCAAGTGTCGTTTCTTGGGCAACCGCGAACGACACGCCGTCGAGCGCAAGCAACTTTTCGCGCGAACCGAAGACCCTCTGTCGTTCGTAGCACTTCACAAGCTTTTCGACTCTCAACAATGGCTGCATATTTTGGCCGCTGTGCGGCGTTTCAACCTCCATACTTGAAGCAAGAAACTGTATGAGACTCGCCGAGATTCACTAACGCCGGCTCGCGCGCCCGGCAATCTTCCATTCTATCCGGGCATCGCGGCTCGAATACGCAGCCTTCAACCGGCAGTTGAGCGGTCGAGGAATCTCCGCGGATCACCGGCAGTTTCGTTTTGCGCCTGTTACCGGTGCTCTCGAGAATCTGCGGCATCGATTGAAGCAGCGCTCGCGTATATGGATGCTTGGGTAAAGAGAGCACGGTTCTCGCCGGACCCAATTCGGCGACGCGGCCACCGTAAAGAACCAGCACACGGTCGGCGAAGCCGGCTAGCAAAGCTGGGTCGTGCGTGATGAAAATCATCGCCAGACCCAACTCATCCCGGAGCGTTTGCAACACGCCGAGAATTTCCTTTTGAGTTGTCGGATCAAGCGAGGCAGTTGGCTCGTCGGCGATCAACAGAGAGGGTCCGCAAGCAATCGCTTGCGCGATCAGGACGCGCTGTCGTTGCCCTCCGCTCAGCTGATGGGGATAGGAGTTGGAGATTCGGTCTACCTCTTTTGGAAAAAGAGAAGCGAGGAGTTGCCGCGTTTTCTGGTACAGGGTGCTCTTGCCCGCCGATTCGTGCGCGGCTAGCACCTGGAAAACCTGTTCGCGCGCACGTAATGCCGGATGGAGCGCGACCGATGGCTCTTGGTAGACAAGCGAGATGCGCTTGCCGCGAATCCGTTCCAGTTCGCCAGCCGAAGCGCAGAGAAGTTCCTTGCCCTCAAAAAGTATCGAGCCCCTCGAAATGTTTCCGTTGGAGGGAAGGAGTTTCAGGAGCGAAGTGGCAAGCGTGCTCTTGCCTGAACCGGATTCTCCAAGGACGCCAAGAATCTCATTGGGCATGAGCCGAAAATTCACGCCGGCTAGTGCAGAGTAAGATGCTCCGCCGGACGAACTATAAGAAACGTGAAGATCCTGCACTTCCAGAATAGGTACCATGTGCCGGGCCTCTTTGGCCCAACCCCCGCTCGGAATCATGTTGAGGCAGGATGCGGGGAGCGACAAGACAAACGTCTCCGGCCGCGCACGAAAGGTAATTCCTCAATGTACGGCGGAATTTGCTTGAATTTCTTTGAGGGAACGCCACGGTGCGAACAAAACGCCGTACATAGGGAATGGGCAGCTTGCCTGCCCCAGATGAAACCAATGCGGGAATGCCGGAATTCGCGGGGACTCCTCCCGGCAAACCCGCACCTTGGCAAAACAACCCTTTTTGAAAGAAATTCGCGGACGTTGCTCAGCCGATCGATCTATCGCGCCATGTGGCTATTGAGCTCCTACGCGATTTGCCGGTCGATTTGCCGCATTTACATCGGATCGAGGAGTCATCGATAGAACGACATACTCACGCTCCTTGCCGTCGGCTTCCGGAACCCGAAGCAGCAGCTTGTCTTTGTGAATCCGGAATTGAGCCGTTTCGCCAACTGGAAGGAGAACAGGGTGCTTGTCGTCTTTCGGAGTAATACGGTAAATGATCCGATCGGCCTGCAACACGTATTCCTGACACAAGACCTGTTTGGCGTTTTTGTGCTGGCCATCCGTGCCAAAGATTTGGCCGGCGATTGTCTTGCCATCTCTTTCAGAGTATCCGCAAGACGAAGATTCCATTTGAACCAGAAGGCCCTTTTCGTATGCCGGCGCGTCTTTCGCTTGGGCATTGAGCGTGGTGAATGCTAACAGGACCGCAACCATCCCGATTCTCATCTTGATTCTCCCTTCAGCCTCGCTTTGTTCCTTCCAACTTGCAAAATAGCTTGGGCATGCGCTAGAACGCGCACGCGCCGCCCGAGTCTTCGCGCTTGAGCAGGCGTATTCCTCAGTCATCGCATAAGGGGCGCTCGCACAGAAGAAAATATAGGCTCTTTGGGTGTGCAAATACTGCCGAACCCCCGAGCTAAACAGCGACGCAAGTCATGGGAAATGCTAGAACATTGTGAGAGCGCCCGCTGGCGTCATTCATATCTCGGCTTGGATAGGTAGAGTGAAACAGAAGCTTGCGCCGCGAGGAGAGTTGTCGGCAGCCCACAAGCGGCCGCCATGTGATTCGATGATGGAGCGGCTGATCCGAAGGCCCATCCCGGTGCCGTGAGGTTTGGTCGTGAAGAACGCATTGAAGATCTGATCCGCCTGCTGCGGGGGCAGGCCCACGCCAGTATCGCTAACCGAGACCAGCAGTTGCTCGTTTTCCACTGGCTGCGACTTGATAGAGAGTTCCCGTGTCCCGTCCGCTTCCTTCATCGCATCGATGCCATTGATCATGAGGTTCATCAGTACCTGCTGGAACTGCACACGATCTCCCGTGACCTGGGGAAGATCTGTCGCCAGCTCCGCCCGGACTAATATAGAGTATCGTGTGGCCTCTCCGCGCAGCAGGACGATCATCGCTCGAATAACCTCGTTTATATCGACGAGCTCCCGTTGCGGGGCACCCTTCTTGAAGAGCAGGCGGATCCGGCTGACGATGTCGGCCGCACGCGTTCCGTCTTTCACAATTCTCATCGCAGCCGCGCGTGCCTCTCCCACATCAGGGTGATCGCGCGTAAGCCAGCGCAAGCAGGTATTGGCGTTGGTGACGGCGGCGGCAATCGGTTGATTCACTTCGTGCGCCAGGGAAGCAGTCAGCTCTCCCATGGTGGTCACCCGGGTGACATGTGCGAGATCGGCCTGCGCCTGGCGCAACGCTTCTTCCGCACGCTTACGGTCGCTGACGTCCATTACCGCTCCGGCAAATTCGATGCCGTCCGATTCATCATTTAAGGCGTGCGCCACAACATTGACATACTTGATCGCACCATCCGGCATCACCAAACGACATTCATGCTCAAAATCCTTTCCATCCTGCGACGCGCGCTCGATGGTCTGTCTCACCAAGGCCGCGTCTTCCGGATGGACCCGTTGGAGAATAAGTTCGACGGTCGGTGTCGTCGTTCGGTCGCATTGGAAGATTCGAAAGGTTTCGTCTGACCAGAAGATCTCGCCGCTGGAAGGCCTCCAGCCGAAACTCCCGGTATGACTGAGCCTTTGAGCTTCCGCCGAGTACGCCTCGCTTCGCCGCTCGGCACGCTGACGGGCGATCAGAATACTCGTAGCATTCTGCAGGGCAACTGATCGCAGTAGCTCGTTTTCGTTGCCCTTCATGGTCACAAGTCACCTCCGATAAGTTTCTCCGCGAGTTTCGTGCCCAGCACACGCGCCCGGACCTTGGCAAAGGCAGTTTCACGGCTCGTGGAAGTGTCATCGCTGAAAGGAGAGAATCCGCAGTCGTCGGTAGTACCGAGGTGCTCGACCGGTATGTACTCACAGGCTTCAAGTACGCCGTCCCGCACTTCTTCCGGAGTCTCGATGTGGGGGTCGACTGGAGCGGTGACTCCCACGAAAACGCGCTGATCCGGTTTCCGGTATTTGCGAATGATTTTCAAGGCGTGGCGGCGGTCCCGCTCACCGGCCATTGCGATGTAAAAATTTCCCGCCTTCAGCTCAAACAAGCTAGGCAGCAACTCGGCGTAATCGACATCCGCGCTGTGTGTCGAATCGAGATCATTCCCCGGGCAGGTGTGGACCCCTATGCGCCTGCGCTCTTCCGCCGAGAACCGCGACAGCGCGAGATTGTTTAAGTCAATGAAGCTGTTGAGCAGGTTCCCAGAAGGATCGATCTTCACGGCCAGCCGTCCTTCGGTGAAGTCCACCTGGACCTTATGTGCGCCCTTTTTCAGGCAGCGCCGTATCTCCGTTTCATGCTCGCTCAGCAGATCGTCGATGAATTGTTCACGCGAATAATCCGGAATCTCTTCAGCGGGGTACATCAGACTCAAGGCCGAAGGCGATATCACCGCTTGCTTGACCGGCACGTGTGCGTAGCGCCGGGCGACATCCAGGTAACCATCGGCGTACCGCCTGTACCGGAAAGGGCCGCGTGTGAGCCGCGAGAGGCGGCGCGTATGACCGTCCGAGAACGAAATTATGAAACCATCCGGGGCCGTGTTGGGAAGCCCATGCACGCAGTACGTACAGAAATTATGATACTTCCTCTGTTCGCCGTCGGTAACGACCGGAGAGCCCGCGGCTTCGAACTGTTCAATGGTGTCTCGAACCGCATCTTCATAGAGAGGGTCGAGACTAGAATCCTCGCTGTCGGCCATTGCGATTCTTTCGATGAGATCGAGGGGCCTTGGGATGCTGCCGATTGGCTCCGTGGGTATCGTGACTGGCGCAAGCTTGGCCATACTTTGTGCCTTGCTCGAAGTATAATTGACCTCACCGTTTTTGGATCTATAAGGATTTGAGCGTCTTCATCACGACCAGATGAACCCGAACCACGATGCGAACGCCTTTCTGATAGCTACCGGATCTCACTCTGCAACAGTTTCTGGCACCACTTACAGCGTCCGCTGTCACCTGCTCGGAACTTATCGTCGGACCACGCGGCAAGAAGCCTGAGTCGGATCATTGCAAATACCCGCTGAGAACTCTTCCTGGCTTCCGTCTACTTCAAGCCAAGTCTTTTTCCCGCCGCCATCAGTGCGATCGATTCGCGAATCCGCCTCTCGCGCGTTTCCGGTCGTTTAGCCGTATGAATCCAAACAACGAAGTCACGTCGGTAGGTGGGGGCCAGCTCCCGAAAGAACTCCCACGCTTTGGAATTTGCCTTCAGCGCTTTGGCGATGTAGACCGGCAGGTCGGGGACTACTGGTCGTGGCGCGTAGGTATTGTTCGTGGGTGCCGCTGCGAGACCGGCCGACGTGAGCAGGCCAGCAGTCTTAAGTTCCAGCCACCGATTCCGATTGATATCCGACCACTTGCTCGTGGGCTGCCGCGGCGTGACCTTGAGGGCGTATCGGTCGTCATCAAGGCGTTTGATGAGACTGTCGATCCATCCGAAGCACAGCGCCTCACGAACGGTGTCTTCGTAGGGAATCGACTTCATCCCTGTGTGGACCTTGTGGAAGACGAGCCAGACCCCTGGATTTGACGTATGGTGCTTTGCCAGCCACGCCCGCCATTGTCGGCGGCTCCGAACTTGCAACATCATGAGTTCTACCGTCATGCTGACTGGCCTCAGCTGCGTCGTTCAAATAGATAGCACTTCGCCCGCAAGTGAACGTTAAGAACCCGTCTGCTTTAGCTCCGGCTGTATGTACGACCAATGGCTATCGATGATCTTCCACGTCCCGCCAATTCGACTATAGACCTCGGTGGAATTCCAGCGAGCCAAGACACGTTCCGGAGCATCCGGCAGTTTTCCGTAATTGACAAGGTTGAATGTCAGGAGCGCTACATCTCCATGACGCTGAACCTTGGGAATGGGCGTTCCTCGGGAGCAATCTGCCAAGCGGAGGCATTACTTCCGGTTTGGCCGTGACTCGGGGCGAACGGTGCAGGCGTCGGCCTTGGAGGCACAGTATCCGCTCTCAGCCGCGATTGCTAGCAGGTGTAAGAATCGGTCGCACGACTTCAACTAGTGCATTACCGAGTTTCGAGTGCTGATCGCGATCGAGATGTACGCCATCAACTCTACTGCTAGTCGTAACTGTTTCCGCATCAAAGAAATGACATCCGAGAGCGGAGGCAACCTGCATATAGGCCTCTGCCAGACCCGCACATCTCTGCTCGGCGCCACGAAATTTCGGCGCAATAGTTCCGCGTGGAGAGCGGATCTGTGGTGGGCAAATTACTAGAACTGCTGGCACTGCCATTCCTGGCTCGATAGGCGACTTGCGGATCTCCTTGACCAGCGCAGCTATGCCTTGTGCCGCCGACCAAGCGTCATTGTAAGGATGGCAGAATTGAAAATCGTTTGCTCCCAGCATGAGGATTACGAGCGACAACGGCGAGTTGATCTCGATGCGTTGTGCGAGGCCTTCCAGCCCGTTCCGACCTTGTTTGAATGGATCGTCCCAGACTGTACGTCGCCCATTTAAGCAATCTTCAATGACTCTTATCCTCGGCCCCCTAGCGTTCAGCTTATTCTCGAGCACCCCTGGCCAACGCTCGTCAAAAGGCAACCTATCGCGCGTATCGGGAATGATGCCCCAAGTCAACGAATCAGAGTAAATCAGAATCTGATGCATATAAATTCGGGACTTAGTTTAGCGTGTTTAACGTAAGAGGCATGTGGATTACTTCCGAATGGACCGTGATCCGAGAAGTATGAGTGAACATGCGAGTTTTCTCGAATTCACGGCGTCGTTCCACTCCGGGCCGGTTTGGTTGGGCGCCGACGCTAGTGGCGAATAAGATCAGTCGGCGAGTGAGTTTAGGGGGCGTGGAACCTTACTCCATAGTGTTCTTCCTCCTCTTTCATCGCAGAAAGCTGCCCAGAACGGCGACGTAGTCTCGGCGGGATGTCCGATAACCGCTGCGTTAATCGGAACTTAGACGACAGGTTCCGCTTTGCCGACAATCATCCAGAACTGCTGCTTCGGCTTACCCATCGAGTGGGTATAATTCTGCGCATGGCCGCGAAGAGTGGTTGTCCCGCGTCTAAACTGAATTTGGATAGGGTCTCGGACTGACTAAGGTGAAATTCAACCACTGGACGTTCCTAGCGGTCAGCTTAGCAGTGATTCTCTTGCTGCTTCTGAGTGCAGTCTCGCAGGCCGAACTGTCTCCACGCCCGGATACTCCCGAAGCTGCGCTCTCACGAATTAGAGCCCATATCGAGGCATTGCTGCGCAAACCTCAACCAGGGCTGTTTGCGAGACATCTCAGATCTGTGCTCGCGTTAAGTGAAGAGGATGTCTTGAAACTGGAGCTTGCCGGAGCCGGCAAAGACGAGCGAGCAAAAGAGCTATACGGATACCTGAGCACAATTGAAGCAGGTCTAAATGGCGATAGTGAAAGGGCCGAGCCGTATCTCGTGGACGGCACACGTTCTCTGACGCTCGCACGGCTCTCACAAAGCGACGGAACACTTCAGTTTTATACCGTGAGTCTGCCCCTGCATTGGGATTCGCGGAAAGCTTATCCGCTGTACGTACACTTGCACGGCAGGGGGCCAGACATCCCGCTCGCTTATGTCAGTACCACATTCCAGCCGCCAAAAGAGAAGGAGGCAAAGAACGCTGAGCTGATCGCTATCGTTCCCTGGCTACGCGGTAACGGTGAGTGGAGAAATGAGAACGGATCGGAGCCTGACCTATGGGAAGCAATCGAGGATGTAAAAAACTTCGCAACAGTTGACCCTGACCGTTGGTATCTCTCCGGCCATTCGTGGGGAGGTGACGATGCGTGGTCAATTACCCAACGCACGCCCGATCTATGGGCGGCTGTGGGAATCATGGCAGGCAACCCGGTTGGCGCTCCGTATGCCTTGGGCCTGGTAGCCAATGCAAGCAACGTACCATTCTATCTGTGGGTCGGCGATGAGGATAAAGAACGGAAGTCGTCGTTTGACGCCTTTCGAACTTCGTTGACAGCGGCGGGTAATCCTCCGAAGGTCGTCGTGGCACCAGGGGTCGGACACAACTATCGCGCGGCGGATGCAACTGCGTTAGAGGCTTGGTTGCTACTGCACACTCGGCGGATGCCCAAACATTTCTCGTTTATCGTAGACACCCCCCAGCACCGTGGCATCTGGGGGATCTTCATTCCAAGAATTTATCCCGATGCATATCCGCAGGCGGAACCCCGTGTAAAGTTCGAATGCTGGATTGAAGGCTCCACCATTCGCATCCGCAGTTGGGACGCGAAGCAGATTGAAGTGAATCTCGGCCCCACCGGTTTGAACCTCTCCAGGAACGTAGAGTTGATCGTAAACGGGAAGACTAGGTTCAGTGGCGTTGCACCTGCGAAGCCGCTTTCATTGAACCTGTAGCTCGCCTGCTGGTGGTAATCAAGTTTCAACAATTCGTGAAAAGAACAGCTCCCCACATGCAGCACCTGGCCTTTCCTTTGGCACTTGTGCCAGTCAGTCTGACTTTCCTCGGCTGGCTGGCGGCACAATCCCGTTCATGCGCAGGTATTCGACCATCTGTCCGTAATGATCATAGGCGTGGGCGACACCGAATGTGGCCAGGTACAGGCGGGGCGATTTGCTGTGCTCCGGGGGCTGCAACATGTTCTCCGTAGTCAACGTAGCCGCGGCCTTGTGACCCAGCGCAAAAGAATCCTTCAGGAACCTGATGGTGTCGGCTTTGGTCTTCAAGTTCTCAGGACCGTTTCCGTCCTTTAAACCCTCGGGCAGCTTATCTCCGGTAAGCGGCGACCATATGAAATAGTTGGAAGCAGCGACATGCTTGACCTGCACGGCGAACGTGCGCACACCCTTGTACTCGCCGCCTGCAATGTTCAAACTCTCCGGTGAGAAGTTGAACTTATCTTCCGGCATGGCTTCCGCAGCTTCCACAACTTGCTTTTCGATGGTGCTGATCTGGCGGTCCACGGTTGAAGCTATCGTTGGCGCAGGCTGTTGCAACTGTTGCGCCTGAGGCCCGCTCGCGGCTGCGCCGCTCTTTGTACCCGGTCTCAAGGCGGCCCCTGTAAAGATAAGTGGTGCCGACAGCAAGAAAATTCGTATTTGTTTCATTCGCGTGACTCTCCTCAATTTGTTTGAACCCAAAAGATATGGATTAGCGTTAAGGTTCGCGCTTAAGATGGAAGACGTTAAGAGCAGAATTTGGATAGCAAGGACGCTCCCGAGTGGACTGATTAGTTCTGACTATAAAGAGAGAAAAACTCTTCTTCGTGTGCCTCTCGAAATGGTGTATTTGCACTACTTACAAGGAGATGCTATGGGTCGTACCCTCTCTCTTGTGCCTCCCTTTTTCCTCGCCCTTGCCATCATGTTCCTCCCGGAGATGAAGGCCCGTGGGCACAATACTGTGCTTCGGGGTTGGCTTTCGGATGAGGGCTGCGCGAGCAGGCGGGCCAACGGGGGGACTTACACTGGCACAAATCCCGATTGCGCCAAGAAGTGCGTCCGCGAAGGCAAGAGAATCGTCTTGGTCGACCCAAACCACAAGCGCTTACTGACTATTCTGAATGGGGATGCCGCTACCGAGCGCGTCGGTGACTATGTGGAAATCAGTGGTGATTTAGACGAACAGGCCAGAACGCTGCATATTGATTCACTGAAACTACTCGAAAACGGCCGTACAATGTGTAACGTACCGCCAAAAAGAAAGACGTGACGCAAGAATCTCCTCGCACTCATCCATTTGTTGGTCCTTGCTCCTCGGCAACAAAACTGTTGCAAAATCGAACACAAACTCTCCGAGAAAAGTTCTAAGATCGTCCCCTTGGACGCGCCACTTGATTCCCTGCGATTTCTATGCCGCGTTGCGGCGCCACCAGTCCTGGCCCGAGGCGGGCAAGGTGTAAACGGGATCGTAATACTCGTAGAGGCGAGTGAGAGCGCTGGGGTCGTTGGCTTCGATGCCGGTCTTGTAATTTTTTGTCCAGTAGGAGATGCCCTTCTCGCGATCGTACTCCTTCAGTTGCTGCACCCAGCGTTTGCCAACAAACGGAACGTCGCAAACAATGCGCGGCGTGGCGAAGCCGGGAAGATAACCCATGATGTCGAGTTGCAATTGTTGCGCTTCGTGGATCGAGAGGCGCCAATGCTCGGCGTTGGGAATCATGTCGCACTGATAAAAATAGTACGGCATGATTTTAGCGTGGTCGAGAAGCGTGAAGCAAAGATCGAGAAGCTCCTTCGGCGTGGTGTTGACGCCGCGCAGAAGCACTCCCTGATTTCGAACATCGCGAAAACCCATCTCCAGCAGTCTACGGACGGCCTTCGCAACCAGCGGCGTCACCTGGCGCGCATTATTGACGTGCGTATGCAGCGCGAGGTCGATGCCGCGCTCGCGGGATTTCTTCGCGAGCCGGTCGAGGCCGCTCAGGACGTCATCCTGCAGGAAATGCTGCGGAATGCCCATCAAGCCTTTGGTGGCTAGGCGAATGTCTTTGATATTCGGAATGTCCATGATCGCGGACACAAAGGATTCGAGCTGCGCGATGGGCACATTCGCCAAATCACCCCCGGAGACGACGACGTCGCGTACCGCCGGCGTCTTGCATAGATAATCGAGCATCTGCTCGTAGCGATCCTTCTGCGGAATCTGAAATCGCAGCTTGGTCACTTGCGGGACGTCGTTGCCGACCAAATCCATGCGCGTGCAATGCCCGCAGTATTGCGGACAAGTGGAAAGCATTTCGGCCAGAACTTTTGTCGGATACCGATGCGTAAGCCCTTCGACGGCCCACATGTCGGCTTCGTGCAAGCTGTCGCGGCTGGATTTCGGATGACTCGGCCATTCGGGATTGCGATCGTCGAAGGCCGGCAGCATATAGCGGCGCACGGGATCGTTCCAGAGATCTTTCTCATCCATGGTGTTGAGCATTTGCGGAGGGATGAGGATGGACATGGTGGCGCGCTCTTTGATGTCCCGCTCCATGCTTTCCAGAAGATTTTGCGGCAATAGCGGGCCGAAAACGGCCTGGAGTTCTCTCAAATTCTTCACGGTGTGGCGGCGCTGCCAGAGCGCCGTTTCCCATTCCTCGGCAGTAACATCTTTGTAGCCTGGCAGTCGGCGCCAATCCGGCTCGACGAACGCGTGGTCAAGCGGATACTTGAAGGGCTGTTCGCCGCCCCCCACTTTGCCCGCGGGATGCCAGACAGGCCGCAGTGTTTTTGTCTCCGTCATGTCCATCGACCTTGGCCGCACGAAGATTCCCTCGAAAACCGAAGCAGTCTTTTCAGGAGAATGCGGGAAGAAAATTCCGTTCGCTTAAGGATACGATGGATTGAGGAATAAGAAAACCAGACGGCATCTTCTACGCCAACGCGAGCTGCTTGCGTATTTCCGCGACGATTTCTTCCCGTGAATAAGCTACATCAACGGTGATGGCATCCTCCGGTTCTTCGAGGTCGGCGAATTGGCTGGCCAGGAGTTTTTCCGTGGCGTAGTGTCCCTCGCGCGAATGCATGCGCTTGCGAAGAAGATCGTAATCGCCTTTCAAATAGACCAGCTTCACACCGGAACTGATTTGCAGCCGATCGCGGTAGCTCTTTTTGAGCGCCGAGCATGCCAGAACCACACTGCGGCGTTGCGCGTTCCAGTGTTCCATGGCTTCACGAATGGCATTGAGCCACGGGATGCGATCGTGGTCATCGAGAGGCACGCCGTGCGCCATTTTCTCGATGTTGGCCGGAGAATGGAAACTGTCGCCATCCGCAAATTCCCATCCAAGCTGCGAAGCCAACAACTCGCCGACAGTGGTCTTTCCGGATCCGGCGGGACCCATCAAGAGGACGATCACGGCAGCATTTCCAGCAATTACACCTGCCCGAGGAATTCGCCGAGCAGCATGTGGAAATGATGAACGCCGTTTTCGCGCTTGACGGAGTAACGCCCGCGATCGTAGGTCGAAGAACGCAAGCCACGCTGAACGTTTTCGCAGAGGCCAATATCTTCGTGCTGCACTTCCTCGCTGAACGCCACCGAGCGCTTGATGCGTTCCTTGCTTTTCTCCGAGTCCACTTCGTGGAAAAACCATTCGAAGATGGTCAGTGTTTTTTCGTGCGAAAGGGGCACGATCAGATTGGTCTGAATGTTGTCCGGATAGATATTGAGCATCAAGTTGGGAAAAAACCAGAAATAGAGCGCTTCCTGCAGCCCCGTGCCCGACGCATACATGCGCTCGCCGGCGTCCGCGGCGTTCCTGGCGCGGATGGGAGCGAATTGCTGCGAATAATAGCGGAAGATTTCCGTGCGGTATTGTGCGTAATCGATTTCGCGCATCAAGCCGGGATGGGCGATGGGAATGTGATAGCCCTCGAGGTAGTTATCTACGTACACCTTCCAGTTGCAATCGATGACGTAGTCACGGCGCTCGGCAAATTGCAATCCCTCGAATTGGAAGCCTCGCGCTTGCTGGGGGATCTGGCCGAGGTAGGCGGAAAGCGGTTCGGCCTTGGGGTCGAAATTCACAAAGATAAACTGGCCCCACGTTTCGCAGCGGAGCGGCACCATGCCCATGGTGGCGCGGTCGAAGAATTCAACGCCTTCAACATCCGGCGTTCCAATCAGGCGGCCGTCCAATGTGTAGGTCCAGCCGTGATACTGGCAGCGCAAAACATTTTTGCAGCCGCTGCCCAGCGCGATGGGTCCCGCGCGATGACGGCAAACGTTGCTGAAAGCGCGAAGCACGCCTTCTTTGTCGCGGACGATGATGATGGGTTCGCCGGCGACATCGGCGGTGAAAAAGCTTTCCGGGTTGGAGATGGTCCGTTTCACGCCGTTCACTTCTCCGCACGGCTGGTTGAGTGTGCCGACGAGTTGCCAGGTGCGCCGAAAAATGCGCGCTTTCTCGATTTCCAGAATTGCGGGATCGGTGTAGAAACGGGAGGCCAGCGTGTGCGCGCACTCGATTTGCTCGTGCATGTCCAGGTGTAATGGTTTCGTAATCATAAGAGGAAGTTTAGAACTTGCGCGTTTCCTGGCGCGACCAGCGCTCGACGACGATCTTGGATTCGGTGAAAAACTCGACGGCGTCGCGGCCCTGGCCGTGGAGGATTCCGAAGAAACTCTCTTTCCATCCGCTGAACGGGAAATAGGCCATCGGGGCGGCGACGCCGATATTGATGCCGATATTCCCCGCGGGGGCCTCGTAGCGGAATTTGCGGGCGGCGGAACCGCTGGTGGTGAAGAGCGAGGCCTGATTGCCGTAGGGGCTGCGGCGCAGAAAATCCATGGCTTCATCAATCGAATCGGCGTGAACGAGACTGAGTACCGGGCCAAAGATTTCCGTGTGGGCAAGCTGGCTGGAGGAAGGCAAGCCATCAAGGATGGTTGGCGTTAGGAAATTACCGGATTCGTGCCCGGCAATTTTGGTGTTGCGGCCATCGAGAATGGCCTTTGCGCCTTCGCCGACACCTGCGGAGATGAGCGACTCGACGCGCTGCTTGCTTTGATTGGTGATGACCGGACCCATTTGAATGCCGGCGTCCAGGCCATTGCCTACGCGAATTGCGGAAGCGGCGTGCGCGATGGAGTCGCGGAAGGTTTTTTGCGCTTCGCCAATCGTGACGGCAACAGAAACGGCCAGGCAGCGCTGACCCGCGCAGCCAAACGCGCTGTCGCTGATGATCTGGGTGGCCAGCTCCATGTCGGCATCGGGGAGAACAATCACGTGATTCTTGGCGCCGCCCTGGCACTGCATGCGCTTGCCGCTGGCCGCAGAGCGCGTATAAACATGCCTGGCGACGGGCGTGGAACCAACGAAGCTGATCGCGCGCACTTGCGGATGGTCGCACAAGGTATCAACGACGGTGCGTCCACCATTGACGAGGTTCACGACTCCTTTAGGCAGGCCGGTCTTCTCCAAAAGTTCAAAGGCGCGGCGTATGGTGAGTGGCACGCGCTCGGACGGTTTCAGGATGAAGGTATTGCCGCAAGCGATGGCGTAGGGAAGAAACCAGAACACGATCATCGCGGGAAAATTAAACGGGGTGATGGCCGCGACGACTCCGAGCGGCTGACGAATCTGCATTTCATCCACGCCGGGCGTCACGTCCTCGAGAATGTGGCCCTGCATCATCATGGGAATGCCGCAGGCGACTTCGACGTTCTCGATGCCGCGCCGCAGCTCCGCTTTGGCTTCGGCAAAAGTCTTTCCATTTTCGACGGTGATGAGGCGCGCGAGCTCGTCGATATTCTCTTCGAGCAAATTCTTCAGCTTAAAAAGGTATTGCACGCGCTCGCCCGGAGGAGTGCGACGCCAGGCCGGAAAGGCATCGGCGGCGGCCAGAACAGCGGCGTCCACGTCGGCGGAGGTGGAGAGGGGCGTGCGCGCGAGCGGTTCAGCCGTCGCGGGATTGGATACGTCCGCGAATTCGGTGGCGGCGGATCGCCGCCAAGCGCCATTCACATAGTTCAGCAGTTCAGGCGCTTGGGTTGTTATCGCAGTGCCCATGCTCGGCTCCTTGGCCTCTGTGTGGAATCAGGGAAGCGTTCCGCAGGGCCAGCCCAGGAAAAATCGGATCGAGGTAGTTTAACAAACAAATGTACGGCTGAGAGACGAATCGGAGACAGCGCTGGGGCCTACCCCCCATGTGAACTGCGTAGCAAGGAAGGGTGGTGCGCCTACGGCGCTTGACTGGAATCGGAGAACCGTGGCCGCGTTGCAACGCCGAGGCGTGTCCGGTTGGCAAGCCAGGCCATCGTTGCGAGCATGCCGAGCCAGCCGAGAGTGCGCATGATTCCGCCGATTTTCTGGTCCTGGGCGAGGAGACCCCACTGCGTGAAAAGAATCGTCCAGTCACTCTCCTCCGAGCCAACCAGGGGCAGAGCCGCGGTGCGTGAGTCGGCCATGTAAGTGCCGATGTAGGGAAAGTTTTCGAAGAACCAGAAGATGGAAAAGGTGAAGCCGAAGGGTTCGCGCTGCCAGAAGAAACCAGCGGAGCACAGAAGCGGCACGAACAATTCGCCGAGGGTTCCTCCGAGGATCATGATGGTGTGACCGAACCAACTGAAGAAGAAATGCCCGCCCTCGTGGATCATCAGATTGACTAAATCGGGGAACAGAAATCCGGAGCGGTCAAAGAAGGCGTAGAGAAGAAACAGGGCGTAGATGCACAGCCAGGCGATGCCGGCGCCGCGCGAGACCGGTTTCCATTCACCGAATTTTTCTTCGAGAAAGGCCACGAGCCTCAGCGTAGCAAGAGCAGTTCGGGAGGGAAAGTGTTAGCGGGCGTTTCTCGAACGGGAGTCGGCAATTGATTACGGGGCGCCCCCATCTGGACCTGTGGTTCGACGTCGGCGGCGAGAAAAATGCCAGCAGGGATGGTGGCGCTATGAAGAGACCGACGATACGACGCGCAGAGGCGCGGTGGCCGCTATTTATCCACGGCCGCCAAGGCCTCATAGGCTGCGCCTAGAAGCGGAGCGGATTCGTTGAGCACGATGGAAACCGGGATGTCGCTCAAAAGGCCTTCGAATTTCCACTTGTCCTTAAAGGCGTGAAAAAAGGTGCCGTCCTTCATTTTCTCGAGGATTTTGACGGCGATACCACCCGCAACGTAGACACCGCCGAGCGCCAGGACTTTCAGCGCCAGATTTCCTGCTTCCGCGCCATAGATGGCGGTCCACAGATCCAAAGCGTCGGAACAGACGCGGCAGGATTTGTCCAATCCACGCCGGGTAATTTCCGGCGCAGGGTCGGCATCGGGATCTTCAAACGTAGCATGAGTAACTTTCGGTGAGAGAAATTCATGAAGGGTGCGGAAGCCGCGGCCGGAAAGAATGAGTTCCCAGCTGACCTGCGGATAGCGGCGCCGCATGAAGCGCAGCAGTTCGATTTGCTGCTCGGTGTGCGGAGCAAAGTCAGAATGTCCGCCTTCGGAAGGCACGACGCGGTAACGCCCCCCGTCCCAGACGAGGATGGATTGACCGAGACCCGTGCCCGCGGCAAGCAAAGCACGGGTTCCGCCCGGTTCGGGCGCCCCCGGATTCAAAACGCAGAAATCTTCCGGTGGAAGGTGCTGCAAGCTGTGGCCGGTGGCTCCCAAATCATTTAAGAGAACGACATTGGGAACATCCAGCTCTTTGATGAGAGTCGCGGTATCAACCGTCCAAGGAAGGTTTGTCGCCCTGACACGGCCGTTGATAACCGGGCCGGCGATGCCAAAGCCCGCAGCGACGATGCGTTCGCTGCCCAGATGATCGGCGGCCTGGCGGGCGAATTCCTTGACGATCAGATCGAACCGCGCGAATTCCTTGCTGGCAAAGCGCTGCTTGAAGACGGGAGTGAGGGTGCCGCCCTTTTCCGAAAAAAGCGCCAGATTACACTTCGTGCCGCCAACGTCTCCCGCAAGAATCACCAGTTCCCCCTGAACTGCCTGAATCGATTTAATGATCCGAATGTTGTGGCTACGGGTTGTACCACTTTCTATCGTCGCGCTCGAGCAGTATATCGGATTCCCGCGGGCCCCAGCTACCGGCAGGATATTGCGGCACGGTGGCGGTCTTGGCCGCGCTCCAGACATCGAGGATGGGGTCGATGAGCGACCAGGCAGCCTCGACGCTGTCGCCGCGATCAAATAGCGTGGCATCGCCGCGCACACAATCGTTGAGCAGTGTCGCGTAGGCGCTGCGTGTGACGCCGCCAAACCCTTCGCGATAACTGAAGTTCATCGTGACGTTGCCAATGCTCATCTCTGTTCCCGGCCGCTTCGCGCCGAAAGAAACGGAGATGCCTTCATCGGGCTGGATGTTCAATATCAACCGGTTGGGCTCTACCTCGCGTTCGCGGAAAACGATGTGAGGCGCGCACCGGAATTGGATCATGATTTCCGTGGTGCGCTTGGCAAGGCGCTTGCCGGTCCGAAGATAGAAAGGAACGCCGGCCCATCGCCAGTTGTCAATCAACAATTTGGCGGCGACAAAGGTCTCGGTCCGGGAGGCGGGGTTGACGCCAGGCTCCTGGCGGTAGCCGGGCACAGGCTGGTCGCCGATTTTCCCGGGCGCATACTGGCCGCGAACCACGTCTTGCGCCACCATTTCCAAATTGAACGGGCGGATCGATTGCAGGACTTTCAGTTTTTCGTTGCGGACGGCGGTGGCGTCGAAGGAGGCGGGGGGTTCCACTGCTACGAGCGAGGTGAGCTGTAAGACATGGCTCTGAATCATGTCGCGTAACGCGCCCGTGGATTCATAGAAACCGCCGCGGCGCTCGACGCCCAGAGTTTCGGCCGCGGTGATCTGGACATGATCGACGTAATTCCGGTTCCAGAGCGGCTCGAAAATTCCGTTGCCAAAGCGAAGAACGAGCAAATTCTGAACGGTGTCCTTGCCGAGATAGTGATCAATGCGGTAGATCTGCTTCTCATCGAAAACATTGAGGACAAACCGATTCAACTCTTTTGCGGACGCCAAGTCCCTGCCAAAGGGTTTTTCGATGATGATGCGCACCCAGGAATCCGGGGAGCCGGGACGAGCGAGGCCCGCGCGGCCGAGCTGTTCGACGATATCGCGATAGACTTCGGGTGGAGTGGAAAGATAGAAGAGCCGATTGCCGCCGAGATTCTTTGAAGATTCCAGTTCGGAGAGGCGCCGGGCGAGCTGGGCATAGGCTTCGTGATCGCTGTAATCGCCGGCGAAGTAAAACATGTTGGAGGCGAACTGGTCCCATTGTTTCGGATCAATGGGCCCGACTTCCGAAATACTCTTCGCCGCGTCGCCTGCAGTGGTGCGAAAACTTTCGTCGGTCATGGGTGTGCGGGCAAAGCCAATGAGGGCATAGCGCGGACCCAGCGCATTGTGAATGGCCAAATCGTACAGCGCCGGTATGACCTTGCGTTTTGCGAGATCCCCCGACGCACCGAAGAGAATTACAGTGCAGGGTTCCGTCACGCCGCCGTAGCCTGAACTGGAACGATTCGTATCCGCCTCCATATTTATCTCCCTTTGCGTTGTGTCCCGTTCAGGTAAACAAAATGGGCCTCAAAACTATACCTCAACACCGTACTTTCCAAGCTCAGAGCGCAATTGCCCGGCATTCTGGTGGTGGATGGTGTTCATTCCAAGACGCCGCGGGCTTTCTAGATTGAGCGGGCGGTCGTCGATGAAGAGACATTCTCCCGGCGGGCGTTGTGTGACGTCGAGGGCGATGCGAAAGATCAATTCTTCCGGCTTGCGCGTTCGCACGTAGCAGGAGCTGAAGAAGACAAGAAAGTTCCTTCGCAGATGGAACGCTTCGATGCGGTATTGGTTGAGCTCCCGGGGTTCATTGTTGATGGCACCAATGTAGTACTTTCCGGAGGCGGTTACCTTGTCAAGAATCGCGCGAGTTTCCGGATACTCTTTCGATTGGGCGAACATGAACGCGGAGAACTCCTCGCGAGTGAAGGTGCGGGGACGGAAAAAGAGCGTTCTGTCCAAATATTCATTGAGGGTGATAAGGCCGGAATCGAATGCGGGGAAAGAGAGATCGTGGCGTTCACGAAATTCATCCCAGTCCAGTCCAAAGGTGTTCGCGGCTTCTTTTCGCGAGAGGTGATCCCAGCCGTTTGTGAGGATGACGCCTCCGATGTCCCAAAACAGCGTAGTGATTTTCGCCACGGACGCAGCACCTCCAGTCTTTGGACACGCGTGGGACTTCCGCGCGCGACGTCATCTTAGATGAACCCAGAGGCGCAGAAGATGCGGGTTCAGCGGATTAGAGTACGCTTTTTGGGCCGGGTTAAAGAAGAAAGTTTCCAGACGAAATGGGACGCCGCCGGCCTGTTCCAGCTCGCTTGAAGGAGACGGTCGCTAGGAATTTACGCGGAGTTGCAGTAAGGTGAAAAAGAGCGGTTTTGCGAGGAGAACAGAATGGCGAACGAATCTTGCGATCCGGCACCCGCGGCGAGCGAACCGGTTAAGCCAGGCACGCGCATGGTGCACTGCGTCAAGTTCGACAAGGATTTGCCGGGCCTGGATCGTATCCCCTGGCGGGGAGAGATTGGCAAGCGCGTGTACGAAAGCGTTTCGAAAGATGCGTGGAAGCTGTGGCTGGAGCACTCCAAGATGGTGATGAACGAATACCGGCTCAATCCGCTTGATCCCAACTCGCAAAAGATCATGGAAGAACAGATGGAGCAGTTTTTTTTCGGGGAAGGCTCGAAATTGCCAGAAGGATACGTCCCGCCGAAAGCAAAAGATTAATTGCCCTCGCTGGTCATTCGGCGCGTCCCAGGGTGTTCGACGGGCAGGCGCGGCGTAATCGTGAATGCTAATTTTTCGTGGGCTTTGCGGATGGCCTGCTCAACTTCTTCTGGATGAGTTCCTCTCGCGAATAGAAATCCAAGATAACTTGAACCCTCGGGCCAGGCCGCGATGTAGTCGTGTAGCCGCGCAGTCATGAGCAGGTCGGTGATGCCCGGCACGGCGCGAGCGGCGTCTTCGCCGGTCACCGCTTCCAGTACGCCGCCCCTCGGCACGGGAATCATCATCACGCCGGAGGCTGCCTGTTCGCGCGGGGAGGGGCTTCCGGCCAATTCGAGTGCGTGGCGCATCAGCAGTTCTTCCAATCCGATCAGGTCTTTTTCTGCGCCAAGAAAGAACCGCAAGGCGTGGGCGCAGAGGCCGCCGATGGGCCGGGGAGCGACCTCCAGGGGCCAGACGCCGTCCTCGTTGATTCGAAATTCCGCGTGAATCGGGCCCTGGGAAATTCCTAGCGCGCGGGCGGCGTCGCGGGCGCATTGCTCGATGGCGTGTTGCTCTGCGTCAGGCAGCCGCGAGGGCGTAACGTAAATAGTCTCCTCGAAATAGGGGCCTTCAAGCGGATCGGGCTTGTCGAAGATGGCCAGCACGCGTAAGGTTCCATCCGAGACAAGACTTTCCACGGCGACTTCGCTGCCAGGAATGTACCCTTCGACGAGCAATTGATCGAGATTCGGCTCGCGGGTGGAGCGAATTTCCGGAGACTCGAGCAATCGGCGAAGGCGCGCGGCTGCAGCAAGAAATTCCTCGCGATTGTTTGCGCGCACGACACCCTGGCTGGCGGAAAGCGAGAGAGGTTTCAGCACACAAGGATATGAAATGCCCAGCAGTGAAGGCTCGGGTGGGGGATTGATAGAGATGTTTCGAAACCAGGGCACGCGCAATCCAGCGTCTCGAAAAACCTCCCGCATGCGCAGCTTGTTGCGGCAAGCTTCGACCGCGGCGGGGTGGTTGTACGGGATTCCGAGCCCTCGCGCGGCATAGGCGGCGGCAACGGCAGGGCGGTCGCCGAGAGCGAGAATTCCGTCCACATTCTGGCCGCGAAGGGACTCCATAACGGTGTAGGCAGCCACTTCGGGGTTTTCAAAATGCACTGCAATAGCGCGATCGCCCCAGGGATCTTCCAGTTGATGGCAGCGATCCGTGACGTATACGAGCTCCACACCCAGTTTGCGGGCAGATTCTTCAAAACTTCGCGTCTGGTAACCAAGCTTCCCGGTGAAGAGCAGCAATCGTTTGGATGGCGTGGTCATGTGGGAAAAGTTTCTACGCCGCAATCACACAAAGCCATCGGCAGTTGCCGGTACGTTTTTCATCTGCGATTTCACGCTGCCGATGGAAACCAACTGATCGCGCGTCGGTTCCGCGCAGCAATACCAAGGTTCGCTGAGATAAGGAACGACATGTTCAGAATGTTTCGCAGCGGCGATGGCCGGAGCAGGAAGACCAGCCGCGGCGTGAGCAGCCTTCCAGATGCGTTCGAATGTGGCTGGCCGGGATTCTTTCTGGCGCTCCGCCGCGGCGGCAATCTCCTGAACAGTCTCGCTGAGAGCATCCGCGCGAGGGTCGGCGTTTTTCCAAGAATAGGCCAGCGACTGCGGATCAAACGGGCCAACTATTCCCCGCACGCCTTCCAATTCGAGCATTCGCGAGCCTTTCGGGATCAGCAAACGAATGCCGAGCTGAATCGGCGCTATATTCTCGATAAGAGCCTGCTGTTGCAGTACGTTGAGCAAGTCGAGATAGCGGTCCAGAGTCGTCCACGGGGTAAACGGCACAAATGTCGGATGAAGGGTCATGCCAAGTTCACGGAAAGTCTTGATCACGTGCAGAAAATCCTCGCGTGTGTGGCCTTTGTCGAGGGACTCCAGAACGGCATCGTCGACCGACTCAACCGCGCTGATGACGAACAGACATCCGGTATCGCGAAGCATCGCAAGATGCTCCTCATATTTGCGCAGGTGCTCGATTTTGATCGTTACGTCGTAGGTGAGCTTCGGGAATTCCCGGTGGAATTCCTCAACGAGTTCCATGGCGTGGCGGATGCCGTTGAAGAAGTCCGGATCGCCGAAAGAGATGTGCTGGGCACCGGCAGCCGCCTGGCGGCGAATGTCTTCGAGAACAATGTCGCGACTGACGATTCGGAAGATACCTTGGTATACCGGCACGATCGGACAGTGCCGGCAAAGGTGTTTGCAGCCCCGGCTGGCCTCCGTCGAACCCACGATGCGATAGCCATCGCCAGGCACGATCAGATGCGCATATTTTTCAATGGCAGGCAAGCCGGAACGGTCCGGTACTTCGAAAGACAGCCTGGAAAGCGAGATAAGAGACTCGGGTTGCCGGGCAAGTTTCTGTTCTCCGCCGGTTGCCAGGCGTTCGGCCAGATGCACGAGCCCTTCTTCAAATTCGCCGCCAAGAATCGTGGAGACTCCGAGCGAGCGAAGGTATTCCACATTCATGGGCGCGTAGAGACCGTAGCAACAGAGATGTGCGCTCGAATTCAAATCGCGCAACGAAGGAATCAACTGTGCGGCCAGCCGAGTGGCAGTGTGCATCGGCAGATAGATTGCGATCAACTGGGCGTCGTGAATGGCAGATTCGTCCAGCGATTGCCGCGCGAGATCCAGAGAAACTACGTGATGACCGCGCTTCCGCAACCACGCCGTTGGCGAGGCCAAGCCAAAGGGCTGCCGGCCCAGCTCGTAAGTCGATATGATAACGATGTTCACGGCCCTACAAGTATAGCCGCACGGCACCGGGATTCGATTTCGGTTATCATAGAGGGCTGCCTACCATAGCGAAAGGACCGTAAGAATGGCCATTAACGCGGGCAATTCTTTCCGCACACGCGACAAGCTGAACGTCGGCGCCCAGACCTTCGACATTCACCGACTTGAGTTTCTCGAAAAACAGGGTGTCAGCGATCTGGCAAAACTCCCGTTTTCGCTCCGAATTCTTCTGGAAAATCTTTTGCGATGCGAAGATGGCCGTTTCGTGCATGCCGAGGACATTCGCGCTCTGGCAGGCTGGCGCCCCGGCGCTCGGGAAAAAGAAATCGCCTTCATGCCCGCCCGCGTGCTGCTGCAGGACTTCACGGGCGTGCCTGCGGTCGTCGATCTTGCCACCCTGCGGGAAGCGTTCGCGCGCATGGGCGGCAATCCCAAGCGGATCAATCCGCTCTTCCCTGCCGAACTGGTCATCGATCACTCCGTGCAGGTGGATAGCTTCGGTAGCGGAAACTCCTTTGGCTTGAATGCCGAATTGGAATTTCAGCGCAACGTCGAGCGCTACGCCTTCCTTCGCTGGGGCCAGACGGCGTTCAACAATTTCAA
>WNFG01000675.1_pt1 | contig 46277 bp, 45 predicted proteins | sample 5400431 | NCBI WGS metagenome assembly WNFG01 (sample SAMN13153346, study PRJNA577476) | soil metagenome | isolation source: 120 cm saprolite under Douglas fir tree site 2 hole 3 replicate 2 | place: USA:California | collected 2015-04-18
TAATCCGCCGAACCGCCGTATACGGACCCGTACGTACGGTGGTGTGGGAGGGGCGGAGCCGCGAGGCTCTCCCCTATCCCGATTGTCTGCGCTGCAGCGCGGCTGCGTCTGCCGGGCTGCTTGCGTCCGCTCGCGCTGCGATGCTCCTCAGACCGAGGCCGAACCCCGCAGCGGCAGCGGCTGCTCGTCGAGCATGGCCTGAACCGCCGCCCGGGTGGCGGCGACGTCGAGACGGTGCTGCGCGATCAGATCCCGGCAGTCGGCGACGATCGCGTTGACGTCCTGCAGCAGCTTGAGCCGCTTGAACCGGTCGTCGTGGTGAATGCCCATGCTGGCGCCGACGATCTCGAGCATGTTCATGATCCGGAACGGATAGTCGCGCTCGTGCGCGCACAGCTCGCGGTGGTCGGCATGGTAGACCGCGACCAGCGCGTCGACCCCGGCGCGCTCGGCCGCGTCGAGCTCGTTCTTCTGCAGCTCGCGCCGGTAGGCCGGCAAGGCGCGGAAATAGTTGCTCATCATGCCGACCGCGGGCTGCTTGAGGTCGACGAGCTCCACGCCCGGCACCGCCCGCAGGATATCCTCGGCGGCCTCGACCACGCCCTTGATGCCGGGATGGCGGTGGAGCGCGAGGCGCATCGGAACGCGCGCTTTCAGGAGCGGCCGCAGGCGGTCGAGGTGCTGGCGCAGGAACAGCATGAACGGAGTCATCTCGAACGGCTTTGCGCCGCGCGTCTTCTCGATCGTCGGCAGGGTGGTCTCGGTGAACTGGGTGTGGCAGCTCGGGCACCACGACACCACCTGGCCGGACTTGCTGCGCGCGAGCTTGTCCATGGTGCTCTCGGCCATGCGGCCCGAGGTCGCGACGTCGCCGGTGCGCATCTGCACGATCCCGCAGCAATGGCTCGGCCCGCCCAACACCTGGTAGGTGACGCCGAGCGCGTCCATGATGTCGAGCGCGGTGAGCGCGATGTGCGGGGTCTTGAGCACGTTGCAGCCGGTGTAGAACACGAAATCCGGCGGCTCCCCTCCCTTACCCTCCCCCGCTTGCGGGGGGTAAGGGAGGGGGGTGCCGGTCGGCGCCTGGCCGAGCCGGGCCAGCAACTCGTCCTCGAGCTGCATCTGCGAGATATGGGCGACCTCGCGCGCGACCTTGCGGTAGCCCTCGACGCCCTGCCGGCGCTGCTCGGTCGGCTCGTTCTGGTGTCGCGCCATCGTGACCCGCGCCATCCCGAGCAGGAAGCGCGGATTGACGCCGTAATCGCAGGCCTTGATGCATTCGCCGGTCAGCACGCAGGCGCTCGCCCATTTGCGCGACGCTTCCGGCCCGTCGCCGGTTTTCAGAATGTCGATGATGCCGGAAATGACCGCGACCGGCTCGGCGTTGACGCCGCCGGGCCCGGTCACCGGGCAGACCTCGACGCATTTGCCGCAGCGCGTGCAGGCGTCGACCATCGCGGTGACGCGCTCGGTCAGCGCAGTTTCGAACGTGACGGTCATGCGGCCTCGATCGCTCGGCGCCAAATCGGATAGAGAGTACTCCTCCGGCGGGGACGATGAAACCCCGCCGGGCGCGCGGCTCATATGAGGCACAAGGTGGACCTCGTTGCACCTATGCTGAAAGTCGACAATCTCAGACCGGGCGCGTCGCGTCGTCAGTCGGGAAAATCGGAGGGTTGACCATGAGAGCCGTTTCGATCGCGAGCGCACTCCTCCTCGGCGTGTTGCCGGCGATGGCGTTCGACACCGGCAAGCTCGGCCAGGGCGGCTCGTTGACGCTCGATGAGCTGACGGCGCTGATCGGCAAGTCGGCCCAGCTCAAACGCGAAGTCAATCAGGCGCTCGCGGACAACAAAAAGAAGATGGACGAGGTCATTTGCACCGGCATGCGGTTCCCCGGACAGTGGGTTCATCTTGGCGGCCTGCGGGTGTCGCCTTACACCTGCGACTTCGGCGCCAAATGGCTGCAGATCCGCGCCGCCGTCCGGATCACCGACCGCAGCGGCCGAGCCGTCGAGACGATCACGCCGCAGGCGATGAAGAACGCCGCCAATGTGAGCGAGACAAACCCGACCTGGAAGTGGACGACCGAGCCGCCGCCGGAGGACAACTGACCGACGGCCTGCCTCAGGCGGTCACCGCGATCCCCTGCACCTCGATCATCATCTCGGGCTGGGCGAAGCCCTGCACGGTGATCGCGGCGCTCGCCGGAAAATCCTTGCCGAACAGCTCGCCGCGCAGCTCGGTCATGCGCGTGGTCAAGCGCGCATCGCTGAGGAACACCGTCATGGTCACCATGTCGCTGAGCTTGGCGCCGGCTTGCGCGAGCGTTTTCTCGATGTTGCGGAAGGTCTGCTTGAACTGCGCGTCGAAATCGCCGGCGAGCGATTTCCCGGCGTCGTCGGCCTGCCCGGTATGCCCGGCGATGAAGATCATCCGCCCGGCGCCCTCGGTGACGACGGCGGGCGAGAACGCGCGCTTGACCTGCCAGGTGCCGCGAACGAACGATTTCTGCATGGGTCCTCCCGATTTTCGTCTCAGTATTGCGTTCAGACATCAGCATATATTGCTGTCGTCCCCGCGAAAGCGGGGACCCATGACCACGGGCCTCTGGAACATGGGTCCCCGCAACGGGGTCCCCGTCGCGCAAGCGCGACTGGGTGCCCCTCGCGGAGACGACACTGGGGTGTCGGGCCGAACTACTTCGCGCCGGCCTCATGGATCGCGCGCCACAGCCGCTCTGGCGTCGCCGGCATCTCGATATGGCGGATGCCGAGCGGGGAGAGCGCATCGACCAGCGCATTGGCGACCGCCGGCATGGCGCCGACGCAGCCGGCCTCGCCCGCGCCCTTGACGCCGAGCGGATTGGTCTTGGTCGGAACCGGATTGCTCTTGACCTCGACCGCGCTCATGTCGGTGGCGCGCGGCATCGCGTAGTCCATGAACGAGCCGGTGAGGATCTGGCCGTCGCCGTCGAACCGGATGTCCTCCATCAGGATCTGGCCGACGCCTTGCGCGACGCCGCCGACGATCTGTCCCTTCAGCAGCAGTGGATTGATCACGGTGCCGACGTCGTCGACCACGCTGTAGCGCACGATCTCGACCGCGCCGGTCTCCTCGTCGATCTCGAGCTCGCAGACGTGGCAGCCGTTGGGGAAATTCTGCACCGGCGCGATATAGGTGGCGGTCGCGATCAGCCCGACGTCCATGCCCTCCGGCAGCTTCGCGGGCTCCATCGCCTCCTTCGCCACCTCCTTGATGGTCAGCGTGCGGTTGGTCTTCGGGCTCGAGAATACGCCCTCGGCGAAATTGACATCCGCGGCGTCGACGTCGAGGGCGTGCGCCGCGATCCGCGCGGCCTTGCCGACGATGCGGTCGGCGGCGATCGCCACCGCCGATCCGCCGATGGTGGCGGAGCGCGAGCCGCCGGTGCCTTCGCCGACGAAAATCTGGTCGGTGTCGCCCTGCACGTAGTGCACCTCGCCCGGATCGAGGCCGAGACGGTCGCAGGCGATCTGCTTGAAGATGGTCTCGTGGCCCTGGCCCTGGGTGACGCTGCCGGCGAGCAGCGTGATGGTGCCGGATTTGTCGAACCTGATCTCGGCGCCCTCGAAGCCGGCGGCGGCGGCGCGCTCGATGCTGTTGGAGAGGCCGATGCCGGCGAGCTTGCCGCGCCGGCGCGCCTCGCTGCGCCGGCGCTCGAAGCCGGCGAAATCGGCGAGCTTGAGGGCGAGATCCATCCCCTTCTCGAACTCGCCGCTGTCGTAGGTGAAGGTGAGCCCGGTCTTGAACGGCATCGCCTCCGGCGGGATCAGGTTGCGCCTTCGGAGCTCGGCCGGATCGACGCCGAGTTCGTCGGCGGCGAGATCGACGAGCCGCTCGATCACATAGGCCGCCTCGGGGCGGCCGTTGCCGCGATAGGGCCGCACCGGATTGGTGTGGGTGAACACGGCAGTGACGTCGGCGTGGATGGCAGGCGTGCGATAGACGCCGGCAAGCGTCCCGATATTGCCGGTGAAGGCCTGCATGCCGGTCTGCAGATAGGCGCCGATGGCGGCCACGGTCTTCACCCGCATGGCGAGGAAGTTGCCGTCGCGGTCGAGCGCGAGCTCGGCCTCGGTGACGTTGTCGCGGGCCTGCGCGTCGCAGAGGAAGGATTCCGAGCGGGTCGAGCTCCATTTCACCGGCCGCCGCACGTGCTTCGACGCCAGCAGCACCAGCGCCACCTCGTTGTAGACCGCCGATTTCATCCCGAAGCTGCCGCCGATGTCGCCGGCGACCACCCGGATCCGGCTCTCCGGCACCTTCAGCACCGGCGCGAGTTCGGAGCGGAACGGATGCACGCGCTGCAGCGTTGTGTAGACGGTGTAGCGGTCCTCGGCGGCGCTGTAGTCGCCGAGGCAGCCGCGCGGCTCCATGCTGGCGGCGGTGACGCGGTTGATCACGAACCGGTGCCTGACCACGCGGTCGGCCTTGGCGAAGGCGGCATCGGCCGCGGCCTTGTCGCCGAACAGCTGCACGAAGCCGATATTGTCGGGGCAGTCGTCCCACACCCTCGGCGCGCCCGGGGCGCTCGCCTCACCGGTTGAGACGATCGCCGGCAGCGGCTCGTAATCGACCGCGATCAGCTCGGCCGCGTCGAGCGCCTGCAGAGTGGTTTCCGCCACCACGAAGGCGACGTAGTCGCCGACCCAGCGCACGCGATCCTTGGTGAGCGCCGGGTAGGGCGGCCGGAACACGCTGCCGTCGCGCCGCTTCAAGCCGCCGGGCACCGGCAGGTCGCCCCATCCGGAGGCCTGCCAGTCGGCGCCGGTGAGCACGGCGAGCACGCCCGGGGCGGCCTTGGCGCGGGCGGTATCGATCGAGCGGATGCGCGCATGGGCGTGCGGCGAGCGCAGCACCTGGCCGAACGCCATGCCCGGCAGAACCATGTCGCCGACATAGCGGCCGCCGCCGGTGATGAGCCGCGGATCCTCGAACCGGGACACGCTTTGACCGATCGCGAATTCACCCATTGCATCCTCGGGGGCTGATCGACGTTGCCGGGAGAGAGCGTTATCGCAAAGCGCCGCCGCGATGGCTATGGGGTGTTTGCGCGGAGACCCATGCGGCATTGACCGAGGAGGCGAATGCGCCACAATGCCGATCGTAAAGGGAAAAGCGATGTTGGAACGAGCGCCTTCGGCTGCGGGCGGCGCCCGGATCGCCGCCGCGGGCGATTGCATCGCGCGCGCGAAAGGGCTTGCGCCGATGATCGCCGCGCAGGCGGCGCGGATCGAGCAGGAACGCGAAATCTCGCCCGACGTACTCGCCGCGCTGCACGAGGCGCGGCTGTTCCGCATGCTCATTCCGAGGAGCTGCGACGGCTGGGAAGCCGATCCGTTATCGTTCATGCAGGCGATCGAGGAGCTCGCCAAGGCCGACGGCTCGACCGCCTGGTGCGTGGTCCAGGCGTCGGGCTGCTCCTACTCCGCCGCCTATGTCGAGCCGAAGGTGGCACGGGAGATTTTCGGGAACGCGCGCGCGGTGATGGCCTCGGGGCCGGGCCCGAGCGGCAGGGCGGTGGCGGTCGCCGGCGGCTATCGCGCGTCCGGCCGCTGGGGCTTCGCAAGCGGCATCAAGCATGCGCACTGGCTCGGCTGCCATTGTCCCGTGCTCGAGCCGGACGGCACGCCGCGCCTCGGGCCCGACGGCAAGCCGGCGGAGCGCACCATGCTGTTCCCGAAAGCGAGCGCCAAGGTCACCGATGCCTGGCACGTGGTCGGCCTCAAAGGCACCGGCAGCGACACCTATGCGGTCGACGATCTGTTCGTCCCGGACGCCTATACCTTCATGCGCGAATCTCCGGCCGACCGTCGCGAGACGGGCCCGCTCTACCGCATTTTTACCAGCTATCAGCTCTACGGCATCGGGTTCGCCGCCGTCGCGCTCGGGCTCGCGCGCGCCTCGCTCGATGCCTTCATCGCGCTCGCAGCGACGAAGGTTCCCAATACCAGGACCTTCGTGCTGCGGGACGACGCGGTAATCCAGTCGCAGGTCGCGCTCTCCGAGGCGAAGCTCTCCTCCGCGCGCAGCTTCCTCGTGCAGATGCTGCGGGAGACCTGGGAGACCGCCGTGCGCGGCGAGCCGCTCTCGCTATCCCAGCGCGCCATGCTCAAGCTCGCCGGCACGCATGCGGCGCATCAGAGCAAGGACGTGATCGACACCATTTATCACGCCGCCGGCGCGACCGCGATCTTCGAGAGCAATCCGTTCGAGCGGCGCTTCCGCGACGTGCACACCGTGCTTCAGCAGGTGCAGTCGCACTTTGCCAATTTCGAGATGGTGGGGCAGGTGCTGCTCGGCCTGCCGAGCCCGACCAAGCTGATCTAGCGCGTGTTCCGGTGGGTTGGAATCAGCTGGAGCCGCAAGCTCGGTGCGCTCCCTCTCCCCGCTTGCGCTACGGTATCTACACAGATTCCTAAAGATGAGTCGAAACAACGACTTACACCAAACTGCCCTTGCGCGTCGCCGAGTGCGGGAAACGACCCAAAATCAAGGGTTTCTCCTGAGTCTGCGAGTCGGAATCGTGAGATGTGTAGATACGGTAGCCCGCTTGCGGGGAGAGGGTTGAGGTGAGGGGACCAAGCGCTCAGGCCAAGGTGGGAGCACCAAGCTTGCGCTGCCTCCTCAGAAATTCGCCGCGAGCTTGGGCTTCGGCTTCGGCGCCGGCGCGCCTTTCGGCAGCTCGAACATGCCGCTCGGCAGGCTGTCGAGGAACGCGAGCACCTCGGAAGTCTTCACCACGTCGGCATATTTCGCGTTCATGTCGCAGAGGTTGATGGCGTGGCTCGCCTGCGAGCGGTCGAAGCAGCCCTCCTCGGCGAGCGCGATGCGGTAGTTCAGGCTGAAGGCGTCGAGCACGGTCGCGCGCACGCAGCCCGACGTGGTGGTGCCGGTCACGATCACGCTGTCGCAGCCGAGCAAGGTGAGATAGCTCGCCATGTTGGTGCCGAAGAAGCCGGACGGCTTCTGCTTCAGGACCACGATGTCCTGCGGCGCCGGCGCGATCTCGGCGACGATCTCGTTGCCGTCGACGTTGGTGGCGGGCTTGCTCGCCATGTCCTCGTCGGAGCGGCCGTTCTTCCAGATCCAGCTGCCGCTGTCCCAATTGTCCTCGCGCCGCACGCCGGTCGTGTAGATCACCGGAACGCCCTTCTCGCGGCACTTCTCGATCAGCGATTTGAGGTAGGGCATGGCGATCCAGGCGTCCTCGCCGCAGGAATTGCGCCAGCGCTTGATCGATTCGAGGATCGGCATCGGGCGCTCGTCGCAGAACGCGTAGTTCACGTCGATGACGAGCAGCGCCGGCCGCTTGCCGAAGCCGCCGCGGGCGCCGTAGCCGGAGGTCGAAAACACCGCCTTGTCGCGCTCGGTGAGGAACTTGTTCCAGATCGGTTCTGACATGGTCTCTTCCCGCTTTTGGTTTAGGCGTAGGTTGGGTCGAGCATAGCGAGACCCAACCCTTGCACGGAGGGATGTTGGGTCTCGCGCAAACCGCTCGACCCAACCTACGTTCACAGCTTGGCGCGGATGCTTTCGACGAAGCTCATGTCGATGATCTCGTCGTAGCCGACGTCGGTCTTGAGGATATCGGCTCCCCGCACCACCGCGCTCCCGGTGGCCCAGGCCTGGCGGCTGATCATGCCGTCCTTGCTCCACAGCTCGTCCTTGAACGAGCGGTCGAGGGTGGCCCTGAGGTCCTCGAGCGGCATGGTCGGGAATTGCTTCTTGGCGATCTCGGCGGCTTGGTCCGGGTTGGCGTAGGTGAATTTCAGCCCCTTGACCATGCCGCGGACGAAGGCGCGCACGAGCTCGGGTTCCTTCTGGATCGAATCGAGGCGGACATTGAGGGTGGAGTAGGCGTAAGGACCGAGCTCCCGCGGCACGTTGAAGAACGGCTCGGCCCAGACCGACTGCCGGACTCCCTGGGTGACGAACGGCTCGGTCGACACCCCGATCTGCGCCTGCCGCCCCTTGACGACGGAGAGCACGGCGGAGTTGGCGACCTCGACGAGCGTGACGTCGCTCTTGGGATCGAGGTTCCACTTCTTGAGCAGGTAGCGGGTGATCGAGTTCGGGGTGCCGCCGAACTGGCTGAGCGCGAGCGACTTGCCCTTGAAATAGCTCGCCCAGTCGGCGTTGGCGGGCTCGTGTCCCTTGGCCGCGCAGTAGTAGACGTTGCCGCGGTCGACGCAGTGCACGACCGCGCGCAGCTCGGCGCCCTTGGCCTTGGCGAAGGCGTTGTGCTCCGGTCCGCCGATGAAAGCGAAGGCTTGGCCGGAGAGCACGGCGTTGGTGTGGCCGGCGCCGGTCTCGATCGTGAGGATCTTCACGGTGACGTCGGCCTCGGCGAAATAGCCATTGGCCATGCCGACGTAGAGCGGCAGATAGCCGGTGCTGTGCACCGGCTCCGCGACGATGATCTCGCGCGTCGCGGCGGCGCCGATGAACGGCCGCGATACGCAGCCGAGACCGACGGCCGCGGTCGATTGCAGGAAAGTGCGCCTGTTCATGGCATCCTCACTCCAAGCTTTGTTCGGATTATTGCACGCCTTTACGCAGCAGGCTTTCGAGCCACGATACCGCGGCGTACATTACTACGGCCAAGGTCGAGAGCACCAGCACCGCCACCCAGACCAGTGCAATGTCGTAGGTCTGGCCGGCATAGAGAATCGCGCGGCCGAGGCCATGCTGGGAGGCGATGAACTCGCCGACGATGGCGCCGGTCAAGGCGAGCCCGATGTTCACCCGCAGCACCGAGATGATCCAGGGCAGGCAAAACGGAACCACCAGCTTGCGGAACACCTGCATCCGGGTGGCGCCGAGCGAATAGAACAGCTTCTCGCCGTCTGGATCGAGCGCCTTGACGCCGGCATAGGCGGTGAGCGTCGAGACCACCAGCGTCAACGCGGTGGCGACGGCGACCTTGGAGACGAGGCCGATGCCGAAGACGAGGACGATGAGCGGGGCGAGCGCGAGCTTGGGGATCGATTCGAGGCAGATGATGTAGGGCTGGACGATGGCGGCGTAGTTGCGCGACCACCAGAACGACAGGCCGAGGAGCGATCCCGCCGTCGTCCCGATCAGGAAGCCGAAGATGGTCGAGCGGAACGTGAAGCCGATGTCGGTCCAGGCGTCGCCGGTGGTGAAGAAGATTCCCATGGTGTGCGCGATCGCGCTCGGCTGCGACCAGAAGAAGGCATCGATCCAGCCGGCGCGGGCGCCGATCTCCCACAGCGAGACGGCGCCGACGAGGATGCCGATTTGCGCGCCGATGAGCGCCCAGGTCGGCCAGTCCTTCTGCACCGGCAGGCGCCGGAGCGCGCAGGCGGCGGGCTTGCCGGCTGCCGGGCGCGGCGCGGCGAGGTCGAGGCCCGCCGCGGTGCCGACGATGCGTGTGTCGGTCATCGCTTGCTCCTCGTCAGGCTGCCGCGGTCATCGGTTCGGATGCCGCCGGGCTCACGTTGAGGAGGTTCAGGCAGCACTCCTTGATCGCCAGGAAATCGGGGGTGAGGGCGCTCGTTCGCGCGCGCGGGCGGGGGAGCGGCACCGCGATCGTCTCGAGGATGCGGCCCGGTCTCGTGCCCATGACATGGACCTCGTCGGAGAGATAGATCGCCTCCTCGACGTCGTGGGTCACGAACAGCACGGTCTTGCCGAAATCGCCCCAGAGCTGCATCAGCCATTCCTGCATCTGCAGCTTGGTCTGGGCGTCGAGCGCGCCGAACGGCTCGTCGAGCAGGATGACGTCGGTGTCGAACAGGAGCGTGCGCAGCAGCGCCGCGCGCTGGCGCATGCCGCCGGAGAGCGCGCTCGGATGCAGATGCTCGAAGCCGGACAGCCCGTAGCGCTGCAGCAGCGCGAGCGCGCGGGCGCGCGCCTCCTTGCGCGGCACGCCCTGGATCTCCATGCCGAGGATGACGTTGTCGACCACGCTGCGCCAGGGCAGCAGCAGGTCCTTCTGCAGCATGTAGCCGACGCGGCCGATGGTGCCGGTGGCATCGATGCCGTCGATCCGAACCTTGCCGGCGGTCGGCTCGAGCAATCCGGCGATGATGTTGAAGATCGTGCTCTTGCCGCAGCCGGACGGCCCGATCAGGCTGACGAAACGGCCGGCGGGGATCGACAGCGTGACCGGCGCGAGCGCGCGGAACGCGCCCGCCGGCGTCTTGAACGTCATGCTGACGTCGTCGACGCAAAGCTTCGGGGGGGAAGGCGGCATGCACACTCCCGCGGACCGTGCCGAGTCACGATGGTTCCCCAGTCCCCGGGACTATATCGCAAAAGCCATGCCAGCGGCCATGGCCGCTGGGTTGTGCTGGAACCCGGCGGCCGCCGGCTCAACGCCGCAGGCCGATGACGGCAAAACTATCCGACGTGCGCAAACTTTCGGCAGCGCCGGCGCTCAGGTGGGAATCCGGCTCGGCTGCCCCGACCGGTCATTGCGGGCGGCCCTCGGTATCGGCTTTCGCCAACGTCGCCGCCTTGAGGATCGGAGACCAGCGGGCGATTTCCGCCTTGACGAAGCGGCCGAACTTCGCGGGCGTGCGCTCGTCCCGCGTCGGAATCGATCCGCCGAGCTCGGCGAGCTTCGCCTTCACCCCGGGATCATCGAGGGATTTGTCGAGCGCGGCCGCGAGCTTGTCGACGATGGCCTTCGGCGTGCCCTTGGGAGCGAAAATTCCGGCCCAGATGCTCATCTGATAGTCGAGGCCGGCTTCCTTTGCCGTCGGCACCTCGGGCAACGTCGCCAGGCGCTTGCTCGACGAGATCGCATAGGCCTTGATAGTGCCGGCGGCGATCTGCGGGGCGACGCTCACGACCTGCTCGCAGAAGAAATCGACGTGGCCGCCGATCAGGTCGTTCAGCGCCGGGGCGGTGCCGCGATAGGCCACCAGGCTGGGCTTGACGCCGGTCTGCGCAGTGAAGAGGAGGCAAGCCATGTGCGAGGACGCGCCGATGCCGCCGTGCGCCTGTTTCACGCGGTCGCCGTTCTGCTTCAGGTAGTCCACGAATTCGCGCAGGTCCTTGGCCGGGAAATCCTTGCGCGCGACGATGACGGCCGGCGATTGGGCGGTGAAGCCGATCGGCACGAAATCCCGCTCGGAATCGTATTTTGCGTTCGGGGTCAGCACCGGCGCCGACACGTGCGATCCCATGCTGCCGGCAAGGAGGGTGTAGCCGTCGGGTTGCGCCGCCGCCACGCGCGCGCTCCCGATCGTGCCGCCCGCGCCGCCCACATTCTCGATGACCAGTGACTGCCCGAGGAATTTTGCCATCCGATCGGTCACGACGCGTGCCACCACGTCGCTCGGACCGCCGGCCGGGAACGGCACCACCACGGTGATGGGTCGCGCCGGATAGCCTTGCCCTTGCACCAACGTGGCCGCGGCACCGACACCGATGCCCGCGATGCCGATGAATCCGATCAACGCTACTGTACGCCACTTTTTACGCGACATTACACGATCCCCTTTGTTGCAGCTCGCTTACTCCGCCGCCACCTTGTGCGCCGCCGCTACCCCGCGCGCCTTCACCACCACCTTGATCGCATCCTCGATGCGGTCCTTGGCGTAGCGGATCGCGGTCGGCAGATCGGCGAGCGGGAACGTATGCGTGTGGATCTTGGTGGCGTCGAAGCGTTTCTGCGACATGAAGGCTTCGGCGCGATGGGTCGCGCTCTTGCCCTCGCCGCGGATGCCGTAGAGATAGATGTTGTTGCGCACGATATGGGCGACGTCGACCGGCGTCTCCTCGTGCGGGAAGGCGGCGAGGCAGACCTTGCCGCCGCGGTTGACCATGCGGACCGCCTCGTTCACGGCATTGGGCGCGCCCGAGCATTCGAGGACGTAGTCGACGCCCTTGCCGCCGTTGAGCGCCTGCACCGCCGCCACCACGTCCGGCTGCTTGCGGATGTTGACGACGTAGTCGGCGCCGAGCTCGCGCCCGATCGCGAGCCGGTTGTCGCGGGTGCCGGTGAGAATGACGGGATTGGCGCCCATCGCCTTGGCGACCGCGACGCCGAGCAGCCCGATCGGACCCGGACCGGTGACGACGACGCTCTCGCCCGCAATGAGCCCGCCGAGCTCGGTCAGCCCGTACATGGCGGTGCCGGCGGTGACCACCAGCGTCGCTTCCTCGTCGGACATGGCATCGGGAATGGCGACGAGGGTGTTGATGTTGTTGACCTGGTACTCGCAGAAGCCGCCGTCGGTGGTGAAGCCGTTGGCGCGGTGGCCCTTGTCGACGTCGCCGTAGTTGAGCCCGTAATTGTGGCAGGCGGTATACATGCCCTCGCGGCAGCGCTTGCACTGGCCGCAGCCGGCATGGATCTCCACGGTGACGCGCTGGCCGATCCGGTATTCGTCGACGCCGGCGCCGAGCGCGACCACGGTGCCCATGTATTCGTGGCCGGGCGTGAAGTTCTTGTTGAAGGGGAGGCCGCCTGCAATCGAGGCCGGCGGACCGTGATGGATGATCTCGAGATCGGTCGCGCAGATCGCGACGGCATCGATCCGAAGGAGCACCTCGGCCTTCTTCGGCACCGGCACCGGCTTGTCCTTCAGCGCGAGCTCGCCCGGATCGCCGAGCACCCAGGCCTTCATGGTGTCGGGGATCGGATGATCCTTGCTCGTCTTCACTCCGGCTGGCGCGTACATCTGATTTCCTCCGGACGGCAAAAGCCTCGCCCTCGCGCCGGCTTCCGCGGTCGTGCGAGGCAATCCTCGCCGTAGATTAGTCTGTAAGTCGTTGCGGTTCGAGCGCTATAATGGCTGCAAACCGGGCGCAAACGTGGCCGTCGATTAGGTGAGTTGATACCTCCATCGCGTTCGCCGAACGGACCACGTAGCGCAACGACACAGATGAACGATCATTCGATCTCGACCTTGTCGATCCGGGATTGCCGCATCCGGCTGATGCGCGGCGGCGCCGGTAATCCGCTGCTCATGCTCCATGGCGCCGGCGGCGCCGGGACCTGGCTTCCCTTCATGGCCCGGCTGGCGACGCAATTCGACGTGATCGTTCCCGAGCATCCCGGCTTCGGCGAATCCGATACCCCGGCGTGGCTCGACACCATCGCCGACCTCGCGAATTTCTATCTCGATTTTCTCGCTGTGCTCGATCTCGACGGCGTGCATCTCGTCGGGCATTCGCTCGGCGGATGGGTGGCGGCGGAGCTCGCCGTGCGCAACACCAGCCGGCTCGCCTCGCTCGCCCTGATCGGCGCCGCCGGCGTCCACGTCGCCGGCGTCGAGCAGGTCGATACCTTCCTGGCGAACGACGAGCAGCGCATCCGCGACCTGTTCCACGACCAGAAGCTCGCGGACGAGACCATCGCCCGGGCGCTGCGCCCCGAACTCGAGGACGTCGCGCTCAAGAATCGCATGGCCACCGCCAGGCTGGTCTGGCAGCCGCGCAGCCACGATCCGCATCTGCGGAAATGGCTGCACCGGATCGACGTGCCAACGCTGCTGATCTGGGGCGAGCACGACCGGCTGTTCCCGAAGGAGCACGCCTTCGCCTATCAGCGGCTGATTCCCGGCGCGCAGGTCGTCGTCATTGCCGACTGCGGGCACCTGCCGCAAGTCGAAAAGGCGGAGGCCTGCGCCGCCGCGCTCGAATCCTTCATCGGCGCCAAGAGGATCGCAGCATGAGGATCGCAGCATGAAGATCTTCAATTTCCATCTCATGCCCTACCGGCACGCCGACCTCGACGCCATCGGCAGGAACGGCTCCGCCTGGGTCACCTTCTCGAACCGCCACTACGATGCGGGGAAGGGCGCCGAGCTCTATCACGAGTATCTCGACCAGATGGAGCTCGCTGACCGGCTCGGCTATGACGGCGTCTGTCTCAACGAGCATCACCAGACCGCCTACGGCATGATGCCGATCCCGGGCGTGCTCGCCGGCGCGCTCGCCCGCAGCGTCAAGCGCGCCAAGCTCGCGGTGCTCGGCCGGGCGCTGCCGCTGCTCAACAATCCGCTGACGGTCGCCGAGGAATACGCCATCCTCGACAATCTCACGCGCGGGCGGCTGATCGCCGGCTTCGTGCGCGGCATCGGCGCCGAATACCACGCCATGGGCATCAACCCGGCCTATTCGCAGGAGCGCTATGCCGAGGCGCACGACCTGATCGTGCGGGCGTGGACCGAGCCGGGTCCGTTCCCCTACGTCGGCAAGCACTACCAGTTCAAATACGTGAACCCGTGGCCGCGGCCGTACCAGAGCCCGCATCCGCCAATCTGGATTCCCTCGCAAGGCTCGGGCTCGACCATCCGCTGGGCCGCGCGCATGCGCTACACCTATTGCCAGACATTGAGCCCGATCGCGGCGGTGGCGCGCTTCTTCCAGATGTATCGCGACGAGGCCGAGCAGGCCGGCTACCAGGCCTCGCCCGACCAGCTCGCCTGGTCGAACACGATCTACGTCGCCGAAACCGACGCGAAGGCGGTGCGGGAAGCGCGGCCGCATCTCGAGGCGCTGATGAACTATTTCCTGAAGATGCCGACCGAGATGCTGCTGCCGCCGGGCTACACCGACGCCGCGTCGATGAAGCGGGTACGCGCCGCCAAGGTCACCGGCAAGCCGCAGTCGATCGAGGACGTCATCAAGCACGGCGTCGTGATCGTCGGCAGCCCCGCTACCGTGCGCGAGAAGCTCGCGGAATACCAGGACCTGGCCGGCTTCAACACCTCGCTGACCAAGACCCAGTTCGGCACCATGCCGGACGACATGGCGCGCGCCAACATGACGGCGATCGCGGAGGAGATCCTGCCGCACTTCCGCGACCGGCTGCCGCAGAACGCGCGGCGCGAGGCGGCGGAGTAACACCTAACGCGCGACCCTCCTCATGCTGAGGAGCATCGCAGCGCTTGCGCTGCGATGCGTCTCGAAGCATGGGGCCGCCCTCGCCGTTCGAGACGCGCGCTCACACGTTCGGAATGCGAGGCGGCATTGCGTCACGCGCGCTCCTCAGGACGAGGGCGGAGCAAGTGCCCGCGGTAACCAAATGCCGCGCTAATCGATCGTCACGCCCGAGGCCTTGACCACCTCTTGCCATTTCGGCCGCTCGCCGCGGATGAACTCCGCGAACTGATCGGGCGTCATCGGCGCCGGATCGCCGCCGACGTTCCTGAGCGCGGTCGCCACCTCCGGCAGCTCGAAAACCCGTTTCACCTCGGCCGACAGCCTGTCGACGATCGCGCGCGGCGTGCCGGCCGGCGCGAACAGCCCCTGCCACCCGCTCACGGAAAATCCGCCGAGCGTCTCGCCGATGGTCGGCAGGTCGGGCGCCGTCGGGACGCGCTTGGCGCTGGTGACGGCGATCGCGCGCACCGCTCCGGCCTGCGCCTGCGGCCACAGCGTCGTCATGCTGTCGATGGCAAGGTCGATGTGGCCGCCGATCATGCTGTTCAATTCGTCGGCCGTGCTGCGGAACGGCACATGCGTCATCTTGGTGCCGCTGGCGAGCTGGAACATCACGGCCGAGAGATGCGAGGAGGTGCCGTTGCCGGACGAGCCGTAGTTCGCCTTGCCGTCGCCGGCCTTCAGGTAGGCGATCAGCTCGGGTACCGTCTTCGTGGCTATCTTGTTGTTCACGACCAGCAGATTGGGCACGTGCACGAGCAGCGACACCGGCTGGAAGTCGCGTGCGACGTCGTGGCTCAACTTGGTATAGAGGAAGCCGTTGATGACGTTGGTGCTGAGCGTTCCGAGCAGCAGCGTGTAGCCGTCGTTCGCCGCCTTCGCCACATAGCCGGTGCCGATGCTGCCGCCCGCGCCCGGACGGTTCTCCACCACGAACGGAACGCCGAAGCTCATGTGCTGCTGCAGGATGCGCGCCAAGAGGTCGGCCGAGCCGCCCGCCGCGAACGGCACCACGATGGTCACCGGCCGTTGCGGCCAGTTCTCTGCCTGCGCCGGTGCCGAGACGGCGAGCAGGACCGCGAGGCCGAGCGCGCTCCGCATCTGCCGTCACACCGCCTTCAGGTGGGCGTCGCGGCGCTTGTAGAGGTCCTCGTCGGCATAGCCCATGGTGTCGGGCTTGGCGCGCCCGAGCATCACCTGGAAATAGACCGGCTCGAGGCTGTCGTTCTGGTAGCCGTGGATGACGCCGGCCGGACAGGCGATGCATTCCCAGGGCCCGAGCCGGGTCGTGAGGCGCTTGCCGCTCTCGTCCTCGACGAACACGTCGAGGTGGCCCTTGAGGACGAAGAAGCACTCCTCGACCTCGTGGGTGTGGGCGGCGTTGCCCTGTCCGGGCTCCACGTACATGATTGACAGCGTGAAATTCTTCGCCGGGATCACGGTCGGATCGTCGTGCTTGCCGGAGCCGCCGGCGCCGATGAATCGGTGCTGCGCGCGCTTGTAGCCCTCGATCTTGGCGTCCTCGAACGCCGCCCAGTCCGGCTTCTTTTCGCGGAAACGCCCGACATATCTCTGCATGATGTCCTCGATCGGGACATCGACCAGCTCGGGCAGACGCGGGTGACGTGCAACGCTCATGGCGCGACTCCTGTCGAAACGAGGATCGGTTGCATGACTCTATGCTTGCCGCGCTCGCCTCGTCAAAGGGCCTCTCTCGCCGCCCTCATGCTGAGGAGCATCGCAGCGCTTTCGCTGCGATGCGTCTCGAAGCACGAGGCCCCCGATCAGTGGCCGCCCTCATCCCCCCGCCTGCGCGGGGGCAGGCTTCGAGACGCGCGCGCACGCGCTGAGAACCCGCGGCGCTGCCTTGCGACGCGCGCTCCTCGGGATGAGGGCGGCGCGCGGGCCGCGCTAACCCAACCTTGGTTCCTTCCGTCCCGCCTGCGCCAGCTCCCAGACCCGGGTCGGCGTGAGCGGGAGCTCGCGCGGCTGCGCCCCGAACGCGCTCAGCGCGTTCGCCACGGCGTTTGCCATCACGCCGCCCGCGGCGATGATGCCGCCCTCGCCGGCGCCCTTCGCCCCGAGCGGATTGATCGGCGAGGGGTGGTTCTCCAGGACCACGGCGCGGATGTTCGGGAAGTCGCTGGCGGTGGGGATGAGATAATCGGCGAGCGAGCCAGTGAGCAGCTGGCCCTGCTGGTCGTAGACGAGATGCTCCATGATCGCTCCGCCGAGGCCCTGCACGACCGAGCCGACGGCCTGCCCGTGCACGGTGAGCGGATTGATGATGCGCCCGCAGTCCTCGACCACGACATAGTCGATGAGCTCGACGTGGCCGAGCTTGGGGTCGACCGCGACATGGGCGGCATGGGCCCCGTGCGTATAGGTGTGCTTCTTGTTGAGGAAGGCGCCCTCGGCGGCGATGCCGTCGGGCGCGAGTCCCGCGAGCGCGAGCGACTTGCCGCCGGGCCCGACCGCCTTCGTGCCGTCGACGATCTCGACCTCGGCGGGCGCGCAACCGAGCCGCTCCGCCGCCGCGGCGCGGATCGCCGCGCGCAGCTTGTCCGCGGCATCGAGCATCGCCGAGCCGCCCATCACCACCGAGCGCGAGTGATAGGCGCCGTAGCCGTCGCTCACGTAGGAGGTGCTGCCGTGAAAGACGCCGCGGATGCCGTCGAGCGGGACTTCGAGCGCGTCGGCGGCGATCTGCGCGAAGGCGGTCTCCAGCCCCTGCCCGATGGCCGACGACCCGACATAGACCGCATAGCGTCCGTCGGGCTCGAGCACGATGCGCGCGCTCTCCTTCGGCCCGGCGGCGCCGCCCTCGATGAAGCAGCCGACCGCGAGCCCGTGATAGCGCCCGTCGATCGGCTTGCCCGCGGCGAGCGTGGCGTGATAATCGCCGCTGTCGAGCTCGTCCTTGCTCTCGTAGGGGGTGATGGTGGCGAGCGCGTAGGGCATCTCCTCCTTCGCCACCAGATTGCGGCGGCGGAACTCGACGCGATCGATGCCGAGGTCCTGCGCCACCATGTCGAGGAGGCGCTCGCGGAAGAAGTCGGTCTCGAACCGGCCGGGGCCGCGATAGGTGCCGACCGGCGTCTTGTTGCTGAGCTCGAGCGCGACGTCGATGTCGATGTTGGGGATACGGTAGGGGCCGGACATGAATTGCGCGACATTGCGCGCGCCGACCGCGCCGTTGGTGCGCATATAGGCGCCGACGTCGACGGTGGCGTGGCCGCGCAGGCCCAAGATGGAGCCGTCGCGGCTGCAGGCGATCTCCACGTCGCATTCTGCCTCGCGCGCGTGGTTCACGCACATCAGGTGCTCGCGGCGGTCCTCGGTCCACTTCACCGGCCGGCCGCTGAAACGCGCCGCGAACGGGATGAGGAAATCCTCCGGATAGAATTCGCCGCGCGCGCCGAAGCCGCCGCCGACGTCGTTCTCGATGAGCTCGATGGCGCCTTCGGAAAGACCCATCTGCTTCGCCAGCGTGCGGCGGTTGAAGAACAGCACCTTGGCGGCGCCGTAGACCGTGAGCCGGCCGCGCCCGGCGTCCCACTCCGCCAGCAGGCCGCGCGGCTCCATCGGCAGCGCCATGTGCCGCTGGGTGCGGAAGCACTCGCGCCGGACATAGGGCGCGCCCGCAAACGCCGCCGCGGCGTCGCCGCGAACGGCGCGGAACGTGATCGCGCGATTGCCGCCGGTCTCCTCGAACAGCAGCGATTCGTTCTTCGCTGACGCGTGGCGATCGGCGACCGCCGGCAACGGCTCGATATCGACCTCGATCAGGCCGAGCGCATCCTCGGCGATGCCGGGGGTTTCCGCGAGCACCAGCGCCAGCGCCTCGCCGACGTAGCGCACTTTCGTTTCCGCCATCACCGGCTGCGCGAACGGCTCGAAGTCCGGCAATGGCTGCAGCCGCATGGGCACGCGCGGCACCGGGTTGCCGATCTCCTTGGCGGTAATCACGTATTGCACGCCGGCAAGCGCGCGGGCAGCGGCGACGTCGACTCCCCGGATGCGGCCGTGCGCCACGGAGCTGCGCAGGATCGCCGCGTGCAACAGGCCCGGCCGCGCGAGATCGTCGACGTATTCCCCGCGCCCGCGCAGGAAGCGGAGATCCTCCAGCCGCTCGATCGGGCTGCCGATGAGCGAATTGACCGTTCTCATGTGGGTTTCCCCGCGCCGTCGCCGCGCCGATAGGCCGCGCGCGCATCGAGCACCGCCTCGACGATGGAAATATAGCCGGTGCAGCGGCAGAGATTGCCGGAAAGCACCTCGCGCACCCGCGCCGCGTCGCAGTCCGGCTCCTCGCTCAGCAGCGCATGCGCGGTCGTGATCATGCCGGGGGTGCAGAAGCCGCATTGCAGCGCGTGATGCTTGCGGAAGGATTTCTGCAGCGGCGTGAGATCGGCGTCGTTGGAGAGCCCTTCGACGGTGACGATCTTGGCGCCCTCGGCCTGCACCGCCAGCATCAGGCAGGAGCGCACGGCCGCGCCGTCGACGATGATGGTGCAGGCGCCGCACACCCCGTGCTCGCAGCCGAGATGGGTGCCGGTCAGGCGCAGCTCATAGCGCAGGCAGTCCGCCAGCGTGGTGCGCGGCTCGACCGCGACCGCGACCTCCTTGCCGTTGACCTCAAATCGGACTGACATGTCGGGCTGCCATGGCGAGGGGACACGTAGGGTGGGCAAAGGCGCGGGACACCGTCACGGCCTTTCGTCTCGACTAGTGGAGCGCCGTGCCCACGCGTCGCATCGACGGTTGCCGTGCAAACGCGTGGGCACGGCGCGCATACAAACGGCCGAGCTGGTGGCCCGGCCACGGCATTGCGCGCCTTTGCCCACCCTACGTTGCCGTTTCCAATTCACAGAGATTCGCCCTGAGCCGCCGCGCTCGCGAGCGCGCGCTCGACCATGGTTCCGGTCAGCGCGCGGCGGTAGGCGGCGCTGGCATGGATGTCGTCCGGCGGATCGACGGCGGCGCAGGCGGCGGCCTCGGCCTCGGCGATGGCCGCCGCGTCGATCGCTCGGCCATTGAGCACGGCTTCGACCGTAGGGAGGCGCAGCGGCCGGTCGGCGACGCCGATGGCGCCGACATGCGCGTTCCGCGCCTTGCCGCCGTCGTCGAGGTCGTAGAACACCGCCGCCGCCGCCATGGCGAAGTCGCCGCGGCGTCGTGCGAATTCCTGGAACCCCCAACGCCGGCGCGCCGGCCACTTTGGCAGGCGCACTTCCACGATGATCTCGTCCGGCGCGAGCGCCGTCGTCAGCGGGCCCTGGAAGAAATCGGCGGCCGCGATCACGCGCGCTCCCGCCGTCCCGGCGACCGCGATCTCGGCCTCGCAGGTCACCGCGATGCCCGGCATCTCCGCCGCCGGATCGGCGTGCGCGAGGCTGCCGCCGACCGTGCCGCGATTGCGGATCTGATAATGCGCGACATGCGCGACCGCGGCCTTGAGCAGGGGATGCGCGGCCGCGAGCCGCGCGTCGTCCAGGATCTCGCACCAGCGCACCATGGCGCCGAGCGTCACCCCTCGCTCGGCGATCCTGATCCCGCGCAGGTCGGCGAGCTTGCGCAGGTCGACGAGCAGCTCGGGCTGGGCCAGGCGGAACGCCAGCATCGGCACCAGGCTCTGGCCGCCGGCGATCGCCTTGGCGTCGCGCGAGGCGAGGAGCTCGACGGCTTCCGGCAGCGTCGTCGGGCAGGCATAGGCGAAGGGCGGCAGCTTCATGACCCCGGACGCGTCCTTCGCGCTGCACAAGGCACGAGAGAAGAGGCGTCCGGTACCTATCATCGGCCCGACGCGGCGGTCAACGTGATGCCGCCGCGGTGCGCGTCAGGCCCGGCGTCTCGCCTCCAGCACCGCCGGATTGACCACATTGATCGGATTGCCCGCGGCATAGGCGGTGATCTGGTCGAAGATGTCGGTGAACTGGACCTCGAATTCGTCGCGCGACACATAGCCGAGATGCGGCGTGCATATGACGTTCGGCATCCCTAGGAGCGGATGGCCGGTGTCGCGCACCGGCTCGTGCTCGTAGACGTCGACCGCGGCCATGCCGGGGCGTCCGGCGCGCAGCGCAGCGACCAGCGCGCCGGGCGCGATCAGGCCGGCCCGGCTCGTGTTCACCAACAGCGCGGTCGGCTTCATGCGCTCGAGGTCGGCCGCGGTGACGATGCCGCGCGTGGCGTCGACCAGGCGCATGTGCAGGGAGATGACGTCGCATTCCTCGAAGAACGCGGACTTGCTGCGCGCGGGCAGGTAACCGTCGGCGCGGGCGCGCTCGAGCGACGCCGCGCGCGCCCATACCGAGACCTGCATTCCGAACGCCTTGCCGTAGCCGGCAACGACGCTGCCGATCCGGCCATAGCCGAAGACGCCGAGGGTCTTGCCCCGCAGCGTTGTGCCCACGCCGATCTGCCAGCTGCCGGCCTGGAGCGAGGCCATCTGCTGCGGGATCTGGCGCATCGCCGCCAGCACCAGGCCCCAGGTCAATTCCGCCGTCGCATGGGACGGGGTATCGAGATGCAGGCTCGAGGAGACGATCACGCCGTGCCGGGTGCAGGCGTCGATGTCGATGTGCGGGTAGACGCTGCGCTGGCTGATCAGCCTGAGCCTGGGCAATCGCTCGATCAGCGGCGCGCGGATCTGCGTGCGCTCGCGGATCAGCACCAGGACCTCGGCGTCGGCGAGGCGCTCCGCCAGCGCCGCGACGTCCTGGACGTGATCGTTCCAGATCGTGACGTCGTGTCCCGCAAGCTTGCTGAAGCAGCGAAGCGTCCGTATCGTGTCGTGATAGTCGTCCAGGATCGAGATTTTCATGGGCTGCGCCTTTGCACCGAAGGGTCGAGCCGGGGCTTCCGGGCGGCGCTGACAAACCTCTCGGCAGAAGCTTTTGCCGTCCAGGCACGATCGATGCCGCGCGCCAAGATGGCACATCCCGGTCGGGCAAGACAGGAGATGCAATTGCACGAGTGGCTGGGCGTGTCGATCGCCCTCGTGTCGAGCGCGCTCGGCGGCACGGCGGCCGCGGTGACGCGCTATCTGGTCGGCAACTCCGATCCGCTCACCCTCGCCATTCTGCGCTGGGCCATCGGCTTCCTGTGCGTGCTGCCGGTGGCGCTGGTGCTGCGGGTGAAATGGCCGCCGCGGAGCGACTGGCCCGGCGTCGCCGGTCTGGGCTTTTGCTTCTTCGGGCTGTTCTTCGTTCTCTACAACGTCGCCATGGGTTACACCACCGCGGCGCGCGCCAGCCTTGCCCTGTCGACCCTGCCGCTGCAGACCATGGTCGTCGGCGCGCTGTTGGGCGTCGAGCCGTTGACCGCGCGCAAGTCGCTGGGCGTCGCCATTGCCATGCTCGGCGTCTTCGCCGCGCTCGCATCCGGCCTCTCGGCGGCGCCGTCCGGGGCGTGGCGCGGCGAATTGATCATGACCGGCGCGGTGCTGTGCATGGCCTTCTACAATGTCTGGTCTCGCCCGTTCATATCGAGGTCGAGTGCGCTCGGCTTCCTCGCGGTCGGCATGGGCGTGGGCGCCGCCGCGCTCGTCGTCGCCGGCCTGCTGACGGACCGCATGGCCGTGCTGCGCGATTTCGGCGCCGCGCAATGGGTCGCCGGAATTTATCTCGGGATCGCCGGGGGAGCGCTCGCGTTCATCCTGTGGGTCCTGGCGCTGGAGCGGGCGAGCCCCACCCGGGTCGCCAATACCATGACGGTCAATCCGATCGCCGCGGGGCTGCTCGCTGCCGAGCTCGTCGGCGAGCCGATCACGCTTGATCTGATCGTCGGGCTGATCGCGGTCTTTGCCGGCATCTGGATCGCGACGACCGAGGCCCAAAAGGCGTAGCCGGGAGGCCGATCGCCCCCTTTTCGATCGGTCGAAAGCCGTAGATCATGGCGCAAACGGGCGGAGCGGATTGGCGAGGGTGATCCGTGGACGAAGACGATGCGCGCGAGGAAATCGCGCAGCTCGAGGCTCGGATCGAGGAGCTTGCCGACGTCGTCGAGAGCTGCCGGAAGGTGATCCTGGCGTCGAAGGCCGCCATTGCCGCCGGAGGACTGTTGATCCTGGCGGTCGCGATCGGCGTCATCAGGTTCGATCCCCTGTCGATGATCGGAGCGCTGGCCGCCGTCCTCGGGGGCATCGTCCTGTTCGGCTCGAACGGCAGCACCTCGAAAGAGGCGACGGCCGCGTTGCGAGCGGCGGAGGCGCGCCGGGCCGAATTGATCGACGCCATGGAGCTCAGGCCTGTCGGCGACGGCGGCAGCCGCTAGCACGCCGATCCGGAAGCCGCGTTATAGTGTGGGGACGCTTTGGCCCGAGGGACGCACGTGATCGACCTGTCAAGCTTGCAGCCCGGACTGAAGGGATCGGCGGATTTGCTGGTCGGCGTCGAGCATACCGCGCCGCGCGTCGGCAGCGGGCGGGTGCCCGTGCTGGCAACTCCGGTGATGATCAACGTCATCGAGGCCGCGGCGCTGGCGGCGGTCGAGCACCTGCTGCCGGCCGGACATCAGAGCCTCGGCATCCGTCTCGATGTGCGGCACTTCGCTGCCACACCGGTCGGAATGCGCGTACGCGCCACCGCCGAGCTGACCGGCGTCGACGGCCGCAGGCTCCTGTTCCGGGTCGAGGCGCACGACGAGAAGGAGCCGATCGGCGACGGCTCGCACGAACGGGTCGTCGTCAATGTCGCGCGCTTCGACCAACGCGTGCAGAACAAGCTGAAGGGTGCATCCTGACCGAAACGCACCGGTCTACCCGGCGGCGGACAGTCCGGCCTTGAGCTCGTCCGCGTTCATGCACGGCATGAATTCGACCGATGCGTTGAGCCCCATGAACAGCGGCTCGGCAATTTTCGGCATGTCCGAGGTCGCTTTCATGTCGAACACGGCGATCATCGTCCGGTGGCCGTCCATGGTGGTGAAATAGGCGGCCTCGGCCTGGACGGTCTCCAAGGTCTTGCGGATGACGTTCGGGAGCGTGCCGTCCTTGATCGCCCGGTTTCCCCCTTCGGTCGGAAGCTGAACCTTCATGAGCACGCGCATGTCGACCTCGCGAACACGTTGACGGATTGGAATGTGGGTGCGCGCAACATACAAGGTTCTACGGGTCGCCGGAAGCGCCGCGGGATCACGCCGCCACGAGGCGGAAGCTCTCCCATCGGGTCGGTAATTGCCGCAAGACCGACGACCATCCGCCGGCTTTCTGATGCCGGCGCGGCTCGACCAGGCGTCCGGCAAACGCGAACTCGGCGCCGTTCGCGGCGAACGGATAGGGGGACGCCTCGTAGACGCCCGGTTCGCGCGGCCGGACGGTGACGGCGACGTCTTCCCGGGCGTTCGCCGGCACGCGCTCGAACCGCTGCTCGCCGCGCTCGCTCGGGTGCGTGCGATTGAAATAGAGCGCGAGCGTGTCGCAAAATTGCAGCTGCTTGTAATTCTGGAACAGGTGCCCCTCCTCGATCCACCCCGCCGTCTGCGGATCCCCGGCGAGCGCGGCCTTGAGCCGCTTCTGGCGATCGAGCTCGGCGGCGAGCATCCGATCGGCCAAGGGGCGATCGGCCGGCGGGATCCGGTCGATCAGGACCATGCTCGAGAGCCCGTAGCGCCCGTTGTAGAGGCCCCAGCTGTGCATGCTCGACATCAGCCCGCAATACGGGTGGTGTCGCTCGTTGAACTCGGGCGATCGTCGGCTGGTGACCGTGATGTGCTCCGCCGGCGTCTCGACGAGATTGTACGGCAGGCCGGTCTGCTCGTCGGTTACGGGATCGCGGTCGAATTCCGTCCAGCCCGCGTCATGGTGGGAGACCACATAGAGCATCAAGTCGTTGGGCGAGAGCGGCTCGAAGCGGTCGTTGCCGAATGCACGCGCGAGCTGGCCGGAGAGCGCGGTATGCTCGTGCATCATGATGGCCAAACGCGGCTCGCCCGCTGGCGCGGTCTGGATGATCATCGTCAGGCACCTCCAAATTTGCGCACGTCCATTCTCCGGGCAGCGCGCTGCTTCGTCGTCACGCGCGGTCAGCGCGCCCGGCCGATGAAACGGTCCATTCCGATATCCGGCTCCCACATCCGCCGGTGCGCGTCCAGCATGTGGGGAAGGGCGCGCCCGCGCGACGCCACGACCGTGTCGTAGTCGGCGATGAAGTGCCGCATGAGACCAGCGACCTCGCGGCGCAAGGCCTCCTCGTCGATGGTTTTCACCACGCGATCCTCGACCACCATGCGGCCGTCGACCATCACGCTCGTGACGCCGCGCCCGGATTCCGTGTAGACGAGCTGCCGCGCCGCGCTGTTGTAGGGAAGGTAGGCGACGTCATTGAGATCGATGAAGACCAGGTCCGCCTTGTAGCCCGGCCGGATGGCGCCGAGCCGGTCGGCGAGACCGGCCGTGCGGGCGTTGCCGATGGTGGCGTGACGCAGAACCTCGTGCGCGAGGCCAGGGCCCGGCTCCGGGTCGCTGACCGCGGCGACGAGGCAAAACATCTTCATCGCCTGGAATACGCTCTGCACGTCGGTGCCGCTGCAATTGTCGCAGCCGAGCCCCAGGCGCACGCCCGATCGGCGCATGTCGCAGACCGGCGCGATGCCGCTCTTGAGCTTGAAGTTGCTGAGCTGGTTGAGCACGATTCCCGCGTCGGCGGCCGCCATGCGATCCAGCTCCCGGCGGGAGATCCAGACGCTGTGGACGATGTTCAATCTCGGTCCGAGCAGGCCGACGTCGTCCATGTAGCTGATCAGCGAGCCGTCGTGATCCGCGAACCGCTCGCGCGCGATCAGGACCTGACCGCGCGTCTCGTAGACGTGGGTGTACACGGGAAGATCATGCTTGTCGGCAAGCTCGGCGCAGCCTTGCAGCATCTTCGGGGTGCAGCGCTGCGGCGCGAACGGCGCCACCGCCCAGTGCAGGGTGCCGCCGGCGGGATGGCGCTTGAGCTGGTGCTCGAGATAGTCGAGCTGCTCGCGAATCGGCCGCGGCTTGTTGCCCAGCATCTCCTGGACGTCCGGCGGAAGGCTGTCCCGGCCGCGGACCATCGCGATCGGCGGGATGTCCCAGACCATCGGCGAGAACACCACGCGAATGCCGGCTTCGCGATAGGCCGCGATGACGACGTCGGTCTGCTCGTCGGTGAGCGGGACGAGCCCCAGCATGTCCTGCACGGTGGTGATGCCGCAACGCAGGCACTCGAGCGCCCCCACCAGCGTGCGCGCGCGCACCTCGTCCTTGCTGCGGTCGGCTCCCATCGGCAAGGTGTAGAGCAGCCATATTTCCAGCGGCAGCTCCTCGAACAGGCCGCGGCACAACACGTCGTGCGAATGATAGTGCGCATTGATGAGCCCGGGCACCACCAGTCGTCCGGACGCATCGACGACTTCGTGCACGGCGTCGGTCGCAAGATCGGCGCCGATCGAGACGATCTTGTCGTCCTCGATCAGGATATCGGCGAGCGCCGGCTTGTGCACGTCGCCATCGTGGTCGTAGAGCTGGCCGCCCCGGATCAGCGTTCTCTTCGACGTCATCGCGCTTGCCCCCTCCGACCCCCGAGCTTCGGCGCCGGCGCGGGCTCGGACAAGAGAGAATCCAATTCGAAGATCACGTGAGCCCGGCGGGAGAATTTGGATGCTGGCCTCGCGACGACATTCTGCCCGACAACGACGGTCGCGGCCAGCGTCTCGGGGTTCCCATTGGTTCGGAAAATGCCTACCATTCACCGGGTTGATCCGGGGAAGCCCGGTCTCGAGCGGCACACCGGTGCTTCATGAAACCTGGTCCCTACGGGCCCTTTCCGTACTCGGCGATCATCGGACGGCCGCGTCTCGACTGGCCCGACGGCGCGCGCCTTGCCTTGTGGGTCGTTCCCAACATCGAGTTCTTCTCCCTCGAGACGCGTCCGGGCGGCCTGGGCCCGGGAAAAATTCCCGATATCCCAACCTGGGCCATTCGCGACTACGGCAACCGCGTGGGCGTGTTCCGGCTGATGGAGGTTCTCGATCGCCACGAGATTCGCGCAACCGTCGCGCTGAACAGCGATATCTGCGTCCATCATCCGGAGATCGTCGAGCAAGGCGAGAAGCGCGGCTGGGAGTGGATGGGGCACAACCAGAGCAATTCCCGGCGCCTCAACGAGGTGCCGGCCGAGGAGGAGCCGAAGATCATCCGCGACACGCTCGAGACCATCGCGCGCGCGAGCGGCAAGCGTCCCGTCGGCTGGCTGGGCGCCGGACTGCAGGAGACCTGGAGCACGCTCGATCTCTTGGCCGAGGCCGGCTGCGAATATGTCGCGGATTGGGGCCCCAACGACGACCAGCCGTATCTGATGACGGCCGCGGGCGACAAGCAGATCGTGTCGCTGCCGTACAGCTACGACATCAACGACAAGCAGGCCTTCGAAAGCGCCCATATGACGCCGGCCGATTTCCAGGATGCGATCTGCCGGCAGTTCGATACGCTCTATCGTGAAGGCGCCGCGTCGGGACGCGTGATGCATATCGCGGTCCATCCGTATCTGACCGGCATGCCCTATCGCATCGCCGCGCTCGACGCCGCGCTGAAGTACATCTGCAAGCACAAGAAGGTCTGGAAGGCGACCGGCTCGGAAATTGCGCGGCACTATCGCGCGCAATTGAAGAACGCCGCGCCGGCGAGACCGGCGAGGAAGAGATAGGTCGCCCCGGAGCGATTGACAGTGTCGCGGCCGGCTGTCGTCGATTGGGCCGCTTAAGAGACGGAGGGGTCGTCATGCGATCGATGTGGAAGCTCGAATGCGCGCTCATGGGTTTGCTCATGCTGATCTCGGCCGCGCCGGTGCGCGCGGCTGATACCGTCGTCATCGGCACGGTGGGATCGGCTTCGGCCAATCTGTGGCCGCTCTTCATCGGGCTCGACAAGGGCTTCTTTGCCGCCGAGAACGTCAAGCCCGATCTGGTCTACGTGCCGGCGAGCGCGGCGGTCATCCAGCAGCTCGCGGCCGGCTCGCTCGACATGACGATGTCCACCGGGCTGGTCGACCCGATCCGCGCCATCGACCAGGGCGCGGCGCTCGCGATCCTGCGCTTCGAGGTGCAGGCGCCGCCCTACGCGCTGATGGGCAGGTCGAGCGTCAAGAGTCTCAAGGAGCTCAAGGGCAAGGTCATCTCGGTCGGCGGCGCCAAGGACATCACCCGGCTCTACGCCGACCGCATGTTGGCGCCGAACGGGCTCAAGCCCGGCGAATATGACTTCGTGTACGCCGGCGCCACCACCGCGCGCGCCCAGGCGCTGCTCGGCGGCGCGGTCGATGCCGCGATTCTGCTGCCGCCGTCGAACTTCCAGGTGCAGGCCGCCGGCTACAACGAGCTCGGGCTGACGATCGAATACGCGCCGGACCTCGCGTTCTCGGGCACGGTCGTCAACAAGGCCTGGGCGGGCCGCAATGGGGACGTGGTAAAGCGGGTGCTCGCCGCGCAGAGCAAGGGCATCGAGTATCTCAACGACGACCGCAATCGTGCCGAGGCGGTCCGGATTCTCGTCGCGGTCAGCGGCCAGAAGGCGGAGGACGTCGAGAAGTCCTACGACTTCTTCCGCAAGCACAATTTTTTCGACCGCACCGGCAAGGTCTCTCGGGCCAAGATGAACGCTTTGCTCGACGCCCTGGTGACGCTCGGCGACCTGCAGGCGCGCGGCAACATCGAGCGGTTCCTGCTGCCCGGGATCGCGCAGCTGTCGGACTGATCGTGGGCCGGCTCCCCGCGCCGCGGACTGATCTCGACGGAAAAAATCGCCATGCGTGAAGTCATCGCGGCGCCGCTCGCCGGGCTCGATCTCCGGCAGCATTACGGGCACCACCAGTCGCCGGCGATCCGCGCTGGCGGGCTCATCTTCTGTTCCGGCATGCTGCCGGTCGACCCGGAAACGGGCGAGCGGCGGCACGGCACGCTCACCAGCGAGGCGCACGTCATTTTCGGGAACCTGAAGCTGCTGCTGCAGGCGGCGGGCTCGTCGCTCGACCGGCTGGTGCAGGTGCATGCCCTGATCTACGACAGTATCGAGTACGACGTGCTCAACCGCGTCTATCGGCAATACGTGGCGAACGGACCGCCGGCGCGCACGGTATGGGCGGCGCAGATCGAGGCGGGATTCAAGATCGAGCTCGACGTGATCGCGGCCGCCTGAGCGGCTTGCCGAGGAAGTGCGATGAGCCTCAAGCGCGAAATCATTTTCCCGCCGATGCGAGCGCTGGACACGAGCTCCGGCCAGCCGGTGTCGGCGGTGGTGAGGGGCGGCGATTTTCTCTTCGTGTCCGGCCTCGTTGCCGTCGATCCGCGGTCGGGCGAGCGCCTGCGCGGCACGACGGCGAGCGAAACCCGGCAGATTCTGACCAATCTCGCGCAGTTGCTGGAGGCGGCGGGCTCGTCGCTCGCCAACGTCGTGAAGGTAAACGTGCTGCTGCACAGCATGCTGGAGGCGCCGAACATGAACGAGGTCTACGCTCGCTTCTTTCCCGATCCGCCGCCGGCCCGCACGGTCTGCGGCGCTCGCCTCCCGGACGGGATGAAAGTGATCGTCGAATGCACCGCGCTGGCGTGACCCGATGACCGAGAAGCTCCCGCGCTCGGTGGTCGAGCCCAAGAACCCGCGACTCAACGCCTCGCGCAACGCCAACCTGCCGCACGTTCCCGGCATCCGCGTCGGCGACTACATATTTCTCTCGGGCATGACGCCGATCGATCCGCAGACCGGCGAGCGCAATCATGGGCCGATCGCGGAGCAGGTCCGCACGACGCTTGCGAACATGCGGCACATGCTGGAGTCCGCGGGCTCGTCGCTCGAGCGCGTCGTGCGCGTGCATGTGGTGCTGGCCGACATTTCGCACATGGCGGAGATGGATTGGGTATACCGCGAATTCTTTCCGGTCGATCCTCCCGCCCGCACCGCCTGGTCGATGCAGCTGCGGTTCGGGAACGGCTGCGAGATCGAGTGCGTGGCGCTGGCGGGCTGATCGGCGACGGCGTCCGGCTCGGCGAGGCGGGCGGTGTCCCCCGGGGGCGTGCGATTTGGCGAAGCCCGCCGGCCGAACTATGCTCGAACGCAAGTCGTTGCCGGGAGCCGCGCGAGCAGCCCCGGCAATCGTTGAGCGGAGAAACGATGTCATTGCTGAGCGAGCTCGACGAGAGCAAGGTCGTCGAAATCGACCTCGGAAGCAGCGAGTTCAAACAGAACGCGCGGACCATTCTCGCGGGATGGGCGAGGCGTCCCCCGTTTTATGTGCTCTCGTCCGGCCCCCCGCAGGTCGTCTGCGGCCGCTACGCGCACGTGCACGAGGTCTTTTCCGATACCGAGCGGTTCTCGTCGGAGGTGCCGAGGGGCCGCGGCTTCGAGCAGTTCGACAAGTTCATGGGGGTGCAGTTCATCACCCAGATGGACGGCGAACGGCATGCCCGGATTCGCAGGTTGCTGATGCCGGCCTTCTCCTCGCGCAGCCTGAGCCGGCTCGAATCCCGCATCGGCGAGATCATCGAGGGGATGCTCGACAGGATCGAGAGCAGGGGCAACGAGTTCGACGGCATGCAGGATTATGGCGCCCAGCTCGTGGTCGGCGCCCTGCTGACCGCGATGGCGAATCTCGACGAGCGTCAGAAGGAGATTTTTCTCGCCTTCCACGAGGTGCTGCCGTTGACGACCTACACCAGGCCCGGCGAGCCGTTTGCGCCGGAATGCGTGCGGGCGTTCGATCGCGCGGCCGACCTGGTGCGCGAGATCATCGCGCAGCGGCGGAAAAATCCGCGGCCGGACTTCATCAACGATCTCGTCACGGCGCGCGACCAGGACGACAAGCTGACGGACCGGGAGTTGTTCGACCAGATCTTCACGATCTGCGGCGCGACGCTTTCCGCCACCAGCCGGGCCGCCGGCGGCGCGCTCTACACGCTCTATTCCCACCCGGATCAGCTCGGTGAGCTCGTTCGCGAGCCCGGCCTCGTTCCGGAGGCGGTCGAGGAGTGCCTGCGCATCGCGAGCAACGGCTATTTCACCTTTCCGCGGGTGGCGACCCGCGACACCGAGCTGGGCGGGACGAAAATTCTCGAGGGCATGGTGGTGCGGCCCTCGCCGCAAGCCGCCAACTACGATCCCGACGTGTTCCCAAATCCGATGCGCTTCGATATCCGCCGCTGTCCGAAGCGGATCATGGCGTTCGGCGCCGGCCCGCACCATTGCATCGGCAACATCCTCGGCCGCACGACGATCACGATCGCGATCCGCCGGTTGCTCGCGCGGTTCCCCGGCGCGAGGCTCGCCGATCCCGACTTCGTTCCGGTCTACGGCGGCGCGGTCGGAGAGCTGCGCCTGCAACGCCTGCCGATGAGGATTCGATGACGCCTCCCCGGGAGCGTTCCATGGAAGAAAAATTTCCGGCGAAGAACCGGATGCCCGCAAAGCTGCGCGGCGCGTCGATCGCGCTTGCCGCGCTCGTCGTCTGCGCCCTGGCCGCGGGCTCGGCGCGCGGTCAAGCGTCGTATCCGAGCCAGGGCATCAGGCTGATCGTCCCCTATGCGGCGGGCGGCGTGCCGGACACCGTCGCGCGCTTTGTCGGCCAGCGGCTGCAGGAGCGGATCGGGCAGTCGGTCGTCGTGGAGAACCGGCCGGGCGGCAACGGCAGCGTCGCGGCCGCCGCGATCGCCGCCGCCCCGGCCGACGGCTATACCCTGCTCGTGACCGACAGCGCGATGCTTTCAGTCAATCCGCTGTTCTTCAAGCAACTCGCCTACAGCGCGCAAAACGATTTCGTGCCGGTGGCGCTGCTCGCCCGCGCCCCCCTCTTTCTCGCCGTGCACCCGGACCTTCCGGTCGGAACGCTGCGCGAGTTCATCGACTACGTGAAGGCGCGGCCCGGCGAGGTCAATTACGGCTCCTCCGGGATCGGCAGCACCCATCATCTGACGATGGAGGCGGTAAAGGCGGCGCTCCACCTGAACATGACTCACATCCCGTACCGCGGCGCCGGCCAATCGGTGCCCGCGTTGCTGGGCGGACACGTGCAGGCGCTGTTCTCGGCCTATCCGTCGCTCAAGGGCGCGGTCGAAGGCAATCGGGTCAAGCTGATTGCGACCAACGGCCTCCGGCGCTCGCCGCTCGCGCCCGACGTGCCCTCCTTGGCCGAGGCGATTCCGGGCTTCGATCTGATAACCCTGATCGGCATCTACGCGCGCGTCGGCACTCCGACGCCTGTCGTGCGGAAGATCGCGACGGAGGCGGTCGCGATCGTGGCGCAGCCGGACGTGGTTCCGCAGTTTGCAGTGCTCGGGATGGAGCCGGCGGGCGAGGGGCCGGACGCGTTCGGGCGGGCGGTTGCGGACGAGATCGAGCGGGTCACCAAGGTGGTCGAGAGCGCCGGCATCAAGCCGGAGTGACGGCTTGGGCCGGCGGCGTTGCAGATTTCGTCCTCTGACCCCTTCAGGAGAGCTCAGAACTTGCATTCTATAGCACTTTGTACTATAGTTCATGGTACGGGGGGCCGGGGTGAAGGTTTTCAAGACGAAATGGTTCGCGCGTTTTGCGCGCCGGGAGCGGATTCCGATGCGAGCCTTTGCGAGGCGGTGCGGCGGGCGGAGCGCGGGCTGGTCGATGCGGATTTGAGCGGCGGCGTCCTCAAGCAGAGGGTGGCGCGGACCGGACAGGGGCGCTCGGGCGGCTATCGCGTGCTGATCGCCTACCGGGCTAGGACCCGATCGGTGTTCCTGTTCGGCTTTGCCAAGAGCGCGCGCGCGAACGTGGACGACGATGAGCTCGCGACGATGCGTGATATCGCCAAGGGATGGCTTGAGGCGGACGCCAAGACGCTGGCACATGCCGTCGAGGACGGACTGATACAGGAGGTTGAGTATGGCGAAGAAGAAGACGAGAAAGCCTAGCCGGCTGGCGAAGGCGCTGGTTGAGACGGCCGAGGGCATGCACCGGGCAGGCCTTCTGGACCGCGCGACCTATGAGAAGATCACGATGCGGCATCTTGGTCCGGACGACATGCCCAAGGTCGCGCCGATCAGTGCGGGTCAGATCCGAACGATGCGCGAGCGCGCGAGAATGAGTCAGGCGGTGTTCGCCGGCTATCTGAACGTCACCACCGGCTATCTCTCGCAACTCGAGCGCGGGGCCAAGCAGCCGACCGGCGCGGCGCTCGTGCTCTTAAACGTCATCAAGCGCAAGGGCATCGAAGCCATCCTGTAACGGTGGATCGATCCCTTTGGGGCCGTTGATGAAACGGACACAATCGCTCTCGTCGGGATTGATCGTCCGCCAGGATTTTGGCGACGCCATAAGGCCTGTATTTTTCCAAACGGGACATGAGGATTATCTGTACGCGACGCACGGCGGAACCGTCTTCCTCGTTGCCTTTCGTGGGCGGGTGTATGGGTTGACATGCGGGCACGTGTTTCAGGATTTCGAATATGAGAGGATGTTCATCACAGACGAAAAGCAAGCCCGGAAAGGGAGCATGCCCGCTCCCATCAGGACCTTGTGCTATCCATCCGCTCCCACAGACGGCGCCGTAGGAACGGACATCGTCGATATGTGTGTGATCCGGTTCGCCGATGACATTGTACCGGACTTCTTCAAGGGCAGCGCCTATATCATCGATGAAAAGACCGTCGCCACGAGCCAGATTCAACACGAGTTACTCGTTGCCGGGGTCTTGAAGGATAAGAGCTCCATCATTCCACCTGATATCACTATCGGGTACTGCCAGCTGCAGTTACGTGATGTGGGGGCCTCTAGCTCTGACCCAATCTTGCGCCACGCAATCGCGGAATTCAGGAACCCCGAATTTGACAATATCGTTGGGATCAGCGGCTCGCCTGTCTTCAACCAAACGGCAAATGCGCTGTGCGGGATGGTCGTGAGGGGCGGGATGACAGGCAACAGATGCAATATCTATTACATCGACATTTTCGATATCGGTTGCTTCCTTGAAGGCGTAAGCGAGGGCGTGGCGAGTACCTACTACACGGAGAATGTCCTGGTGGCCATCGATGACCGGTCCGGCACGCTATTTGGTCCGTCATAACGAGTTGAGTCTCGGATCAGGAGCGTCGGCATCAAGCCGGAGTGACGGTTTGGACCGGCGGGTTTTCCCGGCGCGCGCGCCGGCGACATGATCGGAGCGCCCCGCAAGGGGTCGGAAGGGGGAGACCGAAAGCTCGCGGTGCTCGGCGCGGCCGATGCCGGAAGCGACGCCGGGCCGCGCGCCCCGGAGGACGACGAATGAAATTCGGAATCAATTTCTTCCCCGCCTTCCGGCCGGAGCAGAGGACGACCGCTCAATACTACGAGCAGTGCTTGCGAGTGAGCGAGCGGGCCGACGCGTTGGGGTTCAATTCGATCAAGACGGTGGAGCACTATTTCCACGATTATGGCGGCCATTCTCCCAATCCGATCGTGCTGCTGGCCGCCATAGCGGCGCGGACCAAGCGGGTGCGGCCGATCACCGGCGCGGTGATCCCGGCGTTCAACCATCCGATCAAGCTCGCCGGCGAGCTCGCCATGCTCGACAACATCTGCAACGGGCGCCTCGATGTGGGCTTCGGCCGGGCATTCATTCCCGAGGAATACGCGGCCTATGGACTCGACATGCAGAACAGCCGCGCGATGTTCGACGAAGGCGTCGCGGCGATCAAGCGGCTGTGGACCGAGGAGCGCGTGACGCACGAGGGCCGGTTCTGGCGGTTCAAGGACGTCCATTCCATGCCGAGGCCGTTTCAGAAGCCGCATCCGCCGATCTGGGTGGCTGCCATCGCCTCGGAGGAATCGTTCGTGAACGCCGCCAGGAACGGCTACCACGTCATGATCGTGCCCTACGCCGGTGGACTGGAACGTACCGCTGCGCTGGTGAAGACCTACCGGCAGGTTTGGCGCGAATCCGGCCATTCGCCCGGCAGCGAGCAGGTGCAGATGTCATTCCACGCCTATGTGGCGGACACCCGCAAGGAGGCCGTGCGCGGCTTCGTCCCGGCCATGCGCACCTATCTCGACGTGTTCACCGAGGCGGTCAGCAGCTGGGAAGGGTTGAAGTCTGGCCAGTACGTCGGCTACGAGCGGCTGGTCGAAGCGATCAGCGCGCAAACTCCCGAAGGCAATATCGAGAAGCGCTACGCCTTCGTCGGCACCCCCGACGAGGTCATCGAGCAGGTGAGATACCTGCGCGAGCTGTTCGGCGAGCACGAGCCGTCGTTGCAGGTGACCTATGGCGGCGTGACGGACGACGAGGCCTTCCGGACCGTGGACCTCTTTGCGCGGCACGTCATGCCGGCGTTCGCGGCGACCGCCGACGCCGCCTCGCCATCGCCAGCGAGGTGATCGAGCCAGGGGGCCGATTTCCGGTCCTGGCACCTCGCGATCGTGCGCTGCGAGGGACAAGCCCTTGAGTTATGTCAGCTTTTGGAGGTGGTGCGGAGATAGACCGACGACTGACCCCAATCGTTTCCGTCGCAAATGACCCCTTGCGAACATGCCCGCGGAGTTCACGGAACGAAACGGCTTTGAATGTGCAGCCGGTGCTCACTGCATCTTGATACCCGCAGACTTGATCACCTTGGCCCACTTGTCGGTCTCGTCGGCGATGAATTTTGCAAATCCGGCGGATGTCAACGGCATCGGCTCGACGCCTAGATCGGCAAGTCGCGCCTTCGACTTCGGATCGGCGAGGGCAGCGTTCATCGCGTCGCTGAGCTTGTTGATGATCCCGGCGGGCGTTTTGCTGGGTGCGCCGAGACCATACCAACCGAACGCGTCGTAGCCCGACACAAATTCGCCGATGCTGGGAACATCCGGCAGTGCCGCCGAGCGCTTCGCGGGGGTCACCGCAAGGGCGCGCAGTTTGCCCTCTCGGATCAAGGGGAGCGCCTGCGCGATCGGATTGAAAACGACCTGCACCTGTCCGGCGAGCAGATCGGGCATGTAATTGCCGCGATACGGGACGTGAACCAATTTGATCCCGGTCATGATCTGGAGCAGTTCGCCGCAAACATGGGGCGAGCTTCCGATGCCGCCCGAAGCCAGGTTGATCTCGCCTGGATTGGCTTTGGCATAGGCGATGAACTCGGGAAGGGTCTTGGCCGGGAACGATGCCGGCACCACGACGACGAACGGAGTCATGGCGATACCCGCGATCGGCGCGATGTCACGCATGAAATTGAAACTGAGATTCGGGTAGAGCGTTGCGTTGACCGCGTTGGTCGAGACCGGCATCAGGATCGTGTACCCGTCCGCCGGGGAGCTCACGACGTATTCGGTAGCGATATTGCCGCCGAAGCCCGGCTTGTTCTCGATCACGAATTGCTGGCCCAGGCGCTCCGACAGCCATTGCCCCGCAAGCCTCCCGATGATGTCGGGCGCGCTGCCGGCAGGAAATGTGACGATCAAATATACCGGTTTTGCCGGATAGGCCTGAGCCCAAGCGGAGCGCGAGAGCGCCGACAGTGCGGCAACACCCGCTGTCAGATGCAGGAATTGTCTACGGCGAAGTTTCATGGCATGCCTCCCAATATGATCGCGGGATTTCCAGGCGCAAAACGTCGGCATGTTTTGCTGGCAGCTGTCCAATTCGGGAATTGGCAGGCTGCCGATCAGACCTGAACGCGCTACTTTTCCTTGAACTGCAGGGCTACGTGCTCCAGCGCCGGCTTCCACAGCTCTTGCTGGCTGCGGACGAACGCCTGGGCCTCGGTCGGGGTGGCCGGATGCACGTAGGCGCCGCGTGCCGCAAGCTTGTCCTTGATCTCGGGCTTGGTTAGCACCGCGCGCAGATTGTCGCTGATCTTGCGCACGATCGCGTCTGGCGTTCCGACCGGCGCCACCACGCATTGCCAGCCGACGGCGACAAAACCAGGCAGGGTTTCCGCAACCGTCGGCAAATCGGGAAGGTGAGGCAGACGCTTCTCCGAGGCGACTGCCAACGCTTTGAGTTGGCCTGACTGATAAGCCCCGGCCAATCCGGAATAGCCTTCAATGACCAGCGAGACACGGCCAGCGGTGACGTCGGCGAGCGACTGTGCGGAGCCGCCGGTGTACGGCACCATTTGCAGCTTGATGTTACCCCGGATTTGCAGCAACTCGCCAGTCAGATGGGTCAATCTCCCGACGCCCGTCACCGCATACGAAATGCTGTCGGGCTTTTTCCTCGCCTGTGCGATCAGCTCAGGCAGGCTGTTGATGCCGAGCTTGGGATTAATTCCGATCGACATCGGTTGCACCGCCGTGATCCCGACGGCGGTGAAATCGCGCGGCAGCTTGAGCGGAAGATTGGGCGCCTTGCCCGGTATTGTCAGAAAGACCGACAAGGCCGGTGCATAGATTGTGTAGCCGTCCGGTGGCGCCTCCGCCGCAGCTGTAGCCGAAATCGCACCACCGGCACCCGGCCGGTTCTCGATCACGACCTGCTGAGCCCACTTCTTGCTCAGGCCTTCGGCGATGATCCGAAGGTTGGTGTCTATCGCGCCGCCCGGCGCCGCATCCGAAATGATCCGTACCGGCTTGTCCGGATAGTTCGCCGGTTGAGCCCGCACGCCGCCGGCCAGCACGATCGCCGGCAACAGCAAGCATAGGGTCTTCAGGCAAGTCGAGCTGGGTGGGGCTCGCAAACTCATGATGTTCCCCTGCGATTGTCCCGAAGAACGGCGCGCTGCATGCGCACAGCGCGCCAGCCTTCGTCCCGTGAATGTTCGCAGCGCCGGAAAAAGCATCGGCGCCAGCGCAGGATTACAGCGTCTGCCGATGGCATGCGCGCTGCCCATTCTCCCCCACGCGGAGACCTCGGCCTGTCCCGCGGTCGGGCAGCTCGGAAACAGGCTAGCTGATCTGTTCGGAAAAAGGGCTCGGACCTTTTGCCGCTACTTGCATCACGGGCGGTTCCGCGTGTGTCCCAGTTTTGTCCCCATCTGTCCCGCGAAGCTCAGCGGGAGATGCCAGTCCGGCCAATGTGACGATTCCCGAGGCCACATTGAGAGACGTGGAAGCGGCTGCTCGCTGCTCGCACTCTCGGGCTTCAGCTCCAGGCCTTCAACCTCACCACGAGCCGCACGTGGCCGGCTTTGGAAAGTGACCCGCCAATTCACTGAGTCGGTACGACGCCGAGGTCCTTGGCCGCGACGGCGATGCGCGCGCGCTGCTGCTCGATCGCGGCAGCGAAGTCGGCAGGCCCGCCGAAATTGGGGACCTGCCCGGTGAGCTTCAGACGTTCCTCGACCGCCGGATCGATGGCGTCCCGAACATCCGCGGCGATGCCTTCGCGAATTCGGTCGGGCATGTTCGGCGGCCCGAAAAAGCCGACCAGGCCGTCGAGAGCAAGATCGGGATAGCCAGCCTCGGTAACCGTGGGTACATCGGGCGCAATGGCGGCTCGCGCGGTATTCGTCAGCGCCAATAGCTTGACCTTGCCAGCCTGAAGCTGTGGTCGCGCGATCGCGAACGCGGTCACGTTGACCTGGATGCGTCCGATCGCCAGGTCGTTGGCTGCTTCGACCAGATTACGATAGGGGACCTTCGACATGACGAGGCCGGCATTCTTGAGAAAAGCGGCGAACAGAAATTCGTTGCTGCCAGTGGTACCCGCCCAGTTGAGCTTGCCGGGCTGCGCGCGCGCCATCGCCACCAGCTCCGCGAGCGATTTGACCTCCAGGGAAACCGGCACAGCCACGACGACGATCGTATTGGAAACCCTGGCAATCGGCAGGAGATCGGCGGGTTTGTAGGGCAGGTTCTTATAGATAAAGGGATGCGCGGTGAACGACCCGCTCGGCGCGGCCAGGAGCACGTGATCATCGTTGGCACTGACGAATGCGCTGATGGCGACGAGACCATCTCCGCCGGGACGATTCTCGACGACTACCGGCTGGCTCCAGCGCCTGTTCAATCGATCCGCGATCAGTCGCGTGCCGATATCGACACCGCTGCCCGGTCCGAGCGTCACAACGAACTTGACCGTCCGTTGCGGCCACGTCTGCGCCATCGACGATTCTGCCGCCAAGGCAAGCATGGCGAGAAGGCCGAAGGCGACGCCAAATGCGAGACGCTGCACGCTGAGCATTGGTACCTCCGATGTCACGACCGAACGGCGGCGTAAGCCTCCGACGAGCATGTCCCTGCTCGGGTTGAGAAATCGATGGCGATGATCTGCGAAGTCAGCCGGGGCGAGCGCAAGATTAATCGATCTTGATGCCGACTGACTTGATGACGGCGCTCCATTTGTCGATTTCCGATTTAAGAAGCTTTTCAAGCTCCTCGGGCGAAGAGCCCCCAGCCACATAGCCAGTTTTGGCCAGCTTGTCTTTGATCGCCGGGTCGCTGAGAGCTGTGTTGGTATCGGCGCTGATCTTGCGGACAATCTCAGGCGGCGTCTTGGCCGGAACGAACAGCGCCTGCCACGCCGTCACGTGGTAATCCGGGACGCCCGTCTCTGCGATGGTCGGCACTTCCGGGGCTGCCGCATCTCGTTTCGGTCCGGTGGTCGCCAAAACGCGAACCTGCCCCGACCGTGAGTAGGAAAGCAATGTGCCGCTGCCGAAATAGCAGTCTACGCGACCCGGTATGAGGTCCGTGAAGGCGGGTGAAGCGCCGCGATAGGGCACGTGCGTCATCTTGATACCGGCCATCTGTAAGAACAGCATCTCGGCCAAAAACGGCGCGCTGCCGGTGCCGGGCGATGCCATCGTGAGCTTGCCAGGACGGGACCTGGCATAGTCGATAAACTCCTTGATCGAATGGGCCGGCGAAGAGTTCGGCACGAACACGAAATAGGCAAGCTCGGTGACAAGCGAGACTGGCGCAAAATCCGCAATCGGATCGTAGCTGAGCGAGCGGTAAAGGCTGGTGTTCACCGCAAGGGACGCGGTCGCGAACAAGACCGTGTATCCGTCGGGGTCGGACCGCGCGGCGTATTCGTTGCCGATGTTGGTGCCGGCGCCTCCCTTGTTCTCAATGAAAACCTGCTGATCCCACATCTTTGAAAGCTTTTCGGCGAGCATGCGCGCGACGATATCCGTCGGGCCCCCGGCAGCGACCGGCACAATAAGGCGCACGGGTTTATTTGGGAAATCGACCTCCGGCGTCTGCGCGCGCCCCTCCCGAATGAATAGGTTCGGCGCGAATGCCTGGGCGGCCGACAGGGCAATCACTTGGCGACAGGTGAGCATGTTGGTCCCCCCTGTCTCGATATTTGCATTTTATCCCGTAGCCGAGGCCTGCCATACTTGGCGAAAGGTCGCGCCTGGGGATTGTCCCTCGACGCAGCCAAGTTCCTGCATGTCCTGAAGGAACCCACCCCCAAAGCTCGCTTCCAGCGATGCCGGGCGCGCTGCACCGAAGACTGCGGACATCAATGGACATGTCGCCTCGGCCAACTCGGTCGAGGTTGACCCATAGGCGACACGCAGCGTGCCGCTATTCGATCACCTCGTCGGCGCGCACAAGCAGCGTGGCGGGAATGGTCAGACCGAGCTCCTTGGCGGTCTTGAGGTTGATGGCGAGCTCGAACTTGACCGGCGCCTGGACCGGCAGGTCGGCGGGCTTCTCGCCCTTCAGGATGCGATCGACATACGTGGCTGCCTGATGAAACTGATGAACCGTATCGATTCCGTAGGAAATGAGGCCTCCATTCAAGACGAACGTACGCTGCGAGTAGACTGCGGGCAGCTGGTGGCGGGCGGCGAGTGCGATGATCAGGTTGCGATGAAATTGGGTGGTGGTGTCAGGCATCACGAACAGGCCGCCCTTCGATTCACGGGCGAAGCCAGCGATGGTGCGCTCAATTCCGGCGGCGTCATGAATGGGGATCGCGATCGGCTTTACGGCGAGCGAGGGGGCAGCGCCCTCGATCGAACTCAGGAAAAATGCTCCGCGACCAGGGGCCGTCTCCGGGTTGAACAGGAGTGCGGCACGCACGACGCTTGGTGCGATCTCCTTCAGCACTTCCAGCCACTTTGCGCCCATGGCCGGTTCGTACATGGAGAATCCGGTGACGTTGCCGCCGGGACGCGCCATGGTCGCGACGAAGCCGGCACGAACCGGATCGGTCACCTGGATGAACACGATCGGGATGGTGCGGGTCTCTTCCCCGAGCGCGCGCGCCGGGGGCGTGCTCTGGCCGATGATTACGTCAGGGCCGAGCTGGACAAGCTCTTTCGCGAGCCTGCGAACGTCATCCGCGTCGCCTGAAGCCCAGCGATAGTCGATGCGAACGTTGTGACCGTCCGTCCAGCCCAACTGCTGAAGGCTCTGTTTAAATACCCTGATGCGGACTTGTGAATCGGCATCGCTCTCGGCATACGGAATCAACATGCCGATGCGCCGCACGCGGTCACGCTCCTCTGCGCGCACGGTGAGCGGCCATGGCACTACCACGCTGCCGATCGCTTGGATGAAATCGCGCCGCCTGATGCCAACCCCCCAGGCTGAGGCCATACAATACCACGCCAAGGAGCGGGGGTCTCTGACCTACTTCACATCCGAGAGGGCCCAATGACCGCTTGTGGCACTCCTGGTCAAATCGCTGCAATGCACAAATTCGGGAGCTATCGGAGGTGCAGCGGATATGCCGCGAACTCGTCGTGCGTGTCGGTCCGACGGGAATGACCCTTTTGAGAGATTGCAGTGCTATATGCGCGCTGGTGATGCACAGATCATGAACCTTCTTCTCAGAGGTGGGTAAAGTCTGTTAGTCTTTTGCCAGCTGCCCGTTGAAACGGGAGTGCCGAAATCTCCGTTCGAGCGTATTTCGCAGGCATCAGCCGAGCATCATGACCAAGCATCTTGAGCTTGCGACTCAAATGATGCGCACCGACGCACGCCTCCATGCCGACCAGGCAAGGCGGCATGTTGGCAAACCGCGCCTCTACCTGGCCGCTGGCGGCTGCGCGCGCTCGGCGCTCATCCCTGCTTCTCGTTCCTGTGGATCGCGGCAAGTCCCGTCACCCAGGGCAGCGCCGAACGGAACCAGTTCTGCCGCTTCGGCATGAACTCGTTGCGCTGGCGCAGGATACCGACCCGCACCATGTAGGACGCCTGCCGGCCGTCGCCCGGCGTGGTCGAATAGATCGGCGAGCCGCAGCGGGGGCAGAAAGCCTGAAGGCGCGGATTGCCGCTCTCCGCCGTCGTCTTCAAGTAGCTCGCCGGCTCTCCCGACATCCTGAACGTCGCGCCCGCAACGGGAACCGAAACGCGGAACGCCGATCCGGTGCCGGTCTGGCAATCGGTGCAATGGCAGATCGTGGTTTTCTCCGGATCGGCCTCGCCCTCGATCGTGATGGTGCCGCAGTGGCAGGCGCCGTCGATTTTCATGGCTTTCTCCTTTCGCCTTGTCCCGAGCCGATCTTGCAGGCCAGGCGAGAATGCCGGTGTGCTCGGGACGCATGTCAGGCCCGGCTGGTCGCCGCCCAAGAGCCATTGCCGGCTGCGTTCGACAGGCTCATTGTGGATGATACGGAAAAACGAGGTAGGGCGCCCGCGCCGACATGCAAGGTGAGTGCGGGCGGCTCTCGACTCACGGCGGAGGAAACCATGCTGACGCGGCGCGACGCACTGATCGGCGCAATGTGTGCTGGAGGCCTGATGCGAACCAGGACGAGCTTTGCCAAAGCGGCCCAGCCGGCGACGGCGGTGAATTTCGACGTGCCGGCCGACGCCTGCGACTGCCACACCCATATCCACGGCGACCCGGAAAAGTTTCCGTTCTTCGCCGGCCGCGTCTATACGCCGGAGACCGCTCTGCCCGAGGAGATGGCGGCGCTCCATCGCGCGCTCCACGTCAAGCGGGTCGTGATCGTGACCCCGAGCGTGTACGGCACCGACAATTCCGCCACGCTCTACGGCATGAAGGCGCGCGGCGCCGACGCCCGCGGCGTAGCGGTGATCGACGACAAGACCCCGGACGCCGATCTCGACGCCATGGGCAAGGCCGGCGTGCGCGGCATCCGCCTCAACCTCGCGACCGGCGGCAGCAACGATCCCGCCCTTGCCCGCAAGCGCTTTGAGGCCGCGCTCCCCCGCATGGCGAGCCGCAACTGGCACATTCAGATCTATACCAATCTCGCCGTCATCGCTGCCATCAAGGACCAGGTGCTCGCCTCGCCGGTGCCGGTCGTGCTCGATCATTTCGGCGGCGCCCAGGCAGCGCTCGGGCCGACCCAGCCCGGCTTCCCCGACCTCGTCGAGCTCGTCCGCTCGGGCAAGGCCTACGTCAAGATTTCCGGCGCCTACCGCGCCTCGACCCAGGCGCCCGATTATCCCGATGCCGCGCCGCTCGCCAAGGCGCTGATCGCGGCCAATGCCGACCGCCTGGTCTGGGGCACCGACTGGCCGCATCCCAACTCGACCACGCCGCCGGGCGGCAAGGTGACCGATGTCACGCCGCTGTTCCAGATCGACGATGGACGGCTGCTGAACCAGCTTCCGGTCTGGGCGCCCGACGCGAAGACGCGCAAAGCGATCCTGGTCGATAATCCGGCGCGGCTCTATCAATTCTGAGCGGGTACGCAAGTGGTCGGCGCGCAGCGGTGCCCGGAGTGCGCGGGGACTCTCCAACGGCCGTGGAGGAGCGCGATGCAGTATCGGCGGACGACGGCGCTCGTTGCCGCGCTTCTTGCGCTCACAGCCGCCGGCGGCGCGCAAGCCCAGCATGCCGGCGGCTCGTGGAAACCGGACGGCAACGTCGAATTCATCGTCGGCGCCGGTGCCGGCGGCGAGAACGACCGAATCGCCAGGGCCATTTCGCACGCGCTGACCAACGAGCACCTGGTCGACTCGATGACGGTGCTCAACCGGCCGGGCGCGGCACAGACCATCGCGATGACCTATCTTGCCGGCAAGAAGGGCGACGCGAACGCGATCGGGCTCGCCTCGGGCAGCTTCATCAACGCGATTGCCCGCAGCGGATCGACGTTGCACAAGAACGTGACCCCGTTGATGAAGCTGTTCGATGCCTATCAGTGCTATTTCACGCGAGCCGATTCTCCCATCAAGAACATGGCCGACGTGCGCGATCGGCTCAAGGCCGATCCGCGCTCGCTGACGTTCGCATTTCCGGTTGGTCGCGGCACACCGCTACACGTTTCCGTCGTCAACGTCGCCAAGGCGGCCGGCGTCGCGGCAAACGACGCGATTACGGTGGTGTACAATTCGGGCTCCGACGTCTCCGCGCAGGTCGCCGGCGGGCACGTCGATGTCGGCATCACCAGCCTCGGAAGCTCGATGCCGCTCATTCAGGCCGGAAAGCTTCGCATGCTCGGCATTGCATCGCCCGAGCGGATCGGCGGAGAGCTGGGAAACTACCCCACGCTGCGCGAGCAGGGACTCGACGTCGTCACCGCCAATTCCTACACCGTGCTGGTACCGAACGGGCTTGCCCCCGAGCAGATCGCATTCTGGACCGGCGCCCTCGACAAGGTGCTCGTGGATCCCGAATTCAAGGTCGACCTCGACCGCAATTTCTGGGTGCTCAAGCCGATCCGGTATCCGGATTCCGTGAAATGGTTCCAGGACGATTACGATGAGAACAGGGAAATCCTCAAGGAAATCGGACTTGCCCAATAAGCCGCACGATGTCCGGCACCGAGCCGGCGGTCGGCCGATGCGGATGCCATATGCTCTCGATCGCCAGGGAGTCGCAGGGCAGGCGGTGCGGAGATCGCTAGATGAATAGGACTCTGTTCGAAAAAGTCTGGTCCGAGCACGTGATCGTGGTATCTCCGCAAGGAGAGGATCTGCTTTACGTCGATTTCAATCTGATCAATGAAGGGCAGTCGTTTCTGGCGTTCGATCAGCTTCGCAACGAGGGGCGCCGCGCGCGCCGCCCGCAACAGCATCTGGCGGTGACGGACCACTATCTGCCGACCGTCAATCGGTCCCTCGGCTCGGCCGGCATCTCGAATCCCGAGATTCGACGCGTCGTCGAGATGCTCGACGAGAATGCGGCCGAGCTCGCGCTGCCGCACATCGGCTGGCATCACCGCGACCAAGGCATCGCCCACGTCATCGCGCCGGAGCTGGGGCTTGCTCAGCCGGGGATGCTGATCACCTGCAACGACTCGCACACCGCCACCAACGGCGCCTGCGGCGCGCTCGCCGTCCCCATCGGCGGCTCCAACCAGCTCAGGCACGTGCTCGCCACGCAGACGGTCTGGCTGAAAAAGCCGCAGACCATGCGGATTTTCGTCGAGGGAGCGTTGCCGCCGGCCGTTACCGCCAAGGACGTGATTCTCTCGATCATCCGCGAGGTCGGCGTCGGTGGCGCGACCGGGTATGCCGTCGAATATGCCGGGTCCGCCGTTCGCGCCATGTCGATGGAAGGGCGCATGACGATTTGCAACATGTCGATCGAGGCGGGCGCCCGCATCGGCATGATCGGGCCCGACGACGCGACCTACGAATATCTTGCCGGCCGGCCGAATGCCCCGAGGGGAGCGGATTGGACGCGCGCGCTTGCGCACTGGAGCACGTTGCCCACCGACGCCGGCGTCGCCTTCGATCGAGAGCTTGCCTTCGATGCCGGCCGGCTTGCCCCGATGGTGAGCTGGGGCACCAGCCCGGAAGATTGCTCGCCGGTCGACGGCGTCGTTCCCGACCCCTCGACCATTGCCGACGGCGATCGCCGAAGGCATGTGACGCGGGCGCTCGATTACATGCGGCTGCGTCCTTCGACCCCGCTCCAGGAGATTTCGATCGACCGGGTCTTCATCGGCTCCTGCACCAACAGCCGCATCGAGGACCTTCGTGCCGCCGCGCGGGTATTGAAGGGGCGGCGGACGGCGGTTCCGGGAATGGTCTCCCCGGGCTCGAGCGCGGTGAAGCGGCAGGCGGAATCGGAGGGGCTCGATGCGGTCTTTTGCGCGGCCGGCCTCGAGTGGCGGGACGCCGGCTGCTCCATGTGCAACGGCTCGAACGGCGAGCTGGTCGCCCCCGGCGAGCGCTGCGCATCCACCACCAATCGGAACTTCGAGGGCCGCCAGGGGCGCGGCGCGCTCACCCATATCATGAGCCCGGCGATGGTCGCCGCGGCGGCCGTTTGCGGACGCATCGCCGATGTTCGCCGCTTGTCCCATGACTGACGTCGTGCTTCGGCCCTTCAACGGCGCGGTATGCGAGGCTGAATGCTCGCGTTCACGGTCCTGACCGCGGTCGCGGCTCCGCTGGAGATCGCGAAAGTCGACACCGGAATGATCCTGCCGGGCCGCTTCATGCGCCGCCACCGCCGGCCCGGGCACGACTATTCGGATGCCTTCCTGCATGACCTCCGCTTCGACGAGAAGGGCGACCCGCGCGGCGATTTCTCCTTGAACATGCCGGCTTACCGTGACGCCAGGATTCTGGTGACCGACGGCGATTTCGGATGCGGCTCCTC
>WNFG01000411.1_pt1 | contig 46138 bp, 45 predicted proteins | sample 5400431 | NCBI WGS metagenome assembly WNFG01 (sample SAMN13153346, study PRJNA577476) | soil metagenome | isolation source: 120 cm saprolite under Douglas fir tree site 2 hole 3 replicate 2 | place: USA:California | collected 2015-04-18
GGAAAAGGCTTCAAGACCTCCGCCAGCTTGTCCAGCACGGGTTCGGCGGTCGGCGCGAACTCGCCGGCGCCGCTCGGAAATAGAATGTCGGTGTTGATCTCGATTTCCAGCCACATGTTCTCGCGGCGCACCGTCACCAGCTTGGCATCGATCAGTGCCTGCATGGCGTCTTGAACCTGGCGCTGCATGCGAATCAAGGCACCGGGGAGATCGGCGGATCGCATGCCCTCGGACTTGGTCGGATCCCTCGGCTGGAGATTGCCGTCCGGCGTGGATTTGTCGTCCTTGAGTTTAATGAACACCGTGGGCGTGATGCCTGTCAGCGGTTTGTCGCCGCCCTTGCCGGGCTCCTTTTCGCCAAGGTTGACCGGCCGAATGCTCTTCGGCGCGCCGTGGAAGGCCGCGATCATCGAATCGGACAGAACGCGAAATTTCCCCTCGTTCACCGACGATATGGCGTACATCACCGTGAACAAGGCGAACAGCAGCGTCACGAGGTCGCCGTAGGGAATAGCCCAGGCTTCCGCGTTCACATGCTCTTCGTGCTTCTTCTTGCGGGCCATGACGTCCTATCAGTGGTGGAAGTACCCTTGCAGCTTCGATTCGATATTGCGCGGATTCTCCCCCTGGGCGATTGCGATGATGCCCTCGATCACCATGGTCCGAACCTGCGATTGGCCGTGAATCACGGCCTTCAATTTGTTGCCCATGGGCAGGAACAACAGATTGGCGAACGAGATGCCGTAGATGGTCGCAATGAAGGCTGCGGCGATGCCGTGGCCGAGCTTCGACGGGTCATTGAGGTTCTGCATGACCGCCATCAAGCCCATGACCGCGCCGATGATGCCGAGCGTCGGCGAGTAGACGCCCATGGCTTCGAAGACTTTGGCGGCTTGGGTGTCGAAATGCTCCATGGCATCCAGTTCGATTTCCATGCTGGAGCGGATGGCATCCGGCTCGCCGCCGTCGACCAAGGATTGCAGGCCCTTTTTCAAGAACCCGTCCTTTTCGGCTTCCACCGCGGACTCGAGGCCCAGCAGCCCTTGCTTGCGCGCAATATTGCTCCACTCGACTATCTTTTCGATCATCGCAGCCGGGTTGTTGACGGGCGGTTTGAATACCCAGGAGACGATCTTCCAGGCACGTATGAAAGTCGCCAGCGGCGTCTGCACCAGGGCGGCGGCGAATGTCCCCACCACCACGATGACGAACGCCGCGCTCCCGACCAGGGCGCCCGCGCTGCTGCCTTTCAAGATCGCTCCACCGATGATGGCGATCAAGCCCAGCACAACACCGATGATGCTCAGGATATCCATGGACTAGTTCGGCTGCAGCCACTCCGCGAGGCGTGCGCGCAAACGCACCAGTGCCTGCCCGTGAATCTGGCAGACGCGCGATTCGGATACTTCGAGCACCTCGCCGATCTCGCGCAAATTCATGTCCTCGTCGTAGTACAAGGAGAGCACCAGCTTTTCACGCTCGGGCAACACATCGATCGCCGAGGCAAGCGCCCCGCGAAATCCGGCGTCTTCGATGTGATCGAATGGGCCCGGCCGCTCGTCGCGGGCGTGATCCGCCGGGCTCGATTCATCCTCGCTCGACCCCATTTGATCGAAACTGAACAGCCGGCAGCTGGCCGCGTCCTGCACCAGCTTGTGATATTCCTCGATGGACACCCCGAGGCCTTGGGCAATGTCGGTGGGGCTCGCATCCTGTCCTTTGGCGTTTTCGATCTTGCGCACCACATCGGCCATTTCGCGCATGTTTCGATGCACCGAGCGGGGAGTCCAGTCGGATTTGCGGACTTCGTCGAGCATGGCGCCGCGGATCCGAATGCCCGCATAGGTCTCGAAATTGGCGCCCTTGGAGGCGGAATAGTGCTTCGCCGCGTCGAGCAAACCGATCATTCCGGACTGAATGAGGTCGTCGACTTCCACGTTCGGCGGCATCCGGCTGACCAAATGGTAGGCAATACGTTTGACCAAATCGGCATGTTTCAACACCAATTCTTGTTGCGGCACCTGATCGACGGGAACGTGATCGTCCGTCATCGGCTTCGGGCCGCGCTTCTGTGTATTCGAGTACTGTGTGCTTGCTCTCATTGCAATACCGTCGAGGGACCGATCCGAGTCCCTACCATGCGTTCGACAAAGAACTCAAGGTGACCTCGTGCCCCTTCGGGCACAGACCACTTATCGGCCTTCGAGGCCAGATTCTTGAGGGCAATGGAGGAAATAGACGCCGGGTAGGCATCGACCACGGCGGTTTGGCGTTGCACCGCACGCCTGAGATAGTCGTCAAACGGTACGGAACCCGCGAACTCCAGCGTCACATTGAGAAATCGATCACAGACTCGCTCAATTTTCTGGAAGAGACCGGGTCCCTCGCCCGATCGACGCGTCTGATTCGCCAGGATCTGGAAGCGCTGCACGCCATGCTCGCGGCTCAGCACCTTGATCAACGCATAGGCATCGGTGATGGAAGCGGGCTCGTCGCAGACCACCACGACGACATGATGGGCCGCCTGCGTGAACGCCGTGACGCTGTCGCTCAATCCCGCCGCGGTATCCACCACCAGGACTTCGACCCGGTGATAGAGATCGCTGAACGCGCGGATGATTCCGGCGTGCTCCGCCTCCGACAGATTCGCCATCCGCTTCATGCCGGACGCGGCCGGCACGATTTGCAGGCCATGCGGTCCGGTGACGATGGCGTCCTCCAGAGAGCATTCGCCCTTGATCACATGGCCCATGTGAAACCTCGTGTGAAGCCCCAGAATGACGTCGACGTTGGCCAGCCCCAAGTCGGCATCGAGCAACATGACCTCTCGGCCTTGCGCGGCGATCGATACCGCGAGGTTGGCGGACACCGTGGTCTTGCCGACCCCTCCCTTGCCGCCGGTGACGGCAATCACCTTGACCGGCCGCGTGGAGTTGAGCTCGGCCAGTGCTTCGGCGTGTTCAGGGGATAGTCGATGATCACGCATGGGCGCTTGCTCGGCCGAAGTTGCGGACAAAATAGGCCTCGTCGCGCGGCGGCGCGTCGGCTTTCAATTTCAGGGCGGTGCGCACCAGCCAGACTCGCTTCTGATGGGCGGCGTGCAGGTCTTCCGGGACCCGCTGCCCGTCGCATACGTAGGCGATCTTGAGCTTATGACGCAGCGTCGTTGAAATCACCGCGCCCAAGCTCGCCGCCTCGTCCACCTTGGTAATGACGCAGGCCTCGGGAGCGGCCCGCGCGAACGCCTGCACGATCTCGTCGAGCGCATGGCCTTCTCCCTGCGCGGGGAGCGCCAACAATACTCGTGCGCGGGCCGCACCCAGTTGCAGCGCCGCGAGCTGCTCGGTGAGCCGAACGTCCCGCGGACCCATGCCGGCGGTGTCGATCAGAATCAGCTTCTTCGATTTGAGCCGTTCGAGCAGCCGGGCCAATTCCATGCCGCTGTTCGCGGAGTGAATCGGCGCGCCGAGCACCCGCGCGTAGGTCGTCAGCTGATCACGGGCGCCGATTCGATAGCCGTCGGTGCTGACCAACGCCAAATCCCCGCTCCCGTGCTGCATGCACCAGCGCGCGGCAAGCTTGGCAATGGTCGTGGTCTTGCCGGCGCCCGTCGGACCGACCACCGCCATGATCCCGCCGCTGACACCGCCGCCGACATCGTTGACCACGGGCAGGTGCTTGACGAGCAGCGCCAGCGGAATGAGCGATTGATCGTCCAAACTACTGCGCTGCGGAGTGTGAGCCGCCAGCGCCATGGCCACATCGGGTGCAATATCCATGGCCGTCAGCTCTTCGAGGACTCGTGCTTTCAGGGGTTCGCGCATGCGCTTGTCGTTCCACGTCATGCCGGCGAGCCCGGTCTCGAGCATCTGACGCAGATCTTGCAGTTCGCGCTGCATGGCACCTAGGCCCGGATTGGGTCGAGGCGGCTGGGGCGCTGCAAATAGTTCGGGCGCTATGGCCGGCAATGACGACAACGTCAGCTTTCGAAATGACGCGGGAATCAGTTTCGGTGATGGTTTCGGCACAGGCGGCCGCGCAGCACCTGCCGGCGCCGGCGTCGGCGCCCGTGATGGAGCAGCGATGAGTTCCGGAGATGCAGAGGGCGCCGGTGCTGACGCCTCTGGGCTCGCCGCCAGGGTACGCTGCCGATTCGCCTCGACGAACAAGGCCTCGTCATAGTCCACGGCGGCAATGACCTCGATGCCGTCCGCGCCGCGTCGGCTGGAGAGAATGACGGCATCCGGTCCCTGCTCGGCGCGCACCAGCGCCAAAGCTGCTCGCATGCTCGCTGCCGAGTAACGCTTTATCTTCATGTCAACCTCCACGAATCAAACAATATCAACGTCCAACCGCAGCAATCACTCGGATGCGGCGGTTTTCCGGTATCTCGTTGTAGGCCAGCACCGCGAGCGACGGAGTCGAGTGGCGCATCAACTTCGCGATCCACGGCCTGATTTTCGGTGCAACCAGCAGTACCGCGGGTTCGCCCGCCGCTTCTTGGCGGCGCGTGCTGTCGGCAAGCGCTGTCTGAACTCTGTCGGCAAGTCCGGGTTCGAACCCGGGCGATCCGTCGCCGCCGCCGGCCATCGAGTCCTGAAGCACTTGCTCGAGCGCCGGATCCAGGGTGATGACCGGCAACTCCTGGCGCAGCCCGCCGATGTTCTGCACGATGCTGCGGCCGAGAGCAATGCGCACGGCGGCGACCAGCGCCAGCGGATCCTGGGTTCTCGGGGCGAGCTCCGCCAGCGTCTCGCAGATGGTGCGCAGATTGCGGATCGGTACCCGCTCCAGCAGCAGGTACTGCAGCACCTTGACGACGACGCTCATCGGCAGCAGCTTCGGCACCAAATCCTCGATCAATTTCGGCGCGCTCTTCCCCAAGCGGTTCAGCAATTGCTGTGCTTCCTCGTGGCCGAGGAGTTCGTGAGCATGGGACTGCAACAGGTGGCTCAAGTGAGTCGCGATGACGCTGCTGGCGTCCACCACGGTGTAGCCCTGGGCTTGCGCCTGCTCGCGCCGTGATTTCTCGATCCAGATCGCCTCCAACCCGAAGGCGGGATCCTTGGTCGGGGAGCCCGGCAGGGTTCCCGAAACCTGTCCCGGATTGATGGCAAGTTCGCGGTCGGGGAATACCTCGGACTCGCCCACCGGCGCGCCGAGGATGGTGATGCGGTAGGAGCTGGGTCCGAGTTCCAGATTGTCGCGAATGTGCACGGGTTGCACCAGGAAGCCGAGTTCCTCGGACAGCTTCTTGCGCACGCCCTTGATGCGTCCCATCAATTCGCCGCCCTGATTGCGATCTACGAGCGGGATCAGGCGATAGCCCACCTCGAGGCCGATCAGATCGACGGGCTCCACATCATCCCAGGACAATTCGCGCTGTTCCGAGGGGACCGCCGCCGCAGCGGCAGGGGCCGCTGCGGCCACCGCATCGGACGCCTTGCGCTTGCCGAGGAGATAAGCACCGACCGCGCAGGCCGCCGCCATCCCCAGGAACACGAGATTGGGCATGCCCGGAATGATGCCGAGCAGGGTGAGTATGCCGCTGGTGACCCCCAGCGCCTTGGGCTGCCCCAGCACCTGCGTCATGATCTGCTGGCTCATGTCATGCGGCCGCGAGACGCGCGTGACCAGGATGGCGACCGCCACGGACAGCAGCAACGCCGGAATCTGCGCCACCAGTCCGTCGCCGATCGTGAGCAGCGCGTAGGTGCGGCCTGCATCGGCCAGCGACATGCCGTGCTGGGCAGCGCCGATGATGGTGCCGCCGAACAAGTTGATGAACACGATGAGGATGCCGGCGATGGCATCGCCGCGGACGAACTTACTGGCACCGTCCATGGCTCCGTAGAAGTCGGCTTCCTCGCGAACTTCCTGCCGCCGGACGATGGCCTCGGCCTGCGTGATGATGCCGGCGTTCAGATCGGCGTCGATCGCCATCTGCCGGCCGGGCATGGCGTCCAGGGTGAAGCGCGCGCTGACTTCGGAGATGCGGCCCGCGCCCTTGGTGATCACCACGAAGTTGATGATCACGAGCACCGTGAACACGACCATGCCCACGGCGTAATTGCCGCCGACCACGAATTGGCCGAACGCGGCAATGACGCGCCCCGCGGCATGCGACCCGGTATGGCCGTTGATCAGCACGATGCGCGTCGAGGCGACGTTGAGGCCGAGGCGGAGCAACGTGGCGCCGAGCAGCACCGTCGGAAAGGTGGCGAACTCGAGCGCCCGCCGCACGTAGATCACGGCCAGCAAGATCATGATCGACAGCGTGATGTTGAACGTGAAGAAGATATCCAGCAGGAACGCCGGCAGCGGCAGCACCATCATGGCGAGGACTACCATGACCAGCAGCGGCACTCCCAAGCCGTTGCGGGCGAATTCGCCGAAGGTCGCTGCAGCGGCGCGCGCGTTCATGCGTCGTCGAACTCGCCGCTAACCTGCGGGTTCGGGCGCGCCACCCGGGCGGCGATGGTCGGGTTCAACGTGCGCACCCTGAAGATATAGGAAAGAACCTGGGCCACCGCCGCGTACAGGCCGGCGGGGATTTCCTTGTTCAAATCGGTCGACCGGTACAACGCGCGCGCCAATTTCGGCGACTCGAACACCGGCACGCGATGTTCCTCGGCAATCCGGCGGATATTCTGCGCGACGAGATCGACGCCCTTGGCCAGCACGCGCGGAGCGCGCATTTGCTTCGGGTCGTACTTGAGCGCCACCGCAAAGTGCGTGGGATTGACGATCACCACGTCGGCGGTCGGCACCTTGTGCATCATGCGGCGGCGCGCCAGCGTTTGCTGCATTTGCCGGATGCGCTGCTTCGTTTCCGGGCGGCCGTCCGATTCCTTGGCTTCGTCGCGTACTTCCTGGCGCGTCATGCGGAGCGACTGCTTGAACTGAAACAGCTGCAGCGGAACATCCACGATCGCCACCAGCGCAAGCGACGCGCACAGCCAGACGAACGACCAGCTCAGGAGCCCGGCGCCACGGCCGATCGCCGCGCGAGGTTCCATGTGCGCGAGCGCCAGTACGTCGCGGAAAGTCCACGACACGATGGCCGTGCAAACGCCCCCGACCACAGCGCATTTCATCAGCGCCTTGCCGAGTTCGGAGGCCCCGCGCAGGCCGAATAGCCGCTTGATTCCGGCGAGGGGGCTCAGGCGCGTAAAATCCGGCGCCATGGCCTGCGGGCTGAAATTCCAGCCGCCCAACAATACCGAGGCCAGCAACACCAGGCCGATCAAGGCGCCGAACACCGGCAGCAGCACGGTGAGCGCGCTCATGCTTGCCTCGCCCAAGGCGCGCATCATGCCGTCGGTGTCGCGCAGATTCTGCGGATCGATGACGAGCGCGTGGCGCACCATCTGCGACAGATGGGTGGCCAGCGAGCCGCCGACCGCCACCAGCATCGCGCTGCCGCCGATCATGGTGGCGAAATTGGTGAGTTCGCGCGAGCGCGGCACTTGACCGCGCTCGCGCGCATCCTGCAGCCGCTTTTGTGAAGGCTCTTCGGTGCGTTCACCGCCCTGCTCGGCTTCGGCGGCCATCAACGAACTCCCGCGGCGGGGGCGCCGACGAGTTCGCCGACCGCCGTCAGAGCGCTGTTGATGAGGCTGGAGACGCCCGCCATGATGCCGTCGAGGCCGACGATGAGGACGAAGAATCCGCAGAGCAGGGTGATGGTGAATCCGATGCCGAACAGATTGAGCTGCGGCGCCGCGCGGGTGACCACCCCGAGCGCGAGGTTGACGATCACCAGGGCGATCACGGCCGGCAGCGCGATCAGGAGTCCGGACTCGAAAACCCGGGCCCCCCACAAGGCGATCGACACCAGGAAATTCTTGTCGATGTGCGCGCCGCCGATCGGCAGCGTCCGGAAACTCTGGGCCAGCGTGCCGAGCAGCACCAGATGCCCGTTGATCGCGAGATAGGTGAGCACGCCGGCGATCATGAACAGCTGACCGAGAACGGTGGTGTTCGCGCCGCGCTGCGGATCGACCAAGGTCGCAAAGCCCAAGCCCATGGTCAGGGAGATGGTCTGGCCGGCGAATATCAGCGCTTCGAAGGTCAGCTGCACCACCATGCCGATGGCGACGCCGATCAGTACTTCCTGCGCGGCCGCGAGCAGACCGGCGCCGGAGAAGATCGACAGAGCGGCCGGAATCTGCACCAGGGGCGCCATCAAGAACCCGAGCGCCAGCGACATGACGATCTTGACCCTGCCCGGTATGACGGTTTCGCTGGCAATCGGAGCGGCCAGGACGAATCCGCCGACCCGCAGCATGGGCCACCACATCCTTCCTACCCACTGGGACACGTCGGCGGCATTGAGAGTCAGGGGTTGCACGGGCGTTCTAGCCGATCACGGTCGGAATGCTGGTGTAAAGATCATGCGTGAAATCGGTGAGCACACGCAGGATCCAAGGGCCGGCCACGAACAAGGTGAGTACCAGCAGCAAGAGTTTCGGAATGAAGCTCAACGTGGACTCGTTGATTTGGGTCGCCGCCTGCAGCATGCCGATGACCAAGCCCGCGATGAGGGCAATCAGCAGCAGCGGCGCCGCGATCATCGTGGTCACCACCAGCATGCGGTGCGCCAGATCCATGACGGTCTCGGGCGTCACTGGTGGAAACTCGAGGCCAGAGTGCCCATCAGCAGCGTCCACCCGTCCACCACCACGAACAACATGATCTTGAACGGCAGCGACACCAGGACGGGAGAAAGCATCATCATGCCCATCGACATCAGCACGCTGGCGACGACCAGATCGATGACCAGGAAGGGAATGAACACCATGAAGCCGATCTGAAACGCGGTCTTCAATTCGCTGGTCATGAAGGTCGGGATCAAGACGCTGAGCGGCACGTCTTCCGCGCTTGCAAATTGTGTTTTTCCCGAGAGCTTGGTGAACAATTGCAGGTCGTTCTCGCGAGTCTGCGCCAGCATGAATTTTTTCAGCGGCTGCACCGTGCGGTCCAAAGCCGCTTCGCCGGCCAATTGACCGTCCAGGTACGGCTTGATGCCGTTCGCATACGACTGCTCGATGGTCGTGCTCATGACGAAAAAAGTCATGAACAGCGCCAGGCCCGTCAGAATTTGGTTCGAGGGCGTCGTCGCCATGCCGAGCGCCTGGCGCAGAATCGACAGCACGATGATGATGCGGGTGAACGCCGTCATCGCCAGCAGAATGCTTGGCAGCAGCGTCAGCACCGTCATCAGGATCAGTACCTGAAACGTGAGCGAGTAGGTCTGCGCGCCGTCGGCAGCCGTCTTGATGGCGATGGCCGGCAGCGCGCTCTGGGCCATTGCCGCGCCGCAGGGCAGCAGCGCCAGGATCGGCAGAAGCCCCAAGATCATCGCCGCCATCGGCGCGATCCGCGATCGGCGGCACAATATCCGGCTCACGCGAAACCACCACTCCCGCTCATGGGGAGCCGCCCGGCCGCTTCATCATGTCCCGCAGGCGCTCGGCGAATGCCGGCGCCTGGGCGCCGCCATCCTTGAGCACGATGGGCACGGCCAGCGGCGTCAGCGGCACCAGCCCCGAGGCGCTGATCCCCACCAATACCTGCGATTCGCCGACGCGAATCAGCGCGATGCGGTCTCTCGGCCCGATGCTGAGCTCATCGACGACGGCAATCTGCCCCGAGCCCCGGGGACCCGCCAATTTGAGCCGCTTCAACGCCCAGCTGATGACCAAAATCAGCGCCACGATGGCGAACAGACTAAAACAGAGCTGCCACAGGCTGCCCACGGACAAAGGCGAGGCGGGTTGCGCCATCCCCGTCATCGAGCCTGCTCCATCCTTTCGGTGGCGCTCACCACATCCGTCAACCGGATGCCGAATTTCTCATTGACCACCACCACTTCGCCGCGCGCGATGCGCACGCCGTTCACGAGCACGTCCAGAGGTTCGCCGGCAAGGCGGTCGAGCTCGACCACCGCGCCGGGCGCGAGCTGCAACAGATCGCGCACCGGCATGCGGGCGCGCCCCACCTCGAGCGCCAGCGTGACCGAGACGTCGAGGATCAGATTCAGATTCATTTCCTGGCCGCCGGCGCCGGCTGCGGGGGGGCCTAATTCACCAAATTGCGCGCGCGAGATGGCGGCATTCTTCGGATCGGGCGTGCTCATGTAGGGGCTCCTGGAAGTATTTTGAGTGCATTGCGTCCTTGCGAGACGCCGAACCGGCCGCGATACAGCGGCACGTTGCCCGCGAACAGCGTGACCTGCTGCGGCGGTTCGATGGGAATGATGTCGCCCGGCGACAGCCGCACCAGCTCTCGCAAGCTGATTTGCGCCTGCGCGAGAACCGCGCGGGTATCGAGTTCGGCATCCTGCAGTGCCGCGGTGAGCGCGGGCGCCCATGCTACTTGGCTAAGCAGCGTCGTTTGGCCGCCGTCCGCGGCGAGCGCCTCGCGCACCGGCGCAAGCAGGACTTCAGGCAGCAGCCAATCGATGTGGCCGCTGCGCGCGCCGAATTCCACCGTGAATTTGACGACCAGAAGCGCTTCGAGCGGAGCGCCCAGCTGCACCAGTCGCGGATTGGTTTCCTGCTTCACGAGTTCCAACTCCAGCGGCGTCACCGGCGCCCAGGCGGCGGTCAAGTCCGCGGCGAAACTGCGCAGCATCAGCGCGAGGAAGCGTTGCGCGGCCGGGGCGATGGCGGCTTGCGGGTCGACGGTGGCTCGGCCCGATCCGCCGAAGAAACCGTCCAGCAAGGTCAGCAGCAGGCCGGGTTCGACGCTGACGAAGGCAAAGCCGGGCAGCGGCTTGAGCCGCACCACGGCGAGACTGGCCGGCACCGGCAGCGCGGCCTGCAAATCCGCGCTCTTCGCCGACTCCAATGAAGTGAACTGCATGGTCGCATCGCGGCCCAGCAATGTGGATAGCGATGCACCGGCGCGCTCCGCAAAGCTCTTGCTGACGACTTCCAGCAGCGGCAACTGCATGCGATTGATGCGCTGTGCCGCGAAATCATAAGGCCGCACCGCATCCGCGCCATTCTTTTCGAGCAGCGCCGACACTTCTTCGTCCGAAATGGCGGCGCGGGCTTGGGCCTCGGGCATTACTGCACCACGAAACTGGTGAACAGCAGATCGTCCACATCCGGACCGCCTTCCTTCTTCTGCACGGCGCGGATCTCGGTGAGCGCTTCCTGGCGGAGCTTCTCCTTGCCTTCGCGCGACATCATCGATTGATAGTTGCGGTTGCTCATGAGCAACAAGAGATTGTTGCGGATCAGCGGGATGTTCTTCTGCACGCTGTCGACGGCCTTTTGATCGTGGGCCATGACTTCCATGGTGATTTGCAGAAAGCGCACCACGGAACCCTCTTCGAAATTGACCACCAAGGGCGGGTCGATGGCGTAATAGACCGCCGCCTTGCCCGCTCCGCCCTCCTCGCCGTGAGCGGCGGCGGCCACCGGGACGATGGCCTTGATCTTGCCGTCCTTGTCCAGTTGCAGATCGGGAAGCGGATGCAGCTTCGCGTTGATGGAGCCGCCGGCTATGACGGCGACGAGGGTCAGCACGAAGATGCCGGCCCCATTCATAAGAGTGCCCATGAAACCGCCGGACTGTTTCGGCGGAGGGGGAGGAGCGTCGTCGGCTGCATCGGCCATGGCTTTTTCCTAGCGCGGTCACATGCCGCAGCCAGGAATCGAGCAAGTTCTATGCCAGAAAAAAGCCTAGTTCGATTTATTCAATGAGTTCAGCAGCTTACGTGGTACCTCGCGCGTCAGGGCGTTCGCCGCCGCAGCCACGCGCCGATTAATTGACGCTTCGGGCCCCGCGTTTCCCGAGTCGCTCAAGCTCGAGTAGCGTAAGCGCCGTCTTGTCGCCGTACGCTTCCCGAGCTCTGCGCTTCCAGAGCCTTACAGCTTCGGCGCCTTCCATGCCTTGGCGAACGAACTCTTGCCGTCGGTGTAAGTGGTCCAGACGTTCTGGGTGGCGGGATCGACGGCGACGTTCTTGGCGGTCGCCGCCGTGGTCACGTCGCCGAGCAGCAGAACCTGGCCGCCGGCGGTGCGAACCACGGACATTTTGTCCGCACCGGCACAGTAAACGAGACCGCTCGACGCACCGAACGCGATCTGATCCACTTTCTGCACGATGTCGACGGTATCGGTGACCGAGCCCGTCTTGGTGTCGATCACGACCAGCTTGCCGTTGCCGCCGGCCGAAAAGATGCGGTGATTGTCCGCATCGAGCGCCAAACCATGAGGTTGCGCCGCGGGCGCCGTGGGCCACCGGGCGATGACCTTATTGGCGGCGGGATCGATCACCGCCACGACGTCCTTGCTCTTGATGTTCAAGTAAATCCGATCCGTCGATTCATCGTAGACCATGAACTCCGGAACTCCGGGTATGGCGACCGTGGCAACCACCTTGGCCGTCTTCGGATCGATGACCCACACATCCGCGCCCTCGTCGTGCGTGACATACACCATGTGATTTTTCGGCTCATAGATGATGGCGTCGGTCGGCCCCGCCATCTTGATCGACTTGACCTCCTTGAGGGTCGCTGCATCGACCACCGCAACCCGCTCCTCTTCTTGAACGCTGACGTAGTAGAAGGTCGATTCAGGATCCATGGCCATGTCCACGGCTGCGCCGACCTTGAGGCGGCTGATCAAAGCGGGCTTGCGCAGGTCGATGAAATCCGACGTTCCGTCTTTCTCATGCGCCGCGAGCAATCGCTGCCGCTTCGAGTCGATCCGCAGAAAATCGAATTTGCCGCTCGACTGGGGTATTTCGACCGACGCCGCGGGCTCCAATGCCAGCGGTGGTGCTGCCACCGAGACGGCGGAGACTGAACAAAGGGCGAACGCAGCGATCATCGAGCGGTATGAATTTTTCATGTGGATTTCACTTGGGTGCAATTGTTGAGAAATGCATCGATAAACTAGAATAACAACTCAACATTAAACAAATCTTAACGGCGGCGGCGTGAAGCGGCGGCGGCTAAACCTCGGCGGCGGCGGCTAAACCTCGGCGGCGTCGTGCAATAGCGGCGACGGAGCCGACTCCGCGGCGTCTTGCGGCGTTTGGGCCGGTATCTGGAAAACCATGCTCAAGCCCGAGCCATCGGGCGGCGCTTCGGCCCAAATGGTGCCGCCGTGAAGAGAAATGATGCTGCGGCAGATCGCAAGACCCAATCCGCTGCCCTCGTCCGCAGCGGCGTTGGCAGGCGGCAAGCGGAAAAAGCGCTCGAAGATCCGTTCCCGATATTCGGATGGAACCCCCGGTCCCTGATCCGCGAGCTGCACGCGCCAAAAGCCCTCGCGGATGGACGAAGTCAATGTGACACGGCTGCCCTGCGGAGAGGCGTTCAGCGCATTGGTGAGCAGGTTGAGGAGGACGCGGCGCAGCCAGTGCGGCTCGGCCAGCACGCTTCCGAGACCTTCGTGGCTGCACACGAATTGCAGGCCGCGATGCTCCGCGAGAACGCGTGCGTCCTGGCTAAAACTCATTAGAATCGCCTTCGGATCCTGCGTCGTCAGATTCAATCTGATCTCGAACGACTCCGCACGCGACAAGAACAGGAGTTCCTCGATGATGTTGCTCAATCGAGAGACTTCCTCCAACTGCACGTGGACGGATTCTTCGTTGTCGGCATCGAGATTGCCGTGGACGAGAAGCTTTTCCGCCTGAAGCCGAATCAAGGAGATGGGCGTCTTCAATTCATGGGAGGCTTCTGCCGTAAACCGGCGAATCTGCCGGAACGATATTTCCAGCCGGTCGAACATGAGATTCAGCAGCAGCGCGAGCTCGGAAATCTCATCGCGGATGCTGGCAACCGGAATGCGTTCGCTGAGATTGTCGGAACTGATGCGGCTGGCGGTCTCGCGGATCAATCGCACGGGCCGCAACGCAAGCCGGCTCAGCCCGAAGCCGATCGCAACACTGACTGCCAGCATGACGGCAAGCAGCCAGAGGCAGGTCTGAGTGTAGTAGCGCATGGCCTCGTGGACGTTGTCGAGCGGTGTCGCGATGGTGACGTCGAATGGACCGAGAATGAATTCGCCGACGCGCAGTTCGCCGACGCCGGGCAGAACCGCATTGAACGTGCGTTGACCCGGAACGTCGGGAATCTCCAGACCCCGCAGATTCGTCGAATAGAAAATCGGCCGGACCGGGCCGTGCGGATCATCGACGGTAATGAAAAAGAGAACCGAAGCATAGTCCGTCGTCTCGCGGATACGGGCATCGATGACGCGATCGTTCAACGACGCATAGTCGGACCCCAAATGAGCGCTGATCTGCGCGAACTCTGCGCGATTCATGAGATCGAGGCCATGCACCAGGTTGATCTTGAGAAGGTAGTACCCTGCGACGAACAGGCACACCAAAGTCGCGGTAGCGGCGGCGGCGTACCATAGCGCGAGCCGTGCGCCGATGGATCTCACAGGAGTTGGTAGCCTATGCCGCGAAACGTCTTGAACAACGGCCTGTCCGGAACCGTGTCCAGTTTGGACCGCAGCCGGCTCATGTACACATCCAGGAGATTCGTCTCGTTATCATGTTCGGACGACCAGCACTTCTCGCAGATCAGCTTGCGGGTGAGAATTCGGCCGACGTTCTGCATGAAAATCTCCAATAGAGCGAACTCGCGGCTGGTCAAATCGACCGGTTCACCGGCCAGGTGCACCGTATGTCCTATGAGATCGAGCTTGATGCCGCGGTGTTCGAGGACCGCCTCCTTGACGGTCGATTGACGGCGCAGCAGGGAGCGCAGGCGCGCCAACAGTTCTTCCAGGCTGAACGGCTTCGAAAGATAATCATCCGCTCCCAGATCGAGTCCTTTGATCCGGTCCTGAACGGCATCGCGGGCACTCAAGATCAGCACCGGCTCATTGAAGCCCGATTTGCGCCATTGGCTCAGCAAGTCGATTCCGTCGCCATCGGGCAACCCGAGGTCGAGAATGATCGCGTCATGGCTCGATTCGCAGAGGGCGTCGAGCGCCTCGCGGCACGACCGGACCCAAGTCACGACGTAGGAATGCTCCCGCAGGGCTCGTTCGATAAACGCGCCGATGCGGCGTTGATCTTCGACAATGAGTATTTTCACGGCCGTATGCCCAATTCGAGACTTCCCGTTTCTTCCTGCCCGTTTCCCGATTCTTTCCTACCAGATGGTGACGCGCCGCCCCGGGGGGAGATACATCTTGTCGCCTTCCTTGACGCCGAATGCGGCGTAGAAACCCTCCTGATTGACCACGGGTGCGGTACCACGCACCGCGGGCGGCGAGTGCGGGTCGGCCTTGATGTGCTGAATTGCGTCGGCCTCGCGCACCTTGCCGCGCCACACCTGCGCCCAGCCCAGATACAACCGCTCATCGCCGGTGAGACCCTCGATCACGGGCGCCGCCCTGCCCGCCAACGACAGGTGATAGGCTTTGTAGGTGATCGCCAGCCCCGAGTTGTCGGCGATGTTCTCTCCCAGCGTCAATTCACCGTTGATGTGGAATCCGGGCACCGGTTCATAGGCCTCGTACTGTGCGACCAAGGCGCGCGTCTTGGACTTGAACTTCTCGTGGTCCTCCGGGGTGAACCAGTCGCGCAGGTTGCCGTCGGCATCGTACTGACTGCCGTTGTCGTCGAAGCCATGGCTGATTTCATGGCCGATGACGCCGCCGATTCCGCCGTAGTTGACCGCGTCGTCGGCCCGAGCGTCGAAGAACGGCGGCTGCAGGATCGCGGCCGGGAACACGATCTCGTTCATCGGCGGATTGTAGTAGGCATTGACCGTCTGCGGCGTCATCTGCCATTCATTTCTATCGACCGGCTTGCCCAATTTATCGAGGTTGCGCCGATACTCGAACTCGTTGGCGCGCATCACGTTGCCCCACAGATCGTCGCGTGAAATTTGCAGGGCGGCATAGTCGCGCCATGTGTTGGGGTATCCGATCTTCATCACCAGCTTGGAGAGTTTTTCCTGGGCTCCCTTCTTGGTGCCGGGGCTCATCCAGTCCAGCGTATCGATGTCGCGGCGGTAGGCATCGAGCAGATTTCGAACCAGCGCTTCCATGCGCGCCTTGTTCTCCGGCGGGAAGTATTTCGCGACGTAGAGCTTGCCCAGCGCCTCGCCCATGGCCTCGTCGAGGAGCGCAATGCCGCGCTTCCATCGCGCGCGGTTTTGAGGGATACCGCTCAGCACGGTGCCTCTGAACGCGAAGCGCTCGTCGACGAAGGATTTCGACAGATACGGCGCCGCCGCGGCCAGCACATGCCATTTGAAATAAGCCTTCCACACCGGGAGCGGTGTCGCCGCCATCAGCTTGTCGAGGCCGCTGAAATAGCTTGGCTGGCTGACGATGACCGAGTCGACTTTGCCGTCGATGTCGGTGCCGCGCACGTAGCGCCGCCAGTCGTAGCCGGGCATCAGCTTCGGTAAATCGGCGATCGCGGTCTTGTTATAGGTCTTGACGGGATCGCGGTTGTCGACCCGCGTCCATTGCAATTGAGCCAGCTCCGTTTCTAGATTGAGGATGGCGGCGGCATGAGTCTCTGCCTCCGCATCGCCCACCATCCCCAGCATCTTGGCCACATGCGTGAGGTACTTGGCGCGCGCGTCTTTGAGCTTGGCGTCGTCCTTGAGGTAGTAGTCCCGGTCCGGCAGACCCAATCCGCTTTGATGAAAGATCACCGCGTACTGCAGGGAATTTCTGGCGTCCTGATTGATGTACAAGTTGAAGGGCGCGCCCGCCCCGATACGATTCAGATGCGCGATGAGCGCCGGGATGCCGCCTTTGTCGGCGATCGCGTCGATAGCGGCAAATTCAGTCCGCAGCGGCTTCATTCCCAGCGCTTCGAGCCGGGCCTCGTCCATGAAGCTTTGATACAAATCGGCGATTTTCCGGACCTCGGCGTCGGCATTGCCGGCCTGCGTCGCCTGGGCTTGTCCGTGAACGAGACCGTCGACGATCCCGCGCAGCTGCTCCTGAGTCGCGTCATCCACGTAGGTGAACGACCCATAGGAAGCCTTGTCGGGCGGCAGCTGAAAGCTGTCCAGCCATTTGCCGTTCAAGTACCGATATAGATCGTCCTGGGGACGAACCGAGTGATCCACATAGTTGAGATCGACCCCGGACCGCAGCGTCATGGCTGGGGCGGATGCGCAGCCGATCAGGGCGAGTACGCCCACGCCGCAGGTGACATATCGTGACATGAACCCTCCTAATAAAAACTCTATGACGATCAGGGACCTTCCGGGACCCTTTAGAACTTCAGCGATACGCGCAGGCCCGGCCCCGCGTCATCCAGCACCAGGTGCGCGCCGTGTAATTTGGTGACCGCCGCCACCAACGACAGCCCGAGCCCCGAACCCGGAAATCTGCGCGCCTCGTCCAACCGCACGCGGCGGCCCAGAACGATCTCGCGCTTGTCGGCCGGGATGCCCGGCCCATTGTCTTCGACTATCACTTCCGGTTCGCTGCCCGAGCCGCGCAACTGCACCCGGATGTGGCCGCCGTCGGGGGTGAACTTGATGGCATTGTCCAGCAAATTCGCCAGCGCCTGCGCCAACAGCTGCCGGCTGCCCAGCACCTCCGCCCCCGAAGCGACCGAACTCTCCAATATGATGCCGCGCTCGTCGCTCACCGGCGCGTACAGTTCGACCACGCTCGCGACCAATTCCGACAGATTGACCGGTTCCCGCGCCACCGTGCCGGTTTCGGCGAGTGCAATGCGCAGCAGCGCGTCCAAGGTGCTCCGCATTCGATCGACTTCGGTGGTGACTCGTTCGAGGACCCGCCGCTCCGCCGAACCCACGGTGAGCTGCATCATCGCTGCCTCGGCGGTGGACTGCAGGCGATTGAGCGGCGTGCGGAGGTCATGCGCGGCGCTGTCGAGCACGGTGCGCATGCCCAGCGTGAGCTGCTCGATCTTGTCGAGCATGGTGTTGATTTCTCGGGCCAATGTGTTCAATTCGTCGTCCGCATCGCGAACCGGCAGCCGCTGCGAGAGATCGCCGCGCATGATCTGGGTCGCCACCGCCGAAATCGCACCCGCCTGCGCCAGAATGCGCCGGCCCATCCAAAAGCCGCCGCCCAACCCCAGCAGCAAGGTCATCACCACCGCGGCGATCAGACCGCGCATCATGAGGCTCTTGACGTCCTGCCGCTCCTGCACATCATGTCCTACCAGCATTCGATAACCGCCGGGCAGCGGAAAGCGCTGCGCGCGCATTTCGTGCTCGCGGGTTTCATCGCCGAACGGCACCGATACCTTGAACAGGAACCATTTACCCTTGCCGGCTTCGAGCTTCGGCCAAGCCGGGACATTGCCCGCGACGGGGCGCAGCTGCGGGTCCACCATCAAGTACACCGCGCCGCGCACATCCTGATCCTGCGAGCGCTGTTCGATCAACTCGATGAAATCGCTGCGCGACAGCACCAGCACCTGCTCGCGCAATCCCTGCACTTCCGCCTCGATGAGATTGTCGGTGCTGCCGTCGACCACGCGCGAGACGGCGAAATCGACCGCGCCCAAGAGCGCGGCCGCGCCGCAGGCAAACGCGATCGAATAGACGATGGCGATACGGAACGGAGAGGTATCGAGTACGCGGAGAAACCGTTGATCGGGTCCCACGGGTGGGCCGCTATTCGTCTTCGCGCAAGCTGTACCCTGCGCCGCGCACCGTGTGCAGCAGGGGTTTGTCGAAGTCTTTGTCGATCGCCTGCCGCAAACGGCTGATGTGCACGTCGATCACGTTGGTCTGCGGGTCGAAATGATAGTCCCACACGCCCTCGAGCAGCATGGTGCGCGTCACCACCTGTCCGCTGTGGCGCATCATGAACTCCAGCAACTGGAATTCGCGCGCCGTGAGCTCGATTTTCTTGCCGTTGCGCATGACCCGGCGCGTCATCCGGTCGAGCTCCAGATCCGCCAATTTCAATCTGGTATTCGCTTCCGCGCTGCCGTTCTCGCCGCGTCTTGCGAGCGCGTCGATGCGCGCCAGCAGCTCCGACATGTGATACGGCTTGGTCAGGTAATCGTCGCCGCCGGCGCGGAGGCCCGTGATGCGATCGTCCACGTCGCCGAGCGCGCTCAAAATCAGGACCGGCATCTTGCGCCCCGTCGCGCGCAGCGACTGCACCAAGGCGAGTCCATCGAGCTTCGGCAGCATGCGATCGACGATCGCCAGATCGACGGCAATCGACGAGGCGAGGTGCAGCCCCTCGAGACCGTTTCCCGCCACGTCGACCGTGTGTCCTACCTCGCGCAGCGCTTTGGCCAGGTAATCGCGTGCAACTTCGTCATCTTCAACAATCAAGATGTGCATGGCTTGCTATCTTACAGCCGTTGGACCCGTGTTTGTCGGCACGATAGACTAAAGCCAAGATCGCACGGGTTGTCCAACAAGCTCATCAAAAGGCCGCTTTCATTATGCCCGACCGGATCTCTCAAACCAACACATGACCAACCATTGATGCCCGCGGCGCCGAAGAGTTCCCGCGGCACACTGTGCGCGGCGCTGCTGGCGATGTGCTGGGCCATGCCGGTCCTGTCCAAGGAGGAGCCCTTGCTGGAGTATGGGCTTGGAGTCGGCGCAGTGGCATTCGAAGACTATCGCGGCTCCAACAGCGCCCACGTCTATCCCCTGCCCATTCCGTATCTGGTGTACCACGGCAAGTTTCTAAAATCGGATCGCGAGGGCGTTCGCGGAACTCTGTTCAATCAAGACCGGGTCGAGCTCAATTTGAGCGTCAATGCGACCACGCCGGTACGCAATGATCGGGAACGCAACGGCATGCCGGACCTCAGATCCACGCTGGAGCTCGGGCCCTCGCTGGAATTGCATTTGTTGCGCAGCGACGATGCGCGGATCAAATTCGATCTGCGAATGCCGCTGCGCGCCGCATTCACAGTCGAGGCCTCGCCCAGAATGATCGGCTGGACGTTCACGCCGCGCTTCAATTTGGATGTCGCGGACCCTTTCGGGTTCACGGGTTGGCACCTAGGATTGCTCACCGGGCCCTTGTTCGCCGACCGCCGCTACCACGATTATTTCTATACGGTCGCACCCCAGTATGCGACGGCCGCGCGGCCCGTCTACCAGGCGGTCGGCGGCTACGCCGGCACGCAGGCGATCGCCGCCGCGTCCAGACGCTTTCCGCATTTCTGGGTGGGCGCGTACGTGCGTTATGACACCCTGTCCGGGGCCGCATTCGTCGACAGCCCGCTGGTCCAGAGCAGAAGTTATTGGTCGACGGGATTCGGTATTTCCTGGATGATCCACCGGTCTTCGACCATGGTCGAAGTACCCGATTGAGTACCCGCACCGATGCTGCGTCCTCTGAAAATCGCCTATGAATATTTCGCGCTCTACACATCGCTGACGCTGCTGGGGCTCATCTGCCTGACCTGGTCGGTGTTCGCGCTGCCGCTGTATTTCATTCTGCCGCGGCGCATCGGCACCGCGGTCGGGCGGCGCGGCATCATGTCAGGATTTCGCCTCTATGCCTGGTCTCTGTCCGTCACCCGCACCTACCACTTGGATTTGCGCGCCATCGACACCTTGAGGGACGGGCCGCCGGTGATCTTGGCCCCCAATCATCCCTGCTTGATCGATGCGCTGCTGATCCTGACGCGCCACCCCAACATCGTCTGCGTCATGAAATCGGCGCTCATGAGAAATGTGTTTCTCGGATCCGGTTCGCGTCTCGCGCGCTACGTGCCCAACGACTCGTCGCGCCAAATGGTCAAGGACTCCGTGTCGCATCTCCGCGACGGCGGCGTCCTCTTGTTGTTTCCCGAAGGCACCCGGAGCACCCGGGCGCCGATCAATTCGTTGGTGGGCAGCGTGGGACTGATCGCGAAGCACGCCAATGTCCCGGTGCAAACCCTGGTGATCGAGACCGATTCGCCCTTCTTGAGCAAGGGTTGGCCGCTGTTCCGGCGGCCTGACTTGCCCATCACCTACCGGGTAAGGTTGGGGAGGCGCTTTGACCCTCCGGCGGACGTCCCTGCGTTCACGGCCGAACTCGACCGGTACTACCGTCAGGCGCTCGAGGGGGCGCTGCAGTCGCGCTGGCTACAGTGCAAGTAGGCATGGACGCGCGCCATGCCGCCCGCACCCCGGTGCGGTCCAGTTCTCACTTGGTGCTCATTCCGAGCTACAACCCGGGGCCCAAGGTGTATGCGACCGTGCGCGCCGCTCTCGATCAATGGGCTCCCGTCTGGGTGGTAGTCGACGGCAGCACCGATCAAACCGCGCAAGGCTTGTCGGCCATGGCCGAAGCGGAACCCGGCTTGGCTGTGTTCGTGCTTCCGGAGAACCGCGGCAAGGGTGCCGCCGTGCTGTACGGATTGCGCGAGGCGCAGGCTTCCGGGTTCACCCACGCCTTGACCATGGATTCCGACGGTCAGCACCCCGCCGAACGGATTCGAGGCTTCATGCAGGCGTCGCTGGCAGAGCCCGGTGCCATGGTGCTGGGCGTCCCGGTATTCGACGCCAGTGCGCCCGGTTTGCGGGTCAAGGGCCGCCGAATCTCGAATTGGTGGGCCAACCTCGAGACCCTGTGGGCCGGCATCCACGACTCCCTGTATGGCTTTCGCGTGTACCCCATTGACCCTCTGGTCGCGGTCATGAGCCGGCAACCCTGGATGCGGCGCTTCGACTTCGACGTCGAGGCAGCGGTGCGCCTGTGCTGGCGCGGCGTCCGGCCCGTCAACCTGCCCGCGCCGGTGCGCTACTTTCGTCCCGAGGAAGGAGGAGTGTCACACTTCAACTACGGGCGCGACAACGCCTTGCTGACCTGGATGCATTTTCGGCTATTTTGGGGCTTCGTCGCACGACTGCCGCTGTTGTCGCTGCGGCGCATACGCGCACGGGTGGCCAGGCGACGGTAATGCGACGCCGGTGGGTTGCCGCTCCGGCCCGCACCTATATAATGCCCGCAACTTTATAAGTTCAATTGAAAGCCTAGCCTATGTCCGACAAAGCGTCGCTCATGCAACAGCCGGCGCCCCTGGCCGATGTCGGTCTACAGCGGGAAATTGCCGGCCTGTTCGTGCACGCCTTGAACCTTGAGGTGCTGCCGCAGGACATCGATCCTGAGGCCCCCCTGTATGGTGAGGGCTTGGGGCTCGACTCCATCGATATCTTGGAGGTGGCGTTGATCGTCTCCAAGCAGTACGGCATTCAATTGCGCGCCGACGCTTCGGAAAATCAGCAGACCTTCCGTTCCTTGAGGCACCTAGCAGAGTACATTGCGGCACATAGGACCAAGTAGCGATGCGTTGGCGGCGTAGGCTGCAGCTGGCTGCGGTCGTCGTATTCCTCGTCGCTTACGCAGGACTGTCCCACTACAGCAACTCCGCGGCAAAGACCCGCGATTTGGGAGTGGGTCTCGCCTTGGGCCCGGTGCTCACCGTCGGCCTCTTTCTACTCTGGCGCTGGACCCACGCATGGGTGGCCCTGCTGGGGGCGGCAGCCGCGGCCGTGCTCCTGCGTCACTACTGGCCGGTCTTGGAAAAGAACTTCCCCGTGGTCTATCTCCTGCAGGAGGGCGGCTTCTACAGTCTCATGGCGGCCAGTTTCGGTGTGTCCCTGCTGGGGAATCGCGTGGCGCTGTGCACCCAGCTCGCGGACAAGGTGCATGGGCCGCTGACACCGCAAGAGCTGCGCTACACGCGCCGCGTCACGGCCGCGTGGGCCTTGTTTTTCCTCTTGATCACCGGCGCGACGTTCGGGCTGTTCCTCTTCACGCCGCTGCGCATTTGGTCGCTGTTCGCGAATTTCTGCGTGCTGCCGCTGATCGGACTCATGTTCGTGGCCGAGTATGCCGTCCGGCGGCGTGTGCTCCCGCAGGTGCCGCGCCGAGGCATACTCGCCGCGGTGCGGGTTTATTTCGCGAACTCACCCTAAGCTACCGTCACCCTAAGCTACCGTAAGATGGATACGATCGCGTTACTGTCCCACAGCACACCCTCGGCGGTGATTGCGTACCGATCACAAGTCCCGGTCACCGCTCAACGCTTCTTATCCGACGCCAAGCACCTGGCGCAGCGCTTGCCCGCCGGCGAGCACGTGCTCAACGTGTGCGCCGATCGATACCGCTTCACGGTGGGTCTCGCGGCTTGTCTCATCACCGGGCGCGTCAGTCTGTTGCCATCCACGCACACGCCCGAGGTGATCGGGCAACTCGCGAGCTTCGCGCCGGACGCTTTCTGCCTGACCGACGACCCGCTCTGCGATATCGGCCTCCCGAGAGTCCATTATCCCGAGGACTTGCCCACCAGCGAGATGGCTTGGGCCGTGCCGGAGATTCCAGTGACTCAGCTCGCGGCCATCGTCTTTACCTCGGGATCGACCGGCACACCCCTGCCCTACAAGAAAACTTGGGGCCGCCTTGCACGCTGCGTGCGCGACGGCGCCCCCCGTTTGGGGCTGTCGGACGGCAGGCGCCATGTCCTGATCGGCACGGTGCCTGCGCAGCATATGTACGGCTTCGAATCTACCGTGCTGCTGGCGCTCATGAGCGGCAACTCCTTCTGCGCCGAGCGGCCCTTTTATCCCGCCGATATCGCAACCGCCCTGGCGGCGGTGCCCCGGCCGCGCGTGCTGGTGACGACTCCCGTCCACTTACGCGCCCTACTTGCATCGGAGATCGATTTGCCGCCGCTGGATCTCGTCGTCTCCGCGACGGCTCCCTTGGATCAGGATCTGGCGCGCAGAGTGGAAGGGAAATTTCACGCGGCACTGCTCGAGATTTATGGCTCCACGGAAACCGGGCAGATCGCCCTCCGCCGCACCGCCGAGTCGGCCGGCTGGCGGCTGTGGCCGGGAGTTCGGCTGAGAATTTCGAACGATCAGGTGTTCGCGCACGGCGGTCACGTCGAACAATTGACGGCCATGCAGGATGTCATCGAGATGACCGGCGACGACGAATTTCTTCTGCACGGCCGCACGGCGGACTTGGTCAATATCGCCGGCAAGCGCAGTTCATTCGGCTATTTGAACGCGCAGCTGAATGCCATCCCCGGCGTGGCCGACGGCGTGTTCTTCCTGCGCGACGGCGCCACCGGCTCCACCGGAGTGGCGCGCTTGGGCGCGGTCGTGGTCGCTCCCACATTGAGCGCGGCCGCGCTCATCGAGCATCTGCGCCAGCGGATCGATCCCGTGTTCCTGCCGCGCCCGCTGATCATCGTCGAGCGCTTGCCACGCAACGCCACCGGCAAGCTGCCGCAGCAGGAACTGCAGCAGCTGGCAAGCCGTCACCTGCAGACGAATGAAGCGCCGTGAAAACCCTAGCTGCGGCGGCCATGCAGAACTCCATCGAGATCCCGAGAGACCACCCGGCGTTCGCCGGTCACTTTCCCAAGTTTCCCGTCCTGCCGGGCGCCGCTCTGCTGGATGCGGTGCTGCAAGTCTTACAACGCGAGCGGGCCGTCGATCTCACTCAGTGGCGTATCGCATCCGTCAAATTCATCGACGTCGTACGCCCCGGTGACGCACTGTGCTTGGAGCATCTCGCCGCGGGCAAGAGCGGGCTGATTCGCTTTACGGTGCGCGTCGCGGACCGGACGGTGGCCAGCGGCAGCCTGGCGAGCGCGACGCCGGAGGGCGCGCCACAGCCGGATGCCGCCCCGTCGAGCGGCGGCGCATGACCCCCAAGGCCGCGAACGTCGCGGACCCACAACCCAAGGCGGATTGGATCAGGCATCGCGAGCGAGGCAGCATGGCACTGCTCCGGATCATGGCGTTCGTTTCCCTGCATCTGGGCAGAACCTTGAGCCGGATTCCCCTGTACGGAATCGCGATCTATTTCTTTTTGTTCGCACCGGGCGCGCGGCGCCATTCTCGACGCTACCTGCGCCTCGCGCTCGGCCGGCGCCCGGGCGCGCGCGACCGCTTTCGTCAAATATTGAGCTTTGCCACCACCATCCACGATCGCGTCTATCTGATCAACGAGCAATTCGGGATATTCAACATCACACTCGAAGGCGAGACCCAGATACTCGCGCTAGTAGACAAGGGCCGCGGTGCCTTGCTCATGGGCGCCCACATGGGCAGCTTCGAGGTGATGCACAGCCTTGGCCGGCGGCGGCACGGACTCAAGGTGGCCATGGCCATGTACGAGGAGAACGCGCGCAAGATCAACGCCATCCTCGCGGCCATCAATCCGCACCTCGAGTCCGACATCGTCTCCTTGGGCAGGATCGACGCCATGCTCAATATTGCCGAACGCCTCGACCACGGCGCGTTCGTCGGCGTGCTGGGTGATCGAACGCTGGGAGGCGAGCCGGTGCAGGCGGTGACGTTGCTGGGCGAGCGCGCCTACCTGCCCACGGGTCCCATGCGTGCTGCGGCCATTCTGCGCTGCCCGGTATTCTTCATGGCCGGGCTGTATCGCGGCAAGAACCACTACCATGTGGTGTTCGAGCCGGTCGCCGATTTTTCCTCGACTCCCGCGGCGCCGCGCCATTTCGCGGTCCGTTCGGCGATCGACCGTTACGCCGCCCTGCTCGACCAGTACTGCCGCAGCGACCCCTACAACTGGTTCAATTTCCACGATTTCTGGCGCAAGCCGGGCGCAGTGCGGTGAACGCCGCGACGCATGTTGCCGGCAGCATGATGCGGCGTGCGCTTGCACTCGTCGTGCTGGCCTGGCTCTGCGGCGCAAGCAGCGATCTGGACGCCGTCATGGGCGTGCTGGCGATGCGCCAGCACGGGCGGGTCGAGTTCATCGAGCAGCAGTTCCTCGCCGTCCTCGATCACCCGGTCGAATCCTCGGGCGAATTGCGTTACGACGCGCCGGATCATCTGGAGAAGCGCACTCTGCTTCCCCGCCCCGAAAATCTGGTGCTCGCCGGCGGCGTATTGACTGTGGAGCGCCGAGGCCGCAAGCATGTGCTCGACCTGCAGCGGTACCCGCAAATCCAGCCATTCGTCGAAAGTATCCGCGCCACCCTGGCGGGCGATCGAAGCGCGCTCGAGCGAATATTCCACGTGGAATTTGCCGGCAGCGTGGAGCGCTGGAACCTCGTTCTGGTCCCCGTGGACCGTCAATTGGCGCGAACCGTCAAGCAGGTGCAGATCGACGGGTCGAGAGACCAATTGCACAGAATTGAAATTCGCCAGGCCGATGGTGATCGCTCACTGATGACCCTGCGCGCAGCCGCGGCGCCATGAACTGGCGGCGCGCGAGCTTCCCTAAGCTCTGGCTCTGTTGCGTCGCTCTGGCGGCCGTCATCGTGGCGCGCGCCCACTACATCACCGACCTGTCGGCGTTTTTGCCCGCATCCCCCACTCCCACGCAGCAACTTCTGGTGGACCAGCTGCGCGATGGTCCGGCCTCGCGCCTGATTCTGATTGCGATCGAAGGAGGCGACGCCGGCGCCCGGGCGCGAGTGTCTGTTGCGATGGCGGCCCGCCTGCGCCGCGACCGCCAATTCTCCAGCGTCAACAACGGCGAGCCGGTCACTGCGGAGCGCGATCGCGAGTTCCTGTTTGAACATCGCTATCTGCTCAGCGACCAGGTGAGCGCGGCGCGCTTCTCCGAGCAGGGTCTGCATGCTGCCCTTCTGGACACGCTCGACGAGTTGGCATCGCCGGTCGGACTCATGCTCAAGCCGCTGTTGCCGAACGATCCCACGGGCGAGATGCTGCACATCATCGATCAGCTGGAGCGCACTCCCTCGCCGCCGACGAGCGATGGAGTCTGGGTTTCCCCCGGCGGCGCGCGCGCCCTGATGGTGGCGCAGACGGCGGCCGGCGGCTCCGATACCGACGCGCAGGAGCGGGCCATCGCGGCGGTGCGCGCGGCATTCGCGGCGGCGGTGCGCGCGGCGTTCGCGGCGCCGGTGCACGAATCGTCGGCGGGCCGCGCCGCAGACCTGCGCTTGAAACTGAGCGGACCGGGTGTGTTCGCCGTCGGCGCGCGCGCCAAGATCGAGCACGCCGCGGTACGTCTGTCGATCGCCAGCAGCATACTGGTCGTGACGCTGTTGTTTGCAGTGTATCGGTCGCTGCCGGCGCTCGCCTTGGGGTTGGCGCCCGTGGCAAGCGGTGCGCTGATCGGCATCGCCGCCGTCGCGCTGGGGTTCGGCGCGGTGCACGGCATCACCTTGGGGTTCGGTATTACCCTCATCGGCGAATCGGTGGACTATTCGATTTATTTTTTCGTGCAGTCGCGCCTCCTGCCGCAGAACGAGGCGCCTGCGTCGAGCTGGCAACGGGCCTGGTGGCCCACCATCCGTTTGGGGATGCTGACTTCGGTGTGCGGCTTTGCTTCGCTCCTCCCTTCCGGTTTTCCCGGACTCGCGCAACTCGGACTCTATTCGATCAGCGGTTTGATCGCGGCCGCGCTGGTGACGCGCCATGTGTTGCCCGCGCTGCTGCCGAGCGGATTCGTCATCCACGATGTCACGCCCGTAGGGTCACGCGTCGCCCGGCTGCTGCACAGGGCACGACAGCTTCGCGGCTTGCCTCTCGCCGCCTTCAGCGTGGCGCTGGCGGCGTCGGCGCTGGCCGTATTGTGGCTGCATTACGATACGCTGTGGAATCGCGAACTCGCGGCGTTGAGCCCGGTCTCCGCGGAGGATCGAGACGCGGACGCCAAGCTGCGCAGCGATTTGGGCGCCGCGGACGTACGCGACCTCGTGATCGTCTCCGGCCCGACGCTCGATTCCGCGCTCAGCGGTGCGGAACGCGCTGCTCGGGCGCTGGAGGCCTTGGTGGATGCCAAGGTCATCGGCGGTTTCGACAGCCCGGGGAACTACCTCCCGAGTGCGGCGACTCAGCAGGCACGCCGCGACAGCCTGCCCGACCCATCGACGCTGCGCGAGAACTTGCGGCGGGCCACGGCAGGCGTTGGGTTGAGCAGCGACCGCCTGCAGCCGTTTTTACGCGACGCCGAAGCCGCGCGCCACGCGCCGCTCGTCACGGTGCAAGATCTGCAAGGGACTTCTCTGCGCGCCGGCGTCGACGCGTTGATCCTGCACGAGAGGGATCGCTGGAATGCGCTGCTGCCGCTGCACGCCGCCGATTCGGCGCAGGCCGTCGACACGGCCCGCGTGAGGACGGCGCTGCAGGACGCGAAACTCGAGGAGACTCGGGTGCTCGATCTCAAGCAGGAGTCCGACGCCTTGTATACCGGCTATTTGTCCGAGGCGATTCATTTGTCTCTGGGGGGCGTGCTGGCGATTCTCGCGCTGCTGATGATCACGCTGCGTTCGCCGCCGCGCGTCGCGCGTATATTGGCGCCGCTGCTGCTGGCCGTGCTCACCGTGGCCGCGGGCCTCTCGCTCTGCGGAGTGCAGCTCACCATCCTGCATTTGGTGGGCATGCTGCTCATCGTTGCCGTCGGTTCCAACTATGCATTGTTCTTTGACCGGCAGGCGAGCGTGCACCAGTCCGGCGGCGAATCGCTGACCCTCGCCTCTCTGGTCATCGCCAATGCCAGCACGGTCATCGGTTTTGGCCTGCTGTCCTTCTCGCAAGTCCCGGTGCTCGTGGCGCTGGGCACGACGGTGGCGCCGGGCGCCTTCCTGGCGCTGCTCTTCGCCGCGGTGCTCGCATCCGCCGACCCACCGGATCCCGAGACGCCGCGTGCGTAGTATTTCCGTGCCCGCACTGTCGACGGCCGCGGCACCCACGCGCGTGGTGTGGCTGCCCGGCGCCTACCATGCCGCTCGGGATTTCTTGACCGCCGGCTTTGCGGAGGCGGTGCGCATGCGGCGGATCGCCCTCGATCTCACTTTCGTGGACATGGAGATGGCGCACGTCGGCGATCGCAGCGCGCTGCAACGGTTGCGATCCGACATCGTGTTACCGGCGCGCGCGGCGGGTGTGTCGATCTGGCTGGGCGGAATCTCCCTTGGCGGCCTGTTTGCGCTGGACTACGCCGCCTCGCATCCCGATGAACTCGATGGGCTGTGCCTGCTTGCTCCGTATCTCGGCAATCGGATGCTGACCGCTGAAATCGCTCAGGCGGCCGGAGTTGCGGCATGGCAGCCGGGCGAACTTGCGGAAACCGACGAAGAACGCCGAATATGGCGCTACATCAAAAGCCGCCATGCGGATTCACGGCCGCTGTACCTCGGATTCGGCCGGGGAGACCGCTTTGCGGCGGCGCATGAGCTGCTGGCGGTAACGCTGCCGGCCGACTCGGTCAATGTGATCGGCGGCGGTCATGAGTGGTCCACTTGGATTCGGCTTTGGGAGAATTTCTTGGAATCGCGCTTCACATGAAGGGACAAGGCAGGCCCCAACAGGATGCCGAGGAGCTCGGCGCTAATGGGCAGGAGGGCGCCGCGCGGCGCTGGTCGCCGCCGCCGCTATTGTATGCGTCCGCCGCCGTGCACCTGGGTGCGGCTGCCGCGGCGCTGGCGCGCCCGCGCCTGTGGCCCTGGGCGCTCGGGGCCCTGGCCGCGAACCATGTTGCCCTGGCCGCGGCCGGGCTTTGGCCGCGCAGCCAGCTGCTGGGAGCCAACTGGGTCCGCTTGCCCGCCCGCAACGGCGTCGCGACGGGCGTCGCCATCACCATCGACGACGGACCGGACCCCGATGTCACTCCGCAGGTTCTGTCGCAGCTCGCCGAGCACCGAGCGCTCGCCACCTTCTTTTGCGTGGGTGCGCGCGTCGAGCGTTATGCAGACCTCGCGCGGGAAATCGTGCGCCGCGGTCACGCCATCGAGAATCACAGCCAGCGGCACCGGCACAACTTCTCCCTGCTGGGGCCCGGCGGCATGAGCGCGGAGATTTCGCGCGCCCAGGACAGCATCCTCGGAGTGACCGGCTCGAGGCCGCGGTTCTTTCGTGCGCCGGCGGGGCTGCGCAATCCGTTTCTCGACCCCGTGCTCACCCGCCTGCAGCTGCGCCTTGCCAGCTGGACGCGCCGCGGCTTCGACACCGTCAATACGAACCCGGATGCCGTGTACCGGCGCCTGGCGAATCCGCTGCAGGACGGCGACATCTTGCTGCTGCACGATGGCAATGCGGCACGCGGCCGCGGCGGCAAGCCGGTGATCCTGGAGGTCCTGCCGCGGCTGCTCGACGCCCTGGCGTCGATTGAGCTGCGGCCCGTCACCTTGCGCTCCGCGCTGTAAGCTATCCCCATGAGACCGCTGCTCTTCAAGAACTTTACCGCGACCAGTTGCATCGGCAAGGGCGTTGCGGCGACCCTCGAGAGCCTGCTCGAGCAGCGCAGCGGCCTCAGGAACTGCGAATTCGAGACCGTGGATATCGAGACCCACATTGGCGAAGTGGCCGGCGTGGACGATGCACGGCTGCCGGACCATTTGTACAAGTTCGACTGCCGAAACAACCGGCTCGCCGAACTCGCTCTGCAAGAGGACGGCTTCTTCGAGACGGTGCAGCAAGCGGCCGAGCGGTGGGGACGGCGGCGTGTCGGTGTGTTCCTGGGAACCAGCACGGCGGGCATTCTGCAGACCGAGCTCGCCTATCGCGAGCGCGATCCCGTCAGCGGCGCGCTGCCGCCGAGCTTCGAGTACGGTTCGACTCACAACTCGTTTTCCGTGGCCGATTACCTTCGCCGGCGATGCCGCTTGGAAGGGCCGGCCGTCGCGGTTTCCTGCGCATGCGCCTCCAGCGCCAAGGTGTTCGGCTCTGCGCGGCGGATGATCGAAGCGGGACTCATCGATGCGGCTCTGGTGGGCGGAGTGGATTCGCTGTGTCTCACGACCCTGTATGGCTTTCACTCCCTGCAGCTCACCTCGCCGACGCCATGCCGGCCATTCGACGTTGCGCGCGATGGCATCTCCATCGGCGAGGCGGCGGCATTCGCGCTTCTGGAGCGCGTGCCGGCCGGCTTGGACGGCGGCGACGTGCTGCTGCTCGGCATCGGCGAATCGAGCGATGCCTACCATATGTCGGCGCCGCACCCCGAGGGTCTCGGTGCGCGCCGCGCGATGCAGGCCGCGCTCGCGGCCGCTGCGCTCGAGCCCGGCGACATCGATTACATCAATCTGCACGGTACCGGAACCCCCAGCAACGATCGCTCGGAAAGTCAGGCGGTCACCAGCGTATTCGGCCCGACCACGCCTTGCAGTTCGACCAAGGGTGCCACGGGCCATACTCTGGGCGCGGCGGGTGCGCTCGAGGCCGTGATCAGCGCCCTGGCCGTCAAGAATGGGTTGATGCCGGGCGGGGTCCACACGAGCAAGATCGATCCGACTCTGACGGCGCACTACATCAGGGACAATCGCCGCGCCCCGGTGGCGCGCGTGCTCTCCAATTCATTTGGTTTCGGCGGCTCGAACTGCAGCCTGATTTTGGGTCGAGCAGGATGACGCTGTCAGCCTATGTCAGCGGCCTCGGAGTCCTGGGGCCGGGCCTGTCCAATTGGCCCGAGGCGGCGGCCGTACTGTCCGGGCAGCGGGCGTATCGGCCCGCGGCCGCGGTCCTGCCGATGCCGGCGATCTTGGCGGCCGCCGAGCGGCGGCGCATCGGCCGCGTCGTCAAGCTGGCATTGGCTATCGCGCTGGAAGCCACGTCGCAGGCGGGTGAGGATCCCGCGGAACTCGCCAGCGTGTTCTCTTCTTCCGGCGGGGACGGGCACAACTGTCATGAACTCTGCCAAGCCCTGTCGCTCGCAGGCCGCGAGATTTCGCCGACGCGCTTTGCCAACTCGGTGCACAACGCGGCCGCGGGCTATTGGAGCATCGGCACGGGCGCCACGGCAGAGTCGAATGTGCTCTGCGCATTCGACGCGAGCTTCACCGCGGGTCTGCTGGAAGCGTTGACCCAGGTCGTGGTCGATCAGGTGCCCGTTCTGCTGGTTGCGTATGACAGCGAATACCCGCAGCCGCTGCACGCCAAGCGGCCGATCCCCGATACCTTCGGCGTCGCCATGGTGCTGACGCCGCAAAGACGCGTCCCGTCGTTCGCGAGAGTGGACGCGGCGCTCAGCGACTTGGAGTGCGATCGATTCGCGGACCCGGACTTGGAGGCGTTGCGCTGCGCGTTTCCCGCGGCCCGCGCACTGCCGCTGCTCCGCCTGCTGGCGGCGCGAACCGGCGGAACGGCGATTCTCGAGTATCTCGACGTATCACGCCTGGAAGTGCGAATCGAACCATGCGCCTAGACCGCCCCTGGATCGAAAGAAATATTCCCCACCACGGCCGCATGTGCCTCCTCGATGAGGTCATGGAATGGGATGCGCAACATATCCGCTGCCGCAGCGGCAGTCACCGCCTGCCCGACCATCCGCTGCGCTCGCAGGGCCGCTTGGGAGTAGCCTGCGGAATCGAATACGCGGCGCAGGCCATGGCAGTGCACGGCGCGCTCGCCGGCGGCGCTCTGGCGGACGCCGCCAAAGGTCGCTCTGAAGTGGGGTTTCTCGCCGGTCTACGGGATGTGCGGCTGCACGTTCTGCGGCTCGACGACATCGAATCCGATCTGATCTGCGACGCCTTGCTCGTCGCCGGAGATCAGGGCAGCGCGCTGTACGAATTTGCGATACGGTCCGAAGCAGAGCGGCAGCGGCTCTTGAGCGGCCGCGCGACGGTGGTGTTCGATGCCAACGAAGGCTTCAGATCGAGCGAACGGCTAAAAACATGAACAAAGCGACTCGGGCCTTGGTCACGGGCGGCAGCGGCGGCATCGGATCCGCCATCTGCCGGCGCCTCGGCGTCGCCGGTCACTTCGTGTATGTACATGCGCATCGCAGCGTTGCGGCCGCGGATGCAATCGTCAGCGAGATCGTGACCGCCGGCGGCCGGGCGGCCGCGGTTCATTTTGACTTGACCGACGCGGATGCGACGCGCGCAGCAATGGAGAAATTGCTGGAGGACGGTGCGGTACAGGTTCTGGTGAACAATGCCGGCATCCATGACGATGCCGTATTCCCGGGAATGAGCCCCACGCAGTGGCGCCGCGTGATCGACTTGTCCGTCAACGGATTCTACAACGTGACGCAACCATTGATGCTGCCCATGATTCGCACTCGCTGGGGCCGGATCATCAATTTATCATCGGTGGCCGCGCTGATCGGCAACCGCGGCCAAGTGAACTATGCGGCGGCCAAGGGCGCACTGAACGGCGCCACCAAGGCGTTGAGTTTGGAAGTGGCGAGCCGGGGCATTACCGTCAACGCGGTGGCTCCGGGGATCATCTCGACCCGAATGGGCGACGCCGCCTTCGATGCCGCCGCCATCGCCGATATCGTGCCCATGAAGCGCGCCGGAAGCCCGGAAGAAGTGGCGAGCCTGGTGGCCTTCCTCGCCTCGGAGGAAGCCGCGTATATCACCGGCCAGGTCATTTCCATCAACGGCGGGATGGTCTCAGGTTGAATATTCCGGGCGCCGCCGCCGTCGCCGGGACGCACAGGAATGAGCTCCTGCTGTTCTACACGCTTCTCGAGCTCACCCTCATCGTGCTCGCCGGCAGGATCGGCGGCGGGCTGGCCAAGCGCTTCGGACAATCGACGGCGGTGGGCGAAATCATCATCGGCATCTGCTTGGGTCCGTCCCTGTTCGGATTGCTCGCGCCGCATGTGTTCGACTATGTATTTCATTCCGCGCCCGCGGAGCCGTTGACGATTCTCTCGAACCTCGGACTCGTGCTGTTGATGTTTCAAATCGGACTCGAATTCGATTTCGCCCACCTGACCGAACGAGTGAATCGCGCAGCGGTGCTGCGCGTTTCCATCGCCTGTCTTGCGCTGCCCTTTGCCTGCGGATTCGCGCTGGGGCTCTTCATTGCCGAGAGCTCTTCGCCGGCTGCGCGGATCAACACGGCGCTGTTCATCGCAACGGCGTTCTCCATCACGGCCATGCCCATATTGGGCCGCATCATGATGGAGCTGGACCTGACCCGTACCAGACTCGGGGTCATCGCGATCAGCTCGGCCGCCATCAACGACGTCGTCGGTTGGCTGTTGCTCGCGCTCGTGACGACGCTGACGGTCAGCGATTTCGTCGCCGGACGGTTTGCGCTGCGCATCGCCATGGTCGCTGCATTCGGCCTGATCAGCACGATGGTCGTGAGGCCCCTCCTCAAGAAGGCGATACGCAAATCGCGGCCGCGAGACGGCACATTGTCGGCCAATTTGCTGGGCGGCTTGCTGGCGGTGATTTTCATCGCCGCCATGACGACCTATCAAATCGGCATTTTTGCGATATTCGGCGGCTTCATGATGGGCGTCATTCTGTACGACGAGGCCGAGCTGGTGGCGGCGTGGCGCGCTCGCCTGGGCGATTTCGTCACGGTGTTTTTTCTGCCGGTTTACTTCACCTACACAGGCCTTCGCACCTCCATCGGCGGACTCGAATCGGCGGACTGGGGTCGATGCCTCGCCATCGTCGCGGCGGCATCGCTCGCCAAGCTGGCGGGCGGGTATATGGCGGCGCGCCGCTCCGGCTTGAATCATCCGGAGTCCGCGATCATCGCCTATATGATGAATACCCGCGGGTTGATGGAACTCATCGTGATCAACGTCGGTCTCGACCTCGGCGTGATATCGCCCAAGGTATTCACCATGTTGGTCATCATGGCGATTGTCAGCACGGTGATCACCACGCCCGCGCTGCGCTACTACATGCCGCGGGCAGGCCTCACACCGTCAGGCGTAGGCATCGACGGCGCCGCTCGAGATGCGCGCCAGCGAACTCGCGGTTGATTGCACCGCCGCGGCGGACGGGCTGCGGCTCGCGGAGGGCATCGCTTCATAGGGCTGCGAATAGGCGGAGCGATCCTGATAGGAGCGCTGCGAGATGTCGACGCTGACCTGGCCGAACCCTTGAGCCCCCAGCATTTCGCGCAGCTTCGACGAACTCGACTCCAACGCATCGCGCGTCACGGCGCTATGACTGGCGAGCCAGACCTGCGCGTGACTGCCCTGCACTGCGATTCGCACCTCGATGGGCCCGAGCTGCGGCGGATTCACCTGCAGCTTCGCGCCGTTCAGATTGTTGTCGACCATCCAGGACACGCGGTCCGCAAGACCATGCCCGAACTCCGGCGTTTCCACTCCCGCAGCGACCTTCAGAGCCGGCGGCGCGGTCGTCGCGTCGGCGACGGCGGTGGGATTGACGCCCAGTTGTGCTGCGCCGGCGGCGGAACCGTCGACTGACGTACCCGACAGCACCGAATCGCCGGTCCCGCCGGACGCACGCTTGTCCGCTGCGCCGGCGCCGGCGAGCGCAGTGCCCGCCGGGGCCGCTGCCGCGGCTTTCGCCGACACTTCCGTCGCCGGCCGGGCAGCGGAAATCACCGGCGCCGGAACCGGCACCAGCACCGGCGGGCCATTGGGCCCCGCGGGACCCGAGGACTTGGCGGCTGTGGCGGGCGTGGCCGATTCATTCGTCGGCAACGCTGACAAATCGGCACCGCCCGCCGTACCGGTGTCGCCTGGGCCGACCGTACCGGTCGCGGCAGCCGACATGGCGGCCGCGGTGACTGCTTGCGCATTCGCGTCGGTGTTGGTCGAGGCGCCCGAACTCGTCGATGGGTTCGTCGATGAGGGGGTCGCTGGGGGCGCGCTGCCATCGGCGGCGCGGCTGGCGGGCGTGGGTCGGGAGACCGCCGAGTCGACTGCCGCCGTGGTCGCCACCGTAGCCGGTTTGTTGGCGGCGCCTGCCGCCGTACCTGCCGCGGCTCGAGCCTGCGCTGTCGAGGCCACGGCAACAGCCGCCCTTGCGGCGCCTTTCGCCGGCGCGGCATCTCCGGGCACGGCGACTGCCGTCGCGCTGCTGGGAGCAGCTGCGCGGTCTCCGCCGGGCGCGCCCGCCTCGCCGGCATGCTCGACCGGCAACCCGAGAGCAAGGCCGAATCCCGCCCCCGGACTGGTTGTGCCCTGGGCGCCGGGCGCCGCAACCGGCGAGTCGACCGGCGCGGTCCCGGAGCTCTGATCGGCAGCCACCGCTTGCGCGCCTAAGATCGACGCAGCCGCCGGCAAATGCCCGCCGACGGTGCCGGCATCGGCCGCTTTAGCCCCTGCCGCCTTGCGGACCGGCTTGGGGCCCGCGCTGCTGAGCGCCGCGGCAAAGTCCTGGCCTTTGCCGCCGGAATTCACGGAATTGGCCGCCCCCGCGGCGCTGGGCTGCGCCGGGTCGGACGCGATGGGGGTTTGCGATACCGGTAGTGTTGCATTCATATCACTAGGAATAGCAAGCCACGTGCCAGACGACCTGCCTCCAATGCCGCGATGTCAGCGGACCTGCGCCAAGGCGGGCTCACGTTTGGGCGCGAAGGGGCGCCCACAGCGCAGGAAGCGGCCGCGGCCGGCGGTCGAATGCGCCTGTCCGTCCGTGTATACGATTTCGCCACGAGAGATTGTGATGACCGGCCATCCTCGTACTTGCATTCCTTCGTACGGAGTGTGATCGACTGCATGGTGCAGCATTGCATTGCGGATCGTCACGATTTTATCCGGATCCCAGATCGCCAAATCCGCGTCCGAACCGACGGCGATGATCCCCTTCCTGGGGTAAAGCCCATAGAGCTTTGCCGGCGTGGTCGTGGTGATGTCCACGAATTGATTCAGGGTGAGCCGGCCCTCGGTTTGAGTCGCCGAGAAGAAGAGCGGGAGCCGAGTCTCGATTCCCGGAATCCCATTGAGAACATCCTTGAAGGGGGTGTTCGGACCGCCGGCGATCTTGTCGGCATAGTTCCAGGGCGAGTGGTCCGACGAGAAGACGGCAAGCGTTCCGTCCAAGACGCCACGCCACATCCCGGGTTGATTGGCGCGCTCGCGCGGAGGCGGTGTGCAGACGCACTTGGCGCCGCTCATATCGACCGTATCGATGTCCTCCGACGAGAGGAACAGATATTGCGGACAGGTCTCGGCAAAAATCGGCAGGCCGCGCGCCTGCGCACGCCGAACCTCCTCGACCACGCTGGCCGAAGACACGTGCACGATCAGGATGGGAGTCTCGACGAGTTCAGCGAAACTGATCACTCTGAAGGCCGCCTCCCGCTCGCCGATCGACGGATGGGCGGTGACGTGGTATCGGAGGGCGGTTTTCCGGTTTTCGAGCAGCCGGTCGGTCAACCATCGGATGCACGCGTCATTCTCGGCGTGAACCATGACCATGACGCCTTCCTGACGCGCCCGCTCGAGAACGGTCAGTACCTCGTAATCGTCGAGCTTGAGCCCCTCGTAGGTGAGGTAGATCTTGATCGAGGTGCAACCTTGTTCGATCAGCTCCGGCAATTCTTTCGACAGCACCTCCGGCGTGGGATCGCCCACGATCAAATGGAAGCCGTAGTCGATATGCGCCTTCGGACGAGCACGCTCGTGGTAATCATCGACGATTCTGCGCAAGGATTGTCCGCGCATTTGCATCGCAAAGGGCAACACGGTGGTGTTGCCGCCGCAGAGCGCCGACAGCGTGCCGCTGCGGAAATCATCCGCAGTGCTGCGGCCTTCCCAGGGCTGTTGATCCATATGGCAGTGACTGTCGACTCCGCCCGGGAGCACGAGCCGCCCGGCGGCATCGACCGTCTTCCGGGCCGCCAGGGCATGCGGACCGATGTGTGCAATGAGACCTTTGCGCACGCCGATGTTCGTCTGCACAGGACCCTCGGGCAGCACGACCGCCCCACCCGTAATGGCCAGATCGTAAAGGGCGTCATCCACGTTCAAACATTCCTCACGGCGTTGGATGCGGCTATGATAGCTTTTGCGTGAGTCCACCGGTCGAGAGAAATTCGCGAATGTTTTACGCGCCCCCAACTCTTGATTCTCGGATCATGAATCGTCGGATCCCGGTGCGGGCGCGCGCATTCTGAGCGCCGACCCTGCCAATGCGGCCGACGTTCTCATCATTGGTGGGGGCATCGCCGGTGCGGGGGCGGCCTTCGAGGTTGCGGCGTTCGCCTCGGTGATCGTACTCGAGCGCGAGAGCCAGTGCGGCTATCATTCAACCGGACGGTCGGCGGCCAGCTTTACCGAGAACTACGGCGGCGACGTGGTGCGGCGTCTCGCCATCGCAAGCCGTGCATTCCTCGAGCGTCCGCCCGCCGACTTTTGCGATCATTCGCTGCTGTCGCCGCGCGGCATGATCACCATCGCACGGCCGGATCAGCTTGAGCTGCTGCAGCAGCAATTCGAGCGTGCGCGGGCCTTGGTGCCGACCATCACCAAGATAGATGTTGCGGCTGCAATCGCCCGGGTGCCGATCCTGCGGCAGGATTATGTTGCCGGGGCATTCATCGAACCGCATTCCAAGGAATTGGACGTCCACGGCCTGCACCAGGGCTTCCTCCGGGCAGCGAAGTCGAGGGGTGCACGCGTCGCCGTGAACGCCGAAGTGCAGTCGATCGAGCGCAAACTCGAGCGCTGGTTCGTGACGACGCCGGCGGGAACATTTTGCGCGCCGACGCTGATCAACGCCGCGGGAGCGTGGGCCGACGGCATCGCGGAGCGAGCCGGCGTCCGCCCTCTGGGATTGGTGCCGAAGCGGCGTACCGCGTTCAACATACCCGCGCCTCTTGGGATGGACGTGAGGGGATGGCCCATGGTCAGTGACGTCGCGGAGGAGTTCTATTTCAAACCGGACGCCGGCCAGCTGTTCGTTTCGCCGGCGGATGCAACGCCCAGTGCCGCCGTGGACGCCTATCCCGAGGACCTCGACGTGGCGGCGGGGGTCGAGCGCATGGAGCGCGCCACCACGTTGAACGTTAAGCGCGTCTCTCGAGCCTGGGCGGGCCTCCGAACCTTCGCCTCCGACGCGTCGCCCGTCGTTGGCTTCGACAGCAGCGCGCCGGGATTTTTCTGGCTGGCCGGACAAGGGGGGTACGGCATCAAGACCTCCCCTTCCCTGTCGCGCGCCTGCGCTTCTTTGATTCGCGACCGGCGGTTACCGGACGACCTGATGCGGCTCGGAGTCACGGCATCCCAATTGTCGCCGGAGCGGCTGCGCGGACGCGATGCCCATCTCAATTCCAATTCCAAGGGGACAACGACTTGACCATCCATCGTTTCGATAACGGATCCCGCTTCTGCCGGGTGTTGAGCCACGGCGATACCGTGTATCTGGCGGGCATGACCGCCGACGATACCTCCGGGGACGTCGTCCAGCAGACGCGCGACACTCTGGCGAAGATCGAGCACTATCTCGCCATGGCAGGGTCCGACAAGAGCAAGCTGCTGACGGCCGTGATCTGGTTGCGCGACATCGCCGACTTCGACCGCATGAACGGCGTGTGGGACGGCTGGATCGACCGATCGGCCATGCCGGTGCGCGCAACGGTGGAGGCACGCTTGGCCGGCGACAATTATCGCGTGGAGATCATGGTGACGGCGGCGCTGTGAACGAACATTCCCTGCTTCCGCGGCTGCGCGATCAGTTGCACAGCGGCCGGATGGACCGCCGTGAGTTCATCCGCTTCGCGACGCTACTGGGCGTGGCAGCCGGCACGGCCTATGCCATGGCCGGGATGTCCGCTCCGGCAATGGCGAGCAGCACGCTGCCGTTCCCCGCCGCCGAGCCGGGGGCAAAGCGCGGCGGAAAACTACGCGTCGGTGAAATGGTGGCCCGGATGGAGGACCCGGCAACCTATAACTGGAACGAAATGGCCAACCAGACACGTCCGATCTTGGAATACCTGACGCTGGTGGGTCCCGACAATGTCGTGCGGCCCATGTTGATCGAATCGTGGAAGCCCTCTGCGGATCTCAAGACCTGGACGCTGCAGGTTCGCAGCGGCGTCATGTGGCACAACGGCGAGGAACTGACGGCCGAGCACGTGGCTTGGAACATTCGCCGCTGGTCGGATCCGGCCTTGGGCTCATCCAATCTTGGCCTATCAACCTTTGCAGCACTGACGGAGTACACGGGCGACAAGGACTCCAAAGGTAGAGCGGTGCGCAGGCCGCTGAAGAACGGCGTCGAAGTGCAGGACAGCCGTACCGTACGCCTCAACCTTGCGAAACCTGTTCTGTCGGTCGCCGAGGACTGCGGCGAATTTTGTACCTTGGTGGTGCATCCTTCCTTCAAGCCGCCGCTGTCGCACAATCCGATCGGCACCGGACCCTATACCTTGGTGGAGTTGCGCGTCGGCGATCGCTGCATTCTCAAGCGCATCACGAAAACCACGGACGGCAGGGATTTTCATTACTGGGGCGGCGATGTATTTCTGGACGAGATCCACTTCCATCATTACGAACAAGAAAACCAGACTGCGGCGCTGGCCTCCGGCAGCGTCGATGCAATCTATGAGCTTCCCGTCGAGCAGATCGAACTCGCGCGATCGATTCCCGGCGCGCAGATCCTCTCCGTTGAAACGGCGCAGACCCTGTGCTGCCGCATGCAGGTCGACGTAAAGCCCTTCAATGACATCCGCGTGCGGCGCGCCGTCGTCAAGGCAGCCGACAATGGAGCCATTAAGAAGCTGGTGTTCGGAGAACACGGTTCGGTCGCCGCCAATTTTCATGTCGCCCCCATTCACCCGGAGTATTTTCCGCTGCCCCTGCAGGTACGCGACGTCGCCGGCGCCAGACAACTGTTGAAGGAGGCCGGTTACGAAAACGGCATCGATCTCAACATCGTCGTCGGCAACAACGACGGCCCGTGGCAGCAGGCGGCCTGCGAAGCGCTGCGCGACCAGGTCAAGGAGGCCGGGATCAATCTCGCCGTCACTGTAGTGCCGGCGACAAAGTTCTGGGAAATCTGGACGAAGGTGCCTTTCGGCGCCACCTCGTGGGCGCACCGCCCGCTCGGCACCATGGCACTCTCCCAGGCGTACCGCACCGGAGCGTCCTGGAACGAGAGCCACTTTTCCGATCCGGAATTCGACAAAGCTCTGTCGGAGGCCGAGGCGACCATTGATGTCCCGACCCGTAAGGCCAGGATGCAGAAGGTCGAGACGATTCTGCGGGACGCGGCCGTCGTGATTCAGCCGATGTGGCGGCCGGTATTCATTCTTGCTTCGGCCAGGGTGCATGGCTACAAGGCTCATCCGGCCAGGCAGATGCAGCTCACGAAGGTTTGGATGAGCTGACCCAGATGGGGAATCTCATCGTCCGTCGCGTGACCCAGATGTTGCTGATCATGTTGACGGTCTCACTGCTGCTGTTCGCGATTTTCGACAGCGATCAGTTCCGCGAAAAGGCCGCCGTCGCCGAGCTCGGCGGATTCGGCGTGGCGACTCTGTCCGCCGACGATTACCACGAGTGGCTCGAGAAGAAAGGATTGAACGAACCCTTCTTGGCGCGCTACGGACGGTGGCTCGAATCCGTCCTGCACGGCGATATGGGCCAGTCGATCGAGAAAGACATTGCGGTGTCGGTCCTGTTGAAAGAGAGCTTGACCAACACCGGGATTCTGGCTTTCTTCGTGTTCTTGATCATGATTCCGGTGTCCCTTACCCTCGGCGTGCTCGCGGGGATGAATACGGGCTCACCCCTCGACAGGGTCATTTCCATCGTTGCCGTCTTGACGACGTCGATCCCGCAGATTGCGACGGCGGTGCTGCTCACGGTGATCCTGGCGTTGGGGTTGGGTTGGGTGCCCACCAAGTCGGCAATGGCCGACGGTTGGTCGTTTCGCGGACTGGTGCTGCCGCTGCTGACCCTATTGCTTTACGATATCGGGTACCTGGTGAGAATGACACGCGCCGCCATGACCGAGGTCATGGCGTCCCAGTACATTCGGACGGCGGTATTGAAGGGTTTGCCGTATCGGCGCGTCATTTTGAGACATGCGCTCAGGAATGCATTGATCGTCCCCGTGACGCTCATTTTTCTCGAGCTCAATGGGCTGCTCTCCCAGGTCGTCGTGGTCGAAGTGTTCTTTCAGTACGCGGGGTTCGGCCGCATGCTGTTCGATGCCGCCAATTTCGGCGATCTCCAGGTATTGCAAGCGGCGACGCTGGTGGCGGTATGCGTCGCAGTGGGCTCGCAATTGCTATCGGACGCTGCCTACGTTTTCCTCAATCCGCGCGTCCGTTTCACCTAGAACGCATATGAACTCTCGCGTAGTGATATTGCTCGCGCTGATCTGGTTTCCCCTGACCGCCTATGTGATGTTCCGCTCGGCGCTGGGCGCGCTCGCAAACTACCTGCTTCTGCCCGCCATTCCCAGCGTCATCGTGCTCTACGTCCTCGCGCTGCGCAGCTGGCGCGAGTCCTGGGTGGCAATCGTCGGCGTCAGTTTGGTCTCCTTCTGGCTGCTGATGGCGGTGGCGGCGCCCTATCTGCCGCTGGTCGATCCCAACAAACCGCTGGTGCCCTTCTTAGCGCCGGGCGGCGTCAGACACGGGATACTGTTTCTATTGGGCTCGGACATGCGCGGCCGGGACGTCCTGTCGCGCACGGTGTGGGGCTGTCAACGCGTGTTGGTCTGGGGAATCACAGCCACCTCGGTGGCTTACGCGGTCGGCGCGGGCTGCGGCCTGATCGCCGGGTATCTCGGCGGCTGGTGGGATGAATTCGTATCGTTCGCCTCCAATGTGCTCCTGTCGTTCCCCGTGATGGTGTTGTTCATCCTGGTATTGAATCTACTCGGTCAGAGCGGCTTCAATATCATCATTGCGGTCACCTGTTCATCGGCGCCCGTCATCATGCGCATCGTGCGCGGCTTGGCCTTGGACGCGAAGTCGCGCGACTACATACAGGCAGCCCAAACCCGCGGCGAACATCCGCTCTGGATCATGTTGGTGGAGCTGCTGCCCAACGTGCGCGGACCGATTATCGTCGACGCCAGTCTGCGGCTCGGCTATACCACCGTCGCCATCACGACGCTGACGTTCTTAGGGTTGGGTCTGCAGCCGCCGGATCCCGATTGGGGCCTGATGATCAAGGAGGCCGCCACCGCCGCTCTATTGTGGAAATACTCCTACATGATGATCGTGCCGGCGTTGTCGGTGTCGAGCCTGATCTTGGGGTTCAATCTGATCGCCGATGGTTTGCGCGAAATGAGCCTGCGGGACTGATGCAAATCATGAGTGCGCAAACGAACGCGGCGGCGCGCGATACACCGATCCTGGAGTGCCGGAACCTGTCGATTGCCTACGCCGGCCGCACGGGAGATGTGCCCGCGGTAATCGACTTCAATCTCGCGCTGATGCCCGGCGAGGCGCACGGTCTCGTCGGGGAATCAGGCTGCGGCAAGTCGACCATTGCGCTCGCCATCATGCAGTATCTGGGCAGAGCGGGCCGCGTCGTGGGCGGACGGATCCTGTTCCGGGGACGCGACCTATTGGCCATGAAGGGCGAAGAATTGCGCAGCATACGCGGCGGCGCGATCGCCATGGTCTACCAGGAACCGATGGCATCGCTGAATCCCTCGATGACCATCGGTGCGCAGCTGATCGAAGTGCCGATGTACCATGAGAGCATGGAACGCCGCGCCGCCGCCGCGCGGGCACAGATGATGCTGGATCGGGTGCGCATGGCCGACGGCGAACGAATCATGCGCTCTTATCCGCATCAGATTTCCGGCGGCCAGCAGCAGCGCGTCGTCATCGCCATGGCGCTGCTGTCGAATCCCGCCCTGCTCCTGCTCGATGAGCCCACCACTGCGCTCGACGTCACCGTGGAGGCGGGGATCGTGGATCTGATTCGCAACATCTCAACGGAGTTCGGCACGTCCATGCTGTACATCTCGCACAATTTGGGGCTGGTGCGGGAGACCTGCGATCGCGTCACCGTCATGTATTCCGGAGAAGCGGTGGAAGTCGGGTCCGTCGCCAGCGTATTCCGCGGCATGCGGCACCCTTACACTCGCGGACTATTCGCGTCGATGCCGGTGCCGAGCGCGGACAAGAACAGCCGCCCGCTGGTATCCATCCCCGGTCAGCCTCCGCCGCCCCGCGCCCGGCCGCCGGGCTGCTTCTTCGGACCGCGCTGCGCGTCCTTTGTCGCGGGGCGTTGCGACGCGCGGCCCGTTCCGCTGTCATCCATTGAAGCGTCGCAAGGCCATGCGTCTCGCTGCCTGCGAGTCGATGAAATCGCCTGGGATGCAGCGCCGGCGCCCGGACCCGGCAATATCACGGCAACCGTCGGTGACATCGTACTCAAGGTCCAAGATCTCTCCAAGCGCTTTCGGCACGTGACTGCAAACGACGGGCTGACATTCGATGCGCGGCGCGGGGAGACGGTTGCCATCGTCGGCGAGTCCGGTTGCGGCAAGTCCACGTTCGCGCGCATCCTGATGGGTCTGATACAAGCGAATTCCGGATCGATCGACCTTGCGGGACTGGAACTCAGCAAGCTGCCGGTGACGCGCAGGAACGCGAATACCATCCGCTCGTTGCAGATGATCTTTCAAAATCCATTCGACACGCTCAATCCCAGCCATACCGTGGGCTCACAGATTGCGCGCGTCATCCGCAAACTAGGCGTGCTGCGGGACGAGTCCCGGGTACGGGAGCGGGTCCTCGATCTGCTCGACTTGGTCAAGCTGCCGCGCGACTTCGCCGAGCGCCGCCCGCGGCAGTTGTCCGGCGGGCAAAAACAACGCGTCGGCGTGGCGCGCGCCTTCGCGGGCAATCCGAGCGTCGTCGTGGCCGACGAACCGCTCTCGGCACTCGACATGTCGGTGCAGGCAGCAGTGACGGAATTGCTGATCGACATTCAGAGGCGGGAGGGCACCACCCTGCTGTTCATCAGCCACGACCTGTCGGTGGTACGCTATTTGTCCGATCGCATCGTCGTCATGTACCTCGGCCAGATCATGGAGCAGGGGCGGACGCACGAGGTATTTACGCCGCCCTATCATCCGTATACGGAGGCACTCCTGTCGGCAGTCCCGATTGCAGATCAGCGGTATGCCAAGCGCAAGGTGCTGCTGACCGGCGAAATCCCGTCGGCGGCGAATCCGCCCGCCGGCTGCCCCTTCTCGACCCGCTGCCCCTACCGGATCGTGGGCACCTGTGATCGACGTCCGCCGCCCGTCCAGGAATTCTCAGCGAGCCACCGCATTGCCTGTCATCTGCCGCGCGAGGAGTTGTTGGCGATGCAACCCGTCTTTGAGGAGGTGACACAGTGAATCGATACCTGACCCTGGCCGTCTGCCAGACCGGCCCCATCCAGCGCAGCGCCTCGCGCACCGAGACGGTGAGCCGGCTGATGCATCTTCTCGAGAGCGCCGCGAAAGCGGGCGCGGAACTCGCCGTCTTCCCTGAACTGGCGTTGACCACGTTCTTCCCTCGCTGGCCGCTCGAGGATCAGCGCGAGATCGACTCGTTCTATGAAACGCAAATGCCGGGACCGCAGACACAACCGCTGTACGATGCGGCGCGCAGGCTCAAGATAGGTTTTGCCCTGGGCTTCGCGGAGTTCGGAGGTGAGCACGGCGACCGACGGCGCTTCAACAGCATGGATCTCGTGGGTGCGGATGGCGTGCCGATCGGACGCTATCGCAAGATGCACATACCCGGTTCCGAAGATGCGCAGGCGGGGGTCACGACCCATCTGGAGCGGCGCTATTTCGAGCCCGGCAATCTCGGTTTTCCCGTGTATGCCTACCGTGGCGTGCGTGTCGGTCTGTCATTGTGCAACGATAGACGCTGGCCGGAAACCTATCGAATGCTGTGCCTCAACGGTGCGCAGGTGGTGCTGATAGGCTACAACACTCCTGTCGTTCTCGATGAGGCACCGGCTCTGGCGCACCTGCGCATGTTCCACAATCATCTGCCGATGCAGGCCGGCGCCTATCAAAACACCGTGTGGGTAGCGGCCGCGGCTAAAGCAGGGTTGGAGGACGGACAAGCGTTGATCGGCGGGTCCTGCATCATCGCCCCCACCGGCGAGATCGCGGCATTGGCGATGTCCCTCGACGATGAAGTCGTGGTTCATCGCGCCGATCTGGATTTGATCGCCACGTGCCGGCGCGTGAATTTTGATTTCGCTCGCTATCGCCGGCCCGAGGAGTACGGCCTGATCGCGCAGCGCGCCGGACCCATCACCGGATGAAAACCAGGCATCCGCGGTTCTTTGATCCACCTTCGGCAGGAGAAATCAATGCGTAACTCCTTGTGGGCATTGACCAGGGGACATTGCGCCGTTGCGGCTACCGCAACCTGTACGCGCAGACGACAATATCGAAGTGGGTGCGGCTCGACCTCAGGCGGCTCGATTGAACTTCAACACCAGAGTCGCACACCCGAGCAAACCCGCGCCCTCGATCCAAGCAAGCCAGCGGTTCATGCCGCTCGACACCCCGAACTTGGCCGACGCATGCAGCGCACGGTGAGCGAGCCAGCCGTAGCCCA
>WNFG01000240.1_pt1 | contig 46048 bp, 40 predicted proteins | sample 5400431 | NCBI WGS metagenome assembly WNFG01 (sample SAMN13153346, study PRJNA577476) | soil metagenome | isolation source: 120 cm saprolite under Douglas fir tree site 2 hole 3 replicate 2 | place: USA:California | collected 2015-04-18
CCATCTTCTTGACAGCACGCGCGCAGAACGGATACACAGCGCGGCCCGCGTTGTCGGAGCTTGGGGAGCGTAGCTCAATTGGCAGAGCAATGGACTCTTAATCCATAGGTTGAAGGTTCGATTCCTTCCGCTCTCACTCCCAAGAGGGCCCCTGATTCCGAGAGGAACAGGGGCCTTCGACTCCCAGATGATCTCGTCCACCTCGAACGGCCACGTCCAGTTAGACTGATCGCTGGCTTACACATACGATGCGCGGATGGCCCGCTCGGTCGCCATCCTCCTCCTCGCTGCCCGCGCCCACGGTCCGGTTCGCGAGGGAAATCGCTGGCGGCCGCTGCGCCAGCGGCATTACTCCGTCGCAGAGCATCGTCGGGAGGGCTCATGCCGCTCGGCTGGAAGCTAGGCGATGCTTCGGTGCCCTTTCTCGACACTGATTTCTTTCTCAAGCGCGAGCCTGAGTCGTGGATCTATGTCACGACGCTCTCGCTGGATTATTTCGAGAGACGAATGCCTCTCGACGACTTGCTCCAAAACTACGCACCGCTAGCGACGGCGATAGCGACGTATGTTTCGAACTTGCCGGCTTTTCCCCATCCGAAATGGCGGACGTCCGGGCCGACGCTGCCGTATGGGGCCGCTCCGCTCGACACAGCCGAGCGCCTTGTCCGGCAGGAAGACCCGCGCGTCATCGTCTACGCCGCGATGAAGCGCGGCGGGATCAACGAGGCCGCGCTGATCGTTGCGTCCGCGAAAAATGGCGATCTGCCGCTTGAAGACGCGCGCAGTCTGGCGAGTCGCATCGAGTACGACGCAAGACGCAGCGGTGAGTGAAGCGCGAGTCGCGCGGCGCACTGCGGGCCTTGCGCTGGGTCCCGCGGATATACGTGCTCTTACGGAGGTGATGACTGACACTGATCGCATTGGTCCTGCTCGTTGCGCAGCCTATGCCGCCGGGTCCGCCGCAGCCGACGGGCGCGCAGCGCTTGGCGCCGGCCGAGGGTCCCGCTGGCTGGCGGGACCATTTCGACGAACTGTGGAAGGTTCGCGACCAGCCCGGCGCGGAGAAGGAGATGGAGCAGGTGTTGCTGCAGCACCTCGCGGTCGAATCCCGCTCCTTCGAGGCGAACTGGCGCCTCGCCTCGCTCTACAACTGGATGGCGGACGGCAAGGAAGACGACGACGCGAAGGCCGCGCTGGGAAAGAAGGCGTGGGAGGCGGGAGACAAAGCGATCGCGGCGAACGCGGGCGACGTCCGCGGGCATTACAACGCCGCCGTGGGTATCGGGCAGTACGCGGAAGGCGTCGGGATGATCACCGCGCTCTCGCAGGGCCTGGAAGGAAGGTTTCGCGACCGGATCCTCACGGCGCTGCGGCTCGACAAGGACTACCTGGACGGAGCGCCGCAAGTCGTCTGGGGGCGCTACTTTTTCAAGCTTCCCTGGCCGAAGCGCAACGTCGACGAAGCCACGAAAGTGCTGACTGAAGCCGTCCGCACCCATCCCACCAACTTGCGGGCCAAGCTCTACCTCGCCGACTGCTACGCCGACGCGGATAGGACCGACGAGATCAAGAAGGGCACGGTGCTCGCGCAGCAGATCCTCGATGCTCCGGCCGGCGGGGATCTGCCGGAGGCACGGCGCCTGAAGAAGAAGGCCCACAACTGGATCGAAGCGCACGGCCCGCCCAACACGGCCTATTAGGGAATTGCGCGGCGAGGTGTCAGGGAGCCTCCAGGAATCCTTCGGGATCGGCGTGCCGAATCGCGGGGCGAGGCGCAACTTTGCCTGCAGGAGGTATGCGCATGCCGGAAAAGGAAACTGTGGAGCGCGCGCGCAAGGACGCGGCGGAAGGCAAGTCGCCATCCACCCAGGCGGGCGAGTTCGTGCGCGAGGAGATGCACCATATCCGCGAGGGCAAGCACGGGGCGCGGTCGTCCAAGCAGGCCATCGCCATCGGCCTCTCGAAGGCCCGCCGCGCCGGAGTGAAGCTGCCGGCCAAGGGACCGGCGGCGAAGAAGGCGGCCAGGACGCGCAAGGCGCGCTAGGGCATCGTCCCCGAGAGGACGAGGCCCCTCGGCGCCAACCCGACCGCCACGCTCGGCTTCTCCTTCTCCGGATCGGGCCGCGTCAGCAGGAGCGCGATGCCCGTCCCCGCCGACAAGACCCCGGCGATCCCCACCGCCAGCGCGAGGTGCCCCGTCGACGGACCGGAGCGGTCCGCCTGGTACATGAAGCCCCGGTTCCCGAAGCGCGACCACTCCTCGCGGTGGTCATCCTGCGCGGCGATGAAGAACGCGCTGGCGGCCACCACGGTGCCGATTCCGATGAGCGCGTATGCGCCGCTGTGCTTGCGCCGAGCGGATGTCTCGGCGACGGCAGTAGGCGGCGCTGCCGGGGCCTTCGGGGCGGATTCAGCGGTAGATGCAGTCGAGGCACCCTGCGCGGCCGTCGTCGCGGGCTTCGCGTCGCGCTTGCTCAGTTGCGCGATGGTGCACGAGAGCGCATCTCCGCCCGAGCAACCCTTCTGCCAGAGCGCGGCGGCGGCGGCCTCGTCGGCGGCGCAGGCCAGCCTGCGGCAGCTCTTGCCGTCTCCCGCCGTGCACGCCTTATCGCGCATCTCCGCCGCCAGCGCCGCGTTGGCGGCGATGCCGTCGCCTTCCTCGTAGACGCTGGCGAGCCGGCCGCAGGCGCTCGCGTTCCCGCCGCCGCATCCGCGCTGCAAAGCGGGAATGGCGCGCGCGACGTCCCGGGTCTCGGCGCGCAGCCAGCGGTCGCCCGCCTCGGCGCACGCGCCCGCGGCGTCGGCCGCGCAGGCGCGGTCGAGGTACTCGACGGCCAACTTCGCATCCTTAGCTTGGTCGGCGGCGCGCGCCAGCGCTATGCACTTGTTCGCTTCTTTCGCTTCGCACCCGACGGCCTGCCGGGCGCGCTCGCGCGCCTCGACCGGGAGCAGCGCGACGAGCGGCAGCGCCCGCTCCGCGCCGTAAGCGCGCGTGTAGCGGACGAGCAGCTCGATCCGCGTCGGCTCGGTGACCGACGCGAGCGGCAGCACCTTGCGCAGCCGGCCCGTGTCGCGCGCCAGGTGCGCCTCGAAGGCGCGCTTGCTCGCGCCGTAGTCATGCCACAGCTTTGCGCGCGCAGCGGCCGTCTCGCGCAGCGGGTTCTCCCCGTCCAGCTCGGCGACGGCGCGCCACGCCGCGGCGACTTCCTCGGGGCGATCCTTGCCGCGCGCCTCCGCCGAGCGCGCCTCGTCCCAGGCCAACAGCACGCCCGCATCGGCGTCGAGACCGGCCGCGCTGCCTGTGGACGGCGCCGGCGCCTCGGGAACGACCGGCGGCGCAAAGGAGACCGCCGCCGCCGCCTTGCGGCCGCGGAACAGATCGACGGCCGCGCTCGCCACCGCGTCTCCCAGTTCCTCCGGCGTGCTGGCCGCCGCGGAGGCGGCACCCACCAGCCTGGCCGTCTCCGTCTCGCGCAGCTCCAACGAGACGAGCAGGCCCTGCGCGATGCGCAGCACTTCCCCGCTGACCACCAGATCGGCGCCGTCGATGCGCTGGTCGTCCGCGAGGACGCGCGCTTCGGGGAGCTGGCGTTTCGCCACGTCGCGGACGCGCTCGGCCAGATCGGCGACGTCGGCCAGGTTCTGCTCCTCGAGCCGCGAGCGCAGTTCGAGGACCGCGACCACTTCGCCGTCGCGCGCGAGCGCGCCGGCCGGAACCACCACTGCCAGACTGGCTGCGAAAATGACGAGTTTCATAAATGCTCCACGGGAATGGAAGACCACGGTAGAAAACATTGAAGCCCTCACTGGCATCGCATCGACCCCGCCGGCTCGGCGAAGCAGGTCAGCTCGTAGCCGCTCTCCGCCGCCCGCCGCGCCATCTCCTCCTCGGGGATGGGACCGAAGCGGGCGCGCAGCGCGTACTGCGCCAGGTCGGGCAGGCGCGGCGTGAGCAGCACTTGAAGCACCAGGTCCTCGCCCGGCGCGGCGGCGCGGGCGCGGCCCAGCGGATCGCCCAGCGCATCGTTGAGACCGGCGTCTCGCAAGAGTCGCGGCACTCCGTCGCATGGCGGGCCGGGCAGCTCGACGGCGCGGCGGCCGTCGAGCCGGAGGACCGAGAGCACTTCGGCCCCGCCGCCGCTCAAGCGTGAGACGACCATGCAGCCCCCGGAGTTCCTCAGGTGGGCGGCGAGGTCCTCGGGGCTGCGCGGGACGAGCACGCGGAGCCGCACGCCGTGCACCGCGGTCGAGTCGGCCGCGATACGCACCGGAGCGGGCTTGGGCGTGCTGCGAGTTGGAATGGGCTCGGGCGTGCTGCGAGTTGGAACGGGCACAGCCGCGCTGCGAGTTGGAATGGGCTCGGGCGTGCTGCGAGTTGGAACGGCGCTCTGCGCGCTCGGCGGAGGCGGACGCGCGGGTTTGGCCGGGGCCGGCGGCGACCGCGGGATCTGCACCACGCGGATCCGCCGCGTCTCCGTTGGCGGCGGCGGCTCGGGTGGCGCGGCCCGCTCCTTTCGCGCCCATGGATGATCGGCGAGCAAAGCTATCGCCGCGAGCGCCAGCGCCTGGAGGCCGACCGACCGCGACAGCCGCGGCGGCGCCGCGAGCTCATTGGCCGCTGGTTCGCGCATCGGCAGTCATCCCCACCACCAGTTCGGCCGCGCCGGCGCTCGTCACCTCGGCGAGGCAGGCCTCCTCGGGAGCGCCGAGGTGGACCACCACCACTTTCCCTCGGGCTGCCGCGGCCGCCGGCTCGCCGGAGAGCGTGCGCGCGCCGCCCGCCTCGCAGCGCACGTCGAGCCGCTGCGTGCTGGCCGGCGCCGCGGCCGACTGCGACGCGGGCGGCCGCAACCGCAGCAGGAGGAACTGCGCCGAGAGAAGCTGCGCCACCATCACCAGCGCCAGGAGCGCCAGCGCGAACTGCTTCTCGGCGAAGAGGCGGTAGATGAGCGACTCCATCTCTTCGAAGCCGCCCGAGCGGCCGGGGCGCGACGTCATGGACCCACCTCCGCGGCGAGCGGGTGCTCCGGCCCGTTCTCTTCTTCGACCCAGGACGGCATGAGCGCCGGCGTGGGCGGCCGCTCGAGCCGGACCATCTCTTTGAGGTATGCGTCGATCCCGCGCAGCACCACCGACCCGCGCAGCCCCGTGGGCAGCACGCCCGAAAGCGGCCGCAGCGCCGCGACCAGCACCACGGGCCGCGCATCGAGGCACAGGCCCACCGCCGCGACGGCGGAATCATCGTGCGGCGACGAGCCCGTCTTGCCGGTGAAGACGAGCTTCGGCCAGCGCTGCGCGAGCCAGCGCAGCGTCCCTTCCTTCCGGCGCAGCGCCAACAGCGCGCCGGTGTCGCTCAGCGCGCACGTGCCGTCGCCCGCGAACAGCTTGCGGTGCAGGTACGCGCCGATCTGCTCGGCGGTCGCACGCGACGAGTTGCCCAGGAGCGAGGTCGGGTCGTCGGGGAGCCGCTCCGCCGGCAGTCCGGCCCGCTCGCGCCGCACCTTGAGGTAGCGGAAGAGCGCGATGCCGGCGGCGCTGTACGACAGCTCGGGCGCGACCTCATCGGGCGGGACGGACTCGCCGAGCTGCGCGAACAGGCCGCCGGCGAGGGCGCGGTCGGCGGGCGAGTCGAGCGCCGCGCGCTCCTCGGGGGGGACTTCGGCCGCCATCTGCTTCAAGAGATCCGGCCGGCGCAGAGCGAGCAGGAGCGGCAGCATCACCGCGTGGCGCGTGGTGAGCGAATTGACCGATCGCGCCACCGCCTCGTCGAACGCCATCGGGTGCGCCGCTGGATTCACGTCGGCAGGGCAGTAGCTGGCCGGGCGCGACCGCCGGAGATCCTTGGTGGCCCAGATCCAGCGCACGCAGCCGCCGGGCGGCAGGGCCAGCTCGCGCACCGCGCGGGGGCCAAACGCTTCGACGGCCAGGTCGAGCGCTTCCAGCTTGGCCACCGAGCCGTAGTTGACCGGCATCAGCGCCGCCTCGGCGCCCGAGCGGGCCAGCACCGCTCCCTCGGGCCCCAGCGCGGCGAAGGCGGCCCGCACGCCCGTGCCGGGGAACTCGCTCTGCAGCGTGTCCGAGAGGCCGTCGCGGAAGCGATCGATGGCAGACACCAGATCGAGGTCCGCGGCGGCGCCGCTGGCGAGCCGCTCCGTCCATCCCTCGACGAAGCGGAACGCCGAGAAGGAATCGATGCCGTCGTCGAGATACGACCGCGCCGACTCGTCCCAGGCGCCCTGCGCCGCGAGCCACGCCCGCGTCGAGGCGATGCGCCGCGCGGAAAGGGACGGGTGCGCGCGCAGCCATTGCACCCCGCGCGGGACCGCGCCCAGCACCAGTTGGTCCTCGCGCGAGAGCCGCCGCAAGGGCAGACCGAAGAGCGCCAGCGAGAGGCGGTCGAGCCCGTCGGCCGGCCGCCGCTCGACGCCGACGGTCCCCCCCGCGCTCAGGTTCAGATAGAGGGCGACGATCTCGTCAGGCGGGGCCTGGCGAACGAGCCAGGTGGCGAAGAGCGCCTCGCCCAGCTTGTCGACGACCGTTCCGTGCCGGCCTTCGCGCAGGTACAGTTTGGCGAGCTGCTGCGGGATGGTCGAGCCGCCCTCGGAGATCCCGCGCAGGTTGCGGTAGAGAGCGCGCCCGACGCCGGCGGGGCTGACGGGCGGGACGAGGCGCGGCCGGCGGAAGAGGCCGCGATCCTCGTAACCCGCTGCGGCCATCGAGACGAGCGGTGCGGCGCGCAATTCGGGAGGCGCGGCGCGGTACTGCTCGAGGTCGGCGCGGAAGAGGGCCGCCGCCTTCTGCGCCCGCTCGCCCCCCGCCAACGCCAGCGGCGCCACCAGCCCCGCCGCCACGACCGCGGCGGAAGCCCCGACCGAAAGGGCCGCGGCGTGGGGCCAGTACCGCCGCAGGCGGGTCATCGGGCCAGCCCCATGTGGCGCAATACTTGAAGGGTCTCGGCCGGCGTGTAGAGCGACCGCAGCGGGTCGCGCGCCTGGCCGGCCTCGTCGAGCAGACTGAAGTGGAGGTGCGGCCCCGTCGAGTGGCCGGTGCTGCCCACCTCGCCCACGACGCCCATGGCGGGCACGGCGAGCCCCTGCACGATGCCGAGCGTGCGCGGGTCCGACTTGAGGTGGCAGTAGATGGTGCGCCAGGCGTTGGCGTGCACGACGGTGACGTACCAGCCGCAGGCGCGCGCGCGCCCCGCCTCGGCCACGCGACCCTCGCGCGCCGCCACCACCCACGAGCCGCTCGGCGCCACCAGATCGACGCCGCGGTGCAGCTGCCGGTGCCCGGCGAGGCGCCGCATGCCGAAGCGCGAAGAGACATGGTCGAAGCGTCGCACGTCGATGGGAAAGAGCAGCCACGGCCGGCGCGCCTGCGGCTTGTTCGCCAGGGCATCGGGGGCGAGAAGAACGATGAAGGCAGCGGCAAGAGCGGCGGTCCGCATGCGCGGCCAGCAAAAAAGCCGGCCGCCTGCCGCCCCGATCCCGCTTTTTTGCTTGGCGGGCATGCTCGCCCGCTTCTGGCACTACTCGCTCGACACCTACGGCGGCGCGCCGCTCCTGCTCGCCGTCACGCTCATCCAGCTCTCGCTGCTCGGCTGGGTGGTGCTGGAAGCCGTGCGCGCGCAGGCCGAGCGCAACGGCTCGGGCCTCTCGGCCGACGCGCGCCGCATCCGCGCCGCGCACCGCGCCGACGTGTGGCAGAAAAAAGTGCGGCCCATGGCGCTGACCATGATGCTGCTCGGGCCGGGCCTCGGCCTGGGCATGAGCACGCTGCTGGGCGCCTTGGGGATGGGCGCGCTGGGCGACGCCATGGGCGCGCAAGCCGGCGCGGACACGCTCGCGCAGACCATGGCGCACGCCTATCGCGAGATCAGCTACGCGTACTTCCTCATGGTGGGGGGCACCTTCCCCATGCTCCTCGGGCCCGTCATCGTGCTGGCGGCGCGGCGGCTCGACGAGGAGGGCCACGACGCGCGCGGCGGCGAGCCGGACGAAGTGATGCTGCACACTTTGAAGAGCCTGCTCGAGGTGGCCGAGTCGCAGTCGACCCGCGCGCAGATCGACGCCGCGCGCACGCACGCGCTGCTCGAGCAACTGCGCGGGAGGATCGCCGCGTGACGCCTGACGAGGTGCTGCGCTACCAGGTCGCCCGCGGGCCGCTGCCCGCCTCGCCCGACGGCCTCTCCTCCTGGCTGGCGGCGCTGCACAAGCGGCTCCCCGAGGTGCGGCTCGACCTGAGGCCCTCGCCCGACGCCGTCTCGCGGCTGCGCGCGGCGGGTCTCGTCGTCGAGGAGAGCGACGGCAAGACGGTGCTGCGCTTCCCCGCCGACGGCGACGCGCTCGACCGCGTCTTCAACCTGCTCGGAATCGGCGCCCTCGAGGGCGGGGGCGCCGCGGCGCTCATCGCCGCCATGGAGCGCGGCGACGAGCATCCGCCGCCGCTCTCGTTGCCCCTGCGCATCCAGCCGGCAAAGGCGTGCTCCTTGGGGTGGTCGTCCGAGCTGTTCTCGCTCACGGTGCTCGTCAGCAACGTCTCGCTCCGCCAGCAGGACGGCGCGCTCTTGCCCAACGGCAAGCCGGTGGTGGCGGTGTGCGCCGAGTACGATCGTGCGCTCACCTCGCTCGACCCGCCCAGCATCGCCAGCTACCTTCTGCGCCACGCGCGCGAGGAAGGCGTGCCGATGCTGCGGCTGCCGGCGGGATTCCTGCGTACGCCGCTGAGGCTCGAGTCCACCAGCCGCCTCGCCCGCGCCCCGGCGGGACGGTCCGAGGCGCTGGCCCGCGCCGGCAAGTTCCTCGACGAGCTGGACCAGGCTTGGCAGCAGCGCATCGGCTCGGTGCTGGAGGTGGCGTGGCCGGTGTACCGGCCGCAGCGCGACGGGCCGTTGCTCGACGCCGTGGTGGGAAGGCCGCTGCCCGAGATGGAGCTCCGCTGACCGGTTTTTTTGCTTTTGCGAAGAAGGAGGACGACATGCCCAGGCCCATCGTGATCCTCTCCTTGACGGCGCTGCTCGCAGCCTGCGCGCACGAGGGACCGCCGCCGGTGATCCACGAGCGCGACTGGGACCACGGGCTCGACGCGGACTTCGGCACGCAGATCGCGCCGGTGGGACCCATCGAGACCGATCAGTCCGCCTACGACCTCATCCGCCGCCGCGAGCGCGAGCACGCCCTCGCCGCGCGCGCCACCGGTTCGGAGCTGGACGAGATCATCGCCGTCTCCAGCCAGGTCCTGGCCTCGGCGCTGGCGCTGCCGCTCTTCAAAGCGGGCGTCTACCTGGGCCAGCCGCGCCTGCTCGACAAGGGGTGCGTCGCGGCCCGGCGCGTGACCAACTCGGCGCTGCGCTCGAGCGGGAACATCGACGCCGTCATGCAGGCCTGCGCGGCGCTCACCACCGGCCGCCAGTCCTCCGACGGCTGCGGCGAGGGCCAGCAGAAGCTGCGCGACGCGTACGCGCTGCTCGCGAACGACAAGGGCCAGGACGCGGGGCGCACCGCGGCCGAAGCGGTGCGGCTGTTGCGCGACCGCTGCCCGAAGCTCGGGGCGCCCCTGCGCACGCCGGTCGATCCCGGCACGCGCGGGTTCCTCATCGTCTGGGTGTTGCATGCCAACGAGGCGCCACCGGTGACGTTCCTCGCCGGCGAGACCGCGCCCAACACCGCCGAGGCCATCAACGAAGGCTTCTTGCGCGGCATCCAGGCCGTCCGGCCCGTCGCGCGCAACCCGTGAGCCATTCCAAGGAGAACGCCATGTCCAGCGAACGCCCCGAGTTCCGCCCCATCGAAATAGCGCCCGCGCGGCGCATCTGGCCCTACGCGCTGCTCGGCGCGGCCTTCGTCGGCGCGCTCTTGTGGATCGCGCGGCACAACGTCGCCGCGGCCGAGTCGCGCCCGGCGATCCTCGGCAACCTGGCGCCCAAGCCGGAGCCCAAGGCGATGACCGCCGCCGCCGTCGAGCCGGCCAAGCCTGAGCCGGCCAAGCCGGCGGAGGGGCCCAACGTTCTGGGCAACGCCGTCGCCGCGGCGGGCAAGCTTGCCCTGGTGGCGCGCGCCGAGCTGGACCGCGAGCTGGGCCGCACCCACGCCGCGCAGAAGCAGGTCGCCTCCTATCGCAAGCAGGTGGACGATCTGCAGCGCCAGCTCGGCGAGGCGCGCGCGCAGATCGCCGGGATGCAGAAGGCGCAAAAGCCGCCGCCGCCTTCCGAACAGGAGCAGATCCTCCAGATGCTCGCCCCCGTGCTGCGCTCGAGCAGCGACGGCCGTCCCTGACAGGAGCCGCACATGACCCGCAGCCATTCGATGCTCGTGCTCGCAGCCGCCGCGCTGGCCGTCCCCGCGGCGCGCGCCACCGAACCGTTCAAGTCCATCAAGGCGACCGAATCGGTCGCCTATCCGCTGCCGCCCCTGCCGCTACCCGCCGTGCAGCCCGAGGGGAAGTGGGCCGAGACGGAGGACAGCCCCGCGCTGCGCGTCAGCCGCGCCTGGGTCAAGCTGGGACAAGCCGCCGGCATCGAGCGCAGCGAGGCAACGCGGCGGCTGCACCAGGCCTGGAAGTCCGAGGTGGGCCAGAGCGGACCGCACAGCCGCGCGGCGCAGGCGGCGCACGCCAGGTTCCTCGCGGCGTACAAGCACGACCTCGAGCAGGCGCGCGCCATCTACGACGGCGTGCTGCGCGACGTCGACGCCATGGACGGCGACGGAGCGCAAAGCGGAAGCGGCGACCCCGCCGCGGGCAGCCTGGCGCGCGAGGCCGACGACCAGATCCGCGCCGCCGACCGCGACGAGCGGCTGACCAACTCCGCTTGCTTCCTCTCGCCCGAGACGTGCCAGCAGAGCGATCCCTCTGACAAGGCGCTGCAGGACGAGATCGCCGTGCTGGTCAAGGGCACGCTGGTCGAGGGCGGGCCCGACGGCGGCCTCAGCCTCTATGCCCTGCGCCGCAAGGCGGGCCTGCTCGCGCTGCGGGCGCGGGTGATGGCGGCGGTCACGCAGCGCGCGGCGGCGCGGCTCGCCACCGAGGTGGCCACGCAGCAGGACGGCCAGGGCGCTCCGCGGACGTTGCCCTCGCCGGTCGCGCCGGTCGCCACCGCCTCCCGAAGGCCGCCTCCCAACGCCGACCCATACAGGTAGCGGTGCGCTTCAGCCGCGCGTTGCGCGAGGCGCGGATGCGTGCGGCCGCGGGTAGTGACACTCCTCCAGCCCGATCGCCATCATCGAGAGCAGGTGCGAGACCGGCGTCGTGAGGCGGCCGTCCTTGGTCGCCTCGTCCACCGCGGCGACCAGCGCGCCAAGGCTTTCCGGCACTGCGCCCGCGACCCAGACGTCCTCGCGGTAACGCGGGTCGAGAGCCTCCTCCAGGTCGGGCAATTGCTCGTGGGCGCGTCCTCCACCCAGATCATCGCGGAAGAGCGCGCCGCGCACCGGCTTGTGCGCCGCCAGCCTGCGCGCCGCCAGGAGCCGCTCCGCGGTCATGGTGCCCGCGAACACCAGCGCCACCGACGAGGGCGCGCGTGCCGACTCGGCCAGCGCGGCGACGTGCATCGGCTCGGCCACGGACGGCAGCCACGCCGCGCGATCGCCGAGCAGCGCCCGCAGCGCCGCGGCCGCGCCGCTCCACTCCGCGAAGGCGTTCTCCGCTTCGCTGCCCTCGACGAGCTGCACGACCGGCAGGGCGGTGGCCTCGACGGGCGGGACGGGCTGGTTCGACGCGAGCAGGCGCGCGAGGATGCGCGGCCAGAGCGCCCGCGCCTCGAAGAGGTGCGCTCCGCCCCGCGATGCCTGCTCGACCAGCGCCGCCGCCTCGGACGCCTCGATGGCGCGCAGCACCGCGCGGAAGCCGTGGATGGGCGCGGGCCGCGGCCGCGCCGGCGCCGGCAAAAGCGGCAACCGCACGCGCCCGCGGTTCCTCCAGATCATCGGCTCGTCGGCGTGGCTGAAGCGCTCCCCCGCGAAGAAGCACTGGTCGTCGCGCTGCAGCGCCTGCGCCGCGACGGAGAGCCGCGCGACCGGGTCGGCGCTCCACCCCGCCTCCGACAGCCGCCACAGGTTCCCCGCGCCCGAGGGAGGGTTGGCCACGGCGCGCGCGTATTGCTCGTAGTCGATGAGCCAGTCGTCGAGCACGACGGCGCGCAGCCCGTCGCCCTCCTCGATGTGCAGCCGGCCCGCCGCCTCGAGGTAGTGCGTGCCGAGCGACGCCTCGACCAGCCAGAGCTGCCGCTGCTCGACGGCGGCCCGATCCGCGCCGTTCTCCGCCTCCGACTCGAGGCGCTGCAGCTCGGCAAAGAGCGTCTCGCCGAAGTAGCGCCGCGCCACGGCCGGCGCGGCGCCGACGGTGGCGAGCTGCCGCTGCACTTCCAGCCGCGAGACGGGGACGGGGTCGAGCAGCAGCGGCAGGGGCGAGCGAAAGCGGGGCAGCCGCGGGTCGAGGCCGCTCTCGATGCCGCGCACGATCCAATCGGCGAACGCCAGCTCTGGGTCGTTCCAGCGCTCGCCCCCGCGCAGCGTCGAGGCGAGCAACAGGTGCAGCGCCTCGTGGCGCGCGATGCGGGTGGCGTCCTCGACGGGCGTCCGCTCCCCCAATGAGAGCCGGATGCAGCCCGCGCCCGCGCAGATGGCCTCGCCCTGCGTCGCCTCGCCGGGCCCCAGCGCCACCTCGACGCTCTCGTACGGGCGCTGCGGGGGCCGCAGCCGCAGCGCCTCCGAGAGCAACCCGGGTGCCTCCGTCAGGCCCTGAACGACCGCGTCGGCCATCCCCTGCGCGAGCCGCCGTTCCCCCGGCAGCAGGCGTATCTGGAGTCCTTCCTCCTCGAGAAGGACGCGAAACCCTCCACAGCGGACCTCATCCAGCGCCATTTGAAAGCCGTGACCCCCGACAACGTAGTCCTAACGGGTCTTGGCGGTGACCGCCAAGGGGTCGGGCCCGGTCACGGGTTAAACTGGAACACCGGGAGCGAATGGAACCGCTGCCTCAGCTGGAGTCGTGCCTGCGCTCTTCGTTCGAGGCCGGCGATGAGCGCCACCCGTCGGGGGTGTCGCTGGCTTCGTACTTCGCGCGGGCGCCGACCCGGGGGCGGCGGCGGGCCGACCTCGAGACGGCCCTGCTCTTCCCCGATTCGGTGCGCGCGCGACTCGGGTCGGAGCGGGCCATGAAGATGGCGATGGACCCGGAAACGTTCCGCGCCTGCCCCGGCCCGCGGCCGACGGTCCCCATCGCCACGCGCGAGTGGCTGGCCGAGGCGGCGCTGTCCCTGGGCAAGGCCGAAGGGTTCGCGCTCATGTGGTCGCTCCTGCGCGCCATGTCCGAGTTGGAGGCCCTGGCCCAGCGGCTCCTCGGCGCGCGCATGCCGCGCACCGTGGTTCGTCAGGTGCTGCACGGGGTCGGCGCGCGCAGCTTGCGCGTCGAGCCGTTCGCGGCCCTGCTGGTGCGCGTGCTGAAGATCGCGCAGGGGGTCTACGCGGCGTTCCGGCACGCCGGGCTTCCGCACGAGGCGGCCTGGGCGGCCGTCGAGGATCGGCTGTGGGCGGCGCACCCGACGGGCCGAAGGGCCCCTTCCGGCGGCGACGCGCTAGGCGCGTATTTGCCCAGCCTCGTCCAGGCCGCCTCGGGAAATGCGCGGCGGCGGCTGAAGCGAAACGCCGAGGCGGGCCGGACGCGCGAGCACGGCCACGCGCTCCTGGCGCGCTTCGCGGCCGGACCGGGCGCGCGCCTCTGGCCCTGGCTGGACGCGTCGGGGCGGCTGCTCCCGCAGGGCGAGGGCGCGCTCTCGCCCGACGTGGCGGGGCTGTGCTTCTTCGTCTTGCTCACGCACACCGCCAGCGAGCGCCGCAGCCGCGGCGGCCCCGCGGGCGGGCTCTCGGCGCCCTTCGACGAGGCGGGGTTCGCCGCCTCCGAGTGGCTCCCCGACCGCACCGACGATCTGGCCGTCCGGCTCCTCGCGGCCGGTGCGCCCGAGGGAGTCCCGCGCGGCGAGCTGCTCGACGCGCTCTCGGTGCTCCTGCGCGCGACGCTCGCGCCGCGGTCGTCCGACGGGGTCGCGCTCACGCTGCAGCGGCTCGGCGTCGACCTGGCGCAAGGCGAGTCGGAGGCGATGCTCGAGCGCGCCCGCGAGCGGCTCCCCGCCCTGCTGCGCTGGGTGGAAGAGAACGGCCGCGAGCTCCTGGAGACCGCGTGACGCGCCCTCTCGGACCCAAGGCCGGCTCCGGCTATCCCGACCTGTCGGCCTGTCCCGACGGCTGCGCCGACCTGCTCGACCGGTGGGAGACGGTCTTGGGCAGGGCCCCCCGGCTACGGCCGTGGCTGGCGCAGATGCTGGCGCGGCGGCGGCTCCTCTTGCAGGAGAGCGCGGGCGCCGAGATCGAGCGGACGCTCTGGCGGGAGCTTTCCCGGTGGCTGCGCGACTTCGAGGCGCTGCCGCAGTTTGCCGTCTCGGCCATCGCCACGACCTTGCAGGAAAGCGAGGAGAGGCCCCGCGCCGAGCGTGCGGCCGAACCGCGCGCGGCGGGCGAGTCGCCCGAGCGCGCCGTGAGCGACATGGAGACCCTCCTCTCCGACCCGGCGTTCGCGCTCGCCTTCCACTGCGTCGAGTCGCGACTCCGCCCACAGCTCGCACTGTCGCGCGTGCCCGAGGCGGCGTGGTTCGGTCTCTTGCACGCGAGCGCGCCGGCCCGCCCGCTGCTCACTCCCGACGTGGCGGTGGCGCTGGTGCTGCGCGTCCTCAGCGCCGGCTGGGCGCAGCTCCCGCCGGCCTCGCGAACGGCCGCGCTCCGTCTCTTCCACGCGACGCCGTCCGATCTGCGCGGACCGATCGAGCCGCTGCGCCGGCTGTGCGATGCGCTCCCTTGGGGACTGGCGCCGGCCGACCTGCCCGAATTCGTCGCCGCCTCGGCGCGGGCGCGTGCGGGGCTCGCCGACGCGGCCGGCCTGTGCGCGCGGATCGTCGCTTCCGTGGCCCGCGCCGGCCGGGGCACGCGGCGCGGCGGCCTCGCCATCCTCGAGGCCAGCGGCGCGCACCCGGCGGCGCCCGACGAGATGGCGGAGCTGGGTGAAACCGCTCGCAAATATCTGAATATGCCGGGTTTCCGCAGGCTGCTTGCGCTTCTCTGAAAGGGCGGGTTTTTTTGCTTTGGGGAGCATGGTGCCACTCGACGTAGCAGCGATCTGGACGAGGATGCTCTCCGTGACCGCGGGCGCATGCGCCGCCGCCGGCGCTCCGGGCCCCGGCACGCGCGTGCGCGGCAAGGCCGCCCTGGACTGGATCGCCGGGCCGTGGCTCGGCGTGCTCGACTTCCAGGGTGTGCGGCGCGCCGAGCGCGAGGTGCTCGAGCCCTGGTTCTTCCGGCACGCCGAGCCGCTCCTGCTCGTGCGCCACCTGCTCCTGGCCCGGCCGCTCCTCGACGACGTGTTCATCGAGCTGACCGCGCAGGCCCTAGAGGTCATGCCCGAAGGTTGGCGCGATGCGCCCCGGCCCATCCTCTTCCTCGCCCCGGCGGGGCGCGTCCGCCCCGAGCGGCGCCGCCAATACGTCGACGCGCTCTCGCGGCTGCACATCCCGCTCGTCGCCGCGGGGAGCGACCTGTGGGCCATCCGCGAGTTCGACGTGGAGCTGCTCGTCGCCCTGGCGCAGCTCTCCGACGCGGCCGAGCGCGCCGCCTTCCGCACCTCGCTCGACCCGAGCCAGACGCGCCTCTTCGACCAGCAGCTTCCCGCGGCCGAGGCGGCGGTGCTCGACGACCTGGTGGGGGCGCGCGACGAGGAAGGCGCGCTCTCGCTCGACCTCGACAGCGTCTCTTCGCTCCACCCCAAGGCGCACCCGCTCGCGGTCTACGCGGCGGTCGAGCGCGCGAACAACCGCCGTCGCGCCGAGCAGGAGCGCACGCAGTTCTCCGCGCGCACCGTGCAGGCGCGGCTTTCGGCGCGCGGCTTTCCCGAGGCGATGCGCGCTTGCCCGGCGGAATTCGCCCAGCGGGCCGGCCTGCTTCTGCCCGCCGAGCTGGAGCGTGTCTTCGAGGCGTCGGAGCTTCTCGCACAGGAGTGATGGAAAATGCGCCCCACCACCGCAGCGGATCGGCAGGGCGCGACACGCGAGCGCATCGCCGTCGCCACCCCGCTCGAGCCGGAGGTGGAGGACGAGCTTTCGCGCGTGTCGTGGCCGCGGACCATCGTGCGCCTCGCGCTGGATCCCGCCCAGCATCCGTGGCGGCGCGGATGGGCGCTGCGGCGGCGCGCCCCGCTCTATCTCGCGGTCCTTGCGGTGCTGCTGCTCCTGCTCCTCGCCGCCGCGGGCTGCGCTTCGCCGCCCACGCAGTCGCTCTTCGGGCGCGCCTCCACGCCGCCCCCGCCTTCGGGAGCGCGCTGCGAGACCATCGTCGTCTCACAGGAGTTGCAGGTCCCGCCCGAGGGCGAGCTGGCCGATCTGCGTCTCACGGTCGACAACATTCCCGAAGTGGTGGGCAAGCTGCGCGCGCTGGTGCGGCGGCCGCGCTTCGGCAGCGACCTTCTGCTCGAGGCCGACCGGCCGCCCGAGTTCGACAAGGTGCTGGAGGTAAACGCGCAGCGCCAGCTCACCGTCGTGCTGGCGCGCCCGCGCGATGCGCCGGAGGGATGGCCGCGCGCCACCTGCCGTGCCTGCCGCGTCGACGTCGAGCTGACGGGGTTGTTCGGCGCCCGCGAGGCGCTCGAGTCGTTTTTTGCGCGCGTCATGCAGGAGGCGGCCGCGACGGAAAGCGGCTTCTCGCAGCAGTCGGCCGAGCCGGCCGAGCGCCCGAGCGCGGCCCTGCGCGAGATGGCCGACGCGCTGGCCGCCGAGGGGGCGCGCTGCGCGGTGCCGTATGAAGCGGCGCTCCGGCCGGTGTTGAGCGCGCTGGCGTCCTTGGAGAGCGCGCGCATGCGCTTCTACGGCGCGGAGAAGCCCGACCTGCCCGAGGCGGCGGCGGTGCAGCGCGCGTGGGAGTCGGCGGCGGCGGCGGTGGAGAAGGTCCCGCTCGGCGTCCGCGCCGCGCGTGCCGCGGGTTGGCCCGCGTTCCTGCGCCCGAAAGGCCGGCTGCGCTGGAGCGCCGCGCACCTCGATCTCGCCTCGCAGGTGGCGGCGCTCCCCCCCGAGGACAAGCCGGCCGCCGCGCAGTGGATCGCGTTGGCGCTCTCGTCCGATCGCGCCGCCCTCGATCGCCGCATCGCCGCGCTCCCCCGCATCCGCGACCTGGCGGACGCCGAGGCGCGGCTCGATTGGGTCGATCCGCGCGGCGAAGTGCGGCTGCCCGGCGTGTCGCGGCTCGCAACGCTGCGCGTCTCCGAGTGGCGCGCCGCACCCCACGGCCGGCGCTGCATCGGCGCGGTCGGGGCGGTTCCGGTTCGCGATCCGGCCGACGACGCCGCGGCCGTCGCGACGATGCTGGGCGCCGATGCGCGCAAGGGACTGCACGTGGCGCGTGCGCAGGACATCCCCTCCGCGCGCGAGAAGCTGCGCCGCGCCCGCGAGCTCTTGTGCGAGCCCCTCGGCGTCGACCTGGCCGACCTGTTCACCGGCCTGCAGGAGCGCGAGCTGGGTCCGGTCACGGAACGGCTCGAAATCATCTTCGCCGAAGCCGACCCGCGCCGCGAGAACGACGAGGTGGCGCGCGCCGTCTCGGCGCGGACCTCCGAGCTGCTCTGCAAGTTGTTCGACGCCGAGACCATCCAGCGCCGCGTCACCTCCGTCGTCGGCTACAAGATCTTCGCCGAGGGCGGCACGCACATCCTCGAATTCCTCGCCCGCCCGCTGATGTGCGGCGGCCGGGGCGTGGCGGTTCGGGAGATCCGCAAGCGCCTGCGCGACGCGTGGCGCGCCGCGCTCGACAAGCACGGCCCCGCCGACCGTCTTTGCCCCGTCCGCTCCGGCAAGTGCCCCGAAGAGATCGCCGCCTCGGTGCGCCGCATCTTCGCGCTGCAGCGGCCCGAGCTGGCCGCGCCCGCCGCGGCGGATTCGCGCGCGCTCGACTTTCCCCCTCCCTTCGGCTTCAGCGACGAGTGGGTGCAGAAGCTCGACCACTGCGCGCGCGAGGGGTGCGACGCACTCGCGCGCCTGCGCTTCGATGCGCCCGCTGGCCAGTTCGAAGGCCCGTTGTGCGCGCCGCGGACCGAGGGGGCCGAGCAGCCGCAGGAGGTGACGCTGGAGAAGCCCGAGTCGCCCAGCACCGTCAAGCTGGCCGGCTGCGAGGCGCTGGCCGGAGTCCGGCTCACGCTGCGGCGCGGGCCCGAGGCGGGGACGCTCGTCTCCATCGCCAGCTCGCACCAGTTCCGCTACGGCAGCGAGAACGTGACGCGGCAGGGGCGGCACCCGCAGCTCGGGCGCATCTACGAGCGGGTGGCGGACCTGACGGACCCGGGGGACGTGTCGCGGCGCCCCGACGGGATTTTCGAGCTGGCGCTCACGCCGACGGTGGAGAACCAGGTCTTCTACTTCTTCAGCTTGAGGAGGCGGGACTACTAGCGATGCGCTCGCTTCTCTCCGCAATGCTCGCCCTCGTGGGAGCCGCCACCACCGGCGCCGCCTACGTGCGGAGCAACTCGCCGGTGCGGCCCGCGTCGCCGTGGTCGCTGGCCGAGCGGCTCGGGGCCTTGCGCGTCAACCGCGCGCTGCCGCCGGCCATCCGCAAGCAAGCCACCCTCTCGCTACGCGGCGAGCACGCCGTGTTCAAGGTGCGCGAGGCGGCCGGGCCCGTGCTGCTCAAATGCGCGCGCAGCGTGGACGTCGCCGACGCGTATCTCAGCTACGCCACTGCTGGCGCGCCCGCCGGGTGCGAGACGCAGGCCGTCGACGAGGTGGGCGATCTGCTCGTGTACGAGGTCAGCGGGCGCGTCGCGCCGCTCTGCCCCGGCCAGTTCACCACGCTGACCGAGCAGCAGCTGCACAACGCGCTCTTCCTGCCCGCGCTGCAACTTCGGCCGGGCGACAACGACGCGCCCGCCGCCGTGCTGCAGCCCGGCCATCTCGAGACGTGCGCGCCCGGCGAGGCGAACTGCGCCCTGACCCGGTCGGCCGGCGCGCTCCTCTACTGCGGCGTGGTCCGCACCTGCGCCGAAGGGGCGTGCTTCCAGAACGAGGCAACCGACATCCAAGCGGACGACGTCGCCACCAGCCTCTACTACTACCAGGCGCTGGCGCAGGCGAAGACGCCCTCCTCGGTCGCGCCGGCCGCCTGCGGCGCGGTGCCGATGAGCGTCCACCTGAGCACGCTCATCAGCGAGGCGGTCACCGCCACCACCTCCGCGCGGTTCATCGAAGCGCAGCCGTGGGCATCTTCGGCGCTGGCCGCCCCGGGCAGCGCCGAGACCGCGGGCGACCTGCGCGCCTTCTTCGAGCGGAACCGGCGCGGGATCTGTCTCTTCGTGCGCGGGATCGATCTCGAGCGGCCGCGCGATACGGAGATGGCGGCGCAGAGCCTCGCCTTCCCGGTGTTCGCGCCGTTCGATCCGCGCGCGCCGGGCCGCGCCACGCCGCTGTTGCGCGCACTGCAGCGCGCCTCCTTCGACGACGAGGCCATGGCGGCGCTCTTCGCCCGCTGCGACCTTCCCGCCGAGCGGCCCTGCCGTCTCAAGCGCGACCGCATCGCCTCCCAGCTGCGCAGCTCGATCGGCAAGCTGCAGCCCGGGCTGGGGAACCTTGCCACCGACGAGATCCCGTATCACGTCGGCGCCTCGGGGCCCTTCCGGCTCACCGACTACGACTCGCTGCACGTCACGCTGGAGAGCGGGAGGGAAGTGCCCAAGGCGAAAGGTTCCCCCGGCCGCCTGATGATCGGCTACCAGCCGCTCTGGCCCGAGTCGGTGATGGAGAAGCGGCGCGCGTGCCAACAGCAGCCGGGCATCTGCCTCTTCCGCGCCGTCTGGAGCGCCCGGGCTGCGGCGCGGCTTCCGCCCCGGCCCGCCGACGGCGCCGCCGAGGACGGATTCGAGTCGCTGGTGGCGCTCTTCGCTCGGCGCGACGCGAACACGCGCTGCGTGCGCCGCCTCTTCAACGCGCTGGCCTCGGCCGGAGAGGATCGCCTGCTCGAACTGCAGCGCGACCTGCGCGAGCCCGTCGAGGCGGGTGAAAACCGCGCGCCGTGCGACCCGCGCGCGCGCCGCCAAGCCGGGCTCATCCCCCGCAGCGACGAGGCCGGCGCCTGTCCCGAGCAGCCCGCGCCGCGCCCCTTCGGGGAGGTGGCCCAGGACGGCTGCCGGCCCGTCAGCCTCGTCTACGTGCAAGAGGAGCCGTGGGCCGGCGCGGCGGCGCGCATCGCCTCCATCGCGGCGGAGAGCCGCGTGGCGGTGGCCGTTTCGGGCATCAAAGCCAGCGAGGTGCACCGCGGGCCGCTCGGGAGCTGGGACGTGCTGCTCACCGTCGCGAGCAATTACTACAACCGCCGGTACCCCACGCTGGTCCCGCTCCTCCACCCCGCCGGCAACCGCAATCTGAGCGGCGGGCAGGCCATCAGCGAGGTGCCGGGGAAGCAACTCCTCGCCAGCTACGAGTCGTCCATCGTCTATCCCGCGCCCTCGTGGCTCGGCGGCGCCGGAACTGCGCCGCCCACGCGCGCCGAGAGCCTGCGGCTCCTCGAGGAGGACGTGGCGCGACTCGGCCCGGCGCCCATCTATCCCTTGGCGTTCTTGCGGCCAGGGGCGCTGACCATCCCCGAGTCGCAGGCCGAGCCGGCGCGCAGCCCGTGGTATTTCGCGCGGCTTTTGCAGGCGTGGAGCGCGCAACCATGATTCTCGCGCTGGTGCTGGCGACCCTCCCGGGCGACGGCTTTCGCGTGGTCCAGTACGCGGCCAACCCGGTCGTGCTGCGCGGCTGCGCCGAGTGCCAGGGCGAGCCCGACGACGTCTGCGAGGTGCGCGGCGGCGTTCAATCACAGCGCCTCGACGAGTACGCCCAAGGCAGGTGGCCCGCGCCGGGTCGGATCAAGCTCTTGCGCTCGAAGGCCGATCCCGACTGCGCGGTGCCCGTCGCAGGAAGGAAAGGATTCTTCAGCGGCGTCGAGTTGGCGGCCATCCGCATCGCCCCCAGCCCGCCGCCGGCGACGATCCTGGAATCGGGCGGCCATGCCGTGCACGGCTGGCCGCGCGCGCCGCAGCGGCGCCAGGGAGAGGCGTTCTCGGCCCAGCCGCAGCGGACGGCCTTGCGCGAGGCGCTGGTCTGCTGGCCGTCGGAGAAAGCCTGGCCGTGGACCGCCGCGCTGGACAAGAACAATTCATGTGAGAGGTGGCTCTTGGCGGTCCGGCCGGACAGCGGCGATCCCGACCTGGCCGGAGCCTCATTTCCCCTCGGAAAACCGTTCAACTACGACCCGGCCATGACGCTCGAGAGAGCCTCTGCCGCCGCGGCCCCTGCTGCTCCCGCGCCTGCTCCCGCACCTGCTCCTGCTCCCGCACTTGCTCCTCCTGCTCCGCCGGTCGCGGCGGGCCCGGTTCGCTGCGGCAATGCCGCGCGCGCGAAAGTGGCGACGCTCGACCGGTTCGACCAGTGGGACGAGCAGATCCGCGGCTCATCGCGGCCCTCGCTCGACCGCGCCTCGTGGGCGCTCAACGCGGCCGCCTGGTCCGGCCACTGCCAGGAGCTGGACGTGCTGCGCGCCGCGCTCGAGCAGCAACTCGCCTGCGCCGTGGACGTGCAGGGCAAGTGCGCGGGCCTGGTGGGCCGCGCCTCGACGGAGCCGCGCTGATGGAGCCACGCCTGCCCACCGACGATCTCGACGCGCTGGCGAGGGCGGCCCAGGTTAGCAAGATATCCGCCGCGGCGCTGCGCTGGCTGGCGGCGTGCGCCGTCGCGTTCGCGGGGCTGCTGCTGCTCTCGCTTGGCCTGGCTCTTTTCGAGCGCAGCGGCGAAGAAGAGCCGGCCGAGGTTTCCGCCTCGGCGTATCTCGACTTCGACCTCTCGGTCCTGCGCGCACTCGCCGACGGAAATCTGCGCGGAGAGGCGGTCGGCCCGGCCTTGTGGTCGCGGCGGCCCGACTGGCAGCTCCCCAAGGCGCGGCACGAAACCGCGCAGCTCGCCTCGCTGCGCGACGCGTGGACCGCGGCCACCTCCGACAAGAGCCGGTTCCGCACGGCGGCCCGTGGCGCGCGCGATGCGCTGCCGTTCCTGGTCTGCGGGCTGACGCTGGCTTTTCTCGCGGCGGCCGCTGCCGGAATGCTGGCGCACGGCCGGCGAGTCGGAGTGGGGCCGCTCGCGCAGGTCGCCGGCGCCTGCGTGCTCGTCGCGTTCCCGCTCTGGGCGACGCTCGATCCCGCCGTCTTCTACGACCGCACCCGATCATTGGGGCTCGGCTTCTCCGCCGCCCTGTTCGTGGGCGCGTTCGCCGGCACTCTGTCGGGGGCCGCGGCACGGGCGCTTTTCGCGGGGACGCCGCACGCCCGGCACCTGGGGGCACTGCGCGGCGGGCCGGTCTTTCCCGCCGCGGGGCGGCTGGCCGCCATCGACGCGGCCGACTGGCTGGTGCCGCTCGTGCCGGCGCTCGCCGCCGCGGCGCTCTTCGTCTGCGCCAAGGCCGACCAGGACCCGGCGCTCCACGGAGCGGCCAGCGGCCTCGGAGCGCTCATCCGCTCGGCGCTGAGCGAGACCAGCGCCGCCGAGCGTCTCTCGTCGTGCGCGCTGGTGGCGGGCGGGCTGGTGGTGCTCTGGTTCCTCGGTCACCGATTCGTTCTCGAGATCCGCGGCGCCCTGGGGGCGGGGCGGGGGGCGCCATGACAAAAAAAATAAAAAAAATAATTTTTTTTCGGGGAGTTTTGCCCCAGGGGTTCCGGGCGATGGCGGCGGTTGGGGCGATTCTCCTCGCCTTGGGGCTCGCGCAGCTCTGCGCTCTAGCCGTGCGCGACGAGCCCTACCCTCTGGCCGCGGCCGCCCTCGCGCTGCTCTTGTCCGGCGGCGGCGGCGTGATCGCGCTCTTCATCGCCCGCAACGCGCCCCATGCCGCCGAGGAAGGAGCTCGCTTCTCGCCGCCCGATCTGCTCACCGGCCTGGCCGTGGCGCTGGTGGCCGTCGAGGCGCTTTACCTAATGTCGAGGACCGGCATCTTCTTTCCCTTCCGCATGACGCTCCTCTGGCGCGGCGATATGCTCGCCGAGCCGCCCTTGCCGATGATGCTCGCCGGCACCTGCCTGGTGGGACTGGGCGCCGTCGCCACCGCGGCGCTGCTCGGCGCGCTCTGGCTCTTTCTCTACGCGCGCGGCCTGCACGGGCGGTCGCGCGCGCTGGGCGCGGCGCTCTCGTTCGCGGGCGCCGTGCCGTACGTTGCCTTCGCGCTGCTGGTGCGCACGCTCGTCTGCCGGCCCGTCGCGTTCCTCGCCGCGGGGCGCTTCCTCGCGCTGCGCCCCGACGAGCAGCTCGCGTATCGATCGCTCTTCGGCATGGCGCCGGGCTACCTCGCCGCCTCCCTCGCGCTGGGCCTCGCCCTCGGCCGCGGGCTGTGGAGCTGGCTCGAGCAGGTGCGCGCCGCCGAGGAAGGCAGCGACTCGTTCCTCACCGGCATCGTGCGCGGCCAGCGGCCGTGGGAGATCCTCGTCCGGCACGGCCTGTGGCTGCGGCGCCGGCGCGAGCTGGGCGCGCTCTTCCTCGCCGGCATGGCCGCGGCGGGCCTCATCGACATCCTCTCCAACTCGCTCATCGACAGCTTCCGGCCGCCGGGGTTCCCCCCCTACCCGTCGCTCGGCGCGGCGCTTTTTTTGCGCGGTATCTCCGACGATGGCGCGCCGGCCCCGCTTCTGCCCGCGTGGGGGACGGCGCACGTGCTCATCGTGCTGGCCGCGCTCGTCGTGGTGCTGGCGCAGGCCTTCCCAGGCCGGCTGCGGCGCATCGCGCTCAAGGACGGCGCGCTGAGCATCGCCGGCAGCGTGCTGGCCCGCGGCGTGACCAGCGCGCACGGGCTCGCGCCGCGGCCGGCGCTGCAGTGGGTGCTGGGCGCGTCGGGCTCGGGCAAGAGCACCTTGCTGGCCGCGTGGGCGGCACAGCTGCGCAACGCCGTGGTCGTCCCGCAAGACCCCGACGAGGCGCTGCCTGCATCGCTCTCGGGCACCGACCTGGCGCGGCTCGCCCGGCGCGCGCACCCGCGCGGCGAGCGCGTGGTGTGGGACCTGCTCGGCAGGCTCGATGACCAGCGCATCCGCCGCCGCCTCTTCGACCCGTTCACGTCGGTGTCGAAGTTCTCGCGCGGCGAGCGGCAGCGGCTCGTCATGTGCCTGGCCCTCTCCCGCGCGCGCGGCGATCCCGACTGCACGCTCCTCTTCGACGAGCCCACCTCGGCGCAGGACCCGACGCGCACGCGCGCGCTGCTCGATTGCGTGCGCGAGCTCTTGCCGGCGCAGTTCGCCGGGTCGGGATCGCTGGTGGTCACCTCGCACGATCCCGAGTCGATCGAAGCCCTGCTGGGCGATCGCGCCCCGCAGGCCGTGACCGACCATGTGCTCTGGCTCGAGGACCGGCGCGCGCACGCCTTCTCGGTCGGCGCGCAGCGGCGCTGGCAGGGCGCGGCGGCGCGGCCGCAAGGGCTGGAAAGGTATCTCCTGGCGCTGGACGAACTGCTCACCGCGCGCGACCGCGGTCCCGGCGCGGCGGCGCCGGCCAGCGGCGCGGGAGTCCCGCTGCTGCGCCCGCGCGTCACCATCGGCGGCCGCGCCTTCTCCGTCTCGCCGGACGCGCGGGCGCGCAGCGGCGAACTGGTCGTGCTCTGGGGTCCCTCGGGCAGCGGCAAGACCACGCTTCTGCGCGCCGTCGCCGACCGGCGCCTCGCCTCGGTCGCGCTGGGTTACGTCTCGCAGGACACGGCGCGCGCGTTCCCGCCGGAGATGCCGGTGCAGGAGGTTCTCGGAACGGCCGGCCCGCACCCCGCCGTGCGAAGCTGGTTCGGACCGGGGCTGGAGGAAGAGATGCTGGCGCGGACCATCGGCGCGCTCTCCGAGGGTGAACGGCAGCGGGTACTCCTGGCCGCCGAGGTGATGCGCCTCGAGCAGGCGGCGCCCCATACGCGGCTGCGGCTGCTCCTGCTCGACGAGCCGTTCGGCGCCCTCGACCCGGCCGCCCACCTGCGCCTGATGGACGGCATGCTCACCTGGCTGCGCGAGTCGCCCGGGCGCGCCGCCATCCTCGTCTCGCACAGTCCACTGGTGGACCTCGGGCTGGCGCGCGCTGGCGGCGTGCCCACCACCGAGTGGACCATCGGCGTCGGGGAGGCATGATGCGTCCAAGGCCGTGGCTGTCCGCGATCGCCGCAGCGGCGGGCATCACGCTCCTCGTGCCCGCCGCCTTTGCGCTGCTGGCGCCGCCCGAGATGCTCGACGAAGCGGCGGCGATGGGGGACGGCCGGCTCGTGCTCGCCCTGGTTTCGCTCTTCGTCGTCAGCGCCTGCTTTGCGCGGCTCTCCTGGCGCCGCCGGGAGGAGCCGGCTGAAGAAGAGCCGGCGTTGGCCGTCGAAAAGGATGCCTCGAGGAGTTACCTACGCTGACGGGCCCACAGGACGCGCTCCCCGTGCTTCGCGCTGCCGGAGCCGCGCTGCGCGCGTGGAAGCGGCCGGGCACTCCGCCGCACCGGCTGACCGCCGCGCCCCGCGCCGAACCGCTGCGGCCGGCGCTGGCCATCGAGGTGGTGCTGGCGGCCATGTGCGCGCGCTTCGACCTGGCGGAGGAGGCGGTGAATCGTCTCCTGCGCCCCGCCCTCGCCGACTGGCGCGACGCGGTCGGCTGCGCCGACCCGCTGCTCGTGCCGGCCAACGCGCAGGGGTCGACCGCGGAGAAGCAGCTCGTGCCGCTTCCGCTGCCGTCGTGGAGCGCGTGGCTCATCGAGGCCGGCGTGCTGCGCCTCGACGGGCCGCCCGCGCTCGAGGGTCCGCGCGTCATCCAGCCGGCGTGGTTGCAGGTGGTGCGCGAGGCGGAGCTGGCGGCGGTGGAGTGCTTTCCCGTCGTTTTTGCCGGGCGGTTCGCCTCGGGCGCGGCCTCGCTGCACGTCCACCTCGCGCTCTCGCCGCCGTTCCTCTGGGAAAACTGGCGCGCGCCGATCTGCGTGCGGGCCGCGGCCCACCGGCTCGAGCGGGGTCGGGCGCCGGTGCGGCTCTGGCTGGGCAGCCCGGCCTCGCCGGCGGGCCAGTCCGCGGGCGTGACCGGCGAGTCGGTGGTCACCTGGGCGGTCGAGCCGGCGGCGGGCCCGGCGAGTGAGGGCGGCTGGCCCGCCGGCTGGCCGCGATGGGCGGCGCTTCGGGCCCTCGAGGGGCGCGAACCGCAGGCGCTCTGGGACCTCTCCGCACTCTGGCGCGCGCGCCTCGGCCCCTCGCCCCAGGCGGCCGCCGGCGCCGCCCTCGCCGGCGCGCCCGTGACGATGCGGCTCGCGCTCGACATCGGCAGCACCGCCACCGTCGTCGTCGAGGAGGACAGCGCCGCTGCCGGCTCGGTGGGCGCCAAGCTTCTCGGTCCGTCCCGTGCGCGCGGCGCGCCATCGGGATTCCGGCGCCTCGCCGGCGACGCGCTCACCGCGCACGAGTACGGCTGCTCGGAACACCTCCTCGCGCCGGGCGGACAGCTTCCCACCGCGCTGGCGGCGGCGGGGCCGGCGGCGCTGGCCCAGCTCGTCGAAACGGGCGCGGCCGAGCAGGTCTGGCTCCCGCAAGCGCCGCCCGAGCCGGGCGCGGCGGAACCCAACGCGCATCTGCGGGCCGACCGGATCAAGTCGCCCGAGCTCCTCCTCCTCTCCGATTGGCTGGCCGATCTCCCAGGCCACCCCGACCCCGCCGACGTGAGCCGCCGCCTCCTCCAGACGTACGGGTACCTCGTCGGCCGCGCGCTGGCCGCGGCGCACGGCGCGCCGCTCGTCACCCACGAGGGCGGCCGCTGGGCGCTGCGCTGGCCGCACCTCGGCAGCGCCGAAGCGGTCCTCACCTACCCGCAATGCGCCTGGAGCAACGCCAGCGCCGAGCCGTTCAGCCGCGTCCTCGACGGCGTGGGCCGCGAGGTGTGCCGCGGCCTTCTCGCCGCCTGGCCCGCCGCGAGCCACCGCATGGTGCCCGATCCGGCCGCGGCGGAGGCGGCGCGCGACTCGCGCGACGGCCGGCACCCCATCGAGGCTTTCGTCGATTTCGGCGGCCTCACGCTGCAGATCACCGTGCGCGTCCCACGCCCGGCGGGCCGGCCGGCTCCCTTCATCCCCGGCTCGTCGATGAGTTACCTGTTGGGCGGCGAGAGGCTCATCGACGCCGCCGCCTTCGCGGCCGCGGGCCTGGACGCTTCGGGCCGGCTGCGCGAGACGTTCCGCGCGACGGCGCGGCGCTGGCGCATGCTCATCGCGGGAGGCGGGCGGCTGGAGGAGAGCGAGCCGGCCGCCGCGTTCCGCGAGGTGATCCTCGAGACCGTCTTTGCGCTCGTGCGACGGCAGCTCCAGGGCACGCTGCGGCGCGCCGCGCCCGATCTGACCGCCCTGCGCGGCGCAGGCGTGCGGCTCTACTTGCTCGGGGAGGGCTGGAAGCTCGTCGCGCTCGACGTCCCCGACGAACGGCGCGAGGAAGAGACGCTGCGCCGCGTGAACGAGCGGCTCGCCCGCGACCCGCTCGGCTTGCCCGTGCAGTTGCAGCGGATGGACAAGCGGCGACTGTGCGAAGGAGCGCTGCGGGTCCGCTCGGCGGGCGAGGCGGCCGACGAGGCCGTCGAGCTGCAAGGCGTCGACGCGGCGGCCGGCGAGGGCCTGCGCCAGCGCTGGTTCAGCGTCCCCGACGCCGGCGAGCTGCCCGACGCCGAGCTGGCGCCGCACGCCGAGGATCCCTGGTGGCGGTCGTTCGCCGACGGGGACGGGTCGCTCCTGCGCGTCGCGCAGTGGTTCGGCGGCGAGGCCTCGCCGTTCGAGTCGCGTCTGGCGGGAGGGAAGATCGCCTTCGACCCGCGCCGGTCGCTCCTCAAGCAGTGGCTCGACGTCTCGGGCCCCTCGCTCGTCGCGCTGCGCATCCACGCCGCGCTGGCGCGAGTCACGCCCCGATGATGCTGTTGCGGACGGCGTAGCGGACCAGGTCCGCCACCGAGTGGAAGCCGAGTCGCGACATGATGTTCGCGCGGTGCGCCTCCACCGTCTTGACGCCGATGCCCAGCGCGGTGGCGACTTCCTTGTTCGAGTTGCCCTCGGCGATGAGCTGCAGCACTTCGCGCTCGCGCGGCGTGAGCGACGAGGCGGGCTGGTCGGCGTCGCCGGCCTGCGCCCCCGTCTCGCGGCCCAGGAAGCCGGCGAGCACGATCTGCGCGACCTTGGAGGTGAGGAACGGCTCGTGCGTGTGGGCGCGCTTCACCGCCGTCACCAGCAGCCGCGCCGCGTCCGACTTGAGGACGTATCCGATGGCGCCCGCCTGCAGCGCGCCGCGCACCACCGGCTCCGAATCGTCGGCGGTGAGGAAGACGATGGCCGTGCGCGTGAGCGCCCGCGAGATGGTCTGCGCCGCCTCGATCCCGTTCAGGCCGGGCAGCGCCGCGTCGAGCACCACCACGTCGGGCTGGAGCGCCATCGCTTTCTCGACCGCCTCGCGCCCGTCGGCCGCTTCGCCGCACACCTCGAAGCCGCTCTCCGCTTCGAGCAACCGCCGCACGCCCCGGCGGACCAACTCGTGCTGATCGACGAGCAGGACGCACGTCATGCTTTCATTAGAAAAGGGACTGGCCGCGCGAGACGCAAGGAAGTAAAAATCGGGCGTTGTCCGACGCGGACCCACCCGCTCTCCGGAGCCTGAAAAAGCTCATTCGTTTTGCCGTCGATGCGCTCGAGCGGCCCAAGGTCGCGGTGGCGGGTCAGTCAGGTAATCGACGCTTGTCAGATCGCTTCGCTCAGTTGCTATCAGGTTCTGTCCGCGGCGCAGCGAGGGTTCTGCCCGATTCCACTGGCGCGCGCGAAAGCGGAGGATGGCCGCGTTCGATCCCCGGCGCAGCGCGCGCCGCCCGTCCCAGGACGGCTCCGGACCTGCACGCGACGGCGCGCAGCTGCACGGGGTATCAGCGGTGGCGGATCTCCGAGAGCACGAAGCGCGCCGTGTTCATGTTCAGAAGATCGGCGTCTCCTGGTAGGTGCCGAAGATCCGCTTCAGGCGCGCGACGATCTCGCCCATGGTGGCCCGCGCCTCCACCAGCTCGATGGTCACGGGCATGAGGTTCACCGCCGGGTCGCGCGCCTCGCGGTCGAGGCGCTCCATCAGCCGCTCGACGCGCCCCTGGTCGCGCCGGCGGCGCACCTCCTTGGTGCGCGCGATCTGGCGGTCCGCGGAGGCGGGATCGATCTTGTGGATCTCGATGTCCTCTTTTTTGGGCGGATCGACGTAGCGGTTCACGCCGGCGACGACCTGCTCGCCCGAGGCGCGTTTGCGCAGCGTCTGGTAGGCCGTCTCGGCGATCTCGCGCTGGAACCATCCCTGCTCGATGGCTTTGACGGTGCCGCCCATCGACTGCACCTTGTCGAGGACGGCGAAGACCTCTCCCTCGATGCGGCTGGTGAGCGACTCGAGGAACCAGGAGCCGCCCAGGGGATCCACCACCTGCGTGACGCGCGTCTCGTCGGCGATGATCTGCTGCGTGCGCAGCGCGACCTTCATCGCCGTTTCGGAGGGGATGGCGTAGGCCTCGTCGAGGCCGTTGGTGTGTAGCGACTGCGCCCCGCCCAGCACGGCGGAGAGCGCCTGCAGCGCGGTGCGCACGATGTTGTTCAAGGGCTGCGCCTTGGTGAGCGTGGCGGCGGCGGTCTGGCAGTGGAAGCGCAGCCGCATCGACTCGGGCTTCTTCGCCCCGAAGCGGTCGCGCACCAGCCTGGCCCACACGCGCCGCGCGGCGCGGAACTTGGCGATCTCCTCGAAGAAGTCCTGCTGGGCGACGAAGTAGAAGGCGAGGCGCGGGGCGAATTCGTCGACCGGCACGCCCGCTCGGGTCACCTCCTCGAGGTAGGCGACGGCGTTGCACATGGTGAAGGACAGCTCCTGAACGGCGTTCGCGCCGGCCTCGCTGATGTGGTAGCCGCTGATGTTGATGGGGTTGTATCGCGCCATGTTGCGCGCGCAGTAGACGATCAAATCGCGCACGATGCGCAGGGAAGGATGGATGGGAAATATCCATTCCTTTTGCGCAATGTATTCCTTCAATATATCGGCTTGCACCGTGCCCGAGAGAGCGTTCAAATCATATCCGCGCGACCTGGCCAGCGCGACGTACATGGCCAGCAATATCCACGCCGTCGGATTGATGGTCATCGAGACCGAGATGCGCGTCAGGTCGATGCCCTCGAAGAGCGCCGTCATGTCGTCGAGCGTGCAGACGGCCACACCCTCGCGGCCCACCTCTCCGAACGAGCGCGCATCGTCGCTGTCGTAGCCCATGAGCGTGGGCATGTCGAAGTCGACCGACAACCCGGTCTGTCCTTGCTCGATCAAGTAGCGAAAGCGCTTGTTGGTATCTTCGCCGGTGCCGAAGCCGGCGATCTGCCGCATCGTCCAACCGCGGCCGCGATACATGGTCGGATAGGGACCGCGGGTAAATGGATATGCGCCGGGAAAACCGATCTCCTCGAAAGGAACTTCGTCCTCGGGCGTATAGATGCGCTTCAAAGGGATGCCGGAGAGAGTCTGGTAATTCTGCTTCGCCTCGGGCCGCCGCTCGAGGAACTTCTTCAGCTCGGTCGATTCCCATTCCTCGCGTTTCATGACGTTCCTTTCCCGTAGAGATCGCGATCGTCGATGACGCGCCTGGCCTTGAACTCGGTGCGCGGCAGCGTCCCCTCCGCGACCAGCTCGAGCCGCGGGCGCACGCCGAGGCGCGCCTGCAGCCGATCGCGCATCGCCGCCTCGATCTGCGTCCGCCGCCCCTCGTGCGCGCGGGCGATCTCCACGCGCACCAGCAACTCGTCCATCGCCTCGCGGCGCGAGATGATGACGCGGAACTCCCCGCCGAAACCCTCGCTGGCGCGCAGCACGTCTTCGATGGCGGTGGGGTAGATGTTCTCGCCGCGCACGATGATCATGTCGTCGATGCGGCCGTAGATCCCCTCGGGCAGGCGCGGATAGGTGCGGCCGCAGGGGCACGGCTCGTCCGTCCAGCGCGACAGATCGCCGGAGACGAGCCGGATCATCGGCTGGGAAGTGCGCTCGAGGTGCGTGTAGACGGGAGTGCCTTCCGACCCGAACGGCACCGGCTCGAAGCTGCGCGGATCGCAGATCTGCGTGTAGACGATGTCCTGCCAGAGGTGCATGCCCTTGCGCTGCGCGCACTCGCCGTTCGTCATCCACGGCGCCGCCTCCGCCATGCTGCCCATGTCGAGACAGGCGCCGGCGAAAGTCTCCTCGATGAGCTTCTTGGTAGAAGGAATTCCCGCGCCCGGCTCGCCGGAGAAGAAGAGCACGCGCATCCCGAAGCTGCGCGGGTCGATCCCTTCGCGCCGCGCCACTTCCGCGAGGTGCAGCGCGTACGACGGCGTGCCGTAGAACGCCGTCGGCTTCAGCTCCTGCGCCCACTGCGCGGCCATCAGCGTCTGGCCCGTCACGCCGGCGCCGAAGGGAAAGGCGGTCGCGCCCAGGCGCTCGACCCCCGCGAGCGCCCCCCACGAGCCGAGGTAGAGACTGAAGAACGAGCAGATCAGCACCCGGTCGCCCGGCCGGATGCCCGCGCCCCAGAGGATGCGCGCATGCGCCTCGCCGATGCGTCGCCAGTCTTCGGCGCCGATACCGAACACCGTCGGGCGCCCGGTGGTGCCGCTGGTGCCGTGGATGCGCGCGACGTCGCGCGGCTCGATGCAGAGGTAGTCGCCGAAGGGCGGGTGCGCCGCCTGCTCCGCGCGCAGTTCCTGTTTCTGCACCACGGGGAAGCGCGACAGATCATCGAGTGACCGCAGCGACTCGGGCGAGACGCCGGCCTCCTGCCACTTGCGGCGGTAGAACGGGCTCTTCTCCCACGCGTAGCGCACCTGCGCCGAGAGCTTCGCGAAAATGATCTCGTCGCGCTTCCCGGGCTCGGCGCATTCCAGCTCGGGGAACCAGTATTCGCCCGCGGGCCGATACGAAGGGTCGTAGCGGGGCGGCCACTGCGAGAGATCGACGCCGCGCATGTTCAGCCCGGCCGCGCCGCGGCGATCTCGCGCACGCGCGAGACGATCTGGTCGGGCAACGCGTCCTGCATGAACACTTCCGCAACGCCCATCCTGCGCAGCTCGTCGACGTCTTCGTCGGGGATGACGCCGCCCACCACCACCGCGATGTCGCCCGCCCCCGCCTCGCGCAACAATTCCACCACGCGCGGCACGAGCGCGAGGTGCGCGCCGGAGAGGAGGCTCAAGCCCACCACGTCGACGTCCTCCTGCACGGCGGCCGCGACGATCTGCTCGGGGGTGCGATGGAGGCCGGTGTAGACCACCTCCATGCCGGCGTCGCGCAGGACGCGGGCCACCACCCTGGCGCCGCGGTCGTGGCCGTCGAGGCCGGCCTTTCCCACCAGCACGCGAACACGCCTCTCCACGGGGGCGAGAATGGACGCGCGGCAGAGGCGGGTCAAGGCCGCCGCTCACTCGTGTCGAAGAGCCTCGATGGGGTCGAGCCGCGCCGCGCGGCGCGCCGGGTAGAAGCCGAAGAAGATCCCCACCGCGACGGAGAAGACGGGCGCGGCCGCCACCGCTTCGGCGGGGATGGTCATCGACCAGCCGAGGATCCGCCCCAGCGCGAAGCAACCCGCGATGCCGAACGCCACGCCGAGCACGCCGCCGAAGAGCGTGAGCATGACCGACTCGCCGAGGAACTGCATCTGCACCGCGCCCTCGGTCGCTCCCACCGCGAGGCGCAGGCCGATCTCGCGCGTGCGCTCGGTCACCGAGACGAGCATCACGTTCATCACGCCGATGCCGCCCACCAGGAGCGCGATGAGGGCGATGCTGATGAGCAGCGCCTCCAGCGTGTGGCTGGTTTCGATCTGCGCCTTGATGATCTCGTCGGGGCGGCGGACGTTGAAGTCGTCCTCGTCGCCCGGCTTGATGTGGTGGCGCTGGCGCATCAGCGCGGTGATGTCGGCGACGGCGGGGTTGACCGCCTCGGGCGAGACGGCCGAGCAGAGGATGTCATCGAGCCAGAGCTGGTTCTTGCCGCGCACCTTCTTTATCGCCGTGCTCCAGGGCATGAGCACGGTGTCGTCCTGGTCGCGGCCCATCTGGTTCTGCCCCTTGGCCGCCAGGACGCCCAACACCGTGAAGAGTTGCTCCTGGATGCGGATGACTCGACCGGTGGGGTCGGCCTGGCCGAAGAGCTTCTCGCGCACGGTCTGGCCGAGCACGCAGACGCTGCGCGTGTGCTTGACGTCGTCGTCGGTGAAGGCCGCGCCCTCCTCGACCTCCCAGTGCTTGATGTCGAAGTAATCGGCGTTGATGCCGCGGTACTGCGTGCCCCAGTTGCGGTTGCCAAAGACGACCTGGATGTGGCCGTCGACGTTGGGCGTGACGCGCTTGATGAGCGGCATGTCGCGCAGGATGGCCTCGGCGTCCTCGAGCGTGAGGCTGCTGGTGCCGTGGCTGCCGGTGCGCACGCCGTTGGGCGCGCGCGACCCCGCCTCGATCCAGACGAAGTTGTCGCCCAGGTTCTGCAGCTGCTCCTCGGCGCGCCGAGAACCCGAGCGGCCTATCGCTACCACGCAGACGACCGCCCCGATGCCGATCATGATCGCCATCGCGGCCAACGTGCTGCGCAACTTGTTTCGCGACAGAGCGCGAACCGCCTCGCGAAAAAAGAGACTGACGATCATCGCCCTTCAGTCTAACAGCCCCCGCACCAAAACCAGAACATGGCCAGAACGGTTTTCGTTCTCGTTGCTCGTTCTCGTTTGTCGTTCTCGTGCAGGTGCCGAACAGCCACGACGAGTGGCCATTGACGCCAGGGGCGGCAGCAAGTTACCTCAGGCTCGTGGCCCGCTGGCAGAACATCTGCGCGCTCGCATCGTGAGGGCGGCGCTGCTCATCGCGTTGCTCGGGTGCGCGCATGGGCCGCGGTCCGTCGTCCTGCCGACGCTGTCCGGCCAGGAGGTGCGGTTGGCGGATCTGCGCGGCCGCGTGGTGCTGCTCGATTTCTGGGCGACGTGGTGCGAGCCGTGCAAGCTGTCGCTGCCGTTCTACGCCCGTCTGCAGCGCGAGCTGCGCGGCCTGGAAGTGGTGGCGGCCAGCACCGACGAGGACGACGAGGACGTGCGCAAGTTCCTCGCGCAGACGCCCCTGCCGTACACCATCGCGCGCGATCCCGCGGGGCGCATCGCGGATGAGTTGGGCGTCGAGTTGATGCCGACCACGTTCCTCCTCGACCGCGCCGGCAACGTGCGTTTCCGGCACGTCGGGGCCGCGCCGGACAGTGAGGCCGCCCTCCGCCGCGAGGTGCAGCAACTCCTCGCCGAATAGCCAATGCGTCGTCAAACCCGCTCGGGCTCCGGAAAGCGCGTTGACGCTATTCGCGCCCGGCGCTATGACCCGCCGTCTGCCAACGAGTTTTTTTGCGAGGGTGGCGGAACTGGCAGACGCGCCGGCCTTAGGAGCCGGTGGGGAAACCCGTGCGGGTTCGACTCCCGCCTCTCGCACCTGTCGGCCCCTGCCGTAGCCGGCAGGGGAAAGCAACTTTGAGGAGCACCCGAAGTGGTCCAGTCCCGCGTCGAGGATCTCAGCCCGGTCGTCAAGAAGGTCTCGGTGGAGCTGGCACCGGACCGCGTCAAGGACGCGCTGGATCGCGCTTACACCAACGTCTCGAGGACGGTGAAGCTGAAGGGCTACCGCCAGGGTCACGTCCCCCGCCGGCTGGTCGAGCGCTACTTCGGCGACGACGTGAAGAAGGACGTGGCGCAGAAGCTGGTCACCGGGTCCATCCACGAGGCGCTCGCCGAGCACAAGCTCGACCCGGTCGCTCCCCCGCGCGTCGAGAACGGCGCCGTCGAGGCGGGCCAGCCCTTCAAGTACACCGCCACCGTCGAAGTGCGGCCGCGCGTCGAGCCCAAGGACTACCAGGGTCTCCAGGTCCCGCAGGTCGAGGTGGAAGTGACCGACGCGCAGGTCGAGGAGCGCATCGAGGAGATGCGCAAGCAGCAGGCGATGTTCGTGCCGGTCGAGGGGCGCAACGTAGTCGAGGCGGGCGACTTCGTTTCCGTCGACTACCAGGGGTTCATCGACGGCGCGCCGCTGCGGGGGGCCAAGCGCGAGGGCGTGTTGCTCGAGGTGGTGCCGGGGTCCATGCTGGAGAACAAGGCCGAGGGCCTGTTGGGTGCGCGAGTGGGAGAGACGCGCGAGCTGGGTGTGACGTTCCCGGCCGACTACGCCGTCGAGGACCTGCGCAACAAGGAAGGGCGCTTCAAGGTGGTGGTAAAAAATCTCAAGACGCGAGATACGCCCGCGCTGGACGACGCGTTCGTGCAGGACCTGGGCGGGGAAGCCAAGACGCTGGCCGAGCTGCGCGAGAAGCTCAAGGCGGAGATGGTCCAGCAGATGAAGGAGCGCGCCGAGGGCGAGCGCCGCGAGAAGATGCTGGAGGCCCTGGTGGCGCGCAACCCCATCGAGGCCCCCCCGGCCTTGGTGGAGCGCAACGTCGATGCGATGCTGCAGGGCATGCTGGAGGGGTTCATGCGCCGCGGGCTCGACCCGCGCCAGCTCGGGCTGGACGTCGATCGCATGCGCGACGAGCTGCGACAGCGAGCGCTTCTGGAAGTGAAGGGTTATCTCCTGCTCGAGGCCATCGCCGAGAAGGAGAAGATCGAGGCCAGCGAAGAGGACCTCGACAAGCACTTCGAGAAGCTTTCGGGTGAGCTGAAGCAGCCGGCGGAAAAGATTCGCGCCGCGTTCCGCCGGCAGGACTCGCTCGACAGTCTTAAAGGACGGCTGCGGCAGGACAAGGCGCTTGCCTTCCTGCTTTCCACGGCGAATTCCAAGTAGAGGTGTCCGCAATGGCAATGATTCCGTACCCCACCGTCATCGAGCAGACGCACCGCGGCGAGCGCGCCTACGATCTGTATTCGCGCCTGCTCAAGGACCGCATCGTCTTCCTCGGCACGCCCATCGACGACGACGTCGCCAACATCATCGTGGCGCAGATGCTCTTCCTCGAGAGCGAGGATCCGGACAAGGACATCAACCTTTACATCAACAGTCCGGGCGGGTCGGTCACCTCTGGCCTGGCCATCTACGACACGATGCAGTACGTCAAATGTCAGGTGTCGACCATCTGCATGGGCCAGGCCGCCTCGATGGGCGCGCTGCTCCTCGCCGCGGGAGTGAAGGGGAAGCGCTATTCGCTCCCACATGCGCGCATCATGATCCACCAGCCCTCGGGTGGGTTCGGCGGGCAGGCGAGCGACATCGAGCTGCACGCCAAGGAAATTCTACGCCTCAAGGCAAAGCTCAACGAGATCATGCAGAAGCACACCGGCCAGCCGCTCGACCGGATCGAAAAGGACACCGATCGCGACTACTTCATGGGAGCGGGAGAGGCCAAGGAGTACGGCCTCATCGACGAAGTGGTGGTCAAGAAACCGGCGGGCGCCCCCAAGTAGGGTTAGATTAGGGACAGCATGGTCGAGAAGCGGGAGAACCACACCTTGTGCTGCTCCTTCTGCGGCAAGTCGCAGAAGGAGGTGAAGAAGCTCATCGCGGGCCCCACGGTCTACATCTGCGACGAGTGCATCGGCCTCTGCAACGACATCATCGCGGAGGAGATCGACAAGGAGGAGGCGCGCGACCAGAAGCTGCGCATCCCCCGCCCGAGCGAGATCAAGAACATCCTCGACGAGTACGTCATCGGCCAGGAGCGGGCGAAGAAGATCCTCAGCGTCGCCGTGCACAACCACTACAAGCGCATCGAGAGCAAGGTCTCGATGGACGACGTCGAGCTGCAGAAGAGCAATATCCTCTTGCTCGGTCCAACAGGCTCGGGAAAGACGCTGCTCGCGCAGACCCTGGCGCGGATTCTCAACGTCCCTTTCACCATCTCCGACGCGACCTGCCTGACGGAGGCGGGGTACGTCGGCGAGGACGTGGAGAACATCATCGTCAACCTGCTGCAGGCCGCCGACCACGACATCGAGCGGGCGCAGAAGGGGATCGTCTACATCGATGAGATCGACAAGATCGCCCGCAAGAGCGAGAACCCGAGCATCACGCGCGACGTCTCGGGCGAGGGCGTGCAGCAGGCCTTGCTCAAGATCATCGAGGGCACCATCGCCAACGTCCCCCCCAAGGGCGGCCGCAAGCACCCGCAGCAGGAGTTCCTCCAGGTCGACACCTCCAACATCCTGTTCATCTGCGGGGGCGCGTTCGGCGGACTGGAGAACATCGTCGAGCAGCGCAAGGAAGGAAAGAACATGGGCTTCGGGGCCGAAGTCCAGTCCAAGGCCCAGCGCAACGTCACCCAGCTGTTGCGCGACGTGCAGCCCGAGGACCTGCTCAAGTTCGGCATGATCCCCGAGTTCATCGGCCGCCTCCCGGTGGTGGCGACGCTCGAGGAGTTGGACGAGGTAGCGCTGGTCGACATCCTCACCAAGCCGCGCAACGCGCTCGCCAAGCAGTACCGCAAGCTCCTGGAGATGGACGGCGTCCAGCTCAAGTTCACCGAGGGCGCGCTCAAGGCGGTGGCGAAAGAGGCCATCCGCCACAAGAGCGGCGCGCGCGGCCTGCGGGCCATCCTCGAGAACTCGATGCTCAACGTCATGTACGAAGTGCCCTCGCACAAGAACATCCGCGAGATCGTCATCAACGAGGACTGCATCTTGAAGAAGGAAGCGCCCTTGATCGTCTACGAGAAGCAGGCCGAAACCGCCTGATCCTCCTCGCCCCCGCCCTGCCCTTCCGCCCCTGGCCGACCGCGAGCAAGTCTGCAAGGGCCTGCGCCGCCTGGGAATCGTGTTGCGGCACGTAGCTCCGGGAATCGCACCTTGGCGCCATCAGTTTCCAGAGAGCAGGGATTCTCCTGCTGACTTCGATCCCTCGAAGCGTTACGCTTCGGCGGATCAGCCCGCCCGCCCCGGAGGCGACGACCGATGTTCTTCCGCAACAACGAGAAGTCGGATCCGGCAGGGCGCAAGCCCGCCGGGACCCGCACCGTCCCTCTCCTCCCGCTGCGCGACATCATCGTCTTTCCCCACATGGTCGTTCCGCTCTTCGTCGGGCGCGAGAAGTCCATCTCGGCGCTCGAGGAAGCGATGGCCCACGACAAGGACATCCTCCTCGCCGCTCAGAAGAAGGCCAAGACCAACGAGCCCGCGCCCGACGACATCTTCGAGATGGGGACGCTGGGCACCATCCTGCAGCTCCTGCGCCTCCCCGACGGCACGGTGAAAGTGCTGGTCGAGGGCAAGAAGCGCGCGCGCATCCGCCGCTATGTCTCGCAGGAGAAGTTTTTCCTCATCGAGGCGGAAGAGGTGGAGGAGCTGGTCGAGCGGAGCGTCGAGATCGAGGCGCTGGTGCGCTCGGTGCACGCGACGTTCGAGGCCTACGTCAAGCTCAACAAGCGCATCCCCCCCGAAATGCTCATGTCGGTGGCGACCATCGACGATCCGGCGCGGCTGGCCGACACCATCGTCGCGCACCTCTCGCTCAAGCTCAACGACAAGCAGGCCATCCTCGAGGAGCAGTCCTCGGCGCGCCGCCTGGAGAAGCTCTACGAGCTGATGCAGGGGGAGATCGAGATCCTGCAGGTCGAGAAGAAGATCCGCACCCGCGTCAAGAAGCAGATGGAGAAGACGCAGAAAGAGTACTACCTCAACGAGCAGATGCAGGCCATCCAGAAGGAACTGGGTGAGCGCGACGAGTTCAAGTCCGAGCTGCAGGAGCTGGAAGAGAAGATCAAGAACAAGAAGATGTCGAAGGAGGCCATCGCCAAGGCGAAGAAGGAGCTGCGCAAGCTCAAGATGATGTCGCCCATGAGCGCCGAGGCGACGGTGGTGCGCAACTACATCGACTGGATCCTCAGCCTGCCCTGGTACGAGTACACCAAGGACAAGCTCGACATCAACGAGGCGGAGAAGATCCTCAACGACGACCACTACGGCCTGAGGAAGCCCAAGGAACGCATCGCCGAGTATCTCGCCGTGCAGGCGATGGTGGAAAAGATGAAGGGGCCCATCCTCTGCTTCGTCGGCCCTCCGGGCGTGGGCAAGACCTCCTTGGGGAAGAGCATCGCCAAGGCGATGGGGCGCAAGTTCATCCGCATCTCGCTGGGCGGCGTGCGCGACGAGGCCGAGGTCCGCGGCCACCGGCGCACGTACATCGGCGCGCTGCCGGGGAAGATCATCCAGTCGCTCAAGAAGGCCGGGTCGGGAAATCCCGTCTTCCTCCTCGACGAGGTCGACAAGATGAGCACCGACTTCCGCGGCGACCCCAGCGCGGCGCTGCTCGAAGTGCTCGACCCGGAGCAGAACCACACCTTCAACGATCACTATCTCGATCTCGACTATGACTTGAGCAAGGTCATGTTCATCTGTACGGCCAACACGCTGCACGGGATCCCCGCGCCGCTGCAGGATCGCCTCGAGATCATCCGCATCGCCGGCTACACCGATCTGGAGAAGCTCTCCATCGCCCAACGCTACCTGGTGCCCAAGCAGAAGGAGGCGAACGGCCTCGAGAAGGTGCCCGTCACCTTCACGCGCAAGGCGCTGATGGAGCTGACGCACCGCTACACCAAGGAGTCGGGCGTGCGCGGGCTGGAGCGCGAGATCGCCACCCTCTGCCGCAAGGTGGCCAAGGACGTCCTGCGCAACGGCAACCGCGAGGAGAAGATCCGCATCACCATGAAGCGGGTGCACAAGCTGCTCGGGCCTCCCAAGTTCCGCTACGGCAAGACGGAGGATCGGGACGAGATCGGGCTCGTCACCGGCCTCGCCTGGACCGAGGTGGGTGGAGAGCTGCTGCAGACCGAAGCGACGGTCGTCTCGGGCAAGGGCAAGCTCATCTTGACCGGCAAGCTGGGCGACGTGATGCAGGAGAGCGCCCAGGCGGCTCTCAGCTACGTGCGCTCGCGCGCCGAGCGCTTCGGGCTCGACAAGAAGTTCTCCGAGAACGTCGACATCCACATCCACGTCGCCGAGGGAGCGGTGCCCAAGGACGGGCCGTCGGCCGGAGTGACCATGGCCACGGCGATGGTCTCGGCGCTGGCGCGCATCCCCGTGCGCAAGGACGTGGCCATGACGGGGGAGATCACGCTGCGCGGGCGCGTGTTGCCCATCGGCGGCCTCAAGGAAAAGGCGCTGGCGGCGCACCGCGGGGGGACCAAGATCATCATCATCCCCAAGGACAACGCCAAGGACGTGCGCGAGATCCCTCTCAAGATCAGGCGCGAGCTGACCATCATCCCGGTCGAGCACATCGACGAGGTGCTGCGGCATGCGCTGGTGCTGGACAACCCCGATGCGTTCTTCCGCAAGGTGGAATCCGACTTGCCCAAACCGCCCATCGAGGCGCCGGGCAACACGCCGCAGACCGCGGTCTGAAAATAAAACAGATCATGCGCTCCGCTACGCTCATCGCCGCGGTCGCACTCTGCGCCTGCGCTCACGTCGACGCGGACGCGGCGCGCCGCTCGCTCTTGCAGGCCGACACCGACAACGACCGCGACGTCGCGCAGCGTGGCGTCGATGCATGGGTCGCCATGTTCGCCGAGGACGGCGCCATCTTTCCCGGGGAGGCGCCCCTTTTTCGCGGCCACGAGAAAATCCGCGCCGAGATGGCCGCACTGGGCGACCCGCGCAAGCAGCCTCCCGAGCTGCGCGTCCGCTGGAAGCCGCTCGGGGCGCAAGTCTCGGCCGACGGCACGATGGGCTGGACTTACGGCAACGCGCTCATCGTCACTCCAAAGGGAGAGAAGCGCGGCAAGTACGTCAGCGTGTGGCGCCGGCAGCCCGACGGCGCGTGGAAGATCGTCGCTGACATCGGCGCCCCGGGCGACGCCGAGCCCGGCGCGGGGCCCTAGAGCGACGCGGCCTGCCAGAGCTGGCGGCCGGTGACGGTGGAAGCGGCTGGCGCGCGATCTTTCAGCATGCGCGCGACGGCGCGGCAGAGCACCTCGACCGGCATGGGGCGCACATCGTCGGAGAACCCACGCACCCCCGGAATGCGCCCTGCCAGCCGCAGGGTGGCACCGACGAGCGGCGGCGGCCGTCGCTGCGCGCCGTCGTCGAGGAATGAGGGCCGCACGATCGCGTAAGGCAGCCCGCTCGCGCGCACCACCTCCTCCGCCTTGAATTTCCAGCCCAGATAGCCCGACCCAGGCCGGGCTCCCAGCGACGATAGCAGCACGAAATAGCGCGGCTCGGCCGCCGGCACCCGCCGGGCCGACTCGACAAGCTGCACGACGGGTCGATAGTCCGAGCTCTCGTAGGTATCACCCGCCGCGAATCGGCTGCGCATCGTCCCGACCAGGCAGACCACGGCGTGTACCCGCGCCATGGTTCTATCGAGCGTATCCGCTTCGCCCAGGTCGCAGATGAGCGCGTCGGGATCCTTGCCGAGCGGGTGTTTTCCCGCCGTCTTCGGGCGGACGTGCGGAATGACCTGGAACCCCTGCGCGCGCAAGTGAGGAACCAGGACCGTTCCCACCGCGCCGGTCGCGCCCGCCACCAGGACCGTCGTCATGCGCGCAGCCTACGATCAGTGCCAGAGTTCCTTCCACCACGGCTCGGGCTTGTCTGACGGCGCATCGGGGCCCATGCGGTCGCGGATGCGCGCCATGTCCCAGCCGGTGAGCGATAAGAGCGTCTTTGCTTCGCTACGGCGGCGCGCCGCGAGTTCCTCCCGGTAGGCGCGGCCCGCCTCGCAGGACATCTCGCCGCGGAACGGGTGGCGCAACACGTACCGGCCCTGGAAGGGCTGCTGGTCACCCGTCTGCTGGAACATCAGATCTTCGGGAAAATGCTCCGCGTCGTAACGCACGTGCAGCCGCGTGAGCGTGAGCGGTACACCACCCATGCGGTTCGCGCCCTGCTGCCCGTCGAGCCAGAACACGCCCAGCTGCTTCAGCTCATCCTGCTGCAGGGGCGGCGCGGCGCAGGGATCGCAGAATCCCATGTTCCAGACGTACTCGGTGAAGAGCGCGCGCCGGCCGTGCTCGTTCCACGCCTTGGCGAAAGCCGCCTTGTAGAACTCGCCGAACTCGCGCTGGACGAACTCGGGCAGCTCGACGTCCGAGGGGATCTTCACCGTCTGGTAGTTGCTCGACTCGACGCCGCCGTTGCGCGTGATCATGTAGACGATGAGGTCCTGCGGGCCGTCGGCGTTGGCCATGCCCAGGCGGATGGGCAGCATGAAGCGCGGCGATTCGAAGGCGATCTGGATGGGCCGCAGCTCCTGATACCCGCCCTTCCGCTGCTCCTTGATGTTCACCTTGGCGACGAAGAACTTCATCTGCTGGCGGATATACGGCGCGAGCGCGGCTGAGGCGCGCGGCGGGATGAGATAGCCGCTTTCGCGCAACCAGATCTCCAGGCCCTGCGACTCCGTCGCCGAGAGCAGCACGATGTCGTACTCGCCCACTGTGTAGGCCGCCTCCACCGTGACGCCGAGCGCCTTGTCCGAGGCCATGCTGGCCACGCCGTTCATGGGTGCCGCTTTGGACCGCGCCATCAGCATGGGCTCGTAAACCCGCCGGACCGCGCAAGGATCGCCGTCGTGGTACTCGACGAGGCGCGGCGCCGAGTACGCGTCGAGCCGCTCGAGCAGCTTGCGCTCCCCGACATGGATCTGATCGCGCGTGAGCACCGACGGCACCGGCACCACCAGCGCGAAGTCGGTCATCTCGCCGCGGAAGTCGTTGGACATGGTGAGCACGGTCCGCTCCCCGTCGCGGACGATGGCCACCTGCGAAGACTTGTTGAAGAGCTGCCCGTCGGCCTTGCCGACGAAGAACCCGCAGAAGGCATGTGCGGGCGGGGCGGCGCTCAGAGCGACGGCGAAAGCTGCGGCGATGCGCATGGGAGTTTCTCCTTTTCCTTGTCGGCGATGAAGTCGAGAAGCGGCGTGAGCGGGGCGCAGAGGAAGAGCGCCCAGACGATGGGGTTCTGGATCCAGCGCAGTTGCAGCGCGAAGGCCGTCACGGCCACCGCGCCGGCGAAGGCGATGCGCGCCGGGCGCGAGCGCGGGGTGGTCTTCGGATCGGAGATCATGAAGAAGGTGAAGAGCAGCAGGCTGCCCGACTCGAGCTGGTGCAAGAGCACCGGCGGCCGCTGGCCGAGGTAGAGGACGCGCGCGGCGCGCAGCGCGATCCACGACCCGAGAAAGGCGAGGCTCACGTCGCTGCGGAAAGCGCGGTGCGCCACGGCGCAACCGAGCGCCAGGATCCAGAGGAGCAGCGTCGCGCTCTCGCCCCACTGCGCGGGCGAGCACCAGGCCTGGTGCGTGGCGAGCATCGCGCAGCAGAGGCCAAAGTTGGCCGGGTTGAAGAAGTGCCGCCCGCGCACGCGCAGCACATATTTGCTGCCGATGGCCAGCACGCCGGCGAGGACGGGGACCCAAACCGCTCCGGCGCGCAAGAGGAGGGTCAGGCCCAGCGAGGTGATGAGCGGCGAGAGCAATCCCGCGGGCCGCAGCCGCAGCGCGCGCTCGCACGCGAGCTGCGTCCCTATGCACGCGGCGAGGACGAGCGGCGCGTGCCACAGGGGAAAGTCGCGCGCCAGAAGACCCAGCCCGAGGAAGCTGACGAGAAAGGCGATCTGGAACCAGCGCGGATCCTGGGGCAGTCGCATGCAGGATCGAACGCGCGCGGGCTTCTCGCGATCTATTGCAGTGGGCCCGCCCAACCGAAGCAGATGGCCGCCGAGCGGCGCGTGAGCTGCGGCACGAGTCCGAGCCGGCGCAACTCCCGGCCGGGAAAGGCGTCCTTGACCAGCACGCCGCGGCGCGCGACGCGGCGCGCCTCGAGCAGCGTCGGCGGATCGAGGGGCGCGTGGTCGGCGTGCGCGCGCAGCACATCGAAGAGCGAGGCCGCGCCTCCCGCCCGCCGGAACATGGGGTCGAAAAGCACCACGTCGAACGACGCCTCGGGCTGCGCATGCAGGTAGTCGCGGTGATCAGCGCGGATGATCTCGATGCGGCCGCCCGGCTCGCGGCCGTGGCCGGGCAGCCGGCGCAAGGCGGCCTGTGTGAACGCGGCGAGCAGGCCGTTGCGCTCGAGGCCGATGACGGTGGCGCGCGCCGCCTGCGCCGCGACGAGCGCGTCGCCGCCGAGTCCGAGCGTCGCGTCGAGCACCCGGTCGCCTTTTCGGAGTTTCGCGGCGGCGACCAGCGGGTCGGTCTCGCCCTTTCTCGCCCGCCGCGCGCGGAGGAATGCCATGCCCACCGTCGCCCGGTACGAGCGGCCCTCCTGGTACAGATCGGCGCGCCGGCTCCCGAGCACCAGGACGGGGGCGCCGGCGTCTTTCAGCACCTGGTTGAGCGACCTGCCGTCGCGCGCCACGGCTTCGAGGCCAAAGCGGGCGGCGTACTCTTCGGCCTCGCGCGGATCGCCGCTCGCCGCCGTGGTGACGACTGCTCGCTCGCTCGGGGGCGGGCTTGACTTCACGCTGCCTCTCCCGTAGAACCCGCCCCCGCTCGCTGCCGCTTGGGCGGGTAGCTCAGCGGTAGAGCATCGGTCTTACACACCGAGGGTCGCAGGTTCGAAACCTGTCCCGCCCACTCTGTGGGGTGTTAGTTAAGCTGGTTATAACGCCGGCCTGTCACGCCGGAGGCCACGGGTTCGAGTCCCGTACACCCCGCCATTTCAGAGGCCGGAATTCCCTCGGGAAGAAGCGAGGGGGCCCCGGCCTCTCCTTCGAGGGGTGAGGCCGACTGTAACTCAGGTGTAACTCGAATCGTGCTTGCCGCTGCCACGCGCTGCGAAGCCTTCGCAACGGGCGCGAGGTGGTCGACGCCGAAACGGAGCAGGTTCACCTCGGCGAGCAGGTAGTCGAGCGCGAGGTGTGCGTAGGTCTCCGCGGTGATCTTCGGATTCGAGTGGCCGAGGAGCTTCTGCACGGACACCAGATTCGCCCGGACATGATCAGCACGCTGCCGAAGGTGTGACGCAGCTCGTGGAAGCGGAGCGGGCGGCTCTTCGCCCGCGGCCACAGCTTCATCTTGCACTTCGGGCAGAGACGCTGCGTCTTGTCCTTCTCCTCTTGTTCGTGGCCGCATCCTTTCCGGCGGCAGACGTGCAAGAAGCCGGTCACGATGCCGGCGCGCCTCAGCGCAGTCCGTAAGAGCTTCTCCGGCTTCCAGTTCGGCGTGTGCATCCGCCCCTTGCGGTCCGGGAGGAGCCACGGGCCCGGCAGCGCCTCCAGCGCGTACTCGATGAAGGGGACGAGTTCGGTTGCGATGCGCACGATGCGCTTCTTGCGACCCTTGGGCCAGGGCCGGCCGTAGGCGCGACAGACGGTGATGCGCCGCCCGGCCAGATCGACGTCCGTCTTGAGCAAGCCGCATAGCTCGCTCTTCCGCAATCCAGTGAAGATCGCAGCGGCGAAAATCGGCCGCTCCCCGGGCGCGAGCGCGGTGAAGAATGGGATCACCTCCTCTGGAGTCAGGATGTCGTGGTGTGGATCGGGAACCTTCCGCCTTGTCGAAGCGCTCCGCCTCTCCGGCCATCCACCAATCAGGGCATGAATGCTGGGTTCAGCCCCGACTGATTGCAGCCTCGGCACTGAATCCATCCGATCACCGCTCTCCCGGATTCCGTCCCGGTCCAACACGAACGTCCTCGAGGTGTGTTCGTGCGTTGACAAGGCCACAATTCTACCAGATCCCGAAGGAGGCTCACCAGCCGCGCGCGTTTGCCGACCATCTTAGTCTCCAACCTGTTTGAGTGATCCAGGCCAAGCGACCTCTGGTCCGTGGCGACCAGCACCAGGAGAGAATATTGGTCAGCTATCACTCTTCGTGTATAGACGGCATCAAGGCTGCCCAAACCGATCGCCGCCGAACTTGTACTCGAGTGGCTCTGCAACACCTTGTCCTCGAAGGTCGGTACCCCGATCGGCCTCGTCTTGCTACCATCGCCTTTCGGGATATGGACCCTGCGCACGGGCGGGGCTCTGTAGTCACCGGACTTGAAGCGACCGAGTAGCGCAGCGAGGT